>WNFK01049299.1_pt2 | contig 13129 bp, 13 predicted proteins | sample 5400281 | NCBI WGS metagenome assembly WNFK01 (sample SAMN13153350, study PRJNA577476) | soil metagenome | isolation source: 20 cm soil on Douglas fir-dominated hillslope | place: USA:California | collected 2013-09-17
CTGGCCGGCCATCGCCGAGCTCTACGCGCGACTTTCCGCCCTCACGCCGTCCCCGGTGATCGCCCTCAATCGCGCGGTGGCGGTGAGCATGGCCGAGGGCCCGGCGGCGGCGCTGCCGCTCCTCGACGCGCTCGAGGGGCCGGCGCTCGCCGGCTACCAGCATCTCCCCGCGGCGCGCGGGGATTGCCTGCGCCGCCTCGGCCGCTGGCCCGAGGCCGCCACCGCCTACCGCCGCGCCCTGAGCCTTACCCGGAACCGCCGCGAGCAGGCCTTCTTCGCCGCCCGCGTCGCCGAGTGCGAGAACGCCGAGCGGGGACTCCCGAGCTCGTGAGCCCGCGGGGGGACGCGGTCCCTCCTCTCAGTGGCCCTCGTGGAGCCAGGGGAGCTGGAAGAAGAGGAAGTAGCCGTTGAAGGTGAGCGTGGTCCCGACGACGGCGAGGAGCAGGCTGAAGTAGAAGACCGGCCGCGACCTGGAGAGGATGGACACCGAGGACATCACGATGGCGATCTGGAGGAAGACCTCGGCGAGATCGAAGTAGGGATCGCGAGTCGCGCTGAGGTCGCGCACTCCTTCGAGCTTCTTGGCGTCTTTCTCGATGTCCTTCTTCTCGGCGTTGTAACGCTTCTCCTCCTCGTCCCATTTCTTGGCGAGCGCCTCGAGCTTCTCGCGGACTTCGGGCCTCAGCGCGGCGCCGCGCTCGAGGAGGTCGACCTCGACGCGCTGCTTCTGCGCCCGGTAGAGGTGCTCCCGGATGACCTTGGCCTGGTAGAAGGTCCACTGGTCGGAGGACTTCTGCTGGGCGAGCAGCATCTCCTTGGTCGCGTTGTTGCCGCCGAGCGACGAGATGGAGAGGATGACCGCGAAGACGGCGGTGACGAGCGCAACCCGCCGCCCGAAGCGGTCCTCGCTCTGCTCGTGCAACTCCTTCGGATTCGGGAGCTCGACCTCCGCCATGCCGGGTTAGGCGTCCGGCCGGCCCTGCCGAATCTCCTCCCGCATCGCGGACTTGCCCGCCTCGAAGGCGGTGATGAGCCGGTTGGTCTGCTCCTCGAAATACTCGCGCCCCTTCTCGAAGAGGTCGCCGGCCTTGACCTTGGCCTCGCCCGCCGCGCCGCGCGCGCGGCTGAGCACGTCGCCCCCCTGCTCGGCGATGAGCTCGCGGGTCTCGCGCCCGCTCTTCGGAGCCAGGAGCAGCGCCGCCGCCGCTCCCGCCACCGCGCCGAGAAAGAACCAGCCGAGATAGCCCGCCGCGTCCGAGTTCCGCTCTTCCGTCATGTCCCGTCCTCCGCCATTACGATTGGCATCCGTCATTGCGATGTGCGCCGTCCCTACCGTTGCCGTGCCTTGAGCCGAGAGATGAACACGCCGAGCCCGCGCTGGAGACCCATGGCCACGCCGGTGAGCCGACCGATCTGGGCGATCCCGCCCAGCACCGCGACCACCTTGACGATGGTCCCGGTGATGTCTTCGAGCCGGCGGGTGATCAGTCCGATGCGCTCGAGCTCGAGCGTCACCTGGTGGGAGACGCCGCGCAACTCCTCGGTGAGGGCGCCCAGCTGGCTCGCGGTGGGCCGGATCTCACGCTCGATCAGGGCGAGGACGGCGTCGCCCCGCTCGATGAGCCGCTTGAGGGAGATGAGCACCGCCACGAGGCCCACCGTGATGGCCACCGCGCAGACAACGAGCACCGTCACGACCAGCGAGTTCATAGGGCTCGCAGTATGGCAAGGGCCAACGGGCAAGTCAACCGCCTCGCCGGAAAACACCGCGTGTTTATTGACTTTCCCGCCCGTCGATCCCTATACTTCGGCAGTCAGGAGCCTGCACCAATGCCCCTCGAGGACCGCTTCGCCGAGCTACGCCGCCGCAACCAAGCCGCCGACCTCGGCGGGGGGGCGGAGCGCATCGAGCGCCAGCACAAGGCCGGGAAAAAAACCGCCCGCGAGCGCCTCGAGCTCCTCCTCGACAAGGGCTCGTTCGCGGAGATGGACAAGCTGGTGGTGCATCAGGGACATGACTTCGGGATGGACACCCAGCGCATCCCCGGCGACGGAGTGGTGGTGGGCTCCGGGCGCATGCATGGCCGGGCGGTGTTCGTCTTCGCCCAGGACTTCACCGTGTTCGGTGGCTCGCTCTCCGAAGCGTACGCGCGGAAGATCTGCAAGATCATGGATCTCGCCATGAAGACGGGCGTTCCCATCATCGGCCTCAACGACTCGGGCGGGGCGCGCATCCAGGAGGGCGTGGTCTCCCTCGCGGGCTACGCGGACATCTTCCTGCGCAATACGCTGGCCTCCGGAGTGGTGCCGCAGATCTCCGCCATCCTCGGCCCCTGCGCCGGCGGCGCGGTGTATTCGCCCGCCATCACCGACTTCGTGTTCATGGTGAAGGGCTCCTCCTACATGTTCGTGACCGGGCCCGAGGTCATCAAGGCCGTGACCCACGAGGAGGTGTCGTTCGAGGAGCTGGGCGGCGCGGGCACGCATGGCGCCACCTCCGGCGTGGCCCACTTCGCCGCCGAGAGCGAGGAGGAGTGCCTGGCCCTCATCCGCGAGCTGATGACCTTCCTGCCGCAGAACAACCTCGAGGACCCGCCCCTCCAGCGAACCCTCGATCCGACAGACCGCGTGGACGAGGAGCTGCAGACCGCGGTGCCGGACCAGCCCAACAAGCCCTACGACATCAAGGACGTGGTGCGCACCGTCCTCGACGACAAGTACTTCTTCGAGGTCCAGGCCGGCTACGCCGCGAACCTGGTGGTGGGCTTCGGCCGGCTGGGGGGCCGGCCGGTGGGGATCGTCGCCAATCAGCCCGCGCACCTCGCGGGCTGCCTGGACATCAACGCCTCGCTGAAGGGGGCGCGCTTCGTCCGCTTCTGCGACTGCTTCAACATCCCCCTCGTCACCTTCGAGGACGTGCCCGGCTTCCTGCCCGGCACCGCCCAGGAGTTCGGCGGCATCATCAAGCATGGGGCCAAGCTCCTCTACGCCTTCTGCGAGGCGACGGTGCCCAAGCTCACCGTGATCACGCGCAAGGCCTACGGCGGCGCCTACTGCGTGATGTCGTCCAAGCACATCCGGGGCGACGCCAACTTCGCCTATCCGACGGCGGAGATCGCGGTGATGGGCCCCGACGGGGCGGTCAATATCCTCTACAAGCGCGAGATGGACGGCGCCGCCGATCCCGGCGCGCTGAAGGAGGAGAAGACGCGCGAGTACCGGGAGAAGTTCGCCAACCCATTCGTGGCCGCCGAGCGCGGCTACGTGGACGAGGTCATCGAGCCGCGAGACACCCGGCGCCGACTCATCCAGGCGCTGGAGGTGCTCCACACCAAGCGCGATACCAATCCGCCCAAGAAGCACGGGAATATTCCCCTGTGAGCGGGTCCCGATGAGCGACGAAGAAGCCAAGCGGATCGAGGAGGCGAAGCGCGCCTGGGAGGCGCGGACGCGCAAGCCCGACGGCGCGAAACCGGGAGAGCGCCCGGGCCTCTTCGCCACCTCCGGGGGCGTCCCCGTCGAGCCGCTCTACACGCCGGCGGACGTGGCCGGTCTCGACTATCTGCGCGATCTCGGCTTCCCCGGCGAGTTCCCGTACACGCGCGGGGTCCAGCCCACCATGTATCGCGGGCGCTTCTGGACCATGCGGCAGTACGCGGGCTTCGGGTCGGCGGTGGAGACCAATCGCCGCTACCGCTACCTCCTCGAGCAGGGGCAGACCGGGTTGAGCGTGGCCTTCGACCTGCCCACCCAGATGGGCTATGACGGCGACGACCCCATGGCGCGGAGCGAGGTGGGCAAGGTGGGCGTGGCCATCTCGAGCCTGCCCGACATGCTCGACCTCTTCGACGGGATCCCGCTGGACCGGGTCTCCACCTCGATGACCATCAACGCCACTGCGTCCATCCTCCTCGCCCTGTACATCGCGGTGGGGGAGCGGCAGGGCGTCGCCCCCGAGCGGCTGTCGGGCACGGTGCAGAACGACATCTTGAAGGAGTACATCGCGCGGGGCACCTATATCTTCCCACCCCCGCCGTCGCTGCGGCTCATCACCGACACCTTCGCCTACTGCCGCGAGCGCGTGCCGCGCTGGAACACCGTCTCCATCTCCGGCTATCACATCCGCGAGGCGGGCAGCACCGCGGGGCAGGAGATCGCCTTCACGCTGTCCAATGGGATCGCCTACGTGACGGCGGCCCTGGAGGCGGGGCTCAAGGTGGACGAGTTCGCCCCGCAGCTCTCGTTCTTCTTCAACGCCCACAACAACCTCCTCGAGGAGGTGGCCAAGTACCGTGCCGCGCGCCGGATGTGGGCGCGGATCATGCGGGAGCGGTTCGCGGCCAAGGATCCCCGCTCGCTCACCCTTCGTTTTCACGCGCAGACCGCGGGCAGCATGCTCACCGCCCAGCAGCCCGCCAACAATATCGTGCGGGTGGCGGTGCAGGCGCTCGCCGCGGTGCTGGGCGGCTGCCAGTCGCTGCACACCAACTCCATGGACGAGGCGCTGTCCCTGCCCACCGAGGAGTCGGTGCGCATCGCGCTCCGCACCCAGCAGATCCTGGCGCATGAGTCGGGGGTGGCCGATACTGCCGACCCGCTGGGCGGTGCCTATGCGGTGGAGCGTCTCACCCGGCAGCTCGAGGAGGAGGCGGAGGCCTACATCGCCAAGATCGACGGGATGGGCGGCGCCGTGCCGGCCATCGCCTACATGCAGCGCGAGATCCAGGATGCCGCCTACCGCTATCAGCAGGAGGTCGAGGCCAAGACGCGCATCGTGGTGGGCGTCAACGACTTCGTCGTCGACGAGCCTGCGGGCGGGAAGCTCTTCCAGATCGATCCGGCGGTGGGCGCCGCGGCGGCGGAGCGCCTGGAGATGGTCCGGCGCACCCGCGACGCCGGCGCGGCCGCGCGGGCGCTGGAGGCCATCGATCGCGCCGCCCGCGGGCGCGACAACCTCATGCCGCTCATCCTCGACGCCGTGCGCGCCTCGGTGACTCTGGGTGAGATCTGCACCGCGTTGCGCGGCGTGTTCGGCACGCACCAGCCGTCGGTGGTGTTCTAGGGGTGCGGCGGATGAGGCGGTGGCTCGTCCTGGCCCTCCTCTGCCCGCTCGTGCTCGCGGGTTCCCCCGGCGAGGCAGGGCTGGCCGATCAGGTCGGCGCCACCTTCGGGCTCCTCGTCCAGGAGGTGACGAACGCGTTCCCGGCCATCGAAGGGCTGGTGGTGAGCGTGGACGGCGATCGCATCTACCTGGACCTCACCGAGAAGGACGGGGTCCAGCGCGGGCAGGAGTTCACCGTCTTCCGCAAGGGGGAGGAGTTCCGCCATCCCTTCACGCAGAAGCCGCTCGGCCGCTTCGAGGACATCCTGGGCTATGCCCAGATCACCCGCATGGAGCCCCGGTTCTCGGAGGCGGTGCTCATCCCCATCCCCGACCGCGCCAAGGTCGCCGCCGAGGACGGCGTGCGCATCACCCGGGGCCGGATCCGGGTGGCGGTGGTGCCGACCCTCGACCTCACCAAGACCCAGGCCGATCTCCGGCGCGTGCCCTTCATGATCGCGCTGGGACTGGACCAGACCAAGCGCTTCCAGGCGGTGGACCCCGGGGTGGTGCAGGAGCTCTTCCTGAACCAGCGGGCCCGCGTCGAGGAGCTCCTGGTGCGGCCCGAGCGGGCGGTCAGCCTCGGCCGGACCCTCGACGTATCGGGCTGGCTGGTCCCCGTCCTCATCGACCGGCGGGGCACCACCTACCTCGACGTCACGTGGATCTCGGCGGTGACGGGCACCCCGCTCTTCTCGCGCCGCCAGGCGCTGACCAAGGCGCAGGGGGCCAGTGAGCAACGCTTCCCCTGGGAGCCCCTCCCGGAGGACTAATCTGCTATGCTTTGCCGGACATGGCGACGCCTCGCGCTCTTCGTCTGACCGCCGGAATCGTGGCCGCCGCCGTCCTGGCCACGGGCTGTCAGACTCTTCGGGAAGTCATTGGTTATCCGGGCGCGGGCGATCCCAGCGTCACCATCAAGAGCGCGGAGCCGAAGTGGGCCCTGATCAAGAATCCGCGCTACGGCGACGTGGCCAGCGAGCCCGAGTACATCTGGGTGGAAGAAGACAAGATGCCGACCACGTTCAAATCGTTCATGCTCGGCAAGGGCACGCTCCTGGCGCCGCCCGAGGTGGTCCCCAAGTACGGCCAGCCGCCCGGGGGCGGCCGCATCAGCCCGCTCCAGAAGCTGCCCTACGAGACGAAGACGGTGCCCGCGCCCGCGTCCGGCGGGGGACGCGCCCCGCTCACCGCGGCCGCGACGACCCCGGCCACGCGCACCGACGGCGCGGCGGCGCTCCCGGCGCCGCCGCCGTCGCGCGGCTTCGTGGTGTACGTGGACACCACGCGCGTCGTCATCGACCTCACCGCTCGCGACGGCGTCAAGCCCGGCGCCATGGTGAGCCTGCGGCGCGACAAGATTCCCATCGTCCACCCCGTGACCGGCGAGCTGCTCGGCGAGCTGGACGAGGAGGTGGCCACCGGGAAGGTGATCGAGGTGCGCGACAAGTTCTCGGTGGTGGAGCTCCAGCGCGTCGAGCAGGGTACGGAGATCAAGATCAAGGACCGGGTCGTTCTCCGGTGAACGCGCCCGCCCGCTCCAGCGTCAAGGCGCCCACCGCGCTCGAGACTCTTCTGAAAGAGCGCGTCTCCCTCATGATCGGGGGCGAGCTGGCCGCCATCGAGGCCGAGATCGCGCGCGAGATCAACTCCCCGGTGGACCTCATCCGAGAGATGGGCGAGTTCATCGCGGGCGCGGGCGGCAAGCGGCTTCGCCCCATCCTGCTCCTGATCGCCGCGCGCCTGGCCGGCTACCGGGGGCCGCGCGCGATCCGGATGGGCTGCGTGGTGGAGCTCCTGCACACCGCCACCCTCATCCACGACGACGTGGTGGACCAGGCGCCCCTCCGGCGTGGCCGCCCCTCCGCCAACGCGCGCTGGGGCGACGACGCCTCCGTGCTCGTGGGCGACCACCTCTACTCGAAGTCCTTCGCCCTCATGGTGGACGACGGCGATCCCGCCGTCCTCGACACGCTGGCCCGCGCCACCGTCTCGATGACCGAGGCCGAGGTGTTCCAGCTCGAGCGCAAGCGGTCCGGCACCACCACCGAGGCCGACTATCTGCGGATCATCACGCAGAAGACGGCGTCGTTCATCTCGGCCTGCTGCCGCATCGGAGGCGTGCTGGGCCGCGCCGACGCCGCGCGGCTGGAGGCGCTCACGCGCTACGGCCTGGACATCGGCATCGCCTTCCAGATCAGCGACGACTCGCTCGACTTCGTGGCCGACGAGGCGCGCCTGGGCAAGGCCATCGGAGCCGACCTGCGGGAGGGCAAGCGCACGCTGCCCCTGATCGCCACGCTGGAGCGGGCCGAGCCCGCCGAGCGCGAGCGCATCCAGGCCGTGCTCAAGCGCGCGCGGCCGGAGGCGGCCGACATCGAGGAGATCCGCCGCCTCGTCGCCCGCTACGAGGGCGTGGAATACGCGCTCGAGCGCGCCCACGCCTACGCGCAGACGGCCAAGGACGACCTCAAGCCCTTCGCCGACTCCGACGACAAGGAGACCCTGGTCCTCATCGCGGACTTCGTGGTGGACCGGGACCGCTAGTCGCTCGCCCGCCATGCCGGGCCGTCTCATCACGCTGACCACGGATTTCGGGGTCCGCGACCCGTTCGTCGGCGTCATGAAGGGCGTGATCCTCGGGATCTACCCCGACGCCCGCCTGGTGGACCTCACCCACGAGATCGCCCCCCAGGACGTGCAGGGGGCCCAGCTGGCTCTCGAGGGTGCGGTGGGCTTCTTTCCGCCGGGCACCATCCACCTCGCCGTCGTGGACCCCGGGGTGGGGAGCGCGCGGCGGCCGCTGGCGCTGGAGTCGCGAGGGCAGCGATTCGTCGGCCCCGACAACGGGCTCTTCACCTTCGCCCTCGCCGATCCCGGCTGGACGGCGGTGACGCTGGAGGTGCCCCGGTACCGGCTTCCCGAGGTCTCCCGGACGTTTCATGGGCGCGACGTCTTCGCGCCGGCGGCCGCGCACCTGGCGCGCGGAGTGGGGCTGGCCGAGCTGGGCCCGCCGGCGTGCGATCTCGTGCGCCGGCCGCTCCCCGTGGCGCGCCGTGAGGGCGCGAGCCTGCTGGGCGAGGTGCTAGCGGCGGACCGCTACGGCAATCTGATCACCTCGATCACCCTCGCGCAGCTCGCGGGAGCGCCGCGCGTGGTGGTGGAAGTGGCGGGGCGATCGCTGGGCGCGCCGCGTGCGGCCTATTCCGAGGGCCAGCGGGATCGAGCGGCCCCGATCCTGGGATCGCAGGGGCGGCTCGAGATCTTCGTGAGGGACGGCGACGCGCGCGCCCTCCTGGGGGCGGGGCCGGGAACGCCGGTGCGAGTGACGCTGGGCTAGTCGGAGGGCTTGGAGCGCTTGGAAGGGGTGGGCTTGCTCTTGCCGCTCTCCCTCTTGCCGCCGTCGCTCTTGCCGCTGCCGCTCCCGCCGCTCGACCCCCCACCGTTGGACGCGCCGTCGCTCTTGGCCGTCCCGCCGCTCTTGGTCGCGCCGTCGCTCGAGGTGCCGGAAGATGAGGGGGAGCTTCCACTCTCCGTGCTAGACTGGGCGCCGGTCGAGGACGAGGATTCGGCTTTCATCGCCTTTTTCCTCGATTCGGACGGGTAGTCGGTGACGTACCACCCGCCACCTTTGAGGATGAAGGTGGAGGGGCTCAAGAGCCGTCGCACGGGACCGCCGCACACGTCGCACGTCTCGAGCGGCTTCTCCGAGATGCGCTGACGCACCTCGAAGACGCGAGGACATTTCGGGCATTCATACTCGTAAGTGGGCACGTTCAAACAAGTACATGGCTAACGCGGTGCTGTCAAGGAACGCAGTCGGAGCGCTGATCGCCGCGCTCGTCGCCCTTGGCCTGACCGGGGGCGGCTGCGCCACCGGCAAAGAAGAGCAGGTTCGCAAGATCCAGGCGCGCAACGCCTACGATCAGGGCGGGAGCAACTTCCGGGAAGGCCGCGTCTCCCTCGGCCTCGCCTCGCTACAGGGCTCGGCGTGGCCCAGCTCCAGCTCCGCCGATGGCCCGAGGCGCAGGCGTCCTTCGAGAAGGCCATCCAGCTCGACGGAGCCTATGCCGAGGCCTATCACAATCTCGGCCTGGCCCTGGCTCGACAGGGACGCCTGGACCAGGCGATCGCCAGCTACCGGAAAGCGCTGACCTTTCCTACCTACCCGAGCCCGGAGCTGGCCTATCACAATATGGGGGATGCCTACCTCAGGCTGGGGAAGCTCCGTGAGGCCGAGGAGTCCCTCCGGCAGGCCCTCCAGCTCGAGCCTAAGAACCAGTTTTCTCATTATTTGCTTGGAGTTGTCCTCGCCGAAGCCGGCCGTAAGGACGAGGCCACCTCGGTGTTCCGCCAGGCCCGGGACCTCGATCCCAGCTCCTCCGTAGGCTTACTGACGGTGGAGGCCCTGAAGACCCTCGAAACGCGCTAGCTCGGGCATTATTCCTTGACCCAAGGTTCCCCATTGCGGTAAAAAAGGTCGTTGTCGTGAAGTCTCTGCACCCCCCTGTCTGTCCAGGGGTCTCTCGTCGTTGCGGCGCCGTGGTATCGCGTAGCCTGCACCAGGGCAGTCGAGGCAGTGGGTTCTCGGAAGCACGAGAAGCCAACCACCAATGAGGAGAAGGTTCATGAGAAAGCTGGTCGTAATCACCTTGGCCTTGGTCGCCCTCGTCGGCACCATGGCCCCAGGGGCGTTCGCGCAGCCCGCCGCGGCGCCGGCGCCTCCGCCCCTGACGTTCAACATCAACGGGTTCCTCGACACGATCTCGTCGGCGAGCCACAACCTGCGTGATCTGAACTTCACGCGACCGGGCGACAAGGAGTGGTACGCCCGGAACCGCGGCCGTATCAACATTGAAGGCCGCGCCGGCACCGCCGTGTTCGTGTGGGGTATCGAGATCGACTCCACGTGGGGCCAGGTCAGCGGCCAGGACAATAACCTGGCCGGTCAGACGGCCCTCAACAACCAGCAGCGCGCCGGCACCACGTCGGCCTTCGACCTCAATACCGACGTGCAGGGCAGCGTCGAGACCAAGTGGCTCTTCGCTGAGTTCGACGCGCCGCTCATTCCGTTCGCGACGCGCGTTCGTCTGGGTGCCCAGCCGTACTCGGTCACCTACAAGATCTGCGCCCTGGCGTGCTCCGACTTCGCGGGTATCAACCTCGATACCAAGTGGTCGCCGAACGTCACGTCGCACTTGACCTTCGCCCAGATCGAGGAAAATCTTCAGGGGCCGAGCACGGGCGGTAGCGGGGCCACCGGCTTCAACCGCGGTGACGACTTCGCCCTGATCGCCAGCGTCGAGGTCACCCCGATCAAGGGTCTCGACATCCGTCCCCTCTATGCGTATGCGTGGTTCCAGGGCAACACGTCGTCGGCCGCTCGCGCGGCGGTCGGCGGGATTCCCGGCCAGGGTGGCACCCCCACCTTCGCCTCCAGACTCGCAGGCTGTTCTGCCGGTTCTCCGGCGCTCGTGGCTGCAAATGCGGGTCCGGGCGTTCAGATTGCTACCGTCCCCTGCCCCGCGGCGCCGACCAACGAGGAGCACCGGCACACCGTCGGTGTCGATGCGCGGTGGCGCTCCGGCCCCTTCTCGGTGGAGCCCACGGTCTTCTATCAGTTCGGTACGCGTGACACGGACAACCCCTTCGGGGGCTCCGCCACGAAGCTGACCAAGCAGGCCGACCTCTCGGCCTGGCTCTTCGACGTGAAGGGCGGGTTCCGGACCGGCCCGCTGCTCCTGGAAGTCCGGGCCATGTACACCACGGGTAACCGGCCCAAGGACCAGCTGACCAAGGACGTGAACTACTACCAGCCGATCACCGGTGACACGGGTTGGTGGTCGGACGGGTGGGGTAATATCACCGCCCTCGGTATCGACTACTTCAACGGCGCCTTCCGTACCCTCGGGACCAATATCGGTCTCGATCGCTACGGCCGTCAGCAGTTCGGTGTGAAGGCGACCTATAGCTTCACCCCGCAGCTTGACCTGTATGCGCTGGTCATGCCGGTCTGGACCGCGAAGAAGATTGACACGGATGGGACGTTCTCGGCGGCGGTCATCAACTGCCGGGCGAGCGATTGTAAGGGTGATTCCGCGTACATCGGTACCGAGGCCAATATCGGTACCACCTGGCGCTTCGCGCCGGGCCTGACGTTCGATCTCGTGGGCGCCTACCTCTTCGCGGGCTCCGCCCTGGACACGACCGAGATCATCGGCGGCGTGGCCACCAAGCGGGATTCCAAGGATGTCTACACGGTGGCGGCCCGCCTGCGGCTGAGCTTCTAGGCGCCACCTGAAGCAGTAGCGAGCGGGGCATGGAGGACAGACTCCATGCCCCGCTTTTCTTTTCCCCGGACGTCATCTCATAGAGTTGCCTGCCCCGGGTCGGGGCGCTATAGTGCGGCCATGGTTCGCCGTCTCCTGATCGGGGTTCTCGTCTGCCTCCTGGCTGGCGGAGCCTCCCTGGGGTTCGCCCAGCAGCGGCCGGCGCCCGCGGACCCCCCCGGACAAGCTCCGGGTCCCACCGTCCCCATGACCGTGCTCGCCGATCAGCTGGTGGACCTCTTCCCCAAGATCGAAGGGGACGTGCTGGAGGTCCGAGACGGGACGCTCACCCTCGGCGTGGGGCGGAAGGATGGGGCTCGCCCCGGGCTCGACCTGGCGCTGTTCCGCGAGGGCCGGGAGATCAAGCACCCCAAGACCGGCCAGGTGCTGGGCCGCTCCGAGATGGCCCTGGGGCGCGTCACCATCACCGAGGTGGACGAGCAGTTCTCGCGCGGTACCGCCACCGCCACCGTCCCGATCGCGGCGGGGGACCGCTTCCGGCTCTCGTCCGGTAAGATCCGGCTCGTCCTCCTGCCCCTCGCGGGGGGCGCCCGCGACGCCCTCATCGAGGCTACGACTCAGGAGCTGGTCGAGCGGCTCAACGCCTCCGGCCGCTTCGTGGTGAGCATGGGCGACCCGATCAACCTCTACCTGGCCCAGGAGGGGATCAAGGCTGAGGAGTTCCTCGACGGGAAGAGCGTGAAGGAAGCGGCGGCGCGATTCAAGTTCGAGAACCTCCGGGTATTTCAGTTCAAGCGCGTGCAGAATCGGCCCTTCATGGAGGTGCGTTTCTTCTCCCTCCCGGGCCGGGACGCCCTCGTGAGCACCGCCTTCTTCGTACCGCCGTCCATCCGCGCCGTCTCGGACCGGGATCGCTTTTCCGCCGCCACTCGCGACGTGAACCGGCCCCAGGCCAAGCCGCGGTCGCTCCTCTCCCGTCTGCTCGGCGGCGAGCTGGAGGCGGGATCGTACTCCACCGGCGAGCACTCCATCCCGCTGAGGGAAGTGGCCCGCTTCAGCTTCCCCGTGCTCGCCATGGACATCTCGGTGCAGCCCAAGGACAAGATCCCGCGGGTGGCGGTGAGCGACGGTGAGAAGATCTACCTGTACCGGATCGTCAATCAGAAGTTCGAGCCGGAATGGTCCTTCTCGGTGGGGACGCTGGGACGGGTGATGTCGGTTCAGCTCGTCGATCTCGACGGCGACGGGATCTTCGAAGTGGTGGCGAACCGCTACCACAACAAGGCCGGGCTCAACTCCTTCGTGATCACCGCCAAGGACGGGAAGCCGAAATTCCTGGCCGACAACCTCGAGATGTTCCTCTTCGGCGTCGACGCGAAGAACGAAGGCCACAAGCAGACGCTCTGGGCCCAGCGCTTCAACTCGGACAGCTTCTTCACGCCGGGCCAGGCGGAGCAGGTGGTGATCAAGAAGGGCCACATCGTGTCGGAGAAGTCGGTGCGGGTGCCCAGCTCGTTCCGGCCCATGGGCGCGGCCTTCTCCAATATCCACGGCAAGGACACGCGCGCGCTCGCCCACATCGACGAGTTCAACCGGCTCCAGATCTCCCTGGACGGTGAGGATGTCTGGCGGTCGTCCACCATGGTGGGCGGCGGCTACATCAAGATGGAGCTGGTCATCGAGCGCGCGCGGCAGGGCAGCCAGAGCAAGTTCTACAAGATCGAGCCCACCCCGCTCG
>WNFK01175970.1_pt1 | contig 13120 bp, 11 predicted proteins | sample 5400281 | NCBI WGS metagenome assembly WNFK01 (sample SAMN13153350, study PRJNA577476) | soil metagenome | isolation source: 20 cm soil on Douglas fir-dominated hillslope | place: USA:California | collected 2013-09-17
TACTCAATACAAATTACCTTCGCGCTTGCGACCCGTGTAATCTACGTACACAACTTTCAACTCCGTATAGAAATCCAGCGCGGTCGATCCCTGTTCACGATCGCCAATACCGGTGCCTTTGATTCCACCAAACGGGATGTGAGCCTCTCCACCGGTCGTGGGAGAATTGATGTGCGTCATGCCTGTTTCAATCTCGTCAACAAAACGGAAGATCCGTGCCGCATCATTACTAAAGATTGACGAAGACAGTCCGAATTCAGTGTCATTCGCAACCTGCATCGCTTCTTCGAAATTCTTCACCCGCAGGACCGACAAGACGGGCCCGAAGATTTCTTCGCGGGCGATGCGCATATCCGGAGTCACGTGATCGAAAACAGTTGGATTGACGAACAGACCCTTCTCGAGACCGTTTCCGGTGGCACGTGTGCCGCCGCACGCGAGCGTCGCGCCGTCTTCCCGTCCGATGTCGATATACTTAAGGACAGTTTTGAATTGACTCTCATCGACAGTCGGGCCCATCTCGGTATTTGGATCCATGCCATCACCGATTCGCATCGAACCAGCGCGCTTGGCGATGCGCTCGACAAATTCGTCGGCAATGTCGTTAATCACGACGGCTCGACTTGTGGCGGTGCAGCGTTGTCCGGAGGATCCGAATGCACCCTGCGCGGTCGATTCGACGGCTAGATCGAGATCGGCGTCTTCAAGAATTATTACCGGGTTCTTGCCTCCCATTTCGCACTGAACTTTGGCGCCCCGGCGGGAAACTTCTTCGTAGAGACGGATGCCGACTTCATTGGAGCCCGTAAACGAAACCGCTTTTACGGCGCGATGATTGATGATCTCGTCACCGGCTTCGGAGCCTGAGCCCAGCACAAGGTTCAATACGCCCGGAGGTATGCCGGCCTCGGCGAACAGTTCGACAATCCGCACGCCAGTCGCGGGCGTGAGCGTGGCAGGTTTGAAGACCACGGTGTTTCCGGCAACGAGCGCCGGGGCGATCTTCCAGACCGGAATGGCGACGGGAAAATTCCAGGGAGTTACACAAGCTACGACGCCTAAAGGCTGCTTGATCGTGTAGGCAAAGTTTGCGGGCAGCTCCGATTGAATCGTCTCGCCATTCATGCGGCGAGATTCGCCGGCGCAAAACTCTGCGACGTTGATTGAGCGCTGCAGCTCCCCACGCGACTCGGCCAACGTCTTACCTTCTTCTCGAGTGAGAATTTGCGCCAACTCTTCCTTGTGTTCCTCCAATAGGCGGGCCGCGCGCGCAACAATCTTCCCGCGCGAAGGCGCGGGCATTGAACGCCAGCCGGGGAAAGCAGCCGCCGCCGACTCAACCGCGTTCCTTGCCTCGTCGCGCGTGGCTTGTTTCACAGTTCCGATTACGTCGTCGGTATTGGCCGGGTTGATATTGTTGACCGTCTTTGAAGACGCCGATTCGACCCACTGGCCGTTGATAAAATTTCGGTAAGTGTCCATAGAAAAGGAGACTACGTATCTGCTGGTTGTAGAATTAAACGCTGCTTAATATATCATCTGAAACGGCTTGGATAACACTAAGCGCAGTTAGAGTAGTAGCCGAAGGATGCGATGCAAGGACCCTACACTGCAGAACCGCGAGCGGTAGCGAGCGGATGCTACTCGCATCCTTCGCAGGCAGTCTGATCCTATAATTGCTTCTAGCATCCGCTCGCTACCGCTCGCGGTTCTGCACGGTACCAAGACAAACGAGAAGCACGACAAGTCGAACATGCAAAACGTGAAGAACACAAATCAGACTGACCCGGAAACTCTCCGCGAGTTGCTGGAGAGTCGAGTGGCTGCGGCTCCTGAGAAATATTTCCTTTTCAGCGAGGCGGATGGCCGGCAGTTCACCTTTGCGGGTTTCGACGGGGCAGTGAACCAAACGGCGCAGTTGCTGAAAACACACGGTGTCGGCAAGGGCGACGTGGTGAGCCTGCTGATGCCAAACAGCGCAGAATACATCATCTCGTATTTTGCCTGTTGGAAATTGGGTGCCATAGCCGGGCCAGTAAATTCCCTGTTGAAAGCCCAGGAGATTTCCTTCGTAATTTCCGATTCGGAAACTAAGACTCTGCTGGTTCATCCAGATTTCCTGCCCACAATCGACAGCATACGAAGCGGACTACCGGGACTGCGAGAAGTGATCGACTTCTCCGACGTGGCGGTAGCAACTAAAGACTTCGACAGCTCCCCGAGTTTGACAGCCTCGAATCTGGCGGACATCAACCGCGAGACCGAGGCGATAATCATCTACACCTCAGGCACTACCGGAAAACCGAAAGGATGTTTGTTGACTCATGGAAATCTGATCGCCAACGCCAGGCAGATCAGCCAGTGGCTGGGGTTCACCAAAGACGATCGTCTGTTAACTATCATGCCGCTCTTCCACATGAACGCCGTGTCAGTGACTACGATGTCGGCGCTTTACGCCGGCGGCTCGACAGTAGTTAGTCCCAAGTTTTCTTCGTCTCGCTTCTGGCAAATCATTTCTGATTATCAAATCACGTCTTTTGGATCAGTGGCCACGATGCTGTCGATGCTGCTGACTACTTACCCGGATGGCGTGCCGGCAGGGCTCAGGACCGGACAGCTTCGGTTTGCGATGTGCGGGTCGGCGCCCGTTCCGGCTGAGGTAATGAGAAGCTTTGAAGAGACTTTCAATTGTTTGGTCATCGAAGGTTACGGACTGTCGGAATCAACCTGTCGTTCGACTTTCAATCCTCCGGATGAGAGTCGGCGGCCAGGTTCCTGCGGCAAGCCGATTGGCAACGACATGCAGGTAGTCGACGAGGATGATGAGGAAGTACCTCACGGCGAACTCGGTGAAATAGTGCTGAGAGGCGAGAATATTTTGAAAGGGTATTACAGAAATCCAGAGGCAACTGCGACTGCATTTCGCAACGGTTGGTTTCACACCGGCGACGTCGGTTACCGCGATGCGGACGGCTTTTTCTATATCGTCGATCGCAAGAGCGACATGATTATTCGTGGCGGAGAAAACATCTATCCACGCGAGATCGACGAAATACTCTATCAACATCCCGCGGTGGCTGCGGCCGCGACTATCGGAGTGCCTGATCAACTTTACGGCGAAGAAGTCGCAGCCTTTATCGTCCTGAAAGAGGGTGGAGAGGCAACGGAAGAAGAGATCATCTCTTTTTGTCGCGGCCGCCTCGCCGATTACAAGTGCCCGAAGACGGTTCGCTTCGTAAAGGAAATTCCCAAAGGACCGACCGGCAAACTTCTCAAGCGCGAGTTGGCCAACAAGTTTGCTCAGTCTAAATGATATTCGTGCCTGACGAGGTCAGTACCACCACGCCGTAGCGGGTGGGTTTCAGTAGTTAGATCGTGCGGGTTAGTAATTTGGACTTTGGTTGCGATCATTACTGGAATATAATGCGCGCCCGACTTAAGGGATTACCCATCTCGCAGAGGGATTACTTGCGCTCCCCATCGATTGTGCGAAGTGGACAACCGATATATGCAAGTCTGCGGGATTCCGTTACCATTCTTAAGGAGTCGGGTGATTCTCTCGTAAGAATAAGAAACTCCACGCTCGAATTTGACGACCATTCCTTTGCCCTAGACCTTCAGGTTCCTCTATGCCCAACTCCGCTACAGGCCAGCTCAGAATAATGATTGTCGACGACCAGCTGATGGTACGAGCCGGTTTGCGCAGACTTCTTGAAGATGCCGGCATCGCAGTGGTAGCCATGGCCGGCAATCGAGCCGAGGCAATTGCTTTTGCAGCTCGAGAACAGCCGGACGTGATCCTCATCGAACTCGAGGTCGACGGCGAAGATACTCTCCGGTTTGTTCCCGACATAAGGGAGGCAGCAACTAATGCTCGCGTACTTATTTTGACAGGGCTCAAGAAGCAAGAGGGTCATCAACGAGCGGTGCAAGGGGGTGCGGTAGGAGTTGTCTTCAAGAATCAGGAACCTGAGGTACTGATCAAGGCGGTTCGGAAGGTACATGCCGGCGAGGTTTGGCTGGATCGAACGACCATGGGCAACCTCTTTAGTGAAATGACGAGGAAAAAGTCGGATGGGCGCGATCTTGATGAAACCCGAAGAGAAAGCCTTACCGATCGAGAACTCCAGGTTATTAGCCTGATAGCTGAGGGTCTGAAGAACAAGCAAATCGCTCAACGGCTATTCATTAGTGAAACCACAGTGACCCACCATCTCAGTTCTATATTTTCAAAATTGGATGTTTCCGATCGTCTCGAACTCGTGATCTACGCCTTTGGCCACGACCTGGCCAGATTGCCCAAGTGAAAGATCCAGCGTTTAAAGGCTCCGTTTTGCTCCATCCCACAACTTCCTGGTCCAGTATTCAACGAAGCCAGAATTGACAGCAGAATCCTGCCGTTAAAAAGGGCAGCCCCGTCCGTTGCAACGATTCCGCAATCTAATTATCATGGCCGGCTAATAATCAAGCCTAAAAATTGCTAGAGGTGAGTCAGTTGGCCCAAGCGGGATCCGCGATGACGCAGAACAGCGAAAACAAGAGCACGCTCGATCTGCATATCGATGAGCTGATCGCCGAAGGAGAAAGCACGGACTTCGGTTCGCGGACGCAAGAGCGCAGGCAAAAAGCGCGGATCAAAGAGACATTTCCTGCAAGAATTTGGGGAGTTGATTCGGGCAATTTGCCGTTCAATGCAGACGCGGTGGTGGACAACATAAGTTCAACGGGTTTGTACGTGCAAACATCAATAGCCGTGGGTGCCGGAAGGGAAGTGAAACTGATAGTTCATCTCTTAAGTGGTCCCGCGTCAGGTGTAACGGCATCCCTTCAAGGTCGAGTATTGCGTAGCGAAGTGCAAGCCGATGGCAAGTGCGGCCTGGCAATCACAATCAGCAAACATCGGTTCCTATAAAACCCTTCCACCGGTGAGGGCTTACGACAAAAGGCGAGAGCACGCGTGCTCTCGCCTTTTCTCTTGCTGATATGCGCGGTTGGATTCAGAGTGCGAGGATTTAACGATTACCTGGCGCGGGCGTCAGACTCGGTGCCGGCGGTTGCCGAAGGCGATCGATTAGCCATCCCCCGAATAGCCACAAAGCGCATACGGAAATCATCACCACCGAAAACCATTTTCCGTAGATACCATCCGGTGAGAACTTCTCAGTAGCGGCGTGCAGCATCTCGCTGTTTGGGAGCAGTTCTGCTTCCGAAAATTCATGGAAAGAATAGATGCCGACCTGAACCATAAAAAGAAGCAGGAAGATTCCGGTGACCTGGAAGAATCTTCTCACGTTGATCAGATGACCGAATTTTGCCCAGCCCCACGCGAATCCCGCAGCAGCGCAAAGGCCCAGCAACGCTCCAGTGAGCATTTCTGAACCATGCACCTGCAAAAGCATCAGCGCCGTTTCCATTCCTTCTCGAGTGATCATCAGAAACGTAAAAAGAAATACGCCAAGAACAGCCGCTAGGCGTGAACGCCGCGATGACACGGCATTCAAACGAGTGCGCATTCTTTCCTGAACTTTAGGTCCGGTACGCCACATGTAGATAACCAGACTGCCAACCATCACCATTGCCACGAGACCGAGAATGCCTTCGCGCAGCGACTCATTTCCCAGAAACTGACCGACATACCCGCCCATCGTAGCGCCGAAAAATCTTTCCAGACCCAGTTCATCAACCCCTTGTCTGAGTAGGTAGCCGAGTGCTGCACTGGCCGTTAACGCCACCGCTATTCCCACGTAAACTGCGGACGTTAGCCATTTTTGCCCGGACTTGCGCAGGTAAGAGAGAATGACGGCGACAAGCAGGAAAGATTCAAATCCCTCGCGCAAAACGATGATGAAGGAATTAAGCATCGACGATATTTCCAAATTCCGAGTAAGTTTGGTCGCCGCAGCGAGTATAGTCTAATTGAAAACAGTTTTCAATTTCAAAAGCACCTGCGTTCAGAGGGAGTGCCAGAACAGCACTACGACTATTGAGAAGTAACGGGAATTATTGCCAGGTCCGCACGTATGGCGCCGATCTCAGTCACCGCGGTAAGGCGCAGTGGCAACCGGCGTTTATCGTCGCTGATCCAACCCCGGATCTGATACTTATCACTATCAGCATCGTCAGTGGTCAGCGAGAACTGAATCGCAGAAATTGTTTGTGAGCCAATTTGCACGTTCTCGCGTTTCACGGCACTGATAAAAAGTGTTTTGGGTTGGTTGTTGACAAGAATCGATAACGCACTGCGCTTGGGCGGGCTCAAACTCAAAGTGCGCAGGACATAAAATAACGATAGATAATCGTGTGTTCCAACTGGAATCTCGATCCGGTTGCCCGACTCAGTTGTAGCTGTACCGTAGTCCTGGTTGATAGTGAGTTTGCTACTGAAGCGGTGGCGCCCTTCATTGAAGATCATTTCCGTACGGAAGGGAAGCAGCGTTGTCGGATCAACATAAGAACTCATGCTATCGCTCGCCACAAATAGCGTCTGCAATGCGTTCGTGGTCTGAGCGCTAACCGTGAATTGGAAGCCATCATGATCAAAGTACTTCGAGCGGGCACGCACGTGAAACGTCGCCATGCCCACTGATCCCTTGATACTTTGAAGAAAGACCTGATAGTTCAATTGTTCGCCGACCTTGAACGGAAGGTCTCCGGTTCTCGCGTCTTCGGCGGGCGTACTGGGAATCACCAGGGGCGTTCTTGGTGGCGGCGTTCCGGTTACCGGCGTAGGGGTTGGGGTTGGTGCCGGGGGAGGTTTTGGAGTTGGAACGAAGCCTGAACCCGCAAGCTCGGCCCTGACCTCACCAGCCGAAAGGCGCGATACGATCAAAACCGGGACATGTCGCTGGTCGTCGCTGAAGTGGGCCTTGAGAGAGTAACCGCGTCCCCCCGAGTCGCTCCTTACGCGTACCTGCGCGACGATCGTATTAAATGATCCGACGTTAGTTTTGATCACTTCTCGACCGCTCACCTTGACGTCGATCTCGTAGTTCTGATTTTCGTCGTGCACGGATAGCGTATATGTCGCTCCCTCCGCCAGTGAGAGCGCGCGCAGGCGATAGATTGCCGAGAGGAAATCGTAAGTGCCGGGGATGCTTGCGGTGCGTTTGTCCGGAATAGCGGCAGTTCCCGCTGGCTGATTGAAGTCGGCGGACGTCTCAGTAGTACGAGCGGTTTCGCGGATTGTTTGTTGACCGTAATATGGCAACCCAGTCGCCGGATCAACGTAGGTGATGTAGTCGTTATTAATGGCAAAGAGCGCTGCATTGACCACGCCGTTAGTTTCGACATGACCTTTTAGCTGAATGCCTTCGCGTCCGAAGAAAGTCCCGCGAGCCGCAACCAGAAGCTCCACGTGAGCGGCACTAATAAAGTTTGAAAATGAGATGTTGTAGGTTAGTCGTTCACCGACCCGGTAAGGAGCAGGTGAAAACGGCTGAGAAGTCGGGTCACCTGATTGTTGAGCGGAAGACGATAAAACGGACGCGCCCAGTATCAATAAAAGACAAGCAGTCGGAAATTTCAAACTTTGGGTCACCTTTGAATCATAGTGCAAAACGCGATCAGAACAAATCGCGCAGCCTTCATGGCTAAATTGTACACGCAGGCTGCCGAATCCGGTTCCTTTCAAATTGTTGCGCGGTTTGCCTCGCTCAGCTCGAGTTCATCAAGGATTTGCTGTGCGGCCCGGGCCGGGTCGAGCGCATCAAGAATCGGTCGGCCCACCACGATGTAATCTGCGCCGGCAAGAACTGCCTCGCGGGGAGTCGTTACGCGTTTCTGATCAAATAGAGCAGCGTCTGCCGGTCTAATTCCGGGTGTTACCACCACAAAGTCTGGCCGTTTCACGACAGAGCGTACGATACCAACCTCGCGTGGTGAGGCTACCACGCCGTCCATTCCACTTGCTTCGGCCAGTAAGGCCAGGCGAGGCACCAGCTCCGCAGGGGTCGACCCAAATCCAACTTCGGCTACTACAGCTTCATTTGCGCTGGTCAGTATCGTGACAGCGATCACCAGCGGGCGAGAAAGTCCTTCGGCTGCCGCGCATTCGGATACGCTGCCAACAGTTCGTAGCATCATTTCGCTGCCGCCGGCGGCATGAATATTGAAAATGGAAACACCAAGGCGCGTGGCCTCCACGCCTGCGAGGGCCACGGTATTGGGAATGTCGTGATACTTGAGATCCAGAAACACGCGTTCGCCGGAACTGATAATCTCACGAACTAAAGCAGGACCTGCCGCAGTGAACAACTGCATGCCGATCTTGAACATGCCCGCCATGCCGCGCAGCGCACTGACCAGCTCAGTCGCTTTCTGAGCGCTGTCAACGTCCAGAGCAACGATTAGTTTGTTTGTTCTCATAGTAGTCAGACCCAACATCAAGCCACCAACTCCTTTGCGCGTGACCCCACGGCTTCGTCAAGCGAGACGAATCCTTTATCTGAGATAATGCGCCTTAAGCCATCATTTATTTTTCTGGCAATCGCCGGCCCCTCGTAAATGAACCCGGTGTAGATTTGCAACAAGCTGGCGCCGGCGCTAATCATCTCCCAGGCATCCTCCGCAGTGAAAACGCCGCCAACGCCAATCAAAGGCAACGAACCTTCCGTCATATTGTAGAGCGTCGCAATCATTTCGAGGGATCGGCGTCGCAATGGAGCGCCACTCAAGCCGCCTTCACCACAGACTGCAACTGTCTCCGGGCTTGTTTTCAAAGATGCTCGATCGACAGTCGTATTGGTGGCAATGAGTCCGGCTATTTTGTTTCTGCGCGCCACCGCGACAATGCTTTCAAGCTCGTTCAGATCGAGATCTGGTGAAAGCTTTACGAGCAGCGGCAAGACGCCGCGGCCATCGCGCTGATCGGCTAGCTTCTGATTACATTCCTGGAGCGCCCGCAATAGTACTTCGAGTTGATCTGTTTTTTGCAACTCCCGCAAACGCGGCGTGTTTGGCGAACTCACGTTAACGGCGATGTAATCGGCCACGGGATAGACCGCTGCGAAGCTTTGCAAATAGTCAGCGACCGCGTCTTCAAACGCTACTATCTTGCTCTTGCCGATACTCACTCCCAGAACACAATCCGGGCGTTCGCGCTCAACGCGCTTCGCAAAGGCCCTGGCGCCTTCGTTGTTGAAACCGGCGCGATTGATTAGCGCTTGGTCCAAAGGCAGCCGGAATAGTCGAGGCCGTTTGTTGCCGGGCTGGGGATGGTAGGTGACCGTGCCCGCTTCAATGAAACCAAATCCCAGCGCGGCGAGCGAATCGAGCGCCACGCCATCTTTATCGAAACCTGCCGCCAGGCCCACCGGATTGGAGAACGTCAAGCCAAAGCGTCGCAGGTTGCCAAAGGGGCTGCGCTTGAAACGGTTGGCCAGTACGGATGTTATGAATCCCGGAGCGAAGGAAAGGGAATTGAGCGCCAGTTCGTGGGCCGTTTCAGGTGGCAGGCGAAAGAGTAAAGGTCGCAGCAATGAGCGATAGAGCATGAACGGCTCTGATTTAGTCTTGCTTCGTAAGTTGCAAAATGAGACTACCAGAGCCGGTGAGTTGAAGACAAGGTCAACCACGTCATGTACTGATGCTGTTTGAGGTTCGTTCCTCTTTGAGGCCATCGCCATTCACAGGGTGAAATGAGGTAAGTACCACCACGCAGTAGCTGATGGGTTTCAATCGCATTCAATCGAGTTTTACAGCCTGATCTTTAACCTTCGTGGAGAGACTCCGAAAGAATTACCCACCCGCTACCGGGTGGTGGTACTGACCTCATTTCACCGTCGGGGGTACGAATGATCAGCGTCTGCTTGTCACCGCCCAAGCGTTCTTGTTAGTATCCGGCGAAATGGATTTCATCGAGAAGGCACGCATCATGGACAGCCCGCGAATCAATCGCGCGCTGGCCCGCCTGGCTTCGGAGGTTGTCGAAGAAAACCACGGCGCCGGTGATTTGTATCTGGTGGGAATACGCCGCCGAGGCGTGCCGCTCGCGGAACGAATGGCCGACAAGATCGCGGACCTTGAAGGGGATCGACCGCCGGTTGGCATTCTCGACATCACGCTGTATCGCGACGATCTCTCCACGGTCGGCGCCAAGCCAATAGTTAACCGCACAGATCTTCCCGGAGACATTGAGAACCGTAACATCGTGCTGATTGACGATGTGCTTTACACCGGACGTACCATCCGCGCGGCGCTCGATCAGTTGATCGACTTTGGCCGGCCCAAACGCGTCCAGCTCGCAGTACTGATTGATCGCGGCAAAGAACATCGCGAGTTGCCCATCCAGGCGGACTACATTGGAAAATTAGTGCCGACGAAAAAAAGCGAGATTATCAAAGTGATGCTACAGGAATTTGATGAGGAAGAGGGCGTCGTAATTGTCGAACGGCCTGCGGCGGAAGCCGCTGATGCAAGTTGAACAGGCGGCCAGCGATGGCCGCTTTTTTTATGTTTGTTGGTCTTTGGTCTTTGGACTTAGCGGACCTTCAAAACTAATATGACGATCAAAGACCTAAGTCCAAAGACCCAAAACCAAAGACCGAGGTTTTTTCATGAGTACTATGCAATTCACTCGCAAACATCTACTCGGCATTCGCGAACTTGAGGCCGGGGAAATCACTCACCTGCTGGACACCGCCGAAACATTTCGCGATATCTCCCGCCGCGAAATCAAGAAAGTGCCGGCGCTGCGGGGGCGCACAGTCATCAACCTTTTCTTCGAATCTTCTACTCGAACTCGTACTTCCTTTGAAATCGCGGCCAAGCGACTCTCCGCTGACGCTGTCAACATCAGTGTTTCTACTTCCAGCGTGAGCAAGGGCGAAACGCTGCTGGACACGGCCCGCAATCTGGAGGCGATGGCGCCTGACTGCATCGTGGTGCGGCATTCGATGGCGGGCGCGCCGCAACATCTGGCAAGAATGGGCAACGCACCCATCGTCAACGCGGGCGATGGCTCGCATGAACATCCCACTCAAGCGTTGCTGGACGCGTTAACAATCCGCGAACACAAGTCACGAATAGAAGGACTCAAGGTCGCGATCATCGGTGATGTGTTGCACTCGCGAGTGGCACGCTCAAACATTCACCTGCTTACAAAACTTGGTGCCACTGTTAGTGTCGCCGGCCCCGGAACGCTTGTCCCACTGGAATTCGGCGAACTAGTCGAGCAGGGCTTGCGCGTTGAGAAGACAATCGAAGACGCGATTGAAGGCGCCGACGTTGTGATGATTCTTCGAATTCAGCGCGAGCGGCAAGACGCTGCGTTCTTCCCCTCGATGCGGGAGTATGCGGTCCACTTCGGTCTTAAGCCCAAACACCTGGAGCGCGCCGCGCCAGATGCGATCGTGATGCATCCGGGACCAATCAATCGCGGTATTGAAATGGCGTCGGAAATCGCCGACGGTGGTCGTTCGCTCATCCTGGATCAGGTAACAAACGGGGTGGCAGTTAGGATGGCCGTGCTTTATTTGCTTGCCGGCGGCGGTCATGCAGAACTGGATGAGAAGGGACACCAGCTCAGGTGAGACGCGGGTAGTTTGCTCGCGACAAAACGCAAACTAACAGTCTGCGTTACTAAAAGGACATGAAGCTACTAATTGCGAATGGCTACATCGTAGATCCCGCGCAGGGGATTAACACCGGACGCGATCTTCTAATTGAAGCTGGACGTGTGCTTGGTGTGCTTGAGCGCGGAGAGGAGAGGCCAGGCGATGTCGAGATTTTAGACGCGACTGGCCTTATCGTCGCCCCGGGTTTCATCGATCTTCACACGCACTTGCGGGAGCCAGGCGCCGAGTACAAGGAGACAATAGCGAGTGGCGCGGCGGCGGCCGTAGCCGGCGGCTGGACCAGCGTGTGCGCGATGCCCAACACCGATCCGGTGAACGATAGTCCGGCGGTGACTCGCTTTGTAATCGAACAGGCCCAGCGCGCACAGCTCGCAAATGTTTTTCCCCTTGGATCCCTTACCAAGGGCTGTGGCGGTAAAGAACTCTCTGAAATGGGTGAAATGAAGAATGCGGGCATAGTGGCCGTGTCCGATGACGGCCATCCCGTGCCGACTGCAGGCATGATGCGACGGGCGATGGAATATGCGCGCGGTTTTGGTCTGACAGTAGTTGACCACTGCCAGGATCTTTCGCTGACTGCCGGAGGAGTGATGCACGAAGGGCGTTGGTCGCTCATTTTGGGATTACGCGGTATGCCGGCGGCGGCTGAGGACGTCCACGTCATTCGCGACTGCGTCCTCGGAAAACTTACCGGCGCCTCAGTTCACATTGCGCATGTTTCGACCAGTGGAGGGCTCGACGCGGTTCGCCGCGCCAAGGAAATGGGACTGCCAATCACCTGCGAAGTGGCGCCGCATCATTGGACTTTAACTGATGACGCGCTGGCCGAATACGACACCAATACAAAAATGAGTCCGCCGCTCCGAAGCCAGAACCATGTAGCGGCCCTGTTGGAAGGTTTGCGCGACGGCACGGTCGATGCGATTGCGACCGATCACGCACCGCATCACGCTGATGAGAAGAACCTGGAATTTGATCAGGCGCCGTTTGGTATCACCGGACTGGAAACTGCGGTTGGGCTCGCTTTTGACCTGGTTAACCAGGGAATTATTGACCTCGAACAACTGGTCAGGTTGTGCTCGACGAATCCGGCGCGCATTTTTGGTTTAAAAGATCGGGGAAGTTTAGCGGAGAACGCTCACGCTGATGTGACGATTCTTGATCCGGCGTGCGAATGGACCTTCGACGCGGCGACTTCTAAATCGAAGAGTCGCAACACACCGTTTCATGGCAGATCGATGACGGGCGCCGCGGTTGCCACCATAGTTGGCGGTCGGGTTGTATATCTTAATCCCAACTACACGCGTATCACTGACGCAAAACACCGCCAGGCGTCAGCAAAGTAGCGTTGTTCTTGCAGAACCGCGAGCTGTAGCGAGCGGATGCTACGAGCAATCAACGCAGGATCAGACTGTTTGCGAAGCCCGCTGTAGCATCCGCTCGCTACAGCTCGCGGTTCTGCAATGCCCGTCTTACCAAAACGAAAAAGCCCGCCGCGCTCTCCCCTTCGCGGCGGGTTTTCCGTTAGTCGCCTACTTACGTTATTA
>WNFK01244061.1_pt1 | contig 13115 bp, 8 predicted proteins | sample 5400281 | NCBI WGS metagenome assembly WNFK01 (sample SAMN13153350, study PRJNA577476) | soil metagenome | isolation source: 20 cm soil on Douglas fir-dominated hillslope | place: USA:California | collected 2013-09-17
ATCCCATCGCCGCGCAAAACGACAAAGGCCTTGACCGTCTCGCCACGATAGGAATCGGGAACACCGATCACGATTGCCTCGGCGACGGCCGGATGCGAGTAAATCGCGCTTTCAACGTTCGCGGGGTAGATATTGTAACCGCCGGCAATGATCATGTCCTTGAGGCGGTCGACAATGAACATATAGCCTCTCTCGTCGAGGTAGCCGATATCGCCCGTCCGAAAGTACCCATCGACCATCGAACGGTTGGTCTCGTCTTCACGATTCCAATAGCCCTTCATGACTTGCGGACCGGCGACAACGATCTCGCCGGATTGGCCATGATCCACCCGTTTACCCGGCTCCGCAGTGTCGCGAATCTCGACCTTGGTGCCGGGAAGCGGCAATCCTACCGAACCGCGCGGCTCATCGGGGTTGGCGGGCATGATTGTCGCCGCCGGCGACAGCTCGGTGGAACCATAGATCTGCCGCACCCGGACGCCGCTAACGCTCTCGAATTTGCTGAGCACATCCGGCGGCAGCGGCGCGCCCCCGCACAGGATAGCCTTCACGGGCTTCCAGTCATCCGGTGTCATCGCATTGGTCATCAACAACGCAATAAAGATGGTGGGAACGCCGCCGAAGAAAGTTGGCCGGCGCTGACGCAACAACGCAAGCGCCTCGTCGGGCGCAAATCGAGGAACAATCATCAGTTCGGCCCCAAGCAGGACGGCAAACGTCATGCAGACCGTGATGCCGGTGATATGCGAGAATGGCAGGGGGATCAGCAGGCGTTCCGATCCGTCCTTCAGAAACGGAAACCACATCCCTATCTGGCGCGCATTGGTCGTAAGATTGGCGTGCGTCAGCATTGCGCCCTTCGGCGTCCCGGTGGTGCCGCCGGTATATTGCAGCACCGCGAGCGTCTCAGTCGGATTCAAGGAAGACCGATCATAGCAGCCATCGTTGTTCAGCAGCGCCTGCAGCGGGATAACGCTTTTGTCGAGATCTGGAGCGGAGCCCGCAACCACCGATGCAAGTTCGCCAGCTTCCGCCGATGCCGTCACGATGCGAACTAACAGTCCCTTTTCGAGGAACGGCATTGCCTTGGCGATTGTATCCGGACTATCCAGCGTCAGCAGCACCCTGGCGCCGCTGTCGGTGAGCATGTGCTCGATCGTACCAGCCGCAAATAATGAATTGATGCTGACAAGGGCGGCACCAATCGACAGCGCCCCGAAAAACCAGATCGGAACCGCGGGGTGATTGGGCATCATCACCGCGATGCGATCATCATGTCCGACACCAAGCTCTTGCAGGCCGCGGGCTGCGCGCGCTACCAGCGCCTGCATCTCGGCGTAAGTCCAGCGCTGATCCCCCAGCGACAGCGCGATGCTGCCACCGAACTTTGTCGCCGCCTGATCAAGCATGTCCGGCATGGAGAGCGGCGGGTTAGCGTCAAGACCGGGCGGGACGTCGCGCGGATACTGTGCCGTCCAGGGAAATCGTGGATGGGCGTCAGACTTGTCCAGCATACTGGGCTCCCTCAAACGATGGCGTTTCGCGCAATGGCGCTGTTCCGGCGCTCTGTTATCGATCGCAAACCCAGACCGCGAAGCCGTCAGGCCGCACGCAGCAACTCCCGAGGGCGGCACGGTCTCGCAGATTCTGTGGTGGCAGGAAGCGACTGCCGTAAAGCTGCGCCATGCGATCGCATTCGGCCACGAAGCGCGCGATCCCGATGGTATCGACCTGACTTACGACGCCACCGAGCGCCGCGGGAAATCCCCACCCAAGGATGGATCCCACGTCGGCATCGCGCGCGCCAACGATGTTTTCCGCTAGACAGCGCGAGGCCTCAATCGACTGGATATACATCAGGCGCTTCTGGACTTCATCGACCGATGGTTGATCTATGGCGCGCGGAAAGTGTCTGACGAGCTCGGGCCACAGGCGTTTGCTGCCATCGGCAGCATAGTCGTAGAATCCGCCACCACTCTTGCGACCGAGACGGTTGAGCTGTTCGACCATCTTTATCAAGACGGGGTCTTGCGGCGGCGCCTTATAGGCCGCGCCGAGATCAGCTTCGGTCTGCCGCATCACCTTGTGCATCAGCTCGAGTGACACTTCATCCATCAACGCCAGCGGTCCGACCGGCATGCCGGCGTTGGTGCCATCCCCTCATAGACATAGGTTCCGAACACCCGGCTGGTGTAGAAGGCCCGGCCATCATTAACGACGATCGGCGTCTTGCGGATGCGCTTCACGAAATCCATCGCGCGCGCGATCGTTGCCTCGGAAGTTTGGTGGCCGCGGATGACCTCGACTAACGGCATTCGGTCGACCGGCGAGAAGAAGTGTAAGCCGACGAAATTCGCCGGGCGCTGCGACGCCTCGGCCAAGCCCGTGATCGGCAGCGTGGAGGTATTGCTGGCAAAAATCGCCGACGGCGGCAAAACGCTTTCGGCGGCGCGCGTCACCTGCCCCTTCACGGCGCGATCCTCGAACACGGCTTCGATAACGATATCGGCGTCCTTGAGCTTATCGTAGCCGGTCGTCGGCGTAATCGTGGCCAGAATGGCGTCGCGCTTGTCGGCGGTCAGCCGTCCCTGCTGCACCTGCTTTTCCAACAGCTTCGCGGAATAACTCTTGCCCTTCTCGGCGGCCTCGAGGGACTGGTCGATCAGAATGACATCCAGCCCGGCTTCGGCGGAGACATGCGCGATGCCCGCGCCCATCATGCCGGCACCGAGGACGCCGACCTTGCGATAAGCCTGCACAGGAACCGCGCCGGGTCGCCCGATCAGCTTATTGGCGTCGCCGATCGCGTAGAACAGCGTGCGGATCATGTTCTGCGCCTGCGGCGAAACCGCCAGACGCGCGAACTGCCGGTTCTCTATCTTCAACCCGGTATCGATGTCGACATGGCATCCATCATAGACGCTTTCCATGATCGCCGCGGGCGCCGGATAAAGGCCCGCAGTCTTGCCGCGTACGGCAGCGGCAGCGCCCATGAACAACTGCCATGACAGCGGGCTTTGTACGTTGCCGCCAGGAAGGCGAAAGCCCTTCTTATCCCACGGCTTTACGATGTTGGCGGCTCCGTCGGTCAGCAGCCATTGCCTCGCGCGCGCCATCAGGCCGTCGGCTGGCACTACCTCGTCGACCAGCCCCATTTCTTTGGCCTTGGCGACGCCGACCTTGCGACCTTCCATCAGCATCGGCAGTGCGTTCTTCAAACCGATCATCCGCGGCAGACGTTGCGTTCCGCCGGCGCCCGGGAGCAAACCGAGCGTCACTTCAGGCAATCCGATCTGGGTTTTTGGGTTGTCAGCGGTCAGCCGGTAATGGCAGGCGAGACAAATCTCGTAACCGCCGCCGAGCGCAGAGCCATTGATAGCCGCGACAAAAGGTTTGCCCGCCCTTTCGATCTCACGAAACAGGCTCGAAAGCCGTCCGGCGATTTTCATAGCTTGAGCGGGGTCACTCACGCCACGGAGCGTATCGAGATCCGCGCCGACCACGAATTCGGGCCGCGATGACGAGATGATAACGCCCTTCAGCGCCTGATCGGCGATAACCTTCCGCACCGCCGATTCAAACGCTGCGATCGATGCGTCGTTGAGAACATTCATGGGACGATCGGCAACGTTCCAGATGATCGTCGCGATGCCGTCGTCGATGCCAAGTTCAATCACTGGACACTCCTAAACCTTCAATCCAAACAAGACGGATCAGACGCGCTCGACGATCATCGCGGTGCCCATTCCGGCGCCGACGCATAACGTCACGACGCCTGTCGTCAGATCGCGCCGCTCCAGCTCATCAATCAGCGTCGCCAGTAGCATCGCACCGGATGCGCCGAGCGGATGCCCCATGGCGATTGCGCCGCCATTGACATTGACTTTGTCGTGACCGATGCCGAGTGCTTCCATGAAACGCAGCACCACCGCAGCGAATGCTTCATTGCATTCGAAGAGGTCGATATCGGCCGCGGTCATGCCGGCGCGCTTCAGCGCCTTCTCAACGGCAAAGGACGGCCCCGTCAGCATGATGGTGGGTTCGGATCCGATCGAGGCAAAGCCCTTGATGCGCGCGCGAGGCTTGCGATCGAGCATCACCGAGGCCTCGGAGCCGCCGATCAGAACCGCCGCGGCGCCATCCACAATGCCGGATGAATTACCGGCGTGGTGGACATGATCGATGCGCTCGACCTGCGCATAACGCTGCAGCGCGACGTTATCGAAGCCAAACTTCTCGCCCTGGACGGCGAAGGATGGCTCCAGCGCGCCGAGCGTCTGCATCGTGGTTTCCGGCCGAAGATGCTCATCCCGATCGAGAATGACGATGTCGTTGTCGTCGCGAACCGGCACAACCGAACGCGCGAAGCGATCCTCCGACCAGGCCGTAGCCGCGCGTTTCTGACTTTCCACAGCGTAGCTGTCGACGTCGGTGCGGGAATAGCCATGCAGAGTGGCGATCAGGTCAGCGGAAATCCCCTGCGGAACGAAATAATTCGGCAGCGTGAAGTGAGGGTCCGACACCAGAGCGCCGCCGGACGAGAACATCTCGATCCGCGACATGCTCTCGACGCCGCCACCGACAACAATATCCGACTGGCCAGACATCACCTGCGCCGCTGCCATATTGCAGGCTTCGAGGCCCGACGCGCAGAACCGATTGATCTGCACACCTGGCGTGCCCTGATGGTAACCTGCGACCAAGACGGCCGTCCGGGCGATGTCGGCCCCCTGCTCGTTCACCGGGTCTGCAACGCCAAGGATGACGTCATCGACCAGACTGGTGTCGAGATCGTTGCGATCGCGGATATTTTTCAGGACACCGGCGGCCAGCCGCAACGGTGAGACCTCGTGAAGTGAGCCCGACGAACGGCCACGACCACGAGGGGTCCGCACAGCATCGAAGACGTAAGCGTCGCCCATCTAGGTCAGCCTCAGCTTGTGGATTGCCAGACTGGCCCGATCTACTATAATCCGGACAGCCGGTCAAATTATTATTGCGAGGCTTGATGACCGGGGCACTGATAGGCTTTAGATCGCTCGCAGTTTCGCCGGCGCAGTGGGCAAAGGGAAGAAATGAAAGCCGTCGTGGTCGAGAAGTATGATTCCATCGATAACATCCTCCTGAAGGAGGTTCCCCTGCCGGAGGTTTCGGCCGGCCAGGTACGTGTCAGAATACAGGCTGCGAGCGTCGGCTTCGTCGATGGTCTAAAGGTACAGGGGTTATACCAAACCAAGGATCCCCTCCCCTTCATACCGGGATCGGAATTCGCTGGCGTCGTTGATGAGACGGCCGCCGACATTCGGGGATTTACGCGTGGCATGCCGGTCATGGGAATGGCGCGGTCGGGCGGACTGGCGGAATATATCGCCGTGCCGGCTGCAGCGATCGAGATCATGCCGGACGGCATCGCGCCGCAAGTCGGCGCTTCGTTCCGCGCCAACTACCTGACGTCGCTTTACGCGCTAAGTGAGCGCGGAGTGCTGTGCGCGGAGGAATATCTTCTCGTATTGGGCGCCGCTGGCGGCGTAGGGATCGCCGCGGTTCAGATTGGTAAACTGCTGGGCGCCCGCGTCATTGCCGCAGCCTCTACCGAGGAAAAGCGGAAGTTCGCGACCCGCTTCGGCGCCGACGCGACGGTGGATTATACGCGTTCGGATTGGCGCGACGCGATCAAGACCTTGACCGGCGGTCATGGTGCAGATGTGATCTTTGATCCAGTTGGTGGCGATGTCGCCTTGCAGGCATTCCGTTCGATCGCTTGGCGCGGACGTCATCTTGTGGTCGGCTTTGCAGCCGGCAGCATCCCTGCCTTACCATTCAATCTGCCGCTCCTGAAAGGTGGAGCGCTTTTGGGCGTCGACATGGCTCAAATTCCTCGACGTGAACCGGAGGCGCAAAGGCGTGTGCTATCCCAGCTGTTCAGATGGCTCAGAGAAAAGAAACTCGATCCGGTTGTCGGCAAGGTATTCGCATTCGAGGATTTCCGCGAAGCATTCAGAACCATGCAAACTCGTTCGGCGCTTGGAAAGATGGTCGTTAGGATCAGCTAGCAACAGCGCCTGCGCGCGCCAAAGGGCACCGAGACATTTCGAAGCGCCATAACGGGCTTCGCCAGCAAGGGCAAGAGCGGATGCCGCATATGAACGAGGATAGTGGCGAACGGCGTCGCCTGATGCATAGGCGTTCGATCGAATGCACTGGCTACCTCCGCAACGATGGGCTGTGGGAGGTCGAAGCCCGGCTCGTGGATACAAAGCCATTCGCGCAGCGCGATCATTTCCGAGGCGAGCTCCAGCCGGGCGACCCCGTTCACGACATCGGCGTGCGCCTCGCGGTCGATGATGCTCTCACCATTCGCGAAGCCGAGACGACGATGCGCGCGACGCCGTTTCCGACTTGCGTCGACGTCGAGCCGATATTGCAGCGTTTGGTAGGCGAACGCATCGGACCGGGATGGCGCGACCTCGTGCGGCGCAAGATCGGGCGGCTGGAGACCTGCACCCAACTGTCGGAGTTACTCGGCCCGGCCGTCACGACACTCTACCAGACGATGTCTTACGGCAAGACCCCGGACGGGCGCAGTTCGCTCGAAGATCAGCGCGGCGCCCGCGAGCCGCCTATTTCCGCAATTCGCGACTCCGAGTCCTGCTGACGATTGAGCCTGGCCAGTTCGACGGAACTAGACTTTCTCGCGCCGGTTGGCCACGGCAGGCTTAGCCGCATTGCCTGGTGCAAACCCGTTCAGAAACAGCTCAACTGCCAGATCGGCGAATTCCTTGGGACCGACGCCGCCCTTGGGATCATACCATGTATAGGTGAAGTTGATGATTCCGAACAGGATCATCGTATAGATTTTCTTGGTGCGCTTGACGATCTTGCCCTCCGCGTCGAGCCTAACCAGCAGATCGGTAACGATATCGACCAGCTGCCGTTCCAGATTCTTGATGGCCTGCTGCTCGTCCTCGTTAAGAAACGACAGATCGTGAATCAGCACACGCTGCTCATTCGGCGACTTGGCGTTGACCTCGACGATGGCGCGAATGACATTGCGAAACTGCACCAGGGTCTGTCCGCCCAAGGCGATGGCTGCTTCGACGTGCTGAATCATTTCACGAACATGCGCATCCAGGATCGCGAACAAAATCGCTTCCTTGGAGTCGAAGTAGTGGTAGAGCGCGCCGCGTGACAGCTTGCAGGCATCAGCCAAATCGGCGATCGAACTGCGCATATATCCTTGCGCGGAGAATAGCGCCGCGGCATTGGTCAAAATCCCGAGATAGATGCCGTCGTAGTTTTCAGAGCGTGTTCGCGCCATGCGTTTCTTTCAACCTTTGTAGTATAGACCCGATTTCTCAGACCCGTTCGTTGACCTATCGCACCGACAAATTCGGTGCAGATTTGTCTCAGCGCCAGCACCTTCTAACGAATCGTTGATCTATCTTCGACCAGCCGAATATCCCCTGTTCGATAATACCACCAATTATAAGCAAAAAAATTGATTGAACGGCTAGTCGGATTATAATAGACTAGAGCCTTCCAATGTAAAGACGCCAGCTCGGGCCAACCGGCGGCACTCCCCGGGAGGCAGTATGACGGTTGTTCGGGCGGTCGTGATCGGAGCGGGTGCGGGTGGGCTTTGCGCGGCGGCGCGGCTTGCCCATGCGGGATTGCACACGATTGTGGTTGATGACAAGGATCGCGTCGGCGGCCGCGCCTCGACCGAGGAGATCGACGGCTTCAAGGTCAACATCGGCGCTATCGCCATCGAATTGGGCGGTGTGTTCGAGGAGACCTTCAATACCGTCGGAGCGCAGCTCGACATCCGCACCCCGGAGCCTGCCAGCTCTTTTTTCATCGATGGCAAGCTTATCGATGTAGGCCGGGGCGGATGGTCGCTGCTACTGGGTCAGTTGACAAAACAAGCCTCACGCATTCTGGAGAAGTTCGCTGATGCGCGCTCCGGAAATCTTCCGGACGGCCGGCAATCGACCGAAGACTGGCTCAAGTCCTACACCAGCAACGCGTCAGTTCATGCGATTTTCCGCAACCTGTGCGCGGCAATCTTTGCATGCAATGCCGACGAGTTGCCGGCCCGCGCATTCCTCACTTATTTCACGAGCAAAGGGGCGTTCAAGCGCTTCGGCTTCTGTCCGCAAGGGACGATCGGCGTCTGGAACGCCCTGGCCTCAGTGATAAAGCGCAACGGCGACATATGGCTGGCCACGCCGGCGGTAGCCATTCACACGAATGACGGCCGCGTTGAAGGCGTTACGGTTATTCGAGACGGTCAGCAAGTCCGGATCGACACCGATCTGGTCATCAGCAATGCCGGCCCCAAGGCCACTGTCGTGCTCGGCGGCGAAGCAGCCTTCCCTCCGGCCTATCTCGAGCGGGTAAAAAACGGGCTTCGCCCGGCAGCCAACATCGTCATCAATATCGCGAGCCAAAAACCGCTAATTTCGCATCCGGGAATCGTGACGTTCGGAAAGACGCGCCGGCTCTGCAACATGGCGAACCTCACCGCGACTTGCCCTGAGCTCGCGCCGCCGGGCTGGCATCTATATGTCGCCTATGCGGTGCCCATCCCGGCACTCGGCGATTTCGACTCGGACGCAGAAGTCGAGCTGGCGCTCGCCGACTTGCGCGAGCAATTTCCTGACTTCAATCAGGCAAAAATCCTGTCGATTCGCGTGATGCGGGACGACTGGCCGGCGCAACGCAGCTGCGCCGGTTACGATCTGCCGCGAGAAACGGGCATCGAAGGCCTGTGGTGCGTCGGCGACGCGGTGAAGCAATACGGCAATGGCGGAACGCAAGCCTGCGCTGAGACCGGGAAAATTGTCACCGACGCGATCCTTGCCCAACGACAGCCCGTTCCGCTCGCCGGCAGTGTTTGAAACCACAGGGCCGCAGGCAATGGCGATCTCGATGCAGGCGGACATGAGACGAGACGATGTGATGGCGGCTGAGCGTCCATGCCTGCTCGAATTTCGCAATATTCGCATCGTCTACGACAACGCCATCGAAGCCATCCGCGATGTCAGTATCGCCGTCCCGGAGGGTGGCATCGTCGCGCTGCTGGGTTCCAATGGCGCCGGGAAATCGACGCTTTTGAAGGCGATGTCCGGCATTCTCTACACCGAAGAAGGCGTGATCGAGAATGGCGTCATCCGTTTCCGAAATGAGGAGGTGCATCGGCTTGCACCGGATGAACTGGTGCGGCGTGGGATTGTGCAGGTACCCGAAGGCAGGCGCGTGTTTCCGGCGCTGACCATCGACGAGAACCTGCAGATGGGCGGTTACACCAAGACTGCCGCGGAGGCGCGCGACCGGCGCGACAAAGTGTTCGCGCTGTTCCCGCGCCTGTTCGAACGGCGCGACCAGATCGCCGGCTACATGTCCGGCGGCGAGCAGCAGATGCTGGCGATTGGCCGGGCGCTGATGACCGACCCCGTGCTTCTTGCCCTTGACGAGCCGTCGCTCGGACTAGCGCCGTTGATCATCGATCGGATCTATGAGGTGATTATAAAGCTGCGCGATGAGCTGAAAATGACGGTGCTGCTGGTCGAGCAAAACGCGCAGCGGGCGCTGGATATCGCCGACTACGCGTATATTCTCGAGACTGGGCGCGTCGTTCTCGACGGTTCGGCCGAGAGGCTGTCGTCCAATGAAGATGTGCAAGAATTCTATCTGGGCGTATCCGGCTCAGGCCGTAAAAGCCTGCGCGATGTGAAGCACTACAAGCGGCGCAAGAGGTGGCTCTCGTGACCTCCCTGCTCGCAGTCGATAATATCAGCAAGAGCTTTGGCGGCCTCAAGGCCGTCGCCGACGTCAGTCTCACGGTGATGCCGGGCGAGATCTGCAGCGTCATCGGCCCCAACGGCGCCGGCAAGACCACGCTGTTCAATATGGTCAGCGGCGTTCTGCGCCCCACCGCCGGCCGTATTATCTTTAACGGCACCGATCTCGCCGGCGTGTCGCCGTCGCGCTTTGCAGCCATCGGTATCGGCCGCACCTTTCAGAATCTGGCGCTGTTCAAGCATGGCACGGTGGTCGAAAACATCCTGACTGGCCGCCACACCCACCTGCGTTCAAGCGTCCTTGATGCCGTGCTGTTCTTCGGCCGCACCCGAGCCGAGGAGATCGACGCTCGCCGGCGGGTCGAGGAGATCATTGAATTCCTCGAGATCGAGCACATCCGCGATGCCATCGTCGGAACGCTGTCTTACGGTCAGCAGAAGCGCGTCGAACTCGCGCGCGCGTTGGCCTGCGAACCTAAGCTGCTGCTGCTCGATGAAATGGTGTCGGGCATGAATCAGGAGGAGACCGAGGACATCGCCCGGTTCGTGCTCGATATTCGTGACGAGTTGGGCATCACGGTGCTGATGATCGAACACGAGATGCGGATCGTGATGGACATTTCCGACCGGGTTCACGTTATGAACTTCGGGCGCAAGATCGCGGAAGGCGCGGCGGCCACCGCGGGCAGAGCGCCGGACAGAAGGCGGGCACCGATGTCAGCGCTTGACAGTATGCGAACCGTGCATCCGCCAATGTCAGCGAAGCAAGCGCGAACCGCGCTCGCGTCGGATACCGGTTCGTTGCGGAGTGCCCTACAAGACGCAACGATCACAATTCCACAACTACTCCGCCGGCGCACCGAACTCCATGGCGACCGGCTCGCCTTGCGCGAGAAGGAGTATGGCATCTGGAACCGCTATTCCTGGAGCCATTATTATGAGACGGCGCGGCTGGTCGCGCTTGGCCTGATGTCGCTTGGAATCAAGCCCGGCGACCGCGTCGCCATCGCAGGAGAGGATACCCCGGAATGGTTTTACGCCGACCTCGGCACCCAGATGATCGGCGCAGTTGCGGTGGGCATCTATCCAACCAATCCGTGGGTCGAGCTGCAGTACATCGTCCGACACAGCGGCTCACGCGTCGTTATCGCCGGCGATCAGGAACAAACCGATAAGGTGCTGGACGCGATGGCCAATGACGGCGGCCTGCCCGCCGTCGAGGCGGTCGTCTGCGTCGACATGAAAGGCCTGCGGCATTACCGCCAAAAGCAACTGATGTCATTCGAGATGCTGTGCGATCACGGCAAAACCTATGCCCTCGAGCATCCCGACGCGAACGCCAACCTCGATCGGCTGATCGACCAAGCCTCACCCGATGACGTTTGCATCCTTGTCTACACCTCCGGCACCACTGGTCCGCCGAAAGGGGCGATGCTCACGCACCGCAACCTGATTTATGCGGCCTATATCTATGCCGAGGCAGTCGATATCGCCGACGAGCCGTTTGAATCGGTGTGTTACCTGCCGCTCTGCCATGTCGCCGAGCGTTGCTATTCCGAGGTCATGCAGCTTGTCCTTGGCGGTACCGTCAGCTTCGCAGAGTCGATCGATACGGTAGCTATCAATATCAGAGAAATTGCGCCGACCTTTTTCGTCGGCGTTCCCCGCATTTACGAAAAGCTGCAGCAGCATTTTCTGTTCAAGCTTGGCGAGAGCGGGCGGCTGCGGCAGCATTTTGCCAGAGCATGCTTTGCGTTGGGCCGCAAACTATCGGATCGTCGGCAGGACGGAACCGACACGTGGCGCGATCGCACACTCTACGCTTTGCTCTACATTCTGCTGTTCCGAAACATCCAGCGGCATCTCGGATTTAGCCGCAGCCGTCACCGGCTATGCGCCGGCGCATCGATATCGCCTGAAACCTTACGGTTCTTCGACATCATCGGACGCCCGGTTTCCCAAGGCTATGGATTGACCGAATCCGGCGGCGTCGCCTTCATCCAGCATGGTGCGCATCACCGCCTCGGCGGCTGCGGCTTGCCGCTTCCAAAAACCGAATGGAAGCGGGACACCGACGGCGAGATCCTCTTGAGGAATCCCGGGGTCTTCAAAGGCTATTTCCTCGATAAGAAGGCTTCCAGCGCTACGCTCGAACCGGGCGGGTGGCTGCGGACCGGCGACATCATCGAGATCATGGACAATGGCGAGATCGCCGTGGTCGATCGCAAGAAGGCGATCATCATTACCGCAGGCGGCAAGAACATCGCGCCTTCCGAGATCGAAAATGCGCTGAAGGACAGCGAGTTCATCAAGGAAGCGATCGTGGTCGGCGAGGCCAAGAAATATCTCGGGGCGATCATCCAGGTCGACTACGACACGGTGGGGCGATGGGCGCGCGACCAAGCGCTGCCCTACACCAACTATAAATCGCTCGCCCAGCTTCCCGAGGTACATGAGCTGGTCGATCGCATCGTGAATGCGACCAACAAGCGGTTCGCGCGCGTCGAAAACGTCCGCCGCTTTGCCATCCTTGAAAAAGAGCTCGACCACGACGACGGCGAACTGACCGCTACCCAAAAGGTCCGCCGCGCCATGATCGAGAAGAAATTCGCGCGTGAACTTGCCATTATTTACAAGGCCGAGGGCTGATGCAGTATCTCATTCAGCTCCTGATTTCGGGCCTCGCCATCGGCGCTATCTATGGCCTGATCGCGATGGGTTTTGCGGTGATCTACAAGTCGACCGGCTTAGTCAATTTCGCGCAGGGCGAAATGACCATGATCACGGCCTATATCGCCTGGACCATCTCGACCACGGTCAGCGGTAATGTGTTCGTCGTCGCGCTCGGCGCCATCCTTGCCGCTGTTGTGCTCGGCCTCGTCATCGAGCGCGTGGTAATGCGGCCAATGCTGGGCGAGCCGGTCTTTGCCACCGTGATGGTGACCATTGGCCTCGCCGTGATCCTGCGCTCGTCGATCAATTTCATCTGGGACGCCTACCCGCACGGCCTCGACATCGGCGTCGGCCGCACCATCGTGCGGATCGGATCGATCGGCGTACGCACCGGGCAGATCGCCGTCATCGCCACGCTTCTCGTGCTGCTCGCGGCGATCTGGGCGTTCTTCCGCTACAGCAAGATCGGCGTCGCGATGCGCGCCGTCGCCGCCGACGACCGCACCGCGCTGCTGATGGGCATCAGCGCCACCCGGGTGCACGCGCTGGCCTGGGCCGCCTCCTCCGTGATCGCAGGCATCGGCGGCGTGTTCTTTGCGCTGTCCTATGACCTTTCGCCCGCGATGTTCCAGCTCGGGC
>WNFK01035976.1_pt1 | contig 13105 bp, 10 predicted proteins | sample 5400281 | NCBI WGS metagenome assembly WNFK01 (sample SAMN13153350, study PRJNA577476) | soil metagenome | isolation source: 20 cm soil on Douglas fir-dominated hillslope | place: USA:California | collected 2013-09-17
TGGCTTGCGCAAGTTTGCGGCTGCCGATGCTCGACCGGTTTGCTGGTCACGTGTTCTTTGGCCGCGGCTCTTTTCCGGATGTTGAGATGAAACTGAGTCCGCAAATGCTGACGCCATGACTACTGGAGCCAAATGATGAGTGTAGCTTTCACCGGCGCTTTCTGTGGATCACCACATTGCCGAGCTGGGGACATGAGCTGACAATCAATGCAAAACAACGAGCCATGCCGGGTGGTAATGACTGACAAACACCTTTTCTAAGGAGCAGTGCAATGACCAAGCGAATCATCGCAATCGCCTTCATTTTTGTGTGCACTTCAGTAGCATGGGCAATTCTGGGAGGCACAATTTTTTCTCGCACTTACGACTCTGGTTCAGTTTCGCAAGATAAGGTCGCCTCCACTTGGGGGACTACTCAAAATCAAGCGCCGCCGGCCGCTTCTTTCAAAACGCTGATTTCGAGGCAAGAAGAGACGCTGGAGAATGGCAAGAAAGTTGTGAAGACAGTTCAAGACGAACAGATCACTAATCTCCCGCTAGAGAGCAGTGCGGTAAACGTTGATCTCAATTTGGAACACCGGCAGAAGGGTCTGCTTTGGTATAGCACCTACAAAGTTACCTTCTCGGGCCATTATGGTTTTCGCAACATGAGCGACAAAGAGCAGTTAGTTGTTTTCACATTACCATTCCCCACCAGCCAGGCGATCTACGACGATTTAGTTTTTACAGTTGATGGGAGTCCCGCATCTCTCACCAATCAAAAGAACGCCGCCATAGCTTCGGTAAAAATCGAGCCGCGCAAAACGACGGAACTGGCCGTCGGTTATCGTTCACAGGGTCTCAACGAGTGGCGCTATAGCTTCGGCAGTACCGACGTCACACAGGTGCGCGACTTTGCTTTGCATATGACGACAAACTTCAAAGAGATCGATTTTCCTGACAACACGCTCTCGCCTTCTGAAAAACACGAGTCAGGTAATGGTTGGGATCTAACCTGGTCTTACAAGAGTCTGATGTCCGGCTATCAAATAGCTATGGTGATGCCGGAGAAACTTCAGCCTGGTCCACTCGCGGGAAAGATCAGCTTGTTTGCCCCGGTATCACTCTTTTTCTTTTTCTTTCTGATGTTCATCATTACCACGATGCGCGGTATTGACCTCCATCCGATGAATTACTTTTTTCTCGCTGCCGCCTTTTTCTCGTTTCACCTGTTACTTGCCTACCTTGTTGATCACGTTTCGATCCATTCAGCATTTGCTATATCAGCAGCTGTGTCGGTGTTTCTCGTTGTAAGTTATCTGCGGCTCGTGGTGGGCATCCGCTTTGCCAGTAGAGAGGCGGCACTGGCGCAATTCATCTATCTGGTGATGTTCTCATACGCCTTCTTTCTGAAGGGGTTTACTGGTCTTTCCATAACAATCGGATCGGTTCTGACCTTGTTCGTGGTAATGCAGGTCACAGGGCGCATCCAGTGGACAGATAAGTTTGCGATCAAACCAGCCTCAGAGGCTGCAGCAGAACTGAGTTGAAGGTGATTTGCAGTGTCATAAGGTCAGTACCGTAACGCACCCTCTCATATATAGAGTAGCGTCGGGTCAACCACGCGGATCTCGACTCTCAACGGTATGCTTGTTAATAGATCCCTCCTAAAGAGCGTCAATAAAACGAGGACTCGCGTCTTTAACGATGTAGGCACTTGGTGAGCCCGCGTCGGCAGGTTAGCCAGCCCAATCTGCGCTAATAATTGTTAATAAACTTTCGCGGAGCCCTCGTCGTACACCGACTGGCGACGACAACGCTGTTGCCACTCAAGTACTTATGAAAGCCTTCTTTTCCTTTTATACCGATGCTTTGAAGATCGCGCTGCAGTCGATCTTTGCCCACAAACTCCGAGCGTTTCTGACGCTGATTGGCATCATCATAGGCGTGGCTTCAGTAGTTACCGTTGGTGCTTCGATAAGCGGCCTCAACACTTACGTCGTCGAGAAAGTGGCTAAGGTATTGGGCAGTAATCACTTCATGATTGCCCGCATGGCCTTCTCCGGTCACATGTCTGATGACGAGTTTGAGCGGAGGAACCGGCGTAACAAACGGCTCAACTGGGACGATTACGAGTGGGTCCGCGACCACTGCGCCTCGTGTGCGGAGGTGGGAGCAGAAGTGGGTGGCCAGGTAGACTTAAAACAGGAGGGTATCGAATTTCCGAGCGCAATAGTTTTCGGCGCATCCGCCAACATGGTGGATATTGAAGACAAGACCATCGACCGGGGCCGTTTCATATCCAACGACGAGGTGCAGCGTTCAGCGCTGGTTTGCGTGCTCGGCAGTGATATCAAAGATAAATTCTTTCCGAATACGGATGCAGTCGGCAAGACACTCAAGGTTCGCGGGCTACCCATGCAGGTAGTCGGAGTGGAAGAAAAGCGTGGATCATTCTTTGGCGACTCGTTTGACCGTCACATCTATATTCCAGTCTCAACTCATCTCCAGATCTTCGGACGTAACGGTTTACAGATTCATGGAAGTGCGCGAAATCGCGAGGCCTTTCAAGCGACGATAGAAGACGCGCGGGTTGCATTAAGAAACAAACACCGCCTGAACGGCAACGAGGAAGACGACTTCGGACTTGTTAACGTCGAAGAGCTGAACAAGCAGATCGATCAATTCACGGGTAAAATTGCGATGGTAGTCGTGCCAATAACCTTGATTACACTTATCGTCGGCGGCATTGTCGTGATGAATATCATGCTGGTGAGCGTCACCGAGAGAACTTTCGAAGTCGGTTTGCGAAAAGCCGTTGGTGCAACACGACGACAGATCCTGTTGCAGTTCCTGATCGAGTCAGGGCTTCTCTGTGCGCTGGGTGGCGTATTGGGCCTGCTACTGGCTTGGGGCGTGACCGTACTTATAACTGCCCTTGCTTCGATAACGATGACGATAACGATTGGTTACATCTTGCTGGCAATCATCGTTTCTACCGTTATCGGAATGATCGCGGGGATATATCCCGCATTCAGAGCGGCCAAACTCGATCCTATTCTCGCTCTGACACAGGCGACCTAGCTGAATGAAACTTCGACTTCCAAAAAGTGCGCTGGGCGAAACGCTGGCAATGGCGCTGGATAGTGTGCGTTCCCACAAATTCCGAAGTTTCTTGACGGTTCTGGGAATTGTTATTGGCGTAATGACGGCGATCTCAATCGCCTCCATTCTGACGGGACTGCGCCAAAACATCATTGCCATGATCGAAGAGTACGGCACAAATAACATCTATGCGTTCCATCTTTCAACGGGTCCGCGTACGAGCGAAGATCGCGCCGAGCGCTTGAGAAAACCCTTAACCATTCCCGACGCGGAAGCAATAAAGGCGCAGGCAAGCGCGGTTGAAGACGTGGCACACGTCGCTCCGAATGTCGGCTATGGTGGCGGGCCATTTGACGACAACGTTACCTATCAGGGTCACAATTACCGTTGGGGTAATACGCAGGGAGTCTCACCGAATTATGCCGACATCAGCAACATCGTCTTGCAGGAAGGAAGGTTTATTACTGAATCTGACGACCAACAACGGGCCAACGTTATGGTCATCGGCGTCAATGCAGCTGATGCTCTTTTTCCCGGTCGAAATCAAATCGCCGGTACTCAAGTGCGAATGGGCGGCTACAACTTCGAAATAGTTGGCGTCTTGGAAAAAAGAAAAGCCGGCTTTTTTGGCGAAAATGACGAAGACAATGCCGTATTTATTCCCTTTCGTACTGCCCAGAAAATTGCCCCGGCAAGGGGCTATATACTTCTTATCATTCGTGGTCGTTCGGGACTGGTGGCTGAAGCGTTGCAGCAGTCGGAAGAGATCCTGCGCCGGCGTCGCAGCGTGAAATTTGGCGATCCGAATAATTTTGACATCAAGACTGCGGACAAGTTTATCGAACAATTCGACAGCATCTTTGCAATGGTAGGCCTCATTGCCATTGCGATTTCATGTCTGGGACTGCTGGTGGGCGGCATCGGTGTGATGAACATTATGCTTGTGAGTGTCACTGAACGAACGAAAGAGATTGGTATTCGCAAGGCCATAGGTGCACGACGAAGAGACATCGTGCTCCAGTTTCTCTTCGAAGCAATGATGCTTACATTTCTCGGAGGCGTGCTCGGAGTAATCCTCGCCGTTGGCCTCAGCCAGATCCTGATGCTGCTAATTCCTGCCCTTCCGGCGTTGATTCCTGCCTGGGCTGTGATAACCGGACTCTCCGTGTCAATTGGTGTGGGTATAATCTTTGGAGTCTGGCCGGCCCGCAAAGCCTCTCGCCTCGATCCTATCGAGTGTTTGCGCTACGAATAAACGCAGCCAATTACAGAACCGAGAAGCGGTAGCGACCGGGTCGTTGCGATGAGAGTCAACTTAACAGCTCATTGTGTTCAGCGTTGAGTGTTGCGGGAACGACCCGGTCGCTACCGCTCGCGGTTCTGACATTGAGTGTTAAGCCAGTGACCCGGTCGTGACAGTTTCGCAATTGACTGGTCTTCTTAGTTCGCCCACACTGCATCAGGATCTCCATCGGCAAAGCCGCAGGCGAACATTAACTTGGCAGCTAATACTCATCATCGCGATTTCACGAGAGAGTTTCTCGCTTACATCCAGGTCGAGAAAGGACTCGCCCGTCAGACGCTCGAAAGTTATGCTCGCGATCTCGCTCGTCTCAACGATTGGGCAACGAAAAATGGCAAGCTGATTCACGAGCTAACGCGTGGCGACCTAAGAAAGTGGATCGCCAGTCTGTCACGAGAAGGTCTTGCTCCGACATCGGTTTCGCGTGCGGTGAGCGCTGCTCGAGGGTTCTTCAAGTTTCTGATGCTGGATGGTCATATCAAACGACACCCTGCCGAAGAGCTCGACACACCGCAGCGCGTGGCCTACCTGCCAAAGTTTCTGACTGAAGACGAGATGAATCGCTTGCTGACCGCGCCTGATGTGTCTACTGAACAAGGTGTACGTGATCGCGCGATGCTTGAATTGATGTATGCGGCAGGCCTCCGAGTGTCGGAACTGCTGTCGTTAAGGCAAACCGATCTCGATATTCTGGCAGGACTCGTCGTTTGTCATGGCAAAGGAAGCAAACAACGCCGCGTGCCAATCGGTAAGAGCGCAATCCACTGGCTACAACAATACGCGGCGGTGAAGGCATCTTATGGGAAATCAACCTCGACTTGTTTCTTTCTGAATCGTGGGAAACCACTTAGCCGACAACTTGCCTGGGCACTGATCAGAGGCTATGCCGTCCAGGTAGGCATCAAGAATGTTTCACCACACACGTTGCGACATACCTTTGCGACTCATCTGATCCAACGCGGAGCTGACTCTCGTTCGGTACAGGCGTTGTTGGGCCATAGCGATCTCTCAACTACACAGATCTATACCCACATCACGGATCGTCATCTTCGCTCCGCTTACGATCGCCATCACCCACGGGCACACCGGGCCGAAGCTTCTGAAAAGGTAGATGACTGACTAAGGCCTGGTCGATGTTTCTACCAAGAGAACCCTCCGCACAACTCGTAAGTAAGTTCATTGCTCGCCAACGTGACTTGCCTTTTTCCTATGCAGAAGTAGGTGCTACCGGTAAGACGCCTCCCGCAGGATACACTGTCGATCACAACCGCATTCAACTAGGCAGGGGCGAACAGGTTTACGAGTGCGCGGTTGACGCGCTAAGACACTGGCGACAATTCGATCTCGGGTGGGTAACGGTTGTTCCGACCGGAGTCCGAGTAGAGGTTGGCGCAACTGTTGCTGTTAGAGCCAGGGCATTTGGCTTTTGGTCGCTCAGCGCTGCCCGGATTATTTATGTGATTAACGAGAATGAGCCAGTGCAACGTTTCGGCTTTGCTTATGGCACTTTGCCTGATCATGTTGAGCGCGGCGAAGAACGCTTTACTGTTGAATGGCAACTAAAGGATGACTCTGTATGGTACGACATCCTTGCCTTCTCAAAACCGCGTCATCCGTTAGTCAGACTCAGTTCTCCGCTGGCGCGCGTGCTGCAAAATCGGTTTGTCAGAGATTCAAAACGCCGAATGTTGGAGATCACCGCTTTTCAAACGGCAGCAGTGCCTTGAGCTACCGCCGCGGTTCTGCCGCCATTCCAATTGAGTTAACATCTGGGTCATTGTGTTTGAACACGCAAAGCAAAGAGGACGAGAGGTAGGCACTCGGTTCCGCCATGGGCAAAAACGTCTAAAGCGAATATCCCAACTCCCAACCCTCGGTGGGATCTTCCTTTCCTTTCTCAAGATTGGCCTCGTCGGATTCGGCGGTGGCCTCGCCGTAATGGCTCAAATTCGCAGTTTGGTAGTTAATAAGAGACGTTGGTTCACTGACCATGAATTCGCTGAAGCGTTCGCACTAGCGCAGAGTTTGCCCGGCACGCCCGCAGGGAATGCAGCCACCTACATCGGTTTGCGTTTACGCGGCTGGCGCGGCGCTCTTGTCGCCATGACGGCCCTTGTTTTGCCCTCGATGGTGATGATGATCGTGCTGGCAATTCTTTATCGTCACCTCAGGTCGTTGCCGGATACTGAGCGCTTATTCCGGGGACTGAATGCGGCTGTGGTCGCCGTAATAGCCGTGACTGCCTGGCGCATCGGCCGCAACACTTTAACCAGACCGTGGCAATGGTACGTGACCGGTTTATCGGCTATTGGCGTGATTCTCTTTCACGCTACGATTATAGAAATAATTCTCGCCGCTGGCCTGATCGGAATCTATATCGATTCCTTTGCGGAGAAGCGCTGGCAAAGATGGCGGCGCATTCGCCGGCTCGCATCACGCAGACGGGAACGGTTGGCTGAGATCGAGGCGAAAAATTTTGTGGGTGGATATCTCACTCGCGCGCTGGCGGAAGAGCGCGTGCGTCGCCTGACTGAAACTGAAGAACCAGAAACAGAAAGCGATAACATTGGAGAAACCCCCGGAACGCGGTTGAAGTCCTCTGTTCTGTTTTTGGTCGCAATGCCGATCATGGCGAAGCTTGCATTGCTCCTGGCTCTTTCATCAATATTCCTACGCATGGGTTCTGTTACTTTCGGGGGCGGCTTTGTGATGGTTCCCTTAATTGAAGCGGAGGTAGTACGCACGAATCATTGGTTAACGCACCAGGAATTTGCTGACGCAACCGCTCTCGGACAACTTACTCCTGGTCCAGTTCTAATCACGGCGACGTTTATTGGGTATCGTGTGGCGGGAACGCTCGGAGCCCTCATAGCTACAATCGCAGTTTTTCTTCCGGCATTCGTCATGACGATAGCAGCCGGATCTTCACTGCGGCGTTTTCGAGCAAACCGTCAGGTGCAAGCTTTTCTGAGAGGCGTCACTCCGGCAGTGGTGGGGTTATTGATAGCCGCGGCATGGAGTATCGGCCGCGCGGGAATTCATACATGGCTTGGGCTAGCGCTTGCTGTAATTGCCGCCGTGGTCCTGTTGCGATTCAGAATTAGTCCATTTTGGGTGATATTGGGAGCAGGTTTAGCCCGAGTGGCATTCGGTCTTGTTCTCAAAATGTGATGCTGCCAGGGCAACTGCACCATCGCTGATGCTGAACTGTTTATTCTGTCATCAAGAGGAGATTAGATGGATATACGAGTCTTGCTAACAACGTTTGGTGTAATTTTTCTGGCAGAGATGGGTGACAAGACTCAGCTCGCGGCCATGACGATGGCTGCGCAAACCAAACGGCCATGGGCTGTCTTCATCGGCGCGGCCCTGGCGTTGGCTTCGGTATCGGCAGTGGGTGTGTTGGTAGGCAGTGTGATTGGGGACTATGTTCCTCTAATTTGGGTGAAACGGGTCGCGGCCCTTGCCTTTATTATTATCGGGTTCTTAATGCTCGCTAATAAGTTTTAGGAGATTCCTGATGCCCCAAACTCCACATATCGAACGACACTTCACGGCCAGCGAGGTTGTACGTGACGTAGTCATTGGAATGTCTGACGGCTTGACCGTTCCCTTTGCCCTGGCAGCCGGGCTCACGGGAGCGATCAATTCAACCGGCATCATCGTGACCGCTGGGCTCGCGGAGATTGCAGCAGGCTCGATCGCAATGGGTCTTGGCGGCTATCTTGCCGCCAAAAGCGATGCCGAGCACTACGCGAAAGAACGTGAACGAGAAAAACTTGAAGTTGCTGAGATTCCGCACGAAGAAATGCGTGAGGTCGCAGAGGTGTTTCAGGCTTACGGGTTAACGGAAGATGAGACCTGGCCCATTGTCCAGGCATTGCGCAGGCAACCCAAAAACTGGATTGATTTCATGATGCGTTTCGAGCTGGGCCTCGAGAAACCTGACCCGCGACGTGCAGTGATTAGCGCTTTAACGATTGCCGGCGCGTATGTAGCCGGTGGGTTTATTCCTCTGACCCCTTACATTGTCGCGCACACTGCTTCGACGGCCTTGCTGTACTCTATAGCCGTTACGCTGGCCGCGCTCTTTATTTTTGGTTTCGTTAAGGGGCGCTTCACTGGTATGAGGCCGGTGCGCAGCGCACTGCAAACAGCATTGATTGGGAGTGTCGCGGCGGGCGCCGCGTTTGCCATTGCCCGATTGATCAGCGCTTAACTAAACCAATCGTTTACTTTTTCGCCAGGACAACTGGCGCTTGTTCCGCGGCGCGGATCTTTTCGTAAAAACTGCGCACAAACTGGTACTGATCTGAGGGGACTGTTGCGGCACGTTGCGACAGCGTGCGGGTAAAGATTAGTTCGCCATTTTTCACTTCGTAGTTTGTCTTGTAAGAGCCAAACGCCGTATCGAGTTTCACTGCATCTGGTAATTCATCGATGTCAAACCCTGTGGGCAGTTTCATACGCAGGGTTTCGGTAAAGGCGCGCGACTTCAACACCACAGGGTACTTACGCTTTGACTCCGTTAGCTCGAGCGAGTCACTGCGGGAGACTATTGCCGGCTTAAACACGAGCAATCGATTTTGCATCAACTGGCCGTAGTCTTCGGCGCTAAAATCTATGTTCAAATCGAAATGGCCGTCGACGCTACTATCCTTAGGTTCGACATTACTGATCTTAGCGGCTGTGGCGCCGCTGGAAATCCAACCTTCAATCATCTTTACGTAGTTGGGCCGTGATACATGACGGAACTCGCTACGATAACCTGACGCCCACGAGCCCAGAGCATTCTCGCGGATACTGGCAGTGAGCGAGCCGTCGGCGCCGAGTGTGGCTTCAATTTTCCGCTCGAGGCCATTGGCTTCCGGCGGCGTCACCGGCATGCGCAGTAGGGTTCCCGCGTCTCCCGCGAGTAGCAGGGCGAAGCTGCCTTGCTCATGTTCCGGCAAATCTCCGACGGGCGTGTCGTCGTCAGTCGCATCGAAAATCAGCAGNNNGACGGTCGCCGCTTGTGTCTCGTCGCTGACTTTGACCGCTATGATGCAGTGATTGAATTGGTAGGGGGAAGCCCACTCCTCACGCACGTATGTGGGATCGCCCGAATAGATCACTACAGGGTAGGCCGGAATATCGAGTACCTTGAGCATTGCACGCATCAAGTTAGCTTTATCTTTGCAGTCACCATAGGATTTGGCAAAGACTTCTGCAGCCGAATGAGGACGCATTCCGCCTCCGCGACTAACACCAATTTGAATCGAAATGTATCGGATGCTTTGAACGTAACGACCAATCGCCCGAATTTTTTCCAGCTCTGTTTTGGCGCCGGTCGTCAATTGCTTAGCCTTCTCCGTAATGGCTGTATCGGGGGCCCATTGTGGATCGTGCAGCCCGGTGAGCCAGCGGGAAACTTCGGTCCAATTAGCATAAGTCTGTAGCGGAATTGACTTCGTATCACCAGCAGGAAAATAACTGACCGCCAAACGCGGCGCTAAACTCAAAACTCGTGGACTCCCTGGTTCAGACAGGATGGGAGGAATATCTCGAATCTCCCAGGTGTAATTTGAGAGACTGACAATGGGCTCAAGGCTCTCGTGGTTAAAAGCAACACCCGTAGCATGCCAGCCCTGCGGCAAACTAAGGGTATAACTGGCAGCAAGAGTTGGCAGGCGAAAAGACTGAAAACCAAAGATGTCTTGAGAGAAGATTGATCGCTCTTCGGTCGTTGTTTGATAGCCGAAGACGGCGCCCGTGTCGGCGTCCCTAGTAGCGTCAATCATCTTGTAGCGTGATTCGTTGTAGACGTCATTCGAGTCTTCGATGGCGTCAATTATTTCGTCTTTGCCATAGCGCTTCACGGGACCTGAAGGCCGGATTAGCCAGGCCTGCATCTCGCGCACCTTGCCTGCGTCGCTCTCGTAGAATTGTCTGGCGAAGGCGTAGTCACGCCCCTCGTGGACCAGAATGCGGACAGCGAAAGTAGTGACCGTTGTCACTCTGCCATCTTGAGTAACGGTCACGTGCTTCTGGTTTTGCAGAACGACAGCGGGGACCTCCTTTTCGTACTCGGGTACTTTGAGTATGGCTGCCTGCTGCAACCAGGATGGGGCGTCATCCCCCAGGGCGAGAACTGGCGCCGCGATAATGGCAAGCAGGAAACATGATGCGACTGTGCGCAAGAACATTAGGATAATCTCCTACTGCGAACTAAATTTCGCAGTAATGCTATTTCAGTTTAAACCAGCTTTCGCCGCCGTCTGCTTCAGAGTGATGGTGTGATTGTCGGATTTATTAATCAAATCAAACAGGCCTTTAAGGTCAGCATACGTATTCACTGGGAAGAGAATTGCGCCGCCTCCGCCAAAGAAAAAGTTCCGTTTGTAGAAGAGCGTCTTGCCATCGTTTGTGACCATGATTTTGGGTTTATATTCAACAATCTGCCCGGCTTTAATGGGGACCGGAGCGTCAGCATTGTCTAAGGCATAGCCAGACGGCAGTTCGATGCTCACTTCATCCTCTTCAGACCAGGGATAGTGAAAATAGACCGGATATTTGCGTTCACTACTGGAGAAGAGCGGGCTAACACCGTGCTCGAAGAAAGCAGGTTGCAGGAAGATTCGCTTTCCGGTTCGCTGCGCATAACCGGGGACTCGAACGTGGTAATCATAGACGAATGGCTTAATTGGATCGGTAACGTTTTCGATCTTGATGTCAGAGAGCTCCACGTTGCTCATGCGAGCTTTCAGGCTGTTCCGCAAAGTTTCTTCGCGCTGGGCTGGCGAATCGTCGTCGTTATATTCCTTTTCTTCGAACCCGAAATGGCCCGAATATTCTAAGTGCACGTCTCCTTCAAGTGTGCCATCTTCCAACAAACGCAGTTTGGCGATGCGCTTCTCAAGCGATTTCTCCGGCGGTGAACCTGATGTTTTCACCCAGATTGGCTCTTTCGAGTCTGTAATCAAAGCCTCCTGACTTTCTTCGGGCCAACCCAACATCCCGAAAGACGTGTACATTTCGGCAGGGCTAAAATACTGCCATTCATCACCGACTCGCACGGCAATGAAGGAGGATTCCAGGAACGAAGCGTTGGCCAGACCCCTTTCAAAAAACAGGTCGTCGCGATTGCCGGACAGCGCCAGGCGCGCGTCGAAGCCAGCCGCCTTTGACAACGCCGCAAACAGCATATCTATGTTCGTGCCCGTCCCCGTCCCACGCTTCAACGTCTCAGCCGGGGACTTGTTTTCTTTAAGCTTCTTCTTTTCGTCCTCTGAAATTCCAGAAGCATCGTCGTTGATGTTCTTAATCTTCATGCGACAGAAATCGTAAATGCGGCGCAATTTTTCTTCAGGTGTCGTGGCGTCGCCGACGATCTCCGCTGCGGTAGTTTTTACTTCATCGGAAACCTTCATCTGCTCCTTAGTGGTTTCAAAGATCCTTTTTCCTGTTTCCTTCCAGTACTTTTCCGGGTCAATTTTTGTCTCTGCCGTATAGTAGAGAAAAACCCAGGAGCGCATTTGGTCTTCCGGAGGCATCCTCGGCTCTTCGTGGAATGCCGGCATATTGGTCATGGTCATCTTGCTGAAATCGTCTTTATCCTTGACGAATGCGGCTTCGCCCATGTGAAAAGGTAAATACCGCATCCCGGAAAACGGTTTGAGAAAGTAAGTTACCCTTTCAACTGGAATGTCGCGCTGAAACTGTAGCCTCAGCCGGTCAGCGCTGACGCCTGGACGCACTTCGCGCCATCGATATTCAATGATCGAACCCGGCTCAACGCCCGGCAGTGCGAAAGATTTCGCCTTTAATTTTACACCGTTGGCTTTCACGATAGTGCGTTCGAAGACATCTTCCTTTTTCAGTTCGACGATTGTGCCGTCAGCCTTGATAACCCTCGCAGCGATGTCTTTGATTCGTTGAGAGCCCAGGAACGGAAGATCCACTTTGCTTTGCGATTCCTTGCCCCGCTCAGTAAAGACCTTAATGCGAATATAGTTTCTCAGGGACAATTCCTCGGGCTGGCTATCGTCTATCCTTACTTCCCAAAAAACGGCTTCCGCGTCTGCATCTTTCTCAACCACTGGACTCTTTAGTGCCAAGTCCGTAGGGTCGATAGGTTTCCAATCGTCGCTGGTGACCGCAAGTGTGGAAAAGCCGAGTAAGGAAACAAACAGCAAGGAACAAATGAGCATGGCAGAGCGAGGAGCTTTCATCGATTTACCTTTCGTTTGTGTGAGCGAAATGCTGGAGACCGGCTTCGCTGACCAGCCAAAGTGAAGTTCATTTGCCGACTGGCAGCGCCCATTCAAGGTCCAAATTCCAGTGGGAATTCTAACTCAGAGGGCTTACGGTCCACAATCGAATATTTAATAAGACTAGCTCCAAAACCTTCATGCTTAGGGTTCACCCAGCAATTTGTGAGTCCGGTAGCCGCTGACTTAGCTAGTAGAAACGGGGTTACGGTATAATCCCAACGCGATTAGTCTTATTTCCCATGTGAAGGCTGCTCTGTGGCAGCAGGAGGAAACAGAATGGCAACGGAACTAAAGCGCTCAGGTTCGAGTCTGGATCGGATAGTAGAACTCCTCGGGCCCAGTGCTCGCGCCTTGTTGGATTACAGCGCACAGGCCATTTCAAAGGATCATGTGCAGCTGCCCGGTCCCGATTTTATCGACCGCGTCTGGGCAAGCTCGGATCGCTCAATCTCGGTTCTGCGTTCAA
>WNFK01249315.1_pt1 | contig 13102 bp, 10 predicted proteins | sample 5400281 | NCBI WGS metagenome assembly WNFK01 (sample SAMN13153350, study PRJNA577476) | soil metagenome | isolation source: 20 cm soil on Douglas fir-dominated hillslope | place: USA:California | collected 2013-09-17
TGCACGATTCCAAAACGTGAGAGTTGCGCAGCTTTTACTGCGGACTCGGTGGCACCGTCGCCGGTGATCGTGACGCTGCTCGAGCCGAGAGTGCGCGCGGCCGTCAGCACTTCTTCTTGCGCGGTAGCCAGCACGGGGAGACTCGTGGGATACGTCGCGTCGTATAGTCCGCGTTCATCGTCACCTCTGTTCGCTCGAGCGCTCACGACCGCCGGCGTGAACATGCGATCGTACGGGACGCCGCCGACCGCGAGCAGAGGTCGCTGCGCGCTCCCGTCTGGAGGCCGTCGCATTCGTAGCAGATAAAACACATTGGCGGACGGTGCGATTGTGACGATTCGACGCTCCGAGGCGGCGTCGTTCGCGATTGCATCGAATGGCAGCATATGGAGCTTGCCGTCCGGCACGACGATCAGCCGCTCAGCTTTGCGGAGTTGCAGCGCCATGGGGCCGAGCACTACGTCGCGCACGGCCGATGCAGCGGCTGGTGTGCTTGTGCGGCCCGAACGCAGCTCGGCGACGAACGCATCGACCCGCTGTTCGATGTCCTGCCTTGATGGCAACCGAAGGAGGTCTAGACTGCTGCGGCTGATCGCCAAACAGTAGGATCGCGATTCCGTGAGGACATATTCCAACATCAGCTCGCCGGGCCTGAGAGCCTGCTGCAGACTGCGAATGCTGGCCGGCCGCAGTGCCGTTATCGACGCACTTCGAGGCGTCTGCGCCCCATTCGTCATCTGCTGTTCGACATCCCAGAGTTCGTCGAGTAGCTGTTTTCGTTGCGACGGGGCTTGGGAGCGCATGAGACGCCCTTGCAGCAGCGATATCGTGCGCATTCGTGCCGCTGCTTCTGGGGATGGCACTTGGTCGCTGTCCGATACCGTTCGCAGCACGTCGGCCAGCGCGCGACCGCGAGCGCGCTCCAGGATGCCGTATGCCTTCACCGGGTTCGTTAGACGGTCGGCCGCGAGCCGAAAATGCCCGGCATATAGATCGCTCATGACACCGATCAGGCGTGCCTGCGCCTCTCGGCTGGGCACATTCACCATGATGCCTTCGACGATGTCTGTCGCCTGTTCGTAAGCGCGGTCAGCCGCCGCGAGATTGCCTTCGGCCGTGTAAATGTCGGCGAGACCCCGAAGGCGGATCGGCAATGTAAATCGGCTTCCTGCCCCTTCAGTTTCAGCCACGGCGGCAAGCGCGTGTTGTCGCGCCTGAACGAGGTCACCGCGCGCACGGTAAGTGTCAGCCAGATTGGCTTCCGCATCGGCCAGGAGACGCTGCACGCGGCCTGTGCGTGCCGCGGAAGCGGCCTTGGTGTAGAGATCGATGACTCGGTCGGTCTGTTGCCGCCGCTGCGCGATCTGTCCGAGGATCATTAGCAGTTCGATTTCTTTGATTCGTCGATCGCCGGCCTGGGCTTCCGACATTGCGGCGTTCGCGAACTGCTCGGCCTCGTCGGGTTGGTTGAGCGCCACCAATGCGAGTGCTCTCGTGCTGTAGACCACGAACGGGAATCCGGTTTCCGGATGTTCCTTCGCGAGCTTCAACGCACGGTCCGCGTAGCCGAGCGCCAACTGCGGATTACCGGCGAGCCATAGGCCGTTGGCGATTGCACCCATGTAGCGGACCTGGCCACCGATGTCGCCGGACGACGTGGCCGCCTGGAGGGCCTGCTGGATGAGGGCGCTCGCCTGGCCGGTATTGCCCCTCAGGAAGGCGACCAGTGCGAGTTCGCCAGTCGCGCGGTTCTCCCATCCCTTGTCTCCGAGCTCCCGTGCCAGTTGAGCAACCTGTTGCCAGTCGCGTTGTGCCGCCAGAACATCCGATTCAAGGTCCACGTCTCCTTTCACGGTCAGCCCGCGGAGTCGGAGCCGTGGGTCCGCTACGGTGATGGGACTGGCGAGATCAGCGGCGAGTTGCTCCGACAGCTCTGTCAGCGGGAACGTCTGCATCCGGGCGCGAACCCGACCGAATTTCGCGTACATCGCGTTCCGGCGGTCACCGATTCGCAGCGCCTCTTTCTCCGCCTGCTGGTAGAAGGGAAGCGCTCCGTACCAGTCCGTGAGCCACGCGCGCCGGTCTGCTTCCTGAAGCTGCGATGCGATGGGCGATCTCGATTGGGCAAACGCGATCGAACCTACGAAGAGAATCGCAGCCGCGACGCCAAGAGCACACTTGGACATGGTGAACTCCGTCGTTCGTCGAGTGGGAAAGGGTGGACATCGTATTACAGGCGCCATGCCAGGTCACGAGGCCTGGAGGTTTTGCTTTATGCCCCGCGCTCACTCCCTCGACATCGGCGTTGTGCCGTGGCGATCCGATAAGACGTGTCGTCACGCGGTATCGTGAGCGAGCGAATCGCGGGTAGATGCTACCCCGACGTTTGGGGTGCGAGCGAGAGAACAGCGGGTAGATGTGACCCGACCTCTTGAGCCGCGGGGAAGAAGCTACCCAAGACACCAGTGCCAGTGTGGATTAAGCGGTTATGACGCCTAAATCGTGGCGATCACGTGATCACATCACACGCAGTGCCACTACGGGGTCAACCGTCATGGCGCGTTGCGCTAGCAAGTTTGCTGGCCGCAATAGCAACGGCCGTCAGCAGCAGCGAGGCAGTCGTGAACGTCAACGGATCGCTGGCGGTCACGCCAAACAGCACACTCGAACCCGCGCGCCCGAGCCACCAGGCGCCCATGAGCCCGAGCGGGAGACCGGTGAGGCTTAGCATCAGCGCCTCACCGATAATCATGCGGAAGATGTCGCCGGCCTGTGCGCCGATGGCCTGGCGCAAGCCGATTTCCTGTGTGCGCGTCGCGACGGAGTACTGGATGACCCCGTAGATCCCGACGGCGGCCATAAGTAGGGCCACGATTGAGAAGCCGGTCAGGAGAGAGGTCTGGAAGCGACGCTGCGACAGGTAGGTTCCAAGTTGCTGTTCGAGAGGCGCTACCAACAGTGCGCCGACCATTACGGTCAGGTCGGCCTACTGGCGCGATGTGAGCGGCTTCATCGTTTCTTTGCCGAATTCCTCCGCGCCGCCCAATACTTTTTCATCCGCACGCTGACCGCCCTTTTTTGCGCTGCGGACATCTTCGACCGCTTGCGGCGTTTTCGTTTGGGTTCGACGGTGTCGGCTAGTCCTCGCGCTGATGCCGCGACGGTGCGCCTTGCCGTCTTCGAGACAGAGGCGAGGTCGGGAAATGCTTTCAGTAGTGCGGCAGTTTCGGCTTGCAGTTCGCTCCAGCGTGCTTCAGCGCCGCGTCGTGCCCAGGTGAGGATGTCGGTCGAGTGTTTAGCCATTCCTCCGATGGTATGTAGATCGTGGATCGAGCGCAAGATTCCGGTTCTGTGACCGTCGTCCAGTGAATGAGGGATCCGAACTACATGTCCACAGACGTTCAACAGTTGCGTCCATGGGGACCACACAGGAGAATTGAAGGCATGGACGACACCTTCGTTAAAAACCCGCCGCCGGCGCTCGTTCCGATTCAGGCTGATACCGAACGGATCGGATTTCCCCTCGCGTCCGAACCAAAAACAGGTTCTCTCCTTCGGCTCTTCGCGGCATCGAAGCCTAGGGGAAGGCTGCTGGAACTTGGCACGGGCACGGGCGTTGGAACCGCATGGCTGCTGGCGGGCATGGATGCACGATCACGACTTGTTTCCGTCGATACCGATCCGAACGTCCAGGAAATCGCGAGGCGACATCTCGGCCGCGATCCGCGTATTGAGTTTCATCTCGGAGACGGCGGCGCATTCTTGAACAGTTCGACGCAACAATACGATTTGATTTATGCCGATGCTTGGCCGGGTAAATTCACACACTTGGACTGCGCACTCTCCCGTCTTACGCACCGAAGGTGCCATGCCTGATTGAGGATCTGGAGAATCGTTCTGGATTTGTCGCGACGAAACTGGCGTCGGCTTCGGGGTTGATGATGCTTGTGCGAACGGACGACGTGCGACCGGCAGGATCGTAGTTGGATGACCGAGCGCCCGTTCCCTGCAGCAGCGCGGTGGCTAGCTGTCGGCCTAAACGTGCTGTTGCTCTTGGTTGAGGCCATCTTCCTTATTCCCAGATGGGTGGGGGAAGACGAGATTGCGATGGTGTCGCTGACGGTCGGGGCCGCCTTCGTGAATCTGACGATGTTTGTCGATTACTACCGTCGTGGGATGGTTGGCGAGAACCGCAAAGTCAGATCTGGCGACCTTCAGCCGCTTCCAACGTTGGTACGTTGGGGCGTTATCGCACTAAACCTCTTTGCACTGTTCAGTCAGTTGGTGCTACTGCTATCGCGCGGAGGAGTCAATCTACGGTCACCTCAAGAGGTTCTCGTGACATCCCTGCTATTCGGAACGCCCGTCGTGAGCTTGGCGATTCTGCTCGATTACAACCGTCGTCGGGTGTGAGGAGCGGGGCCGAATGGGTTTGTGAACGGCTTAATTGCCCCTTATTCAGTTCGCAAGGCCTGTAGTGGATCGATTCGGCTCGCCCGCCACGCGGGAAGCGACATCGCGACGAGCGCGACGAGCGATAGCAGCAGTGGAATCGAGATGAACACAAGCGGATCTCTGGGAGGCACGCCGAACAGCAGGCCTCGAATCAACTGCACGAGACCGGCAGCCGCAAGCAGGCCCGCGCCCACGCCAATCGCCACCAGGCGCATACCCTGTCGCACGACCATCATCGCGATAGTGGCCCCGTCCGCGCCGAGCGCCAAACGAACGCCAATCTCCCGCGAGCGCTGCACCCAATAGGCCGCGAGCCCATACACGCCAATCGCGGCCAGCCCGATAGCACAGAACGCGAAGACGGTCATGAGGGACGTGTTGAAACGGGTACGTGCGGTCGATTCAGAGACCACGTCGGTCAGCGTCCGGATACGCGTTACGGGCAGCTACGGCGGCGTCTCCGTGCGAACGATCCACACCAGCGGCAACAGTTTTACGTTCACGGTCGTGACACCATCCGGCTCCTGCGCCGTCGGCACGTACATCGCCGGCCTGGCCTCGTCTCTCAAACCGGTATCGCGAACGTTTCCGACGATGCCGATGATCTGGCGGACCGGCTCTTCATCGTAGGCCACCCGCATCCCACGGCCGATGATCAACTGATCCTTGAGCGGGTCACCGTTGGGCCAAAATCGGCGCGCCATCGCCTGGTTGATGATCACGACACCTGGCGCCTTCGCATCGTCTGCGAAGGTGAAGTCGCGGCCCTTCAGGATCGGAATGCGGAACACGTCGAAATACCCTGGCGAGACGAACGTCCAGCCCCCGAATCCATGGAATCGCATCGAACCCCGCTGCGTCAGGCCTTCGCCGGCACGGCTCGCCATAACGAACGGGAGTTGCCAGACCGTTTCGAGCGGCATGCAGCACGCCGTGCTCGCACGGACGACGCCCGGGATAGCCTGCACTCGATCCACTCCGGCCCTCGCCAGCTCACTGATACCGGCGCGCGTGTCGAAACCGGTACCGCTCACGGCCATGCGCAACGTCAGCACCTGTTGCGGGTTGAACCCGGCATCGACCTCTTGGAGCGCGATAGACGTCCGAATGAGGAGGGCCGCACCGACGACGAGGACAACGGCAAGCCCCACTTCAGCGACCACGAACATCGCTCGGGGACTCATTCGACGGCCACCGCTCGTGCCGCCCGCGTTTGCCTGCTGCAGCGATGCCTGTAAGTCCGAGTCGCCAAGTTGGCGCGAGGGCAAAACGCCGAAGGCCACACCCGTGGCGATTGAGACGAGCATGGCGAACGCCAACACGCGCCAATCGACGCCTACCCCAGCCCCTAACTCCCCAATTCGCGCAATCGCATCGGGAGCGCCGAGCATGAACGGGTTGCTGCCAGGATAGAGGCGAAGAAGCGCACGCGTGGCAAGGGTGCCCACCGCGAGACCTACAGCGCCGCCCATCAACGACAGCGTGAGCGTCTCGATGAGTAGCTGCCGCATGATACGGTTACGACCTGCGCCGATCGCTGCGCGAATGGTCATCTCGCGGCGGCGTACGTCCGCACGCACAAGCAGGAGATTGGCGACGTTGGCGCACGCTATGAGCAGAAGGAACGCCACGGCGCCGAGCAACACACTGAGCGAGGACCCAGCGCCACCAACCATGGCGGCCTGGAGAGGCTCAGCAATCCATGCGCCCTGGCGACGCGGACCCGACGCGTTGGCATTGAACTTGGCGAATTCGACGGCCAGCGCCGCGTTCGCTGAGTCATGAGACACACCAGGGCGGAGCCTCGCAGTAACTTGATAAATACTCCCGCCATCGACATGTTCCGGGTCTGTCTGGAGAGGAACCCACACGTCCGGAAGTGGCTCGAACTGCTCACTGTCGAAGTCCGGCCCGATGATGCCGACTATGAGATGGGGCACGTTACCGAGTGCAAGTGTCCGCCCTACAGCGTCGGACTCACCGCCGAATCGGCGCATCCACAGGGCGTGGCTGAGAAGGGCCACGGCCGGTCCATTTGGGCGGTCCTCGTCTGCATTAAACGCTCGGCCCGCAACCACCCGCGCACCAAACAAGAGAGTTGCTCGGGTTCCGAAGTCCCAATCAGGCTCACCGAATCGAGCCGGTGTGCGGATACGTCTTCGAAAACGGCGCTCAAATCTTTCCAGATCTTCAGCGTGGAGACGTCGGAAAACGCAGCCGTTTGGCCATTGCGGACCGCTAATGACCGCACCAGCCTGCCAGCATCTGGTGCCTTGAGCGGCCGCAAGACGACCGCGTTCACAACGGAGAACACGGCAGTGGCCGCGCCGATGCCGAGGCCAAGCGTGATGACCACGACCGCGGCGAATCCGCGAGCCCGAGAGAGCGAGCGCAGAGTGTGGCGCAGGTCGCGGTGGGCGTCTTCGACCCACCTCCACCCGCGATCGTCGCGATAGGTTTCTTTCATCTGTTCGACGCCGCCGAACTCGCGACGCGCGGCAGCCCGCGCCGCATCAATCGGCAGGCCGTCGCGCACGTACTTGGCCGCGAGCAATTCAAGGTGCGTTTGGATGTCGGCATCAAGGTCGTCGTCGCGATGGCGACGGCCGATCAGACCGAGCACTCGCGACCATACGACGCGGAAGACCGTCACGACTGGCTCCCGAGCAAGCGCGCCAGAATCGAGACGGTGCGTGTCCAGTTCTCCGTCTCGGTCGCCAGCTGCTTCCGCCCGGCACGGGTGATGGCATAGAACCGCGCACGACGATTGTTCTCGCTCAACCCCCATTCGCTGCTGATCCAACCCTTCTGCTCGAGGCGCAGTAGTGCTGGATAAATAGTGCCTTGGTTGAGTGAGAGTGCCCCTTGTGCGGCCTGCTCGATACGGCGAGCGATCCCGTATCCGTGTGAGCTTCCCATCGCCTCCAGGGTCTTCAGCACCATGAGGTCGAGCGTTCCGTATGGAATCTCCGAAGAGGGCATATGCTCCCGACCTACTAGTCCCACGAACCATCGCATAGTCTCATGTTGTCTGTCAACATAAGCGCTATGGGAACGCACGAAGATGTTTTCGGAAGAACCTGCGCCGCGGCTTCGAGCGTCGATCCAGTCGCCGCTTTACGAGCGGACGTGTATGGGGACGCACGACAGGCAGATCTTCTTGAATCTGGATCGCCACGCGCGTTTCAACGACGCCCCCGCCGCGGTGCGGACACACGTTCGGGAGCGGCACGTCGATGACCTCATCGATGCTGGCTGGGCGCCCGACGATGACCGTGGCGGCCGTGTCGGCGACCCGCGCGCCGTCCAGCCGGCCCCGGATTCATTTTTGGCGCGCCCTTCGAGAACGGCGCCGCGTGGCGCTTCCCGGCGCGCCGCGTGGCGTCGAGTTCCTTCGTCAGCTGCTCGTTCTCGCGCCTCAATCGCTCGCGCGCGCGCTCCGATTTCTCGAGCTCGACGGAGCCGATCGATTTCTCGATAGAAATCTTGGAGTGATGGGCGCTCGGGCTTCGTCAGCCCGCTGTCGTCCGGCACGCGCCTGTTGTGCCAGAATCGGTGCGGCAGTACAAGTTAATCTGTCAGCCATGACGCGGCGGGTAATCGTCGGATGCGCGGGTCTGTTGCTCATCGTCTCGTTGGCCCACGCTCAACAGGTGGTGTTCAGCGGGCGTGTCTATCAAGTTCGCGGACGGTCGTTCCAGCAGCTCTGGACATTGTCGGTCGCCGACGGAACGCTGGCGCAGCTGACGAACAGCCCGCGCGATCACACCCGTCCGATCTGCTCGGCCGACGGTCGCGACGTGTTTTTCGACAGCTGGAGTCCACCGGACCCGCCCGGTCCACCCTCGCGATGGGCGCTCGACCGCACGACTGGAGCGGAGCGGCCATTGAAAGTCGTCGATTTCACGAGAGTCCAGCGGGGGCGCGAACCGGTCACTGGCTTGGCGCCTCCGTGCGACGATGACACCGCCGTCGCATCGACCGACCGGTCGCGTGTCGCGTGTACCGCTAAAGGCGAAGAGATCGTCATCCTCGACTTCGACACGCACGAGGAGATCGCGCGGATCCCGTTTCAACAACACTATCTGAGTGGCGAACAGTATCCGCCCTGGCCTCTCCAATCGTCATGGTCGCCTGATGGTCGGTACTTGCTCGTGGGAACCGGCGCACCCACCAACAGCACCTCACCGCATTTGGACTACTTCGTGTTGGATCTGTCAACGGAACAGTGGATGGGCGCGTTCAGCGGCAACAACCCGATGTGGCTTCCGGACAGCACTCGAGTCGTGTTCAGCACAGAACGAGATCTCGCGGCGCTTCCGGGATCGTCGAAGCACAAGGTCTGGGTCGCGCATCTGGCCCTGTACGACTACCTCGAACAATGAGGAGCCCACGTTGTGTCGATGAGCGCATTCGAGCGTCCGCCGGGCGCGGCGGCTCTGTCTCGCGTTGCCAGGACGAAGTGAGAAACAAGAGACGAGGGGGACCCGCTAACCGGTTACGGTGGAACTTTCCCGCGTTCGCGCCGCTGTCAGGCGGCTGCGGCCGTCCCACTGGCAGTCGACTATTTCAACCGAGGCGACAATGACACCGGTTGGTAGGTCGCCGGGACGCTTGCCGACCTTACGCCATTCTGCGGACGACTCCGCCGGGCCCAGGCTCGGAAACCCGCACCGATCGTCCCGAGTGAGCGAGTCTCCACAGTATCCGTTTCGCTCGGGACGTGTGCGATTCTTGTCGAATTGAAGGCGGACGCGGTCTCCGCCTACCGGTCAAAAAATCGCGGTGTTCACGCCGCGCATCTGAACCACACGGTCCGTGTCGTTTACGCCACAGCTTCGAGCAGCCGCGATGTCCGGCATCAGCAAGCGAGGAACGTGCGTTGGCAGCGCACTTGCTGCCGGTGCATTCCGTGCGCCATGTCACGACATTCCTGCTCCCGTGCTTGCTGTGCGCGGCGTGCGGTTCAAGTCCGGCAGCACCATCGCCGGGGCCGACAGCTCGAATCGCGTCGATAGAAGGCATCATCAACCACGAACAATTTGTGCAGGGTCTTCGCCTAGTCGTTCCAGCGGGCCCGCTGGCGGGCGCGGAGGTCGTCGTGACGGAAGGGCCCGGCGCTGGCAAGACATTCACCACGGGCACGGACGGGACCTATCACCTCGACTTGCCTCCTGGTCCATTTCGCCTGCGGTGGTCGGCGGAATTCTGGGAACCTCGCGACAGCGACGCCGGCACGCTGGACGCCGGCGAAACGCGAAAGCTCGCCACGGTCACGTTGCGGCTACTAGCGAACGTTCCAGTAGCCGAGTGGGTGATCAGCGGACGGGTGTTCGACGGGCTGGGGAACCCCGTGCCGGGGGCGGGTGTGGCCGTATTTCGTGATGGCTTGACTCTCCTTGCCGGGGCTGGGACTGACGCGACTGGACGCTTTCGCACAAGCTCCACGCGTCAGCATCCAGACCAGATCGGCGTCCTCGTAGACAAGCCCGGGTACGTATCAATGAGCCTGCCGGTTACCTGTCCAGCCGCATGCGCGGTAGACCTCTCGGTGCGCTTATTGCGCATCGTGCGCGAATACCTCGATGGGCCGACCACGATGCAGGTCGGCGATGTCATCGCGCCTTCATGGGTCCGAGAGCTTGACGACAGATCGCGCGAGGTGTTCGGACGTCCGTTCGTGGAATCGAGCAATCCATCGGTCCTCCAGGTCCAGCCGGTCGTTGCGCCGTTCGAACATGTCTACGTGAAGGCGCTCGCGCCCGGCGCCGCGACGCTGACATATATGGGCCTGTCGTTGTCGATTCGCGTCTACCCATGACGCGCCGGAATCCGACAGGGTGCGCGGAGTTGTCGAAGCGTGCGGCTGCATGCCGCAGACCCGAACCATGCTGGCATCAGCTCCGAACATCTGTAGCGGCGGGTCAACGTCCACCACGCGAGGAATTCACTTCGCGAAATTGAGGCGGACGCCCGAAGATCGACGTTCAGTAAGGACAAACGCTCTCCGCCAACTCCTTCGTGTGAAGTCCGCAAACAACTCTATGTTTTCTCTCGTTCCACCCCGGGTTCTGCAGACACTCGAATCACCTGGGCGTCCTCGCCGTGTTCGCGGCACCTGACCGCTGCGGATCCGTACGGCTGCCTGCCCTCAGCGTGCCGCCGGACCACACCTCGATTTCCGATACGCTCCACGTTCGATCGCGCGTAGCGGGATGACGAACGCGTACATACTTCGCGAGGCGCGGCGCGAACGGCACCACCAACCGAGGCGATCGCGGCGAATCGATCGCCGCACGGATCGCATCACCGACGACACCGCCGCTGAATGCGGGCTGCCATGACTGGCCATCCTGCGACGTCTCGATCACGAGCTCAGTGGGAAACCCGGCGGGGTCCCCGACAACATCAGCAACCGCGCCGACGGTTGTGGATGTTCCCAGCTCTATATCAATCGTGGCATCACCTCCGGCCAGCGGGCACTCCCAGGAGGTATCCGTGTTGTCGTCTTGCATGAACGTCACCGAGCGAGATGCACACGTCGACGTTGCCGACAGTACTCTCGCCTCCTGTCCGAGTGCGGACGTCTGTGGCGGTGGCATCCGTGACAGCATGTAAATTGCGACTCGTGGCAGCGTGGCGACGGAAACGACACCTGCCTGACGTTCAACCAGCTGCACGAGGCGCGACGCCTCTCGATCGACAATGACGTGAAGGTCCGAACGTTCACGAAACGGTGAGAACGCTGCGTCGAGCTCGAAGCGTACGGCATAGTCCCACGGTGCGTAGAATGACGGGTCGTATCCGCTGTGCCCGTTGATGCTGCGCCAGCCGCCGATCACTGCCGCGTACGTGTTCTGCAAGTCACGGGCGTCTCCTTCTGGCAAGGTCATGACAACGTGATCGTGGAGTCGCGCGACTTCGACGGAAGGTACGTCTGGCGTCGAGCCGTACTCGAGCACGTTTACCCAACCGTCGGACAGGATGCCGACAGTCAAAAGCGCCATGACCAGCGCTCCCCAGGCCGGCCGCAGCTGGAATTCCGCGATCACCAGCCCCGCAATCACTCCGAGGCACATCGTTCCCAGTCCCCAAAATCGAGCCGGCACGCGTAAACCGGTGACTCCGGGCAACCACATGAACACGCGAAATGGCCCGAACGTCGAAATCGTGTGGCCCTGATGCGTGATCTCGGGTCCGAGGGCGAACAGCCAGCATGCAATCGCAGCGAAAACGTAGAACGCGAGCGTTGACAGATCGCGCGGTTTCCTCCGCCATTGCCACCACGTCGACACGCTGATCGCTCCGCTGAACAGGGCGAGCACGACGGGCCTCGTGGCCGATCCCGCCGAGATTCGGATCGGATTGGAGAGAAGTCGCCACGGTCCGAATATCGCGACGCTCGCCGCCGCCGCCGCAAAGAGCAGCGTCATCACGATGGCGGCATTGACAATGAACAACTGTCGTCGTGGCGCAACGGGATTGGTCGCACGTCGCACGATGAACAGCATGGAGCCAACCACACAGATGGTGGCCGTTATGAGTCCCGGAAATAATGCCCCCTCGTTTGCGCAACCGACCCTCAGGCTGTGCCAGAGCCACAAGTCACCCGATGCGCAAAAGGGCGACGCGATATCGGCGCTGTACAGCCGTATCTCCTCAATCGATCGCACGAATCCGTTTCGTTGATGAATGATGAGGTATCGAATCATCACCGGCACGAGCGGCAAGGCCGCGACGACCGTTGTCAGGACAACCGCAGCCACCGCGCGCCATTCACGGCGCGCCACCGCAAACCACAGTACCCAGAACGCGACGAGCCCCGACGCATAAAACAGGTAATAGCCGTTCGAAGCGGCTTGCATCAGCCAGCAGAGGCCGTACAGCGCGAGCCAGCCACGCCGCCGGGTGTCGAGGTACGCGTGCAATGCGAGCAACATCACGGGACTCCAGAACATCGCCAACATCTGGAGGTGTGTTAATTGCGTGGCGCGATATGGCGAGAATGCGAACACCAGCCCCGACAGAAATGACGCGGCGGTGCTGCCCGTTAAATGCCCCATCAGGGCGTACATCGAGAGGGCGCAGAGCGGAAACGTCAGCAACGCGAGCACGTTATACGCAGCCACCGGGCCAAACAGCCAATCAAGCGGCGTCGCGATAGGACTGAGCCCGAGGAGGTGTTCTGAAAAGGCCATTGCGTCGCGTGATGGATAAAACACGGGGAATTGCCACCACGACTCCGTCAACGGCACATGCGTCGCGGTCCAATGGAGAATTGACGCGTTGAGCAGCGAATCGCCAGGGCCGCTCAGTATCGTGGTGGCCGGGTGCGCGAGGATTCCTCGGGCCCAAAAGGCCGTTACGGCACAATAGAACGCCGCCGCCGCGGTTGCTGATGAGCGCTGCCGATTGAACATGAGTTGGCGCAATTCGCGATCAATCGATCTCCGTTACCGCGCGGGTGCCGTGTGGCTAACGGCGTTCCATGAACATGACAACGACAATGCGCGGACGAACCTCGAATTCAACGGCTGTTCTTGAGCCTCTCAGCGCAAACTGGATCAAGCCCAGCAACGCTTCGGTGTTGTCTGTGTTAGGTGTTCTCCCGAGCACGCCCTCGAAGCAGTCCTTGCAGGAAGTTTGA
>WNFK01044190.1_pt1 | contig 13095 bp, 15 predicted proteins | sample 5400281 | NCBI WGS metagenome assembly WNFK01 (sample SAMN13153350, study PRJNA577476) | soil metagenome | isolation source: 20 cm soil on Douglas fir-dominated hillslope | place: USA:California | collected 2013-09-17
GTACCGCAAGTGTGATTTGCATGGAGTCTCCTTTTCGCCGTGTCTCAGTCCAGGGGCGCTGCCACGACTTTCTAGTGGTCGCCGCGCACCAGGGTGACCTCAGCGACTAGATGACCACTGTCCAGGCCCCGGCATCGCGCTGACCGCGCGGTACCCTGGATTGCCGTCTACCGCTTCCGCCGTGACGGCCCCGAGCGAGCGCTTGGCGCTGGCCATGGCGGCCCTCTGGTTCTGAGCGGCCGAGAGATCTGCGCTCTCGGTGAGAGCCTCGACCCTGGCGATCATTCCCACGCTGAAATCGACGATGACTTCGGGGAAGCGGTCGCCAGAGGAGGGGTCGGGCTTGAGCGTGTAGACGGACAGCTGGAGGACGCCATCCTCGAGCTCGTACTTGGCCGAGATTGGGATCCCTTGGGTCGAGCCCAAGACGAGTCCGCTTTCGAGCGGGAGCCAGGCACTCGCCAACGCCTGCCCGAGCGCGGCTCGGTCAACGACGGAGCTCGGCTGAGCGGGGACACGCCACGAGATTGCGGCGACCAAGCTGCAGACGATAATGACGATGGTGACGATGCGTCGCATGGGTACGCGCCTCCTTTGGGAGAATGCCTACGCTGCATGCTGCTCATGATGGGGCGCGTTCGGCGATACGCCACTGACGAGTTCCTGACTGTTCTGTCAGGTGTGGGGGCGGCGGCCCATGGCTATACTCGGGACATCGTGCGGATCCTGGTCGTCGAGGACGAGCAGAAGGTGGCGAAGGCGCTCCGCGAGGGGCTCGAGGCGGAGCGCTATGACGTCCGCGTCGCGTCGACCGGGGAGGAGGGCTTCTTTCTCGTGAACCACGAGTCGTTCGATCTGGTCGTGCTCGATTTGATGCTGCCGCGGCGCGACGGACTTGAGGTACTGACGACGCTGCGCCGGCGCGGGCTTCAGACCCCAGTCTTGATCCTCACGGCGAAGGACACGGTCGACGACCGAGTGCATGGGCTCGACAGCGGCGCGGACGACTATCTGGTGAAGCCTTTCGCGTTCCCGGAGCTGCTGGCCCGCATACGAGCCCTGCTGCGTCGAGACCGGCCCGAACAGGCGCTGAAGCTCCAGCAGGGCAGTCTCGAGATGGACGTCGTGACGCGGAAAGTGAGGCGCGCGGGGCACCCGGTGGAGCTGACCGTGAAGGAATTCGAGATCTTGGAGTACCTACTACGCCATGGCGGGCGCGTGGTGTCTCGGGAAATGCTCGCGCGGGACGTGTGGCACGTCACCGCCCGGGCAACGCCGCTCGACAACGTGATCGACGTGACGATCGCCCGCCTGCGCCGTAAGATCGACGACCGATTTGAGCCGAAGCTGCTTCACACCGTACGCGGAGTGGGCTTCATCATGGGCGGCGACCGGAGATGAGGTCTTGGGCGCCGAGCGTCCGGACGCGGCTGACCTGCTGGCACGCCGGGGTGCTGACACTGATCATCTGCCTCTTTTCCGTGGGGATCTTTGTCTTCGTGAAGGCACGACTCGATGGTGCGCTGGACGAGCAGATTCGGAGGGATCTCGACGCGATAGAGAAGGTGTACCGAGACGAACCGTGGGATCTCCCCGAGCTGGATCGGCGAATCGGCATCTCGTTGTTTGAGGTCGTGGACGGGGGAAGCCTCATATACCGAACGCCCGGCTGGCCGCCGGCCGCGGCGTACCTGTATCGCACTAGAGTAAGAGAGCACAACGCCCTGCGCATCACCGTGGCCCAAGACGAGACGGGGCTGCGCCAGACACTCCGGACCCTCGCGATGAGCGGGCCGCCTCCTCGCGCCGGTCGGCGCGATGGCGGCGACGGCGCGGAAGATCGGAGCTGAATCGCTCGCGGACCGGCTGCCGGTCGCGAACGCGCGGGACGAATTCGGGCAACTGGCCAGTGTGTTCAACGATACGCTGTCGCGCCTTCAAGACGCGTTCGAGCAGCTTCGGCGCTTCACCGCAGACGCGTCGCACGAGCTCCGCACGCCGCTGACCGCCATGCGGAGCGTCGGGGAGGTGGCGCTACAGCGGTCGGCGAACGCAGCGGAGTACCGCGAGGTGATTGGGAGCATGCTCGAAGAGGTCGACCGGCTCACTCGCCTGGTGGAGAACCTGTTAACGCTCACCCGTGGGGAAGCGGGGCGGATTCCGCTTACCAGCGCTCTGGTCGACGTGAGTGACCTGACTGCGACTGTATCAGAGGGCCTGCACGTTCTCGCGGAGGAAAAGCATCAGAGTCTGGAGGTCGAGACCGCGTCGGCCGTCACGGTCCGGTGCGACCCGGCCATTCTTCGGCAGGGCCTCATCAATGTGCTGCACAACGCGATCAAGTACACCCCGAGCGGAGGAACGATCCGCGTAGTGACGCAGCACGCGAGGTCTGGCGAGGCTGTCATTGAGGTGAAAGATAGCGGCCCGGGAATTCCTGCGGCCGACCGTCAGCGGATCTTCGAGCGATTCTACCGCGTGGACGCCGGGCGCTCGAGGGAGGCCGGGGGAGTGGGACTGGGCCTGGCCATTGCCCGCTGGGCCGTCGAGGCGAACGGCGGCCGCATCGAGATCGAGAGCGAGGAGGGACAGGGCGCGTTGTTCCGGATCGTGCTGCCTTTAGTGCAGACCGATGGTGGTCGCGGGGCCGTGGCGTCGCCCTCAGGATCTGCTGCCGAGGGTCCGCGCGCTGCAACCAGCCAATAGCGTTCATCTTGTGGCGCACGTGCGCCGACTGAAGACCTTCCTGACAGGAACGTCAGGATTCGGCGGAGGCGCCCGTGGGTATACTCCTCCGCGGGGTGGTAGCCACCGCAGATGTTCTCTAAGGCTCGGGGGGCAGACATGACCGGTACGCGCACGGCAGTTGCCGGAAGCTGGAAGGAGATCGCGGCGTCATTGTTCAAGCTCGGCGCCACCTCCTACGGCGGCCCAGCCATCATGGGTATCATGCAGGTCGAGCTCCAGGAGAAGCGGCGATGGGTCTCGAAGGAGCGGTTTCTCGAGGGACTCGCGGTGGCGAACATGTTGCCGGGCGCGACCGCGACCCAGCTCGGCATCTTTCTCGGCTATGCGCGCGGCGGCTGGGCAGGCGGGCTGCTCGGGGGAGTCTGCTTCGTCCTGCCGGCCTTCGTTATCATGCTTGGACTCACCATTGCCTACGCTGGGTTTAGCGTGACGCCGGTCGCCCGCGGCGCCCTCTACGGGCTCGGACCGGTCGTTCTCGGCCTCTACGCAGTCGCTGTGTGTCGCCTCGGCAGGGCGGCGGCCACCACGGTCCCGGAGATGGTGATCGGCATGCTGGCGGCCGCGGCAGCCATTGGGACTTCGCTCGGCGTCGTGGTGATCTTGGTCCTGGCTGGGATTGCGGGATTGGTTCTTCTTCAGCCGGCACGTCCTCGAGCGCTCTGTGTGACCTTTTCATGCGTGCTTTTCGCTGCCATACTCACCGCCGCGTGGTGGCTGCCGATGTCGCCCTCGGTATTCGCCGCTAGGGGAGGAATTCCGGATCCGAGGAACCTGTGGGACCTTGGCATCTACTTCCTCAAGGTCGGGGCGTTCACGATCGGAGGCGGGCTGGCCATGATCGCGTTCATCCAAGACCAGGTCGTCGGGCAGTACGGCTGGCTCACGGCCAGGGAGTTCATCGACGGCCTCGCACTCGGCCAGCTCACCCCGGGGCCGGTCCTCATGATCGCGGCGGACGTTGGGTACAAGGGGGCCGGGCCCGCCGGGGCCGCCGTGGCCGGTGGCGCCGCATTCCTTCCGTCCTTCGTCATCATGCTCGGCGTCCTCCCAATCCTCGACTGGGTCAGAAAGCTTGCATGGGTCAGGGCAGTGATGAAGGGCATGGCTCTCGCCGTGATCGGTGTCCTCGCTGTCTCGCTGTTCCGCCTGGCGCCGGCTGCACTTCTGGCTTTCCGGATCGGCGCCTTCAAGCTCATGATCGCCGGCGCCCTCCTCGGAGTGCTGCGAAGTTCCCTGCCCGCGATGCCCGGATTCAAGGCGGTACAGCGCCTGATTGCCTGGACGACTATCTGAGCCTAGAAGAACATGACCGCCCGATCCCATCCGTACATATGCAGCACGAACTGTAGTACCTCGAGCCACTGCCGCCGGCGGGCGGTCCCGTTGGGGGGCAGATGAGGGATGAACATGGACCTGGCCACTACCGCTCCTCGCGTACGCATCCGCGACCTTGTCCTTTACTATCTACGACTCGGGACGGTTGGCTTCGGCGGCCCCGTAGCGCTTTGCGGGCAAATGGAGCGCGAGCTGGTCCAGGAGCGCCGATGGCTCACCAAGGACGAGATGCGAGAGGCTATCGCCGTGTGCCAGTCGCTCCCTGGGCCGCTGGCCATCCAGGTCGGTATCTTTATCTCGTACATTCGCGGAGGATTCTGGGGGGCGTGGGCCGGCGGCTGGGCCTTCATCCTCCCGAACTTTGTTATTGTCTCCGCTCTCGCTGCCCTCTACGTGCATTTCGGAGGGCTCTCACTGGTCACGGCGATCTTCTATGGGGTCAGCCCAGCCGTGATTGCCTTGATCCTCCACTCCTGTTATCGCCTCGCGAAGCTTGGCATGGAGGACTGGCCGCAGTGGGTGATCGTTGCCGTCTGCTTCGTGGTGACGGTCGCGGTCCAGGCCGAAGTGGCGCTGCTATTTGTCGGCGCGGGCATCCTGGGGGTCCTGTATTACGGATCCCTCTTTCGCGCGCGGGGGGTAACGTCGTCCTTGCCTCTGCTGGCCGTGTTGCCTGTCAGCGCCACCGTCGCTCCCGCCGCGCAGGGTTCGATCTTGGGCAAGTTACTGCTCTTCTTCCTCAAGGCGGGATCTTTGACCTTCGGGAGCGGGCTCGTGATCGTTCCGTTTCTGGAGAAAGGCCTCGTCCAGAACACCGGCTGGTTGGATGAGCGGCAGTTTCTCGTCGCGGTAGCGATGGGCATGCTGAGCCCGGGGCCGGTAGTCATCACGGCGACGTTCGTGGGCTATGTGGTCGCGGGCTTCTGGGGATCCCTCGTCTCCACGGTCGGCATCTTTCTCCCGTCGTTCCTGCTGGTGCTGATCGTGGCGCCGATCCTCATCCGCTACCGCAGCAACCCGAACGTGCAGGGGTTCGTCAAAGGCGCCTATGCCGCCGCCATCGGGACGATCCTCGGGGCGTGCGTCCTGCTGGGACGGATTGCCATTGGGGACTGGCTCACAGGGCTGGTGGCCCTGGGGAGCTTGATCGTGCTGTTCCGGTGGAAGGTCAGCAATCCCTTGCTGGTTGCGGCCACCGCGATCATCGGGTTGATCGCGTTTCCGCTGCTGCAGCCGGCGTGGGTGTTTGTGAAGTAGGAGAGTCTCGCACCAGATGAAGAAGGAGATGACCATGAGGCGAAGCATTGCGGTTGCGGTCGCAGTGGCGTGGCTATTGAGTGGGCATCTGGCATGGGCCCAAAAGGACGAGGCCAAAGAACATGCCGAGCTTGCCAAGGCGCTCAGTGCGGCGAAGATCTCGTTGCAGACCGGCCTCTCCGCCAGCGCGTCAGCGGGGACGCCAATCTCCGCGAAGTATGAAGTGGAAGACGGCAAGCTGCAGCTGTCGGTCTACACCATGAAAGGGGCCGCGCTTTCGGAAGTCATCGTAGACCACGGGACGGGGAAGGTCGCGAAGACGGAGGCAATCACGAGCAGCGACGACCTGACGGCCGCGAAGGCCCAGAGCGAGGCGATGGCCAAGGCCAAACGCTCGCTTCGCGCGGTGGCCGATCAGGCCGCGAGGGAGAACAAGGGCTACCGGGTGGTGAGTGTGACGCCGGCGCTCAAGGAAGGCCACCCGGTGGCCGAGGTGACACTCGTCAAGGGCGGCGAGTTCAAGGCGGTGTCTGAAAAGCTGGACTAGTGGGGCGCAGGGCGATGAACGAGACGGCGCCGGGTCGCGAGGGCGGGGGCGAGCCGCAGCAAGGACCGATCCCATATGTCTGCACTGACTGCCGCCGCACATTTTCCGTTCCGGCTGGGGCGCCCAGCCAGATGGATGGCCTGGCCGTCGAGGGGCTCACATGCCCGTGGTGCGGTCGCTGGGCCATGCCCGCCCGGGACGGCTTGCCGACCATGGAAGCCAAGCGATCCGTCGTCGGGACCACGGTCGTGTGGATCGTGGCGGTGGCACTTGTGTGTCTCGTCGGAGCTCTTGGGTACCTGGCTTGGACAGAAAAGGATGACGGAGAGGCGGTCGGAGAGGACAGTGCCGCAGTGTTGAGGATGGGCAGGTTTGCGCAGTGGTTCGGCGTACGTCCCTCCCAGGGGTCAGCGGCCCGGGCCGATGAACTGAGTGTGCCCGCGATCGCGTTCGGTGCGGGTCCAGATCGAGGTGCCGGTCCGGGTGAGCCGTCGGTCGGGCCGACCCTCAAACGGGCAGCGATGATCGACCTTCCGGGACCGCCGGGCCGGCGGTTCGACTACCTTGCGATTGATTACGATGACCACTACCTGTTCTCCGCCCATCTCGGCGCAGGTCTCTTGTATGTGATCGATCTGCGCACCAATACGGTCGTGAAGACGATCCCCGGTGTTCCCGGTATCGAGGGTGTGGCCTATATCCGGGAGGGCAGGAAGGTCTACACCTCGAACTGGTACGAGAACAAGATCGGGATTGTCGACCTCACGCAGATGGCTGTCATCAAGAAGCTGCCCACGGCGGACAAGCCGGACGGGATTGCCTACGCGGGTCCGTTTCACAAGGCCTACGTGTCCGACGAGCGGGGCAAGGCGGAGGCGGTGGTGGACGTGCGCGAGGATCGTATCGTCAAGACGCTGCATTTTGACAGCGAGACGGGTGTACCGCAGTACGATCCGGTCGCGCGCAAGGTGTACGTCAATCTGCAGGACCAGAATGTCCTGGCCGTGATTGATCCGGCCTCTGACATGGTCGTCGGCCAGTACCCGGTGAGCGGCTGTGTTGGAAATCATGGGATGGCGCTTGATCCGGAGCGGCACCTGGCATTCCTGTCGTGTGAGCGGAACGACGTGCTGACGGTCTTCAATCTCGACACGCACCAGCCGGTCGCCCATCTGCCCATGGCGAAAGGCGCCGATGTCGTCCAGTATGATCCGGGACTGCGGCGCATCTATGTGGCGTGTTCCAGCGGCTTCATCTCTGTATTCCAAGCGGACGATCCGGAGCATGTCCGGAAGATCGAGGATTTTCCGGTGGAACGGAAGGTTCACAGCCTCGCGGTGGATGTGAACACCCACCGAGTCTATGCGCCGGAGGAAGAGGAACAGGGAAGACCGGTGGCGAGGATGGTGGTGTTCGATGCCCAAATGTCCGCGTCGCCGGGTCAGCAATAGGCAGCTCCGACCCGCCCCGGCCGAACGCGACAAGGGCGGAGCTGTGCGGATGGTGACGTTCGGCACTGGCACGGTTGCGGTCGCCATGGTCCTGCTGAGCGCGGGTCCCGTGTCGGCGTACCGGCCCTTCGTGTCGACCGACGCGGCTGTCGCCGATCCCAAGGAGGTCGAAATCGAGCTCGGGGCCCTCACGCTGGATCGGACGGGGCACGAGAACACATTTACGACGCCGAGCGTGGTCGTCAACTACGGAGTCTGGGAACGCTGGGAACTGGTCGGCCAGTTTGGTGTGCAAGAAGGCTCCGGGACGGAGATCACCGACCCGGGGGTCTTCCTGAAAGGCGTCCTGAAGGATGGTGTCCTGCAAGACAAGGATGGGGTCAGCCTAGCAGTGGAGGCGGGACCACTCCTGCCGTCGACGGTGAAGGGTCAACGCGGCGTGGGGTTCGAGGCCAGTGGCATCCTCAGTGCGCGCCTTGCTCCAGTCACGTTCCACGTGAATCTGGGCGGGGGAGTTGATCGGTCCGATGCGCGGCCGTTTGCGAACTGGGGGTTGATCGGGGAGCTTCCGGTGTCCTCCAAGTTCCGCTTCGTGAGCGAGGTCAACGGGGAGAGCACGAAGGGTCAGCGACCGAACAATTCTGTGCTCGTCGGGTTCATTTGGCAACCATCGTCGGCCAACATCTTCCTGGATGCCGCCGTTCGGCGCGGGATCAGCAGCGGAGCGCCCGATTGGGAGGTCACGGCCGGCGTGACCTTCGGGTTCAAGCTCGCGCCGTCTACCCGGCACGAACCGGGTTCCTAGTTCTGGGGGTACTGGATGTCTCGGGTGATCGCAGCTGGACTCATCCTGTGGCTGAGCACCTGGCCCGTGGGGCTCACGGCCCAGCCGACGACGACATCCGGGATCGAAGTGGTACCTGGAATGCCGCCGATCGTCGACCCACGCAACCTCTACAGCGAGACGCAGGCCAGTAACCTCAGCCCAGCGGTGACGAATGCCCTCTCGCGTGTGTACGTGCCCAACCTGCAGTCGCATGACGTGTACGTGATCGACCCGCAGGTCCGCAAGGTTGTTGATCACTTTCGGGTCGGGGTTGGTCCCCAGCACGTGGTGCCGTCGTGGGACCTCAAGACCCTGTGGGTGACCAACAATGCCGAGGGGCGCACCGACGGAAGCCTGACTCCCATCGATCCCACCACGGGCAAGCCCGGCAAGGCCATCCCGGTTGACGACCCCTACAACATGTATTTCACGCCCGACGGGCGCTCCGCCATCGTGGTGGCTGAAGCGCTCAAGCGGCTGGATCTCCGCGATCCGCGGACGATGGCGCTGCAGGGGGCCATCGACGTGCCCCAGTGTGCCGGGATCAACCACGCGGATTTCTCGATCGATGGGGGATTTGCGATCTTCACCTGCGAGTTCCAGGGAAGCCTGGCGAAGATCGACCTTATGGGCCGCAAGGTCCTCGGCTACCTCAAGCTGTCGAAGGGTGGGATGCCGCAGGATATTCGCGTCTCGCCCGACGGCGGCACGTTCTTCGTGGCGGACATGAAAGCCGGGGGCGTGTTCGTGGTCGACGGCGCGACGCTCACCGAGGTGGAGTTCATCAAGACCGGTGTCGGACCCCACGGACTCTATCCGAGTCGTGACGGCGCGCGGCTGTACGTTGCCAATCGCGGCTCCACCCATATCCACGGCTCGCCGCGCGGGAAGGGCAGCGTGGCCGTGATCGACTTCGCCACGCGCAAGATTGTGGCGACGTGGCCAATTCCCGGGGGTGGTAGTCCAGACATGGGCAACGTCAGCGTGGACGGCACGGTGCTCTGGCTATCCGGTCGTTACGATAACGTGGTCTATGCCATCGACACGGCAACGGGCCACGTGCAGAGCATCCCGGTGGGGAAGGAGCCCCACGGTCTGACGGTCTGGCCTCAGCCCGGGCGTTACTCTCTCGGCCATACCGGGAACATGCGCTGACATGGGCGCGGCCGCGAGCGCTCATCGGCTGCTCATCGCGCTTGGCGCAACCGTTGTCGTTTGCGCTCTTGGGGCGGCGTCCGCCCGCGCGGAGATATTCGATGGATCCGGTTTCCAGGCGATCAGCTGGAACATGCATGTCGGCGACGTGGAGCAGGTGATCGGGAATGGCGTGTCGAGGCTGCGCAACCGGCACAGCGACTACGCATATCTCCGCGCCGCGAGTTACCAATACCTGGGCTGTCAGTATGAGCTACTCATGAATTTTGAAGCCAAAGGGGGAACGCTATCCAGCATCATCCTCACCCATCCGGGAGGGGCCAAGGCGGGGGCAGCGGACCAGTCGTGCGGGGAGGGGCTGTCACGTCTCAGGGAGAAGATCGGAACCCCGATGTCGGTATCTGGCGGCGTTCAAATGTGGCGGTTGAAGGATACCGCCGTCAGCGTCATGGAAGGCCGTCGCGGTGAGGTGCAGATTCGCTACACCGTTGCCAGACCGCTCACGGAGTGAACGAGGAGAAAAGATCATGAGGGTCCACGTGTTGAAGTACTGCGCGATGGCTGTTGCTGGATTCACGGTTCTCGCTGGGTCTCTCGGCGGTGTTCTCGCCGCAGATCCCGATTGGAAGGCGGTCGAGCAAGCCCTCGGGAAGTCTGGCCAGCTGCAAGCCGGCGACGTGTTCCGGATCGGGATGCCGCGCACCGACCTCTCCGTCACGGTCAAGGGGGTGCCCGTGAAGGCGGGCTTCGCGCTCGGCTCCTACGCCGCTTTCAAGCAGGTCGGGGACCAGGCTATGGTGATGGGCGACCTCGTGCTCCTCGACCAGGAAGTCCCAGCGGTGATGGCCGGCCTCTTCCGCGGCGGGCTCGAGGTGACCGCAGTGCACAACCACCTGAATGAGATGTCGCCGCACGTCATGTATATGCACTACGGGGGCCACGGGGACGCCGTGCAGCTGGCCAAGGCACTCCGCCAGGCACTGTCAGCCAGTAGTACGCCTCTGGGCAGCAGCTCAGGGCCCGCCGCCACGCCTACCGGCCCCACGCTTGACGCCAAGCAGATCGAGCAGGCCCTGGGACGTACGGGCCGAGACATTGGTGGCGGGGTGTTCCAGGTGACGGTTCCGCGCGCGGAAGCTATCACCGAGATGGGCCACCCGCTGCTCCCGGCCATGGGCGTGACGACGGTGATCAATTTCCAGCCAACCGCTGATGGCAAGGCGGTGATCACCGGTGACTTCGTCCTGATCGACAAGGAAGTGAATGCAGTCGCCCGGGCGCTCCAGCAGAACGGCATCGATGTGACCGCGCTCCACAACCACGCTCTCATGGATACCCCGCGGCTGTTCTACATGCATTTCTGGGCCACCGATGACCCCGCGAAGCTTGCCCGGGGCCTCAAAGCGGCTCTGGATCTCACGAACAGCCAGAAGTGACGGGAGGGGCGGCCGATGAAATGGATCACACGAGAGAAGGCCCGGGTGGATCGAATTGCGTGCCCCTGGCTCATCACGCGCTTCATCGACAAGGAGCCGACGTTCCTCTTCGTACCCGCCGGCGAAGTGCTGGCGGTAGCGAAGGAAGAGAGCGCCATCCCCTACGATGTGCCCGACGTCGAGCTGGGGCATCACGGGGACCACTGCTCATTCGATGCATTTGTCAAAAAGTATGAGTTGAGGGACCCGGCTTTGGTAGAACTGGCTCGCATCGTTCGGGGCGCCGACACCGAGGCGCGCGGGTTGACGTCAGAGTCCGCCGGTCTGTACGCGGTGGCGTCGGGGTTCCGTAACATTGCGCGCGACGACTTCGACAACATGGCCAGACAGTTCCCGGTCTACGACGCGCTGTATGAGTACTGTCGAGCGCGGCTGGCAGGGACGGAGGCATGAGTTCTAAACCATGAACGAAGAGGTACGCCCTCGGGTGGCGATACTATCTCACCGAGATCGCGAGGAGGGGCGCTTTGGGAAGGTGTTTCAAGCAATGGGCGCGTTGGGGATGGTGGCGGAGCCCGCCATCTATCACGACGAGATCTGTGATGAGATTCGCCAGCAACTCATGCGGGTTGACGGCGTATTGGTATGGGTAAATCCGGTTGAGGGTGGACGTGATCGGTCAGCGCTTGACGCGATGCTTCGCGAGGTTGCTGCATCGGGCGTGTTTGTCAGCGCCCATCCTGACATCATCCTGAAGTTGGGAACAAAGGAAGTGTTGTATCGAACCCAGGGTATCGGGTGGGGGTGCGAGACGCACTTGTACTCCAGCATGGATCAGTTGCGCCGGGAGCTCCCTTCGCGACTTGCCGCCGGGGAGATCCGCGTGCTCAAGCAATACCGCGGCAGTGGTGGGAACGGGGTATGGAAGGTCCAGCGTACGACCAATGCAACGGTCGATCGGGGCCGTGGCAACGCGACATGGAAGCCGGACGAAACACTGGTCCGCGCCCGGCACGCGAAGCGGGGATGCGTCGAGGAAACAGTGCCGCTGAACGAATTCCTCAAGCGCTGCGAGCCGTACTTCTCGGGTGATGGCCGGATGATCGACCAGGCCTACCAGCCTCGTTTACGTGAAGGCATGATTCGTTGTTACCTGGTGCATAACCAGGTTGGTGGATTTGGGTTCCAGGCGATCAATGCGCTGTGTCCCGCGCCTCCCGGGGCGCCACCGGATACCGCGCCTCAGCCCAGCCCACGGCTATACCACCCGCCCTCCATGCCGGAGTTTCAGCCGCTCAAGCGTGTACTGGAACAGGATTGGGTTCCGGCGATGCAGCGATTGCTCGACATCGATACCAATGAACTGCCCATACTATGGGATTGCGATTTTCTTCTTGGACCGAAGCGCGAGTTCGGTGAAGACACCTATGTGCTGTGCGAGATAAACGTCAGCAGTGTGTCGCCATTCCCCGATTCTGCGGTGCTTTTGGTCGCGCAAGCCACGCTCGGACGGGTACAAGCGGCTGGACGGCATTAGGGCCGGGCGGCGGCCGGCGGAATGGGCGGCGCGGTGAGAAAGTCGTGGGGCAGCCGGCCGGTCAGGGACTCGAGGAAGGCGACGATATCAGCAAGCTCGCCGTCGGTGAGCGTTCTGCCCAGCTGCACCCGGCCCATGACGCGCACGGCGGCGGGGAGGGTCGGAACCGAGCCGTCGTGGAAGTATGGAGGTGTCATGGCCACGTTCCTGAGACTCGGCACCTTGAACACATACATGTCGGCAGGACTCTTCGTGACGTCGAAGCGCCCCTTGTCGATGCTCGTGCTGCCGGTGGCCTTCCAGTAGTCCTCGACGAGGCCGAACTTCTGGTACGTAGCGCCGCCGACTCCGACCCCGTTGTGGCAACCGACGCAACCGACCTGGACAAAGGTCCGGAGGCCAGCCTGAGCGGCTGGCGGAAGTGCCCGATCGTCGCCAGCCAGGAAGGCATCGAACGGCGAAGGCGTCACCAGGGTTCGCATGTAAGCACCGATCGCCTTGCCCCAATTGTCGGCCGTCACCGGGTCTGCCTGGCCTGGAAAGGCCTGGGCAAATAGGGCCGGGTAGCTAGGAATGGCTTTGAGCTTCGCCATCGCGCTCTCGTAGGTCGGATTGCCGAAGCTCGGCGGGGCGATCAGGGCTTTGGTGGCCTGGTCCTCGACGGACGTCCGATCTCCGCGCCAATGCTGGACGAGCTGGATTGCCGCGTTGAGGACGGTCGGGGCGTTGCGGGGGTTCGGTCGATGCTCGGCTCCAACGGCCTTGGGCAGCGCATCCGTCCCGAACAGGGCGGGCTGATGGCA
>WNFK01180077.1_pt1 | contig 13094 bp, 13 predicted proteins | sample 5400281 | NCBI WGS metagenome assembly WNFK01 (sample SAMN13153350, study PRJNA577476) | soil metagenome | isolation source: 20 cm soil on Douglas fir-dominated hillslope | place: USA:California | collected 2013-09-17
GGAAGTTGGCGTTGCAGGTCGCCGCGCCGTTGTTGCACTCCGTGGTGTCGAGCGCGTCGCCCGCGAACAGGTACCCGCCGACGAGATCGAAGGCGGCGTTCGCAGAAAAGCGCCAGGTCATCCCGAGATTTGCCTCGGTGCCGATGTAGCTGGAATCTCCCGACGCCCAGCTGTTCTGGCTCACGGTCGTCCTGGCCACGGTGAGGCCGACCGCGCCGGGCAAAAGGCCGGAGTTCGTGTCGGTGTCCACCTTCTCCGCGGTCCACGTCGGGCTGACGACCGCGTAGAACGAGAGCGGCGGCACGACGGTGTAGGTCGTCCGGAACCCGAGCTGGGCGCGGCCATACCGGTCGTAGCCGATGTTGCTGCCCATGCCTGCCATCGACACGCCGTTGAAGTAGTCCACACCGAGGGCCATGATCTGCGCCCAGCCGGCGTAGTAAATTCCGTCGGTGGTGAGCGGCTGGAAGTACCGGACCCCCTTCGCCAGGTTGTCGCGAGCCTTGTTGCCTGTGCTGTAGTCTCCGCGCACCTCGAACAGGAGCGGCCCCAGCTGATAGCTGCCGATGATGTCGACGAAGAACGCGCTCAAGTCCGAGGTGACCTTCTTCGAGCCCACGCCCGCGCCGGGCCCGCTGACGAACGCCTGGCTATCCATCCGGCCCCACTGGTAGAAGATCGTTGGATCGAGACCGAAGGGGCCAACTCGCCAGCGCGTGTCGAGACCGATCGTGTACCGATCTTCGTGGTACGAGGGACTGCCTGCGGCGGGCGGGCCGACTGGCGGGGCCAGCGATGTCCCGTTGCCGAGGACTCCGCCAACGGTCCGAACGTTGACCAGGTTGCGGCGGGCCGAGATGTTGGTGACGCCGTCGGCGTGAAACCAGGAAAAGAGGGGCTTGAGGTCCAATCCCTTGATCGGCGTGTACTCCGGGCTGACGATCAGCGAGTAGTCCTCGCCGCGGCCTGTCTTCAGCGAAGGGAGACCCCGGTTGGCGCCCGCGAGCTGGTCCTCGACGACGACGTAGGCGAGGTTGAGCTTGATATTGGGGGCGAACGTTGTGACGGTTGACAACCCCGCGAAGTCACTCGCCGCGTAGGTGGCCAACTTGTACGTGGCTAGGCTGCCAAAGGGCTGCCCCCCGGCTCTAGCCATGGTCTCGATCGGGATGAACGGCAGAAGGCTATCCTGGCCGGTCAGCGGAAACTCGGTGTAGATCCACTTGATCTCTATCATGCCGCCGACGTCGGTGTTGAGGTCCAGGGCGCCGTTGGTGTTGACCTTGGTTCCGCCGGTGGGCGTGCCAGCGCTCGGTGGGCCGCCGGGAAAACCTGTGTTGTTGCCAGGGAACCCCCCGTCGGTGGCGCCCGCCTGGCCGTACATCAGGTCGATCTCGAGACCGAGCACGGCTTTGACCCGCCCGACCGCGAACTCCATGTCCGGGCGGAACCTGGTCCGGGCGTACCACTCGCTGTCGCTGTTCCGGGCGAGGTTGCCGTCGTAGAAATTCCTGCCCATCGAGGTGACCTGGTCGAAGAGACCGCTGATGGTCACGGAGCGAACACTGCAAAGACGGCAATACCAGCAAATCTTCGCATTCCCTCTCCTGAGGCCAATTCTGGTGAGGCTCGGCCCGGCTCTGTGCTCGCCCCACGCCGACGAACAGCCGACGCGTGGCAAAACCACTCTTAACGCAGGAGTTTCCGGAAGGTCAAGAAAAAATGCTACTTAGCCGCCTCCCCCAACGCCTTGAGGCGGTCCTGGGCTGCCTGCCCCACCGGTGAGTCCGGCGCGAGCTGGCTGGCCTGCCGGAAGGCGGCTTTTGCTTCCTCTTTACGGTTCTCCGCGACGAAGACCAGGCCCAGGTTGTAGTACGCCGCCTGCAGCCTCGGATCGAGGCTGATCGCGAACCGAAGAGTCTGCTCGGCCTCCTGGTATCGCTTGAGGTGATACAGGGCGAGTCCCAGGTTCTGGTTTGCCGACTCCGGGATGGTCAGCGTCGGGAGCGAGAGGGCCTTCTTGTACGCGGTGACCGCGTCGTCCCACCGCCGAGCCTCGGCCAGGGCCGTGCCCAGGTGAAAGTAGGCATCGGCGTAAATCGGGTCCAGCTCGACGGCCTTCTTGAAGTGCTCGATCGCCATGTCCGGTCGGCCGAGCTCGAGCAGGACCACGCCCAGGGTGTCCCGGTAGACCGCCGAGCTCGGGTTGACGCTGATGGCCTCCTGGAGCGCGGTCATCGCCGGCGCCGGCTGCTTGTCGTTGAGGTAGCTGAGCGCGCGATCGTACGCCGCGCGCGCCTGAAGCTTCTGTACCTCGGTCCGCTGGGCTGCTTCCTTGGTACCGCAACCCCACACCACGAGGCCGACGGCGCACAAAACCAACCAAAGCCCGTGTCTTCTTGACACGCCCAATCCTCCCCATGTAGCCTCAATGAGAATGCCGACCTACGAATACGAATGCCTCAAGTGCGGCCGAATCTTCGAAATCCGCCAGCGAATCTCCGAGCCACCGCTGACCGTGTGCGACGCGTGCGGTGGAGAGGTGCGCCGCCTCCTGTCGGCAGCCCCCTTCATCCTCAAGGGCGAAGGGTGGTACGTGACCGACTATCCCTCAGAGTCTCGCAAGAAGGCGCGAGAATCCGAAAAGTCGGCCGACAAGCCGGCCGAAAAGGCCGCCGACAAGGCCGCTGACAAGCCCGCCGACAAGGAAGCCCGACTGACGACGACCGACGTCCCGCGCCCTGCCCCGAGCAGAGCGGCGGCACTCCCCGCGTTCACGGCGATCTCCAGACGATTGCGAGAGCCGACGAGGGCACCCGGGCGTCCGCGCGCGAGATCTCCATAGGTGCGCACAAGGGGGAGACTCCGCGCGCCGACCCGAACGGTCAGGCTCGATCCGAGCGATGCCAGCGCGTCCCCCGGAATCGAGGTGACGAGGTTGCCGAAGCGGTCGACGTGAACGACGGCGCCGCCAATCCGGCTCCCGGCCACGCGAGGCCTGGGCCACGCCAGAAGGACCGGATCGGTCACGCGCGGACCGAGCTGCTCCGGGGAAAGCCCGCGGGCGACGTGGGCGGCGGCCGGCGCGAAGACGTCGCGCCCGTGGAACGTGGGGCTCACGGTCGCCCCGCGGAACGCCGTCTCCGTGAGCTCGAATGCGCGCCACGGCGAAGCGCCCAGGAACGGCGTGAACAGCCCGTTGTCGGGCCCGACGAACACCTGGTCCCCCGACGCCACCACGAGACCGCGGCGCGCCGTGCCAACGCCGGGATCGACGACGGCCACGTGAACCGTGGCGCGCGGGAACCACGGCGCGGCGGCCTCGAGCGCCAGGGCCCCCTCCAGGACGTCGTGCGGAGCAACCTCGTGCGTGATGTCGACGACGTGGACGTCGGGGGTGATGGAGAGGATGGCCGCCTTCATCTCGGCCACGTAGGTGTCGCGCGTGCCGAAGTCGGTCGTCAGCGTGATGACCGCCACGTCAACGGTCGCGATCGACCACGAAGTCGGCGATCAGCGTCAGCGTCTCGCGCTCCTCCGAGGGCGGAAAGACGGCGAGATCGGCCTTCGCGGCCTGCGCATACTCGTGCGCCCGGGCCAGCGCGTACTCGGCGCCGCCGTGGTCCACGACGCACCGCCGGATCTCGTCGACCTCCTCGGCGTCGAGGGCGGGGCGCTTGAGGAGGCCCTGGATGTGCGCCGCGTCGGCCGGCGTCGCCCGTGCCAGCATGGCGATGAGCGGCAGCGTCCGCTTCCCTTCCCGCAGGTCGGCCCCGATCGCCTTGCCGAAGCGGTCCTGGTCGGCGACGAAGTCGAGCGAGTCGTCGGAGATCTGGAAGGCGATGCCGATGTCGAGCCCGTACCGCGTGAGCGCGTCGATCCGCGCGGGCGGAAGTCCGCCGAGCAGGCCGCCGATGCTGCAGCACGCCGCGATGAACGAGGCGGTCTTCTGTGTGATGATCCGGACGTAGTCGGCCTCGGTGGTGACCCCGCTGCGCTTGAGCTCGAGCTGGAACACCTCGGCTTCCGTCATCGAGACGGTCGAGCGCGCCAGGGCCTCCATCACGGCGTGGTCGTCGTCCCGGACCAGCATCGCGAACGACTTCGAATAGAGGTGGTCGCCGACCAGGACGGCGGCATCGTCGCCCCACTGCGCGTTCGCCGACGGCCGTCCCCGGCGAAGCGGGGCCCGGTCGACGACGTCGTCGTGAATGAGCGTGGCGGTGTGGAGCAGCTCGACCACGCAGGCCAGTCGGGCGCTCCGCGGTCCCCGGTAGCCGGCCAGCCGCGCCGCCAGCAGGAGCAGCATCGGGCGCAGGCGCTTGCCCCCGGCGCCGGCGATGTAGCCGCCCATCTCCCGGATCAGCGCGACGGGCGAGGCGAGCTCGCCCTTGATTTCGGCCTCGACCAGCTCCAGGTCGGCGCCGACCAGGCTCGCGACGCGCTCCTTCAGGACCCGTTCGAGAGTGGGAGTGGGCACGCGCGGGCTACTTGGGGACGACGCGATCCTTGACCTGGATGCGCGCGCCGGTCGCCAGTGTCTGGACGTCCGCGACCGAGAATTTCTCACGCGTCTCGGTGACGCGGGCCGTCGCGACCTCCTCGTCGAGCTCCCCGAGCATCTCGCCGGTCACCGGGTGCACGATCGGAATGGCGTCGCGGCGGAGACTCACGATGGTCCCCGGGCGAATCCCGTCGGCGGCCGTGAGGTCGATCACGATGCGTGTCGTGTCAACGTAGACGACCAGTCCGCGCTTCGGGCCCTCCGGCGCCTTACCGTTGCTCGCGGGCGACGGGGCTGCGGCGGCGCCCGGCCCGGCGGGCGCCTTCGTGGACGGCGCCGCGGCGGAGGAGGTGGCGGAGGAGGAGGAGGTGAAGGTCGTGGAAGCCGCGTGCTCCGGCATGCGCTGCCGCGGGCTGATCTTCCCGCCGCCGGGCGGCGCGCCGTATTTGGTGACGATCTCCGGCGTCGCGATGATCGCGCCCTTGCCGCGCACAAGCGTAGTGAAGGTGATCGGGATCTTGTCCTCTTCGACCCAGACGTACTCGGGCTCGCTCGGCACGTCGCCGAATCGCGGATTCTTGATCAGGAGCCACCGCGTCTCCGCCGGCTTGATCGTGACCGATGGATCGCCGGCGTTCGGAAGGCCCAGCACGTTGCGCATCGTCGAGCAGCCGAAAGTCGCGAGGAGCACGACGACCAGCGAGAGAAGCCGCAAAATCATCACGCCGGCCATACCATAACAGGAACCCCCCAGCAAGACATCAGTCTTCACTCGGCGGCTCCCACGGGAAACGCTGCTCCTCCGCGGCGGCGGGCGGCAGGAGGGGCTCGCGGCGCGAGAAGAGCGCGGTGCCCGTCACGGCGGAGATCCACGTCACGTCGAGGTAGACGACACCGCGCCGCTCGAGCAGGACGGGCACGATCCATCCCGCCACGTCGAATTTCTTCGAGATGCGGACGGCGCGCTCCGGCAGGGCCAGGATCTCCTGGACGTACGCGCCACCGTGGGCGAAGAGATCCGAGACCGTCAGGGGATCGGTCACCTGGAAGCGCTTCGAGCGCTCGAGGACGATCGCCAGGAGGTAGGGGACCCGGCGCAGGTCCGGCGGCGTCGCGGACTGGGTCAGGTCGAGCACGGGCGTGATCGCCGCCTTGATCCGCCCCCGCGTGATCCGCACGCCGTCGTCCGGCTGCGGCACCTGCTTGCCCTCGATGGGGACGAACACCGCCTCCGCGAAGCGAGGATACACGGTTCGGACCTGCGCGTACCCGAGAACCTCCTCGTACCGGCCGAGGATCTTCCGGGTGATCGGATGGTGGAACTCCTCTCCCTTGCGGAAGATCGTGAATTCCTGCCCGGCCTGCGCCCCGCCGCCCTGGCCGATGTCCAGGTAGAGCGCGCCCCCCTCGAAGCCGACCACGAGCGCGTCGAGCGGATTGAACGTCCGGATGAAGTCCTCCGACATGAGCCCGAAGGTCGCCCCGATGCGGTCCGCCATTCCCGCGATGGCGCTCGAGCACCACGCGAGCACGCCGAGGACAACCAGGCCGCCGACCGCGCGGACCCGGCGGCTCAAATCGCGACCGAGGGCTGGTGAACGCCGAAGACGGAGCGCAGGCGGTCGCAGATCTCGCCGAGCGTGACGCCGGCCTCGACCGCGGTCACCAGCAGCGGCATCAGGTTGGCGCGGCCGCGCGCCCCGCTCTCGAGCGCGTCGAGCGCCCGCCCGACCGCCGCGCGATCGCGCGCGGCGCGTGTGCGGGCCACGCGCTCGGCGAGCGCCGGGCCGACGGTCGCGTCCACCTGGAAGAGGTTGCCGGGCGGCGGCTCGTCCGTGACGAACTCGTTGACGCCGACGACGATCCGGGCGTGATCCTCGATCTCGCGCTGATAGCGGTAGGCCGCCTCCTGGATCTCGCGCTGCATGAACGAGATGGCGGCGACCGCGCCGCCCAGGTCGTCGATCTTCTGGATGTAGACGCGCGCCGCCTCCTCGATCTCGCCGGTGAGGCGCTCGACGGCGAAAGCGCCGCCGAGCGGATCGGCGACCGCGGCCACCCCCGACTCGTGCGCGAGGATCTGCTGCGTCCGCAGCGCGATCCGGACGGCGCGCTCGGTGGGCAGCGCGAGCGCCTCGTCCATCGAGTTCGTGTGCAGCGACTGGCAGCCGCCGAGCACCGCGGCGAGCGCCTGGACGGCAACCCGGACGATGTTGTTCTCGGGCTGCTGCGCGGTGAGCATGCTGCCGGCCGTCTGGGCGTGGAATCGGAGCGCCAGGGCGCGCGGGTCGCGCGCGTGAAAGCGCTCGCGCATGATTCGCGCCCAGAGGCGCCGCGCCGCGCGGAACTTCGCGACCTCCTCGATGAGGTCGTTGTGCGCGTTGAAGAAGAACGACAGCTGCGGAGCGAAGTGGTCGACGGCGAGGCCGGCGTCCAGCGCCGCCTGCACGTACGCGATCCCGTTCGCCAGCGTGAAGGCCACCTCCTGCACCGCGGTGCAGCCGGCTTCGCGCATGTGGTAGCCGGAGATCGAGATCGTGTTCCAGCGCGGGACCCGGTCCCGGCAGTACGCGAAGGTGTCGGTGACCAGGCGCATCGAGGGGCCCGGCGGGAAGATGTAGGTGCCCCGGGCGATGTACTCCTTCAGGATGTCGTTCTGCACCGTCCCGCTCAGACGCTCCGCCGAAACGCCCTGCCGGCTGGCGGTCGCCACGTACAGCGCCAGGAGGATCGCCGCGGTGGCGTTGATCGTCATCGAGGTCGACACGCGGTCGAGCGGAATGCCCTCGAAGAGATCCTGCATGTCCTCGAGCGAAGCGATCGACACGCCCACCTTGCCCGCCTCGCCGCGCGCCATGGACGCGTCCGGGTCGTAGCCCATCTGGGTCGGCAGATCGAACGCGACCGAGAGGCCGGTCTGGCCCTGCTCCAGGAGGAACCGGTAGCGCTTGTTCGTCTCCGCGGCGGAGCCGAAGCCCGCGTACTGCCGCATCGTCCAGAGGCGCTTGCGGTGCATTTCCGGGTGGACGCCGCGAGTGAACGGAAACTCACCCGGCTTGCCCAGATCCTGGGCCAGACGCTCGGCCGGGGCGTCCTCGGGCCCGTAGACGGGCTTCAGCGGAGTACCCCAGGACGTCTTGAACTCGCGCCCGGGCTCCATCACAGACTCGCCTCGCCTGCGGCTGCGGCTCGCCCTGCCATCACCGACTCGCCTCGCCTGCCGCTGCGGCTCGCCCTGCCATCACAGTGGGAGGTTGCCGTGCTTCTTGGGCGGGTTGGTATCGCGCTTGGTCCGCGTCAACTCGAGGGCCGCGCAGAGTCGCGCCCGCGTGTCGCGGGGCTCGATCACCTCGTCGATGTAGCCTCGCTCGGCGGCCGCATAGGGGGTCGCGAGCATCTCGCGGTACTCGCGCGTCTTGTCCTCGCGCAGACCGGCCGGATTCTCCGCCCGCTCCATCTCGCGCCGATAGAGGATGTTGACGGCTCCTTCGGGTCCCATGACGGCGATCTCCGCCGTGGGATAGGCGAAGTTCGCGTCGCCGCGGATGTGCTTGGACGACATGACGCAGTATGCGCCGCCGTAGGCCTTGCGGGTGATCACCGTGAGCTTGGGCACCGTGGCCTCGCAGAACGCGTAGAGGAGCTTGGCGCCGTGCTTGATGATCCCGCCGAACTCCTGCGTCGTCCCCGGCAGAAACCCGGGTACGTCCTCGAAGGTCACGAGCGGGATGTTGAAGCAGTCGCAGAACCGGACGAACCGGGCGCCCTTGAGCGAGGCGTTGATGTCGAGACATCCGGCCAGGTGCGTGGGCTGGTTGGCGACGATCCCGACCGGTCGCCCGCCGAGACGACCGAATCCGATGACGAGGTTGGGCGCGAACCCGGCGTGCACCTCGAAGAAGTACCGCTCGTCGAGCACCGGGCGGATGATATCGAGCATGTTGTACGGCTTGTTCGGCTGATCCGGCACGATCGACTGCAGGCTCTCGTCCCGGCGGTCGACCGGGTCCTGCGTCGGTCGACGCGGCGGGTCCTCCAGGTTGTTCTGCGGCAGAAACGTCATCAGCTCGCGGATCAGCGCTAGGCACTCTTCCTCGCTGTCGGCCGCGAAGTGTGAGACGCCGGAGGTGGTGGTATGAGTCCCGGCGCCGCCGAGTTCCTCGGCCGACACGCTCTCGTGAGTCACCGCCCGGATCACGTCCGGGCCGGTCACGAACATGTACGAGGTGTTCCGCACCATCAGGATGAAGTCGGTCAGCGCCGGCGAGTACACCGCGCCCCCGGCGCACGGCCCCATGATCGCCGAGATCTGGGGGACGACGCCCGAGGCCAGCGTGTTGCGCAGGAAGACCTCCGCGTAGCCCGCGAGCGAGACGACGCCCTCCTGGATGCGGGCGCCCCCCGAGTCGTTGAGGCCGACGATCGGCGCGCCGGTCTTCATCGCGAGATCCATGATCTTGCAGATCTTGCGGGCGTGGGCCTCCGAGAGCGAGCCGCCGAACACGGTGAAGTCCTGAGCGAACACGAAGACAGGCCGGCCGTGGATCCGGCCGGAGCCCGTGACGACCCCGTCGCCGGGGACGCGCTGGCCGGCCATGTCGAAGTCGTGGCTCTGGTGGACCACGAGCTTGTCGACCTCGATGAACGAGCCGGAGTCGAGCAGGAGCTCGAGCCGCTCGCGCGCAGTTTTCTTGCCGGCCTTGTGCTGACGACGAACGCGCTCGGCGCCGCCGGCGAGCTCGGCCGCCGCGTCGCGCCGACGCAGCTCCTCGAAGCGGTCGTGACCCGACATCAAGCTTGTAGTTTCATTGACTTTCGTCCAATTATCCACCAATAATTCAAGCCCATGCCTTTCTGGGTCCAGTTGCTCCTCTCGCTGGCGTCATTGGCATTGTTGCTGGCGCTCGTGGCGGCGGTGTGGGCCCTCCGGGGGGTGGCGCAGCGCGCCGAGGCGGTCCTGGCGATCGTCGAGCAGGAGCTTCGGCCGGTCATCGGCCAGGCGGTGGCGCTCACGGAGGACGTACGGTCCCTCACCCGCGACGCGAGCCGCGAGCTCGATCGCGTCGGGGCCGTCACCGACCGGGTCGACGACATCGCGACCGCGGTCGGTCGGATCGTCGGGACGCTGAGCGGGCTGACCCGCGCGGGACAGATCGTGGGCGTGGCGGCCGGGCTCAAGAAGGGTCTTGACGTGTTCGTTCAGAGGCTCAGGCATCAAGGAGACCACCATGAGTAACGAGCGTGCTTCGGGCGGCTACATGGGCTGGTTCCTGTTCGGCACGGTGCTGGGTGCGATCGCCGCGGTCCTGCTGACGCCGAAGACCGGCGCTCAGGCGCGCGAGATCCTGGCCGACCAAGGCGGGGACGTGGCGCGCCGGGCGCAGGAGTTCGCCGTCGAGGCGCAGGGCCGCGCCGGCGAGTGGCTGGACAAGAGCCGCGAGCTCTTCGAGGAGCAGACGCAGCGGCTCATGAGCGCTTTCGAGGCTGGCCGCGACGCCATGCGGGAGGAGATCCGGAGGGGCTCCGGCCAGAATGGCTGAGGTCGAGGTTCCAAACCCCGACGAGCTCCACGAGCGCGGCGGGCAGACCTTCAGCCGGCGCGTCGCGCTCACGACCGCGATCTACGCGATCGTGCTCTCGATCGCGGCCCTCGGCGGGAACAACGCCGCGAAGGAGATGCTGCTGGCCCAGCAGCAGTCGTCGGACCAGTGGGCGTTCTACCAGGCCAAGGTGATCCGCGAGCACCAGTACCGGGGCCAGAAGATGGTCCTGGAGACGCAGCTGGCCGAGCCGTCGACCGTCAGGGGCGCCGAGCGGGAGAAGCTCGCGGCGCTCGCGGCGAAGTTCGCCGAAGAGGAAAAGCGCTACGGCGCCGAGAAGAAGGACATCGAGAAGGACGCCAAGAAGCTCGAGCACGCGCGGGACCTCTTCCGCGAGCGCCATCCCTACTTCGAGTTCGGGGAGGTCCTCCTGCAGATCGCGATCGTGAGCGCGTCGGTGTCGATTCTCTCCACCTCACGCCCGATGTTCTGGTTCTCGCTGGTCCTGGCGGTATTCGGCGCGGTACTCACCGTGAACGGCTACACGCACCTGTTCCCGCTGCCCTTCCTGCACCACCACTGACCGTCCGCGGCTGCCGGGAAGCTCGCCCCGGCGAGGAGCCGCGCCGACACCGCGTCTCTAGATGTGAATCGCCTGGCCGAGCGCGGCCAGCGTCGCCTCCAGGGCCGCCTCGGACAGGGTCGGGTGGGCGTGGATCGTGTGGATGATCTCCTCGAGCGTGGCCTCGAGGGTGCGCCCGAGCGTGAACTCGTGGATGATCTCGGTCGCCTCGGGACCGATGATGTGGACGCCGAGAATCTCACCCGTCGCCTTGTCGGCGACCACCTTGACGAACCCTTCCGTCTCGCCGAGCGCGACCGCCTTGCCGCTCGCCGTGAACGGGAACCGCCCGACCGAGACCTCGCGCCCCTTCTCCCGGGCGCGCGCCTCCGTCGACCCGATCGAGGCGATCTGCGGACGGCAGTAGGTGCACGACGGGACGTTCCCGTAATCGACGGGGCGGGGGCTCTTGCCGGCGATCGCCTCGGCCGCCACGACGCCCTCGGCCATCGCCTTGTGAGCGAGCAGCGGGGCGCCCGCCATGTCGCCGATCGCGTAGAGCCCCTTCACCGAGGTTTCCATGTGGGGCGAGACTTTCACGAACCCGCGCTCGAGCTGGACGCCGACGGTCTCCAGGCCGAGCCCGGTCACCTTCGCGGCCCGCCCCACGGCCATGAGGACCCGCTCGACCTCGAGCTGCTCGCCGCCGAGATCGACGACCACCCCCGATCCGCCGGGCTTCACCGCCGCCACCTTGACGCCGGTCTTCACGGTGATCCCGCGGCGGGCGAACGTCCGCGCCAGCTCCTTCGAGACCTCTTCGTCCTCGACGGGCACGACACGCGGGAGAGCCTCGAGCAGCGTGACCTGGACGCCGTACGACGCGTAGACGTCGGCGAACTCAACGCCGACCGCGCCGGCGCCGATGACGGCGATCGACCTCGGCGCCGCCTCGCTCCGCACCGCGCCGTTCGAGGAGATCACCGCTTTCTCGTCGATGGCGACGCCGGGAAGCGACTTCGGCTCCGAGCCCGTGGCGAGGATGACGGCGCGCGCCTCGAGCGTCTCGACGCCGCCCGTCCCCTTCACCTCCACGACGTTCTTCGCCCTGAGCGTTCCCCGCCCCGGGAACAGGGTGATCTTGTTCTTGCGGAAGAGGAACTCGACGCCCTTCGCCATCCGGTCGGCGACCCGCCGGCTCCGCTGGACCGCCTCGGCGTAGCTGGCCTCGAACCCGCTCACACGGATCCCGAAGTCCGCGGCGTGGCTCAGGAGGTTGACCACCTCCGCGTTTCTCAGCAAGGCCTTGGTCGGAATGCAGCCCCAGTTCAGGCACACGCCGCCCGGGCGATCGTCCTCGACGGTCGCGACCGAGAGGCCGAGCTGGGCGCAGCGGATGGCCGCGACGTAGCCGCCGGGGCCGGTGCCGACCACCGCGACGTCGAACTTGTGCGTCGCCACGGCCCTAGACCAGCAAGCGCAGCGGCTCCTCGAGCAGGCGCTTGACGTCCTGCAGGAACCGCGCGCCCATCGCGCCGTCCATCACACGGTGATCGCACGAGATCGTCAGCATCATGCGCCGGCCGACGCCGAGTCCCGCGTCGTCCACCACCGGCACGCGCCGGACCGATCCGACCGCCAGGATGGCGCCCTCGGGCGGGTTGATGATGGCCGAGAACTCGGCGACGTCGAACATGCCGAGGTTCGAGATGGAGAACGTCGCCCCCGACAGCTCTGGAGCGCGCAGCTTGCGATTCCGCGCCCGCTCGGCCAGGTCACGCGACTCGACCGCGATCTGCGCGAGCGGCTTCGCGTGGCAGTCGCGCAGCACGGGCGTGATGAGCCCGTCGTCGAGGGCGACGGCGATCCCGATGTGCGCCCGGTGGTAGACGCGGATGGCGTCGCCCTGAAGCGAGGCGTTCACGCCCGGATGCTTCAAGAGCGCCAGGGCGCAGGCCCGGATGACGAAATCGTTCACCGAGATCTTGGGCTGTCCCTCCAGCGCGTTCAGCTGCTCGCGCAGCTCCCACGCGCGGTCCATCGCGACCTCGCTCGTGACGTAGAAGTGGGGCACCGGCGCCTTGGACAGGGGCATCCGCCGGGCGATCACCGCGCGAATCTGGGAGAGCGGCACGTCCTCGAACTCGGCGTCCGAGGCGGTCGACGCCGCCGGGAGAGCGGCCCCCCCGGCCCCCTCGACGTCACGACGGATGATGCGACCGCCCGGTCCCGAGCCCTGGATGAGTCGCAGGTCGACGCCGGTCTGCGCCGCGATCTTCTTCGCCAGCGGCGAAGCCTTCACCCGCCCCCCCGCAGACGCGCCAGCAGCGGGCGCTGCGACGGCGGCCGGCACCGAAGCGATAACGGCCTGCCCTGGACCTACGCCAGCCACGACGGAAGCCTGCGCGCCGACCAAAGCCGGCCGCGCGACCGGCACTTGCGGAGCCGATGGCGCAGCCACTGCCTGGCGAGGCGCTTGAGGAGCCGC
>WNFK01154447.1_pt1 | contig 13093 bp, 10 predicted proteins | sample 5400281 | NCBI WGS metagenome assembly WNFK01 (sample SAMN13153350, study PRJNA577476) | soil metagenome | isolation source: 20 cm soil on Douglas fir-dominated hillslope | place: USA:California | collected 2013-09-17
GGGACACGACTGCTCGCAGCCAACCCGCGAGCGAACCTCGACCTGAGTAATATGCAAGCTTGCTTGCCGGCCGGCCGTCTTTCCGAGTACGAAAACCGTAAAGTTCGGCCCAGATGGATTGCGCCAGATCCTCCGCAGCATCCTCGTTTGAACTCGCCGATCGTGCAGCCGAACGTACGGTGGTAGTAAATCGTTCGACAAGCTCGCTCCAGGCCTTTTCGTCGCCGCGTTCACATGCAATGATCAAGCAGAGATCGTCAGCCTGCATCTCGTCAACGAAACTCACGATGTTTTGCGAAGGCGTGTGCGCATCATCCCTCAAGAGATACTTGTCTACAGCCGCAGCAATCCTTGGTAGCAACAGTTCGACGTTCAGCGAATGGTTGTCACTAGCGCGAGCCAGCAGCCGGGTCGCGCCTTCCGTCAAGAGTTTATCGATTTCCTCGCTTCTCGATGCCACAGGGGGATTCTCAAGGGTTAATAACGATCAATCCTATCATGTCTAAACGGCGAGCTAAGCAGTCCTTTGTCCGACAGACTCTCCGCGTCACCACTTTGACAGCCTCCAGAGGCTGAGCTAGATTCGAACTATAGTCTTGCATCAAGCAGTTGACGACGAACCAGCTAATTCTTTTTCCTATTGCCCAGTCGATGAGCATGCTCCGCGTTACAGAAATTTTTCGTTCCATTCAAGGTGAATCCACTCACGCGGGTCGCCCCTGCGCCTTCGTGCGGCTAACCGGCTGTCCCATGAGATGCGTTTGGTGTGACAGCGAGTACACATTCGTTGGCGGTGAGCACATTTCAATAGACGATGTTTTAAGTCAGGTCCAGTCCATGGGTTGTAAATTAGTTGAAGTAACGGGAGGCGAACCACTTGCTCAAAAGGAAGCCTTCGCTCTGGTCACCAGGCTCTGCGACGCCGGTTTTGAGGTTCTTGTCGAAACCGGTGGATACCAGACCACCGAAGATCTAGACCATCGTGCCAAAATCATTCTCGACGTTAAGTGTCCCGCTTCGGGTGAGGAGCCACGTAATCACTGGCCCAACCTGGAACGCCTGCGTGCTGATAAAGAAGTGATCGCCCGCTATGACTTACAGAAGCGCGCGCACGCTGTGCTAATTTCTCCGGTCTGGGGGCAAATCGATCTCGAGGAACTGGCGCAGTGGGTTTCCAGTAGTGGTCTTGATATTAGGATGCAGTTGCAACTGCACAAATACATCTGGGGGCCAGAGGTCCGGGGCGTGTAATGGGCGGCTCTGAAGAAATTTCTAACGAAGCTTCAGTGCAGGATAAGACCGCCGTGAGGCGGCTTGCCATCTGTCTTGTTTCTGGTGGGATGGATTCCTGCGTGACAGCGGCCATCGCTAATAAGGAGAACGACGAAGTTGCCTTTCTTCACATTTCTTACGGCCAGCGCACAGAGCGGCGAGAACGCGAGGCTTTTGAGAGAATTGCTGACTACTATAGAGTGAAATCTCGACTCGTGGTTTCTCTGGAACAGTTGGCTCAAATCGGGGGATCTTCGTTAACAGATCCACTAGTCTCGGTAACTCCTGCAGATCTTGACGCGCGCCAAATACCCTCGAGCTACGTCCCTTTTCGAAACTCACACCTTCTCGCGAGTGCTGCAAGCTGGGGAGAAGTGATAGGTGCCAGCAGTATCTATATCGGAGCGGTCGCTGAAGATTCTTCTGGTTACCCGGATTGCCGTCCAGAGTTTTACTCGGCATTTCAAAAAGTTCTCGACCTGGGGACCAAGCCAGAAACAAACATCGCTATTAAGACACCAGTGATAGAAATGAAGAAGTATGAGATTGTGCTCCGTGGCGTTGAAATGGGTGCACCGCTCGAATTGACCTGGTCTTGTTACCAGGAATCCGAACGGGCCTGCGGACGCTGCGACTCATGCGCACTTCGACTCAGGGCTTTTCGTGAAGCTGGAGTAGCCGATCCAATACCTTACCTGCTTGACAGTGGTCGTTTTGCTTATTAACTTTAGGGCGTTTCTAGACTCAGATTACAACCAGAAAAGCATGTCGGCGCATCTGATTGGTCTCTCCTGAGCCCCAGCGCCGTATCTATCGTGGAGGAAAGAATTCTAAATGTTTCATAAACACATCTCAGGAATCCTCGTTGCGGCAATTCTCATTGCTTCTGCCGCCCTAACGGCTTTAGGCCAAACGGGAGAACTTCGCGGTCACGTCATCATGAAGCAGGCTGACGGGCAAAGCGTTCCCGTCAGCGATGCGGTCATCGACGTTTACCGCACAGACGTCTCAGGCAAATACAACACGAAAACAAACAAGAAGGGTGAATTTGTATTTGCTGGCTTGCCGTATGTTGGCACCTACGTAATTGCCGGCAGTCATCCATCGGCCCGGCCCAATTTCGTACCGAACGTGAAAGTGGGCCGAGACGTCGACTACGAAGTTGAGTTAACTCCAGGCGATGGAAAGAGACTGACTTTGGAAGAGATTAGGAGTGTGAATACCGGCGGCGGAGCCGGCAACAGCGCACCTTCAGGTGACAAAGTAAGCGCCGCTGATAAAGCGAAACTCGAGGAATTGAAGAAGAAGAACGATGAAATAGAGGCTGCCAACAAGAAGATATCAAGTTCGAATGAGATCGTAGCCCGCACTTTTAAGGCCGGCAATGAGGCGCTGACCGCAGCCGGAGCCGCTGCAAAGGCTAACAATCGTGACGAGGCAGTCAAGAAATACTCCGAAGCTGTGACACAATACGATGAAGGAATAGCTGCCGATCCGGAACAGCCGGCCCTGTTGACCAATAAGTCAATGGCTTTAAAAGGCAGAGGTGTAGAGCGATTCAACGCTTCCCTCAAAGTTACCGACGACGCCGCTAAAACCGCGGGCCTCGAACAAGCTCGTGCCGATTTTAAGACCGCAGCGGAGGCCGTGAATAAAGCCGTGGCGCTCATAAAAGCTCAAACTGTGCCGGCCGATCCGGCCGAACAAGCGCGCTTCAACTTGAACAAGCTCACCGCTATGTCAGTGAATGCTGAAGCGATGCGACTCTTTGTTACTAAGGTGGACGCGACGCAGGCGGACGCGGGACTAGCGGCATTCAAAGAATATATTGAGATGGAAACGGACCCCGCAAAGAAGGCGAAGGCACAACTGGATGCTGCCCAAATGCTGCTGGATGCGGGCTCAGCGGACAAAGCCTTTGTCGAATTCCACACTATCGTGACTACACAACCGGATAGCCCGGAGGCTAATCTGGGAGCCGGGCTTGCTCTGTTTGCAACCGGGGACAAGGCCAAATTCCAGGATGCTGCCAACTACCTGCAACATTTTGTAGATGTTGCCCCCGACACAAACAATTACAAGGCAGATGCTAAGGCGATTTTGACCGAATTGAAGAATACTGAGAAGGTTGTTCCAGAGAAAACAACGACTCCCAGACGGCGACGTCCCTGAGAAAAGTAACTGAAGATCTGAGGCCGCTCCCTGGTTCAATCCCGGGGGCGGCCTTCTTTTTTGTCCGCTCGCAGGTCAAGGATGAAAAGTGAGGGCCGCGGGGCTACGTCCGAGTCCCCACTTTCCGCAATTTTTGCCCATTTCTCACGGAAACGCTGCTTGACACCGCTGTTGTTCAAACTGTACTATGTTTGCGCAACAGTGTTTAGCGCTGCTGTTGCCGATCCTATTTAAGGTGACCTCGCGCTTAATCGGCCAGCTACGTCAATCCCCACTCGTGGGCATTCCGGTCAGAGTCTGAACCCCAAATGTCAGCCAAATTAGGCGAAATCCTAGTCCGTGAAAATCTTATTAGTCCTCAGCACCTTCGGGAAGCGCTCGATTACCAGCGCGAACACGGTGGTAGGCTGGGCATCACTCTGGTCAAGCTAGGTCTGGTGAGCGACGAAATGATCACGGCCGTCCTTTCCAGACAATACGGCATTCCATCCGTAAACCTCGATCTCTTTCACATTGAAGAATCGGTCCTGCGCCTCATTCCCCAAGAGGTTGCTCAAAAGTACTCAGTCCTGCCTCTCTCCCGTGTCGGTGCCACCCTCACGCTCGCGATGGTTGATCCGACGAACGTCTTTGCTATGGACGACATCAAGTTCATGACGGGATTGAATGTCGAACCTGTTGTAGTTGCCGAAGCAAGCATTCAGCAAGCGATCGCCAAATACTATGGCAGCTCTCGAGAAATAGAACTGGCAGCAATCTCGGCGGACGAAGTCGTCTTCGAGGGTAATGGCAAAAGTGCAAACGGAGGGATCACGCATGCCGATCTTGTTTCCCTCGATAGCATTGATTTCGAGACCGGACACACCGAGGAAGTCGAAGTACTTGAAGACAACGAGGAGATAGACCTTTCCACTCTCTCCCGGATGAGCGAAGACGCTCCGGTAGTCCGCCTCGTGAATGTCCTCTTAGTTGACGCCTTGCGTCGGGGAGCTTCTGATATTCACGTCGAGCCTTACGAAAAAGAGTTGCGTATTCGCTTTCGCATCGATGGTGTGTTGTACGATGTGATGCACCCACCACTAAAACTTCGCGACGCGTTAATTTCACGCGTCAAGATTATGTCGAAGCTCGACATTTCGGAGAAGCGTCTGCCTCAGGATGGACGCATAAAGATTAAGGTAAAAGTCGACTCTCGCTCACGCGAACTCGATTTTCGCGTTTCTACTCTGCCCACTCTCTTTGGCGAAAAAGTGGTTCTTCGCTTGTTGGATAAGGAAAACCTCATGCTTGACATGACCAAGCTCGGTTTCGAGCCTGAGTCGCTTGTTAAGTTCCAGCGAAACATCTCCAAACCTTACGGATTGGTTCTGGTAACAGGACCGACTGGAAGTGGTAAGACAAATACCCTCTACTCCGCGCTGCAATCTCTCAACACGATTCAGACCACTATCATGACCGCCGAGGATCCCGTCGAATTCAATTTGATGGGCATCAACCAGGTGCAGATGAAAGAGCAGATCGGTTTGAACTTTGCCGCCGCTCTTCGGGCATTCCTCCGACAGGATCCCAACATCATTCTCGTTGGTGAAATTCGTGATTTTGAGACTGCCGAAATTGCCATCAAGGCCGCGCTCACGGGCCACCTCGTACTCTCAACCCTCCACACAAACGATGCCCCTTCGACGATTTCACGCCTCATGAACATGGGTATTGAGCCGTTCCTTGTTGCTACTAGCGTCAACCTCATCCAAGCCCAGCGATTGATTCGCAGGGTTTGCAAAGACTGCAAGGCTGAGCATTCAAGTCCGGCGGAAGCACTGATTGAAGTTGGGTTTTCCGCGGAAGAGGCGAAAACCCTCAAGACTTTCAAGGGCAAGGGCTGTTCGACCTGCAATAACACCGGGTACAAAGGGCGCATTGGACTTTACGAAGTCATGGAAGTTACCGATGAGATTCGTGAACTGATCTTGATCGGAGCTTCCGCACTTGAATTGAGGAAAAAGGCCATTGAGGACGGCATGATCACGCTTCGTGAATCGGGACTGTACAAGATTCGCGCCGGCGTCACCACCATCGAAGAAGTCGTCCGCGAGACAGTGGCATAACGAGGAGAATTAGCATGTTGAGAACAATCACATTATCACTTCTACTCTTGGTCTCAGTGGGCATCATGTTGCCCTTTGCCAGCTCGACCGCGCATGGGATCCGGCAAAGCACCGCTTTCCATCACAACCAGCATCGTCATCATTCCCGCGCCTGGTGGCGACGTTATCGCACGCGTTTGCGTAAGCGACGGGCCGCGGCCCTGGCACATCGCAATGCCCTGTTGACCGCGGGCGTACCTCAGAATGCTTCTGTCACCAATCCCTGGTTCGGTCTATCCCTTCCCCTTGCCTCGGCGAACACAGCTGACACGAATCAGCTGAAGCTGAACGCAAACAACAGCGCCGTAAGTTTGCCTGGACAGATGAACCTCTCGGTGGTTGCTTTGAGCCGTCCCAACCCGGCTTTTCTTACCTCGCGCGAAGAAAAGCGGATGCTGGCCGGTGTCGATGTCTCGGACCTGCGCCGCATTGTCATCGACAAGATGATCGCGTCCGGCGGTTGGGTAACCAACGATTTCATTCGGGAAGTGAATGGCTCTCGCGTTTTTGTCGTAACGGCGCAGACCCCAAGAGATTCACATTCGCCGGAGAAGGCATGGAACTTTTATTTCACGGAACTGGGCGGTCGCATCTATGGTCTAACCACAAACGCGCCGGTTGAGTTTGCTGATCGCATGGTCACTGAGGCCGAGCAATTCATCGGCTCTTTTCGCTCAAACCCCAGCGCCCAGGTAGGCAACCGATAAAACGTATTGAGTCCCGACGGCCTGACTCAATAGTCCACAATTCCGCAGACCAGGAGAAGGTAATAAATGCGATTGAACGAAAACGTTCCGCAAATCTCGCTGTCCGAACTGCTGAGAAAACTCGCTGAACTCCGAGGCTCCGACCTCCACATCACTACCGGATCAGCGCCGCAAGTTCGCGTCGATGGACACCTCCGTCCTCTCGAATCCTACCGGGTTCTCACTTCAGCCGACACCAAGCAACTTGCTTATTCGGTATTAACCGATGCTCAGAAGCATCGCTTTGAAGAAAACCTCGAACTCGACTTCTCATTTGGCGTCAAGGGCCTTTCCCGTTTTCGCGCCAATCTCTTCAATCAACGGGGTGCCGTGGGCGCGGTTTTTCGTGCCATTCCTTACGAGATAAAACCCTTCGACGAATTGGGGTTGCCGGCCGTTGTAAAAACAATGTGCGACAAGCCCCGTGGTCTGATTTTGGTTACGGGACCAACTGGATCAGGTAAGTCAACCACCCTCGCGGCGATGGTTGACAAGATCAATTGCGATCGTCATGAACACATCCTGACCATCGAAGATCCGATCGAGTTTCTTCACAATCACAAAGGCTGTCTCGTCAATCAGCGAGAGGTCAACGCGGATACGCATGGATTTGCAGCTGCCCTGCGCACCGCTCTTCGACAGGATCCCGATATCGTGCTCGTCGGCGAAATGCGAGATCTAGAAACGATCGAATCGGCGCTGCGTATTGCGGAAACGGGTCACCTTACGCTGGCAACCCTGCACACTAACTCAGCAGCTTCCACGATTAACCGTATCATCGATGTCTTTCCCTCTGATCAGCAGGCTCAAATTCGCGCCCAACTCTCATTGGTGCTCGAAGGAATTCTCTGTCAGGCACTGCTGCCACGCGCAGAAGGCACAGGTCGCGCGATGGCCCTCGAAATCCTCATTCCCAACGGGGCTATCAGGAACCTAATTCGCGAGGACAAGGTCCATCAGATTTACTCAATGATGCAAACGGGTCAAGACAAGTATGGAATGCAGACCTTCAATCAAGCCCTGGCCACGCTTTATCACAAGCGACAGATCACTTTGGAAACGGCGTTGCAACGCTCGTCTAATGTCGACGAGTTGCGCGAGTTGATCGATCGCGGTTCAGGACTAAATACCGGGAACAACGGCGGCAGCAAACACCCAAGCCCCTATGCCCAGCCCCGCGCTATTGGCGAACGGCCAACAGCAAACAGATAGAATCCTACCCTGGAGCTCACAGCTATGCCCACATATGTTTTCAAAGGCCGCAATAAACTGAACGAGGTCGTTGTTGGCGAACGAGTTGCTGACAATCGCGATGCGCTTCGTCAGGTTCTGCGCAAAGAGCAGGTCACCCTCACTTCCGTCAAGGAGAAGGGCCGCGAGTTCGGCATCCCCAGGATCGGCAGCCGAAAGAAAGTGAAGTCGAAGGATCTATCGATCTTTACGCGTCAGTTCTCCGTAATGATCGATGCGGGTTTGCCGCTCGTCCAGTGTCTCGACATTTTGGCGCAGCAGCAAGCTAACAAATACTTCCAGCAGATCCTTACGCAAGTGAGAACGGACGTTGAGGAAGGATCCACTCTGGCGGCAGCAATGTCCCGTCATCCGCGTGTATTCGACCAGCTTTATTCAAACATGGTAGAAGCCGGGGAAACCGGTGGTATCCTCGACATCATCCTCCAGCGGCTTTCCACCTTCATCGAGAAGATCGTCAAACTAAAGCGCGACATCATCTCAGCGATGATTTATCCCGCCGCAGTTGTGCTGCTTGCGGTCGGCGCGGTGGCCGTGATTATGGTCGTTGTTATTCCACAGTTTCAGAATATCTTTCTGGGCCTGCTTGGCCCGGGCGAGCAGCTTCCCTTACCGACACGCATCGTTGTCGGCATCAGTAACTTCCTCGCAAGCTGGGGAGGGTTAGCCATGCTCGTGGCGATCGTAGGCTTTGTGGTGGGGATTCGCTTTTATTACAAGACTACCAACGGCCACAGAAATCTCGACCGTTTGATCTTGAAGGTTCCAATCCTGGGCGACATTTTTCGCAAGATTGCCGTTGCCAGGTTTTCGCGAACTCTTTCCACACTGCTCTCTTCGGGCGTACCTATTCTTCAATCGTTGGATATCACGGCGCGCACTTCGGGAAATGTAATTATCGAAGAGGCAATTACCAAAGTTCGAGTCGGGGTTGAACGGGGTGAGAGTTTCGTCGATCCCCTGAAAGCAACTGAGGTTTTTCCTCATATGGTGGCGCAGATGATCGGTATCGGCGAACAGACCGGCGCGCTCGACGCGATGCTTGGTAAGATCGCCGACTTCTATGAGGAGGAAGTCGATTCCGCAATTGCCAACCTCCTGACGCTGATGGAGCCACTGCTGATAGGCTTCCTTGGTGTGACAATTGGTTCCATCGTAATCGCCATGTACATGCCGCTGTTTACTTTGATTGGTAAGCTCGCGAACGGACACTAAGCACCTTCCCATTTCATCAATGACGATAGACCTGCTTTGATGTCTGACAACGAAGAGCCCGCAGCCGCGGGCTTTTCCTTTTCCGGTAGTGTCCTAATTGTAGCGGCGTCCAGCCGTGGGCGCCCCATTCTTGCCGATCTGACACTCAAGGAGGGGCGCCCACGAAGGGACGCCCCCACAAATTAGGACACCACTCCTTTTCCGGTAACCTTGTGCATTAACTTGCTTGTGATAGGCTTGGATTCGATGGCAACTCCCGAGGAAAAAATGGAATTGAGCGCTGTGGCGGGACGTAAGCAATGGTGGCTCATCCTCGGCAGACAGATCACAGCTCTACTCTTGTTTGTACTCGCAACTCTTTGGAACCGCGGCGCAAATTCGCAGCAGACGCTCAGCAAAATCCTTCCTGTGCTGGCGATAGTGATAGGCCTGACTATTATCTACTCGCTGACGCAACGGTTCTCGGGAACCCTTTTTCTCCAGGCGCGAGTGCAATTTGCTGTCGACGTTCTTTTAGTCACGTGGCTTGTTTGGAATTCAGGTGTTATCCAGTCGCCATACATTTCGCTGTATATCGTCATCATTGCCGTCTCCAGTCTTTTTCTCGGTCGCCGCGATGCAGTCGTTGTTTCAGTCGGGTGCGCGGTTGCCTATACTGCTTGCGCACTCGCCGTAATTTTTGGATATGGCCAGAATCGCTCGCCGGTCCTGATTGACAACTCGATCTCGCAAACAATTCAGTCAGTCGGACTATTCGATATTACTTTCCTGGTCGTAGGTTTACTCTCTGCGCGCCTGGCCGAACAGCAATCTCGTTCAGATGTAAGGCTGTTGGCCGCAACACAATCCCTGGCCAGCCTGCGCGCCCTCCACGAGCGGATAGTGGAATCGATTAGGTCAGGACTGGTTACTACGGATTTGCAAGGTCGCATCTATACCTTCAATAAAGCTGCCGAAGAGATCACCGGGTTCCCAGCAGAATCCGTTCGAGGCAAGGACGCCTCAATCTTCTTTGGCGAAATGAAAGACCACATCTCCGATTCGGTGCGTGCTTCAGACACAGGAGAGGTCAATCCACGATTCGAGGCGGATTGTTTAACTTCGGAAGGGCTGCGCCTGCGTCTCGGTTTCAGTCTCGCACCGCTATTCTCGGAGACCGGCGATACCACGGGCATGGTGATCACCTTTCAAGATCTCACGCAAGTGCGAGCCCTTGAGGAAACCTCGCGCCGTCAGGATCGGCTGGCGGCAATAGGCCGGATGGCTGCTTCGATTGCCCATGAGATAAGAAACCCGCTGGCGGCAATGCGTGGATCAATACAGATGTTGCGTTCAGAAATGGATGGTATATCGTCGCAGACAGAACTAATGGAGATAATCCTGCGCGAGTCAGACCGTCTGAACAGGATCATCACCGACTTTCTGAACTACGCGAGGCCACGCTCAATCACGCATTCGAGGGTAGACGTAGGAGAACTACTTCATCAAACCTTCGCACTGCTACGACACAGTCCCGAAATACTGAAAACGCAATCTATCGCAGAAGAGATACCTTCGGAGCCACTGATCGCCGAGGCCGATGCCGGTCAATTAAAGCAGGTATTATGGAATCTCGCGCGTAACGCATTGCAGGCAATGCCGGAGGGTGGCATCTTGCGCGCTCGCGTGGAGGCTAACTCGCACAACAGGCTAATAATCGCTTTTTCCGACACGGGCCGGGGCATGTCGCCCGATCAGGTAGAGCACTTATTTGAGCCTTTTTCTTCAACCACGGGGGGAACGGGGTTGGGACTGTCGATTGTCTATCAAATCATACGTGATCATGGTGGTACAATTAATGTGAGCAGTCTTGAGGGACGAGGTACTACTATTACGATCGAACTACCACTGGATCCATCGTTATGAAGTGATGGAATCGGTGGCCATAATGCTGGGCTTCTGATCTTTTCCCAATATGAGCAACATTCTCATTGTTGATGACGAATTAGGCATGCGCCAGTTTCTGACGCACTTGTTCAAACGAGAGGGACATACCGTGCGCGTTGCAGAAAACGGTCGCGAGGCAATGGCGTTGCTGCAGCAAGAGCCGTCGGATCTCATACTGACGGATATTAGAATGCCCGACATGAGTGGCATTGAGTTACTCCGAACAGTGCGACAGCTTCTGCCTGAAGTGGAAGTGATTATGATGACGGCTTTCGCCAACGTCGATACTGCTCGCGAGGCCTTTCTCCTCGGTGCTTACGATTTTGTTCAGAAGCCTTTTGACAATGACCTCCTCAAGGAAACAGTAACGCGGGCGCTTGCAAAGATTTCCTTAATCAAAGAAAAGGAAGCGCTGCTCGTAGAGAATAAGGCTCTCATTCACGGTCAGCGAAGCCGCGGCAAACTCGGGAATATTATTGGCCGGAGCCCGAGCATGCTGGCGCTTTACCAGATGATCGAGACTGTGGCCCAGGTTCAAGCGACAGTGCTCGTAACCGGGGAATCAGGCACGGGCAAGGAATTGGTAGCACGTGCGATTCATGATATGGGTCCCCGCGCCGAGAAACCCTTTGTCTCCGTCAACTGCGGTGCGTTTACGGAGACGTTGCTGGAGTCAGAACTCTTTGGCTACGTAAAAGGCTCTTTCACTGGTGCTAACACAAACCGCAAAGGACTTTTTGAAGCCGCAAACAGCGGCACTATATTCCTTGATGAGATTGGTGAAATGTCGCCGGCTATGCAGGTTAAGCTCTTACGCGTTTTACAGGAAAGAAAACTGAGACCGGTAGGAGCAACAGAAGAGACATTGGTCGATACACGTGTAATTGCCGCCACTAATCGCGATCTTGCCGGCATGGTAACCGCTGGAACATTTCGCGAAGACCTTTACTATCGAGTCTCGGTCATTCCGATCGAGCTTCCTCCCTTACGAGAAAGGGCGGAAGACATTTCTGAGTTGGCTACGCATTTCGTTGAAAAATTTTGCGGACCTACCGGTAGGGCGCTATCGATAAGTGAAAGTGCAATGCGCCTTCTGGAAAAGTATTCGTGGCCCGGCAACGTACGCGAACTGGAACATGCGATTGAACGCGCGGTTGCCTTGGAAACTACGCCAGCCATTGAACCGGAACGCTTGCCGGAAAAGATTACGAATTACAATCCCTATCGCGTGGCGGGAGCCATGGAGTTTCCTGACGAAGGCATCGATCTGACGGCCCATCTGGATCAACTCGAAAAAACCTATGTGGTTGAGTCGCTGCGCCGGACTGCCGGAAACCAGACCAACGCTGCTGAGCTACTCCGCTTATCCGTCCGCTCATTGCGTCACCTGCTCGATAAACACGGCGTACGCGGTCTGACCGCACAGATGCGTGATGAGCGACGTGGACCAGATTCAACTCCTCGTCGCCGGACGACCGACTCAGGACCCCGACGACGAAGTGACGACGAAGGTGAATTTGCCGCCGGCGCCGGTGAGTCCTGACCTGGTGCTTATGATCCGCTACGCTTGGAACTGACGTTAACCGGCATTTGCAAGCTGCCACAATTTGTCATCCCTGAATCCCTTCAATCACGCAGAGACCTGACCACCCTCAAAAGCCTGGCCTTTTCATCGTTTTTAACGTTCGGACCTCTTGGCACAGCTGTTGTTTAGCTAACAGCGACACTTCGCGCTCTGCGCGGCAAGACACGTTGAGACGAAAGCCGTTGGCGCGAGAATTTAGCAAACCCTATTCTCTTAAGGAGCACGAAAAACGAAATGAATACCAAACGCCAGGAAGGCTTCTCTCTGATAGAACTTCTCATCGTTGTCGCGATTATCGGCATTATCGCCGCCATCGCTATCCCCAATCTTCTTGCATCAAAGCGCGCCGCCAATGAAGGCTCAGCGCAGGCGACCATGCGCACCTTGACGGGCGCCGAAGCCACCTATCAGGCAACTGCAGGCGCAGGCAACTTCGCCGACCTTACCACGCTAAATGGTCAGGGCTTGGTCGATAGCGTGTTATCTGCCGGAAGCAAGAGCGGCTACGATTTCGTCGTTACACCGACAGCCCTCGTCGTCAACACCAGCCCGGCCTCTTATTTGTCGACGGCAACGGTGCAGGTAGCTACCGGCGTAACCGCAACTGGTACCCGGAACTTCGCCTCTGACGAAACCGGCGTTATCTTCTTTGTGACGGCGGCATCCACTACTGCCATGTCCTCTGCGACTGGCACTCCCATCGGTCAATAGTCAATCTTAAGACTGAGTTCCTAACTCTATCCGGGGGCGTGGAGCAATAGCTCCCGCCCCCGCTTTCTATT
>WNFK01232752.1_pt1 | contig 13093 bp, 14 predicted proteins | sample 5400281 | NCBI WGS metagenome assembly WNFK01 (sample SAMN13153350, study PRJNA577476) | soil metagenome | isolation source: 20 cm soil on Douglas fir-dominated hillslope | place: USA:California | collected 2013-09-17
CGATCTGGAGGCAGCCGTGATACTGCCGCGCCAGCGTCTCGACCTCGACCGCGAGCCACATCGCCTTCGACAGCGATGGCCCGATCGCGATCATGCCGTGATGCGCCAATAGACAAGCCCGCCTGTCTTCCAGCGCGCGCACGGCATACTCCGACAGCTCCTGGGTGCCGAATGTCGCGTAAGGCGCGCATCGGATGGTGTCGCCGCCGGCACACGCGATCATGTAATGAACGGGCGGGATCTCCAGCCCCATGATGGCGAGCATCGTCGAAAAGGGCGGATGGGCGTGGACCACCGCGTTCACATCCGGCCGGGCCTGCAGGATGTCGCCGTGAAACCGCCATTCGCTCGAGGGGCGCTGGGCCGGATCGTGCGAGCCGTCGAGAGGCATGTAGACGATCTGCTCGGGCTGCATCGCTTCATAGGGCGTGCTCGTCGGCGTGATGAGCATGCCGTCGCCGTGACGCAGGCTGATATTGCCCGAGGTGCCCTGATTGATGCCCAGAGTATTCATCCGCAGGCAGGCATCGATGATGTACTGGCGTTTTTCCCGGTCGTTCATGGTTAGTTGATCCACGCGCTTCCATCAGAGAACAAGGGTTGATTATTGCGTCGCAGTATAGTCGAACATCTCCAACGGAAGAACAGATCGGAGAAGTCATGACTAATGCCGTGCTTGGCATTATCGGCGGGTCTGGCATTTACGACCTGCCGGGGCTGGAAAACGTCCGCGACGAGGCGATCAAGAGCCCCTGGGGCGAGCCGTCCGCACCGCTGCGCCGGGGCACCCTTGCCGGGCTGCCGATCGTGTTCCTGCCACGCCATGGAAAAGGGCACGTTCTGTCGCCCTCCGACATCAATTATCGCGCCAATATCGATGTGCTGAAGCGGGCAGGGGTTACCGACCTCGTCGCGCTCTCGGCCTGCGGTTCGTTCCGGGAGGAGTTGCCGCCGGGCAGCTTCGTGATGGTCGATCAATTCGTCGATCGCACCTATAAGCGCGAGAGTTCGTTCTTCGGCAGAGGCTGCGTGGCGCACGTCTCGATGGCCCATCCGGTGTCGCCGCGGCTGCGTGAGCGTCTTGCCGCGGCCGCCAGGGCCGAGGGCATCAAGGCGGTGGATGGCGGCAGCTATCTCTGCATGGAAGGCCCGCAATTCTCCAGCCTCGCCGAAAGCCTGACCTACAAGGCGCAGGGTTTTTCGGTGATCGGCATGACCAACATGCCGGAGGCGAAGCTCGCGCGCGAGGCGGAGATTTGCTACGCCAGCGTGGCGATGGTCACCGATTTCGATTGCTGGCATCCAGGTCACGACGCCGTCTCGGTGCAGGACATCATTCACGTACTGAACTCGAATGCCGACAAGGCGAAGGGCCTCATCGCGCGCCTGGCGCGGGATTTTCCACGCGAGCACGAGGCGTGCCCGATCGGCTCGGATCGCGCGCTTGACACCGCGCTGATCACGGCGCCCGAAGCACGCGATCCAGTGCTCTTGAAGAAGCTCGATGCAGTGGCAGGACGGGTGTTGCGCGGATGAAAGTCGACGGCCGGCATTTTTGCAGTATCTGGCTCGAGCCCGACGGCTGGACCGTCGGCGCGATCGACCAGCGGCGGCTGCCGCATGAATTTGTCGTCACGCGATTGACGAACGCAGTCGACGCCGCCGAAGCGATCCGCTCCATGCTGGTGCGCGGTGCGCCGCTGATCGGCGCAACCGCGGCTTACGGGATCGCGCTGGCGATGCGGGCCGACAGCTCCGACGTAAATCTCGACCAGGCCTACAAATTGGTGATCGCAACGCGACCGACAGCGATCAATTTGAAATGGGCGCTCGATGAAATGGCGCGGGTGCTTCGTCCTCTGCCGCGCTCGGCCCGCGTCGACGCCGCCTATACCCGCGCCCGCGAAATCGCTGAAGCGGATGTCGCCATCAATCGCGATATCGGCCGGCACGGCCTGAAATTGATCGAAGCCATTGCCGCTACCAAGAAGCCCGGAGAATCCGTCAACGTCCTGACCCATTGCAACGCCGGCTGGCTGGCCACCGTCGATTGGGGCACGGCGACTTCGCCGATCTACCAGGCCCATGATGGCGGCGTTGCCATTCATGTGTGGGTGGACGAGACCCGGCCGCGCAATCAAGGCGCCTCGTTGACCGCCTGGGAGCTCGGGCATCACGGCGTGCGACACACGGTGATTCCCGACAACACCGGCGGCCATCTCATGCAGCATCGCATGGTCGATCTCGTCATCGTCGGAACCGACCGGGTAACCGCCAATGGCGACGTCTGCAACAAGATCGGCACTTACCTGAAGGCGCTGGCTGCGCACGACAACGGTGTGCCGTTCTATGTTGCACTACCGTCGCCAACCATTGACTTTAGCATTGATGACGGCATCAGGCAGATCCCGATCGAGCAGCGCAGCGCTGACGAAGTGACCTCCATGACCGGCCGCACCGCCGACGGACGCATCGAAACCGTGCGCGTGGTTCCCTTGGGCTCGCCAACGGCCAACTACGGCTTTGACGTTACGCCGGCGCGGCTGGTGACGGGATTGATCACCGAACTCGGCGTGCTCGAGCCCGCGCGTGCCGCACTTGCGAGCGCGTTTCCGGAGCGGTCATTGAGGGCGCCGCGCCGGCATGGGGCCTCCGATCCAGGTTAACGATTTGCTAATCTGAGGCGGTTGAGCGCATCGCCGTTTTGACTCCGAAACCAGCCATATTGCTATCGAGAATGCCGCCATTGGCCGGGCCGGTCGCGCCGAAGGCCGACAGCCCGATCTTTCGACCCTTATGAATTGAGCTTGCTTCGCAACCACAAATTAACGCCGGGGGCAACATTGTGCCGGGATCTGGCAGGGGCGTGGTATTTGCGCAGTTGAAACGATCGGATCAGGCGCGTGCTTTCTACCGATATGAAATGTTGCTCAAAAATTTTTTGTGATTCACAGGCTGGGCGATGAGACATAACCTTTTCCATGAGGAAGATTTCTTCGGTCAAGCGGGTGCCAATATCTACGCGAGTTTCGCACCCTGGATGGCCGGCCGGGCCGGACATCCCTCGGGAATGTTGCCGATCGCGATCACGGCAAATCAAGGCACGGCGCCCACCGCGGGGTCCAGCCTTGCCGGTTCGACAGTCTCGGTAACGACCGGCGGAATTACCATCAATCTGCTGTTCGATGCCGCTGCGATGGCCGCGCCAGCGAACTTCAGGGCCGGCATCGTTCAGGCCGCAACCATATTGGCAGGAACGATCTCCGACAAAATTACCGTCAATCTGGTCATTGACTACAGCGGCACCGGAGGCGGCGCCGCCGCTGGTCCCGATCACGGCTTCTACGAACCCTATTCGTTGATCCGATCCGACCTGATCAACAGCGCGGCGCCAGGCGACACGACTTTCAATTGGTTGCCGAGCGGAAATTTGATTCAGGGGCAGTCAAATATTGCGGTTTGGAATGCCCAGTTGAAGCTTTTCGGGCTGCTGGGTGCCAACGACGCCAGCACCGACGATGGTAGCGCGACTTTCGCAACCGATATCGCCCCGAATTTGCTGGTCGGCGTGGCGCTGCACGAACTGACCCATGCGCTGGGTCGCGTGCCGTACGGTCCTCAACCCGATGTATTCGACCTGTTTCGCTTCACCAGCCCGGGTACGCGGCTGTTTCAAAACGGCAACACTGCACCGGCAAGCTATTTTTCCCTGGACGGCGGTGTGACGAAATTGGCCGATTTCGGCCAAAGGTCCGATCCCAGTGACTTCCTCAACTCCGGCGTGCAAGGGCCCAACGATCCCTTCGATGAATTCTATAGCGGCGGTACGAGCCAGGCGCTCACGACGGTCGATCTCGCGCTTCTCCACTCGTTGGGCTTTCATATCGGCTCAAGTACAGCAGCGAATCCGCCTCCGGCGCCTCCGCCTCCGTCTCTTGCCGATCTCACCATCAGCGCATTGAGTCTGACGGCCACCACCGTGAGCTTCACGCTGAAGGATGCCGGGCCGGGACCGTCAGCAGCCTCCACCACCGGCCTCTATCTCTCGACCGACAGCACGATCACAGCTGCGGACATGCTGTTGGGGACGTTTTCGTCATCGGCGCTGCAAAGCGGTGGCACGCAAAACGGAAGCATCTCTTTGTTGCTGCCGGCGAGTCTTGCCGCGGGTACCTATTACCTTGGCGTAGTCGCCGACAGCACGTCCACGGTTGCCGAAAGCAATGAGAGCAACAACGCCTCCAGTGCGATTCCCATCATAGTTGGTAACAGCGGCGCAAATTGGCTGACCGGCACAGCCGGCAACGACACTATTTTTGGTTTGGCAGGCAATGACACCATCTCCGGTGGCGGCGGAAACAATGTCTTGGTTGGCGGAAGCGGCAACGACGCCCTGCTCGGCGGCACCGGTAATGATCAGTTTGTGTTCAAGGCGACCAATGAGGGCCTCGACCAGATTTACAATTTCCACGTGGGGGACCTGATAGACTTCGCCGCCGCGGGCTTCGGCAACAACCTGGGTGTAGCAGGCGCGAACACCGGACTGCTGGACCCCTCTCATTTCGTCGCGAACGCGACCGGCCCAACCAACGCGGCGCAAGAATTCTGGTTCAACACTTCAAACCATACGCTCTATTTCGATTCCAACGGCTCGGCGTCAGGCGGACAGGTCGCGATTGCGCATCTGCAGAATAGTTACGCGTTGCACAGCACTGACATTCTTCTCGTTTGATGTCGGTGAATATGCCTCGCGGCTTGGCGTCTCGCCGCGGCTTGGCTCTGTGGGGTGAACCGCACCGACGCGGCGCACGATTACGACGCGCGATTGTCGCCGCTCATGGCGAGGACGCGCAACGCGGGCGTCCCGAACCTGCCCGCGGCCCATCCTTCGAGATGCGCGCATGAGTGCGCCCCTCAGGATGAGTTCATTGGGCGGCTTCGGATCGGCCCACGAGAGCCGTCTTACACCACCTTGCGCTGGCGCAGGTCCGCGATCTCTTCCTTGCCAAAGCCGAACTCGGCGAGCACCTCTTCGGTCTGTTCGCCGAACTCGGGTGGGCGGGCTGCCATTTTGCTTGGCGTGCGTGACAGCGTCACCGGCTGGCCGACCAGCTGGATGTGCCGGTTCTCGTCATTGGGCACATGTTGCGCGATGCCGAGATGCTTGACCTGGGCGTCTTCGAACATCTGGTCGATGGAATAGATCGGTCCGCAGGGCACGCCCGCTTCGTTCAATTCCTTGACCCAGGTCGTGGTGGACTTCTTCTCGGTGAGTTTGCCGATGACGGCATTGAGCGCATCGCGGTTTTTCGAGCGCCCCGGCGCCGTGGCGTAGTCGGGGTTGGTCACCAGCTCGGGGGCGCCGATCGCCTGCGCGCAGCGCTCCCAGATGCGGCCGCCGGTGGTGGCGATATTGATATAGCCGTCCGAGGTCTTGAACACGCCGGTCGGGATAGAGGTCGGATGATTGCATGAAAATCTGCGCCTGTAGCAGCGAGGTCTGCACCCACTGGCCCTCGCCGGACACTTCGCGTTCCAGGAGCGCGGTCAGGATGCCGGTGGCGCAGAACAGCCCGGCGGTAAGGTCGGCGACGGGAATGCCGACCCGCATCGGCCCCTCGCCGGGCGCGCCGGTGACCGACATCAAACCGCCCATGCCCTGCGCGATCTGATCGAAGCCCGGCCGCTTGTGATAGGGGCCATCCTGTCCGAACCCTGAGATGCTCCCATAGACGATGCGCGGATTGACCTTGCGCAGGCTCTCATAGTCGATACCGAGCTTGCCCTTGACGTCGGGCCGGAAATTCTCGACCACCACGTCGGCCTTTTCCACAAGCCGCTTGAATACTTCGAGGCCCTTCGGGTCCTTCAGATTGAGCGTCATCGCCCGCTTGTTACGGTGCAGGTTCTGGAAATCCGAGCCGTGGCGTGGACCGCCCGGCTGTTCGCCCGTGGCGTCCTCCAGAAGCGCGTCGATCTTGATGACATTGGCGCCCCAATCGGCGAGCTGACGCACGCAGGTCGGCCCGGAACGGACGCGGGTGAGGTCGAGCACTGTAAAGCGGGACAGGGCCTGGGAAGCGTGCGGGAAGGGCATTCCGATGAACTCCAATTGGGATGGGGATCAGTAACCCGATCTGAAACGAAGGTCACGCTGAACTGGTCCCGATCAAGCGCAGCCGGCAAGCCGGCGAATTCACGGCTTCGCCGGTCTGTTCGCAATTCGTTCCGCGCGGCGATCTTGCGGGTGCGAGGCAGGCCGTCGAAGCAGGAGGTTAAACTTCGTCGCCCGCAAGTGTGGGGGTAATTGTTGGCCGATTTGGAAGGCTTGTTCCCGGCCCACGGACAAGTCGATAGTATATGGCATGAAGAAGCAGCCTGCCTTTGAGCCGTCCGCGACTGGCCGCCTGGCGCGCGTGACGATCGGGAGGGCATGGTGAGCGCTTCCAGCCGCCCGCGACGAATCCTGCAAGGCTGGTCCGCGAATCTTTTTCAGTTGCTGCTGGGCATCACGCAGCAGGTCGCGCTGATCCCGGTCTTCCTGCATTTCTGGACTAGTGACACGCTTGCCGCCTGGCTTGCGCTGTATGCAGCGGGCAATCTCGCTCTGGTCGCGGATTCAGGCCTTCAATTGCGCGCGATCAATCGCTTCCTGGCGTTCAAGTCGAGCATCGACAGCGATGGCCGGACCGCCAGCTTCTACGGCGCTATGCTGCGAACCTATTCCGTGCTGGCAGCCTTGCTCGTTGCCGTGCTGCTGGCCGGAATGGGCCTCGTTCGCCCGGCGGATGTTCTGGGATTTCGCGCGACGGCCGATTTCGATGTCGCCTTCGCCGTGATGATCGTCGGTGTGCTGCTCACGGTGCCTTCCAATCTGGTGAGCGGCCTTTACCGCGCGCGCGGGCTGTATGGCCGCGCGGTGTGGCTGCAATCTGCCGCGATGCTGGTCGCGCAGCTCGCGCAACTCGTGGCAATTGTGACGACCGCGAGCCTGCTGGCGGTCACCATCGCTTATGTGACACCGATGCTGCTGCTGGCGATCTATCTGCTCGCGATCGATGCGCGCCGGCTTTTTCCATTCCTGCGCAGCATCGGCGCCCGGGTGTCGTGGCGCTGGAGCATTGGGCAGTTTCGCCGCGCACTCCCGTTCGCGGTCGCAGGCGGCACCGAGATTGCGCTTCAGAACCTGTCGGTGCTGCTGGTCAGCGCCTTCGTCGTCGATCGCGTCGCGGTTGCGCAATGGGGTCTCACCCGTGTCGTTGCCGGGTTGTTGCGGGCGCTCTGCGTGCAGACGACGCTGCCGGGGCGAGGGAGCCGCTGCAGCGGCTCTACGCGCGGGGTTCGGTGTTCGTCACGTTACTCGCAGCCGCCGTGGTGTCGGGATTGCTGGCGTTCTGGTCGGATTTCTTCGCGCTGTGGACCCATGGCTTGATCCCCTACGATCCGCTTCTGACGATGACGCTTCTGCTCGGCGCCGGCGTAGCCGCGCCTTCGGTCCTCGCGCTCGGATTTGCCGGCTACAGCAATCGCGGCGAACTGCTGGCGCGGACCAAGGGGTTGCAACTCGTGGTTTTCCTGGCGCTGGCGCTGGCGCTGACGCCGTCGATGGGACCGCTCGGCGCGGCCGTCGCCATTGTCGGCAGCGACCTGCTGGTTCAGTCCGGAGTATTGGCGGTCGTCATCGTGAGCCAGACGCTCGAACGGCCAGTTCGCCATCTCGCTTTCCTGGCGCCGCTGTTCGTCGCCGTGACATCGGCCGGCTGGGGTCTCGGCGTCCTCGTTCGTTCAATCGTGCCTTGGGACGGGCTTCCGCGATTCGTCATCGAATGCACGCTGTGGCTTGCGGTCGCAGCGCTCGCGGCGAGCCCGCTGGCAAACGCTCGACTTCGTAACCGGTTATCGGACGCGATCCCGCGCTAAAGCGTGATTGCTCCGCGACGCTCGCGATCACGCTTTAGTTCTTCTTTGGGCATGATCTTGTCCGAAAACCGGTTCCCACTTTTCGGGATCATGCCTAAAGCGAAGCCTGGCGAATCAGGTACTGGCCATAGCTCGTGCCCTTCAGCGGTTCGGCCAGCCGCAGCAGTTGCTGGGCATCAATAAAGCCCTGGACGAAGGCGACTTCCTCGGGGCAGGCGATCTTCAGGCCCTGGCGCTTTTCCACGACGTGGATGAACTGCGACGCTTCCAGCAGCGATTCATGCGTGCCGGCATCGAGCCAGGCATAGCCGCGGCCGAACCGTTTGACATGCAGTTCGCCGCGTTCGAGATACCATTGGTTCAGATCGGTGATCTCGAGTTCGCCGCGGGCCGACGGCCTCATCTCGCGCACAACGTCGCTCACGCGCTCGTCGTAGAAATAAAGGCCGGTGACGGCGTAATTTGAGTTCGGGGCCTGCGGTTTCTCTGTAATCCGCAACGGCCGGTACGCGGCGTCAAACTCGATGACCCCGTAACGCTCGGGGTCGTCAACCCAGGACGCGAAAACAGTGGCGCCGCGCGCCTGCTCGGCCGCCTCGCGCAGCATGGCCGGCAAATTCGTGCCGTAGAATACGTTGTCGCCGAGGATCAGCGCCGACGGGCTGCCGGCCAGGAAATCCTTTCCGATCAGGAAAGCCTGGGCGATGCCGCCGGGAACATCTTGCACCGCGTAGGAGATCTCGATGCCCCACTGCCTCCCGTTGCCGAGCAGGCGCTTGAACTGTTCGGCTTCATCGGGCGTCGTGATGATCAGATATTCGCGAATGCCGGTCAGCATCAGCGTCGTCAGCGGATAATAGATCAGGGGCTTGTCGTAGACCGGCAGCAACTGTTTCGATGTCGCGAGCGTCAGGGGATAGAGCCGCGTGCCCCGGCCGCCTGCCAAAATGATGCCTTTGCGATTCATGCGACGTCTTGTATCGGACTGAACTTGGACCCGCTCGTTAGCACGCACAGGCCATTGTGCCTACAAATTGCTTGCCCTGGCACCGTTGATCACGTCATCGTCCGCGCGGTCACCCCGGCGCGAATGCGTTCCGCTCAGTTGATTCCTCCGGTGCGGCGATACTTCAATCGCTGCATGAAGCGGGCGAACTGCCGGTGTCCCTCATCGGCCTGTTGCGCAAAATGCTTGAGCCGCTCGTGGCCGGCGCGGGCGAGCCGCGCACGTTCTTCGGCTGAGTCGGCCTTGATGATCGCGTCGGCCAGCGAGGCGGGATCGTCGTAATCGAAAAGGATGGCGGCGTCGCCGGCCTGGGCCTTGAAGGCCTCGGGATAGATCACGGGCGTTCCGACCGCCCAGGCTTCCAGCGGCGGCAGATTGGTGGGGCCAAAATAGCTCGCCATCACCAGCGCCGCCGCCTTGCGGTAAAGCGCGGCAAGGTCGGAAGAGGATACAAAACCGAGGATCTGCACCTGATCGGCGAGGCCGTGTTGCGCGATCAACGCCTCCACGCCGCTTCGCGCGCCGCGATCCGATCCACACAATACCAGCCGCTTTGTCAGCCCCTGCTTCTGCAACAGGGCAAGCGCCGCCAGCACGGTTGCATGGTTCTTGTGCGACCAGAATTGCGCAGGGTAGAACAGATAGCCCGGCTCGAGGCCATACTTTTCGAGCACCGCGAGGTCCTCGGCCTCGGCCGAATGGCTGACATAGGGCGAGGGCGAAAACGGAATGCACACGGCGCGATCCGGCTCCAGTGCGTAGCGGCGGCACAGGGTGTCGATGATTTCCTGCGCGTTGGCGACGACGAGCACGGCCTTGGTGCTCGCGCTGCGAAACACCATTTCGCGCCGTTCGAACTCCGCATACTCGCGCACCTCGTCGAATTCCGGCGCGTCGCGGTGGCAGCCGTCGAACACGGTGATGATGAAGGGCAGCTTGTACAGTACGAGGTGCCAGTTCGAGGTCGTGGTGAAATACACCACGCTGATGCCGTCCCCGATCAACCGTTTTTCGAACGGAGGACTGGTTCGCAACGCGTATTGCAGCAGATCGAACACCCCGAAATATTTCAGGAACAGGAAGAAGCGGTCGCGCCACCCCAGCTTCAAAAGCTCCGCCTTGACTCCGAGATCGGCCAGTAGCGAAACGTTTTTTGCCTGGGTCGTATAGACGATGACGTCGGTGTCAGCGGAGGCCGCCCATTCACGGAGCCACAGGATTTCGTTCAACGACTGCTGAAATCCGCCGCCTACTTCAAGCGGCAGCTCCAGGATGACGCTCAGGCGAAATGGTTTCACGGCTTCAAGTCTTTCGAGCAACGGAATAGGCCGCCCAGGTCTGCGAATTGGGTGGCTCGGTCGACAGCCAAGCGTAATGCCCGATCGGCTCGAGGCCGGCGGCGCGGAGCAGGGCGTCGATTTCGAAAGGAAACCAGTAACGAAGGTGATGGATCTCGTCGATGCGATGGATTGCCGAGCGTGAAGTGTCCTCGCAGAACAGCGTGTAGCTTACACTGCCGCCGCGGCTTCGTGATGATCCGACTGCGCAATCCGGGTGACCCGAAGCGGCGCCCTTTCAACGACCTTGACACGGGTCTCGACGCCCTGGGCGAGAACGGCGCCGCCATACCAATAGTCGAACAACAGGATGCCGCCCGGTTTCAGAGCAGCATTGGCGCTCGCAAACATATCCCGGAGTTTTGCCGGACCGGTCTGATAGCTCGCGACGTGAAACAGCGATACCGCGACATCGAAATCGCGCTCGGGGCCGGTTTTGCAAACATCGCCCTGCCGAAATTTTACGTCGCATGCCTGGTTCGAAAGGCGGGCTTCGGCGCGGCGGATCATGTCCGCGCTGAGGTCGATACCCGTCACGCGCCATCCGTGTCGCGCGAATTCCACGGCATGCACCCCGGTGCCGCAGCCGAGGTCAAGCAGCGCGCCGGAGTTCACGCCATGATGGCGCAGCTGCTGCTCGACGAACAATGTCTCGGAGGCGTAGTCCTTGTCTTCGTAGAGCAGGTCGTACCAGGGCGCGTATTGCTCGAAGGTGGTCAAGCAAGGATCTCCTTCAGCGCCTGCGCCGAGCGTGCGATCTGGTCTTCGGTCAGGGCCAGGCCGCTCGGCAGGTAGAAGCCGCGCCGCGCGATCCGCTCCGCATGGGGATGGCGATTGTTTGCAAACAGGCCGGCTTTGCGCAGCACCGGCTGCTCGTGCATGCACCAGAAGAAGGGCCGGGTGCCGATGCCTTTGCCGGCGAGGCGGCGCATGGCTTCCGTGGCGTCGAACCGGACATCGTCGTTGAGGACAATGCCGTAAACCCAGTAGATGTTGTCGGCATAATTGGTTCGGGCAACGGGACGCTGAATGAGATCGACGTCTTCAAGCAGTGCGTCGTAGCGGCGTCCGATCCGGCGCTTGATGCCGACCGTTTCGTCGAGCCGTTCGGTTTGCGCGACGCCGAGCGCGGCCTGCAAGTTGGTCATTCGGGCGTTCCACCCCAGCTCTTCGTGAACGAAGCGCTGCTGGGGCTGGAAGCAGAGATTGCGCAGGCTACGCAGCCGCTCGGCCAGCCCATCGTCGTCGGTCACGATCATGCCGCCTTCGCCGGTCGTGACGTGCTTGTTCGGATAGAAACTGAACGTGCTGAGGTCTCCGAAGCTGCCGCAGGGCCGACCGCGATAGGTCTGGCCGTGCATCTCGGCAGCATCCTCGATCACCCGCAAGTCGTGCTTCCGCGCGAGACTCATGATCGGATCGAGATCGACCGGCAGACCGTAAATATGCACCAGCATGATCGCGCGCGTCCGCGCCGTCACGGCCGCCTCGACGGCATCGGCAGTCATGTTCCAAGTCGCCGGGTCGCAATCGACGGCCACGGGAACGAGACCGGCCCGCACCACGGCCGCCGCGCAGCTGATGATCGTAAACGTCGGGATGATGACTTCATCGCCGGGTTTCAGCTTCAGCGCATGAACGGCGATGTCGAGCGCGACGGAGCCGTTCGTCACGGCGACACCGTGGCGCCGCCCCGCAATCTGCGCCATCGCGTTCTCGAAGCGCTGGATGAAGGGACCCTCGGAAGAAATCCACCCGGTTCTGACGCACTCCGCGAGATACTCGGCTTCGTTTCCGTTCAGGAGCGGAGTGTTGACCGGAACAAAATCCTGTTTCACAGGACCGGACCCTTGATCCGCTTTTCGGACGCAGGTGCCTCCGGGAAGCGCGTCTTGTCGTTTTCGCCGGCGTAGGGACCCTGCTTGATCTCGAACATCTCAAGCGGCTCCAGCACTTCAAATCCGTGCGCACCGCTGCAGAGCAGAATGATGTCGCCGGCCGACAGCACGCGGCTCTCCAGATATTGTTCGGCCTCGGTATAGAAATCGACCTGCAGCTTGCCCTTTTGGATGACCAGGACTTCCTGCGTAAAATGCACTTCCCGCGTCACCTTGTTGTGCCGGTGCGGCGCAATGCTCTTGCCCTTGGGATGACTCATATAGGCAAGCTGCTGTGACAGTTCGGGGGAGGAAAAAAACGTGATTCCCGGCTCGCGAAACGAGGCGCGAACGATGATTGCGTAGAGTTGATCGTTAAAGCGACAGTGCTCGACGCTCGTCATCCAGTCGACCGAAAAAACTGAGTAATTTCAACCGCCAAGCGGTCATTTGCGCGGCAATTTGGCTATTTTGGCATGTAGCGTCAAGGGAATATTCGGTGCGCTGGGTAAGCGCGGCGCTCAAATCCGCTAAACGATTCGGAGAATTTGTTGGACCCGCTGCCGGAACGTATGTGCCGCCAAAGTCCTCTCTTGGCCGGCCTTTGCGATGTCAGTGCGAATGGCTTCGTCGGCGCTGTAGCGGTCGATCTTGGCAACGCAATCTTCAATGGAATGCCACACCGCCACCTCGCGCTCAGGCTCGAACAAGGTGTGCAGGTTTTCCTTGAAGTCGGTGAGCAGAAACGCCCCGGCGCCCGTCGCCTCGAACAATCGCATATTGCCCGCCTCGCGAGCCGCGAGGTCGATGTGCGAATTGAGCGTGATGCGCGAGCGCCTCAGCACCCGATACATCTCGGCGCCCCAGACTTCGCCCTGAAAGCAGCGATGCAGCGGCGAGTTGGTCGGCAGCGATCGCGGACGATTTCCGAACAGCTTGAGGTCGTAGCGGCC
>WNFK01229697.1_pt1 | contig 13085 bp, 14 predicted proteins | sample 5400281 | NCBI WGS metagenome assembly WNFK01 (sample SAMN13153350, study PRJNA577476) | soil metagenome | isolation source: 20 cm soil on Douglas fir-dominated hillslope | place: USA:California | collected 2013-09-17
TTCAAGCGATTGCGCACTCTGCGTCAAAAAACAGAGCTGCCATACCGCCCCATCTCTCCGCTCGCAGTTCCATTTTGGAACGGGTCGCCTATTCCAATGGGGCTTCTACATCCGGAACGTCTTCGCGCGTCAGCGCCTTCAATTCCCGCCGCACTACGTCCGCCGAAAATCCCGCCCGCAGCAGGCTCCCATAAATGGAAGCCATTTTCTTTTCATCAATTTCGCCACGATACGCCCGCAGCTTCCGCTCGATCCGCTGGCGCACCATCGCGCCCTCATCGGTATCCTCAGCCGCCTCTCTCAGCGCCGCCTCGATATGCCGGTCCGGCACACCGCGTGCCCTCAGATCGCGCGCAACACGAAACTTCCCCTGCTTGCGTACCTCGGTCCGCTGCCGCGCAAACTGCTTCGCATACCGCGCGTCATCGATCTTGCCATTTTCCTTCAAACGCGCCATCACCACTTGCACCAGCAGCTTGTTATCGCTTCGCCGCTCCAATTTCTGCTTCATTTCGTGCACTGAATGCGCCCGCCGCATCAACGCCTGCACCGCCACATCGTACAGCTCCGCTTCCGTCTCAACTCGCCGAGGCTTCCCAAACATGGATGGAGCATAGAGGGAGGAAGTGCCAGAGTCAAAATGAAATGGATTGTGGATCGTTAAGTGTCAGATTGCAGCCGTGGAGAAGCGCCCGCGAAGCGCGAAGGTGGCGCCGGTTCTTACTGAGGACTGATAACTGAAAACCGTGAACTATTTGCGGGCAAAGCGCTCGAAATCGGCCATTTGCGAGGCCATTTCCTCGCGGGCGGAGTCGGAGGCGGAGCGAATACCCTGAATGCGCAGCTTGAATTCGTCGGGGTTGGAGGCGCGCGCCAGGGCTTCGTCGAGGGTGATGAGCTGCTTCGAGTAGAGGTCGAAGAGCGACTGATCGAAAGTCTGCATGCCGTACTGGCTGGTGCCGGCGGCGATGGCGTCATGAATCAAGCGCGTTTTGTCCGCGTTGATGATGCAGTCGCGGATATACCCGGTGGCGATCATGATTTCGCAGGCGGGGACGCGGCCCTTGTCATCCGCGCGGCGCACCAGGCGCTGCGAGACTACCGCCTTCAACGTGGCGGCAAGCTGCAAGCGAATCTGCTTCTGCTCCGGCGGCGGGAAGACCGCGATAATACGCTGAATCGTTTCCGTGGCGTCGAGAGTGTGCAGGGTGGACAGCACGAGGTGGCCGGTTTCCGCGGCGAGCAGCGCCGTGGAAATCGTTTCGAGGTCGCGCATTTCGCCGACCAGAATCACGTCCGGGTCCTGACGCAGCGCAGCGCGCAACGCCGTGGAAAAATTCGCGGTGTCCACTTCGACTTCGCGCTGATTGATGAAGCTCTTCTTGTCGCGGTGCAGGAACTCGATGGGGTCTTCGATGGTGATCAGATGGTCGGCGCGGTGGGCATTGATGCGGTCGATCATCGCCGCCAGCGTCGTGGACTTACCAGAACCCGTGGTTCCCGTAACCAGCACCAACCCGCGCTGCTCTTCGCAAATTTTGGAGATTACGGGCGGGAGGTTCAGTTCTTCCGTGGTGCGAATCTTCGTAGGAATGACGCGCAGCACCATTCCGACGTTGCCGCGCTGCTGAAAAACGTTGACACGGAAACGGCCCAGGCCAGCAACGCCATAGGCCATATCCAACTCCGCCGTTTCCTTGAACTTTTGCTTCTGGCGGTTTGTCATCATGCTGAACGCCATCGAGAGCATCTCTTCCGGGGTGACGCGAGGCACGTCGGTCAGCGGGGCCAGCAAGCCATCTATGCGCAAGTAAGGGTGATTGCCAACTTTCAGGTGCAAGTCGGACGCTTTGCTTTCAACCGCGCGGCGGAGAAGATCGTCAATGCTGATGGCCATGTCGCGTGAACCCCGTGAGAATGCAGCTAATACGCGACACTAGCACCCGCGGGAAGGGTGGGCAAGCAAGCCGCGCAGGGAGGTTGCGCGCTAGTTAACTGTACCGAAGGAGGGCAGTTGAAGTGGATTACTTCCGGATGACCCGGAAGTATTATAGGTCAAGGAGTAGGGAGCCGTGACCACGCGTCAACACAAGGTTCACACTCAACTCGGCCGAGTCGCAGTCCAGATCTTTGCCGCCAATGATCGCATGAACCAGATTCTTATCGAACATCTTGACCCTACCGCCTGGAAAGCCAAACCGCCCGGCAATGCCCGCACCATTGCGGCGATCTTCACGCACATGCACAATGTCCGCTCCAAGTGGGTCAGGCTTACAGCCCCCCATCTGAAGGTTCCACGGCAGCTCAACCGTGCGCACTGCACGCGGCAGCAGGCCCGTGCGGGATTGGCTGAGAGCGCCGCTTGCTGCGCGGAGATGCTCGCTGAAGCGCTCGGCGGTTCTGGGGGCCGCGTCGAGAAGTTTCGCAGAGACGGCTGGGCTCGGCCTTGGCCGGTTGGCCTGGAAATGCTGTGCTACATGCTTTCTCACGAAGCCCACCATCGCGGGCAGGTGTGTATGCTCGCGCATCAGCTCGGATTCCCGTTGCCGATCGAGGTGACGTGCGGGATCTGGAATTGGGAAAAGCTGTGGAAAGAGTGCGGGTCACCTGGCGGCCCCGGCTACGATTCCTAAGGAATCGCTCAAGACTTAAAACTTAGAACCGAATACGGAAAGCGGCTCAAGCCTTCTTCAGATAGAGCGAATCGTAGAGCAAGCCGGCGACAAATCCCCCGGCCAGTGGACCGACCCAGTAGACTCCGTGGTTGGCCCAGTGCGTGGCCGCAAGGGCCGGGCCGAACGCGCGCGCCGGATTCAAAGCCGCACCGGTGAGAGGCCCGGCGACGAGGATGCCGAGCGAAATGGATAGACCGATGCCGAAGCCCGCGATCGAGCGGAACGCGCCTTTTTCGTCTACAGCTGTCGCGAAAACCGTTAGCACGAGGAAGAACGTAGTTACTGCTTCGAGAGCCATTCCCGCCCAGCGCGGAAAATCTCGCGCGAGTTCCGGCGTGCCCAGAGCGACGGCGCGCCAAGTATCTTCGGGGACGACCGCTTTCAGCAGAAATGCAGCGGCCGTCGCGCCGGCAAGCTGCGCGGCCCAATAGAGAATGGTGTCCACGGTATTCACGCGCTTGGTGACCCAGAAGCCGATGGTCACCGCGGGATTGAAATGTCCGCCGGAGATGTGCCCGAGCGCGGAAACCATGATGGCGATGGCGAGACCGTGGGCGAGAGCGATGCCGAGAAGACCGAGGCCGCCGGCGCCATGCAAATATTGATCCGTGCAGATCGCGCCCGCGCCGAAAAAAATCAGCGCAAACGTTCCCAGGAATTCCGCGACCAGTTTTTGTAATGTGCTGTACATTCGAAAGTCTCCTCGCACCGGAAGGAATAGGCGTTCGATTCGAACGGCTGCATTCTAGCCGGAATGCGACACAGAGCGCCAGCCTTCCTCACGAACGTTTCGTCAAAGAGCCGGAATTCGATCAATTGTGCTGAGGGTCTAACAAAGATGCGGTAAAAGATTAGGAATTTACACAGAGGACGCAGGAGAGCGCAGAGGTCACAGAGAAGAAAGGATAAAAGACAAAACTCACCAGATGGTGTGAACCACTTTGGAGCGATGGATCGCACGGTCCGCGGTAATCAGAGATAGCCCCTCGACGAGCGCGGTGGCTCCGATAATGCGATCCGCTGGATCTTTAGGATAAGTGGCTGGAAATCCCATGGCACGAGCACACGCGCGGCCGGTTATCGGGAAGACGACAAAGCGAGTCTCGACCTCCTGCAGGAAGGATTCGAGGCTGATACCGATGTGGATGCGGCCCTTATTCGCGAGCGTCGCCAACTCCAAAAAGGTCATATCAGAGATCGCCAAGCCGTCTCCGCGGTCGCGGGCTTCGTCAATGGCGGCTCTTGCTTTAGTCGAAATCTGGTTTTGGTCAAAGGCGAGCCAGACGACCACATGCGTGTCGACAAGAATCAATAGAGTTCGCCCCACTCTTCCGGTGTAAGGGCAGGCGAAACGATGTCGCCTGTAACCTCACCCTTGCCAGCGAGGAAGCCGAAGATTTCATCCTTGTCGGTGTTGATCGGCACGAGCTTCGCCACCGGCTTGCCGCGTTTGGTGATCACGACGGTCTCGCGCTTGGCCTGAACTTCGTCCATGACGGCAAGACAATTTGCCTTGAAGACACCCGCTGCCATCTTCTTCATCTGGAGACTCCTTTATAGCCATGGTCATTATACCATGGTCATATCTGCGCCGTGTTAACAGTTGACAGTCAACAGTAAGAATGGAATAGGGATTTGAAGAGAAGAGATAACGCAGAGGTCGCGGAGTCGCGCAGAGAGTTGAGATACTGAGGCTCGGCAAACAGCGCCGGCCTCGGTGACAACCCTTGCCAAGCGATTCCAGGTGGTATTTAGCGAGTGGCCGCGCCGACGGGAGCGTTAACCGGGGTGAGCCAGTTGTGGCGATCGGGCTTGCTGCCGCTGGTTATGGCGAAGAACTCTTCCTGGAGCTTCCGGGTGACCGGTCCAGCGACGCCTTTGCCGACCTGGATGTGATCGACGGAACGGATGGGAGTGACTTCGACGGCGGTGCCGACAAAGAAAACTTCGTCCACGATGTAGAGCATTTCGCGCGGGATCACTTGCTCCTTCCAGGGAATGTTCAGGTCTTCCGCCAGGTGCACGATGGCATCGCGCGTAATGCCCGGCAGAATGCTGGTGGCCAGCGGCGGCGTATAAAGTATTCCGTCGTGAACGAGGAACACGTTCATGCCCGAGCCTTCACTGACGTGGCCTTGAGAATCTAGAGCGATGCCTTCGCTGTAGCCGTTGAGCGTAGCTTCCATGCGAATGAGCTGCGAGTTCATGTAATTCGCCGCGGCCTTGGACATGGCGGGAAGGGTGTTCGGGGCGATGCGTGTCCAGGAGCTAACTCCGACCTCGACGCCTTTCGAAAGAGCTTCCGGGCCAAGATAGGCGCCCCAACTCCAGCAGGCCATGTAAATGTCGATCGGCGAATTCAGCGGATTCACTCCCACTTCGCCGTAGCCGCGCAGCACGATGGGTTTCACGTAACAGGAATTCAATTTGTTCAGGCGGACTAGTTCGCAAGCGGTGTTGGCGAACTGATCGACGGAGAAGGGAAGCTCCATGCGGTAGATTTTTGCGGAGTTGATCAGCCGCTGCATGTGCTCGCGCAACCGGAAGATCGCGGGTCCCCGCTTCGTTTCATAGCAGCGGATGCCTTCGAAAACCGAGGAGCCGTAACTCACCACGTGAGAAAGGACGTGCAACTTGGCGTCGTCCCAATTGATCCACTTTCCGTTGTGCCAGATTTTCTCGGTCGCCTGAATCGGCATAGATGCTCCCTATTGGATAGTGCCCCTCGCAGAGGTGTTGCGCGAATCGCAGAATACGGTACGGAAGGATAAGGCGTCAATGCATCAAGGCTAATGGGAACACCGTTTTCGGAACCAATTTGGCGCACGTCGTCTCGACGCGACGCATTGATCGCCGCGAGGAGAGGGAACAAAAATGAAATTGGGCGTCATGGAGTTTTTCCGGAGGAAGCGTCCGGCTTTGCGGGAGCATTGAGCGAATCATACATCGCTTGCGCCAGCGATATGGTCCGGTTGGTATTGTTTTCCCAAATCCCCAGAAGGAGAAAGGGGATTGCGGTGGCGGCGGCGAGCAGCTTGGCTCGGCGGGGAATCTTGGACTCGGGCTCCCAGCGGAAGAGCTGGGCAGACAAAAAGAATGTGAGGGCGGCCCACACGGCGAGCGAGCCGAGCCCGAGCAAAACATCCGGACTCCAGGGAGCAAAGGCCCAGTAGATAGCGCTTTGGAGGCCAGTGACGAGGTAAGTGGCGGGAAGAAAGAGGCCAACGTGCTTGACGACCTGCGGAAGCGAGGCGAGCGGAACGGTCGCCCCGGAAAGGAAGATCAGAGGGAGCCAGATGAGCTGGTTGATGACCTGCGTCTCCTGCATGGTGTTGGTGACGCTGGCGACGACGAGACCCATGGACGCAAAGGACACCGTACCGATCGTAATAAGGAGAAATGCCGAGACAAGGTCGCCGAAATGGGTCACGTGAAAGATGGTGCGCGCGCACAGGAATTCGATGAGAACAGTAGGTATCGTAAGCACGTAATTGGCGACGACGCTGGAAGCAAGCATGTCGCTCGGGGTTACGGGAGTAACGTGGAAGCGGCGCAGGATGCCCTGTTCCCGAAACATGACGAGAGCGGCGCTGAGTCCCCAGAAGCTGCCCATCACGGTGAGGGCGAGGACTGGCCCGAGAAAATATCGAACCACCAAGGGGATGCCCCTCGCGAAGACTCCGGCGTAGAGGAAGAAAAATCCGAAGGGCATGATCACGCTGAAAAACAAGAACATTTTATTGCGCAGCGTGAGCTGAATGCGCATGCGCGTCAAGGTGGCGAAGTTCGTCAATCGCGCAACCTCCTTCCGGTCATTTCGATAAAAACGTCTTCCAGCGAGGGTGAGGCGATTTCCAGGCTGACGAGTTCATTGTCCTGGGCTTCGAGATGCTTGACCAGGGAGACGATCGTTTGAGGCGGACGTTTGGAGTGAATTACGTAAGTGCCGTCAACCTCGCGTGCATCCGTCGCTCCTTCGAGATTCTTCAGCGTGCCGTTGGACTCCGGCTTCGAAAGGCGGACCTCGATGCGCGTGGTGCCGCCGGAATGCGCTTTCAAGTCACGGGGCGTGCCGAGAGCGATGACTTTTCCGTGATCGACGATGGCCACGCGATCGCAGAGCCGCTCGGCTTCCTCGATATAGTGCGTGGTCATTACAATCGTTTTTTTCTCCCGTTTCAATTCTTCGATGATGTCGTAAATCTCTCGCCGCACCTGGGGATCGAGGCCGGCGGTCGGCTCGTCGAAAAACAGGACTTTGGGATCGTTGACGAGAGCCATGGCGAGGGCCAGGCGTTGCTTCTGGCCGCCGGAGAGCTGGCTGTAATAGGTATTGCGTTTTTCTTCGAGACCGAAGCGCTTGAGCAGCTCCTCCGGATTGCGCCGCCGCTTGTAAAAGCTGGCGAAGAGACGCAAGGCTTCCATCACGCGAAGCTTGTCCGGGAGTGAGGTGGATTGCAGAGCGGCGCCGATCTCGTGTTTTAGGGCAGAGGAGTCCCGTTGCGGGTCAAGACCGCAGACAGAGACGCGTCCCCCATCCGGAGTACGAAGGCCTTCGAGAATCTCAACGGTGGTCGTCTTGCCGGCGCCGTTGGGTCCGAGCAGCCCGAAAACCTCGCCCTCTTCCACGGCAAAGCTGACGCCGCGGACGGCTTCGACGTCGCCGTAGCGCTTGACGAGGTTTTCCACTTGGAGGATGGAATTGGCCATGTTCGTTGGAACCCACTCAGGGGCGAAGCCGCAAAGAACGTATAGCATACCGCAGATAGGCTTCCGGCTTGTAACGCGAGAACGGACCAGCTACCGCTTCACTTCTGAATACGCTTCCGGCGGGCTCCGTGTTTGGGCGCGGATTTTTGCGGTGGTTTCCAGAGGTGGCGCTTCAGATCCACGCGAGACTCGAGAATTGCGATGCCTTCGCTTTCGAGGAGTTTTCGTTGCAGGGAAGCATAAGGCTCACGGATGAGGATCTTGCCGCGCTCACCGACGACGCGATGCCAGGGAATGCCTTTTCCGGAGGGAGTCGCGGCCATGGCGCGCCCGGCGCTGCGTGCGCCCCCGGGCAGGCGCAGGCATTTCGCCAGGGCCCCATAAGTTAGAACCTTTCCGCGAGGAATTCGTTGCACGAAGCGAAAGACGGGATCCCAGGACATTCGAATCAAGCTCCAAACAAAGATACGAAGCAACTCGCGCGGCATCGTAAGCGTCTTTATTCGGATGAACAAGAGAAAAATGCCGGGGCCGGGTTTAATGAAATAGCTGGATGCCGGGGACAATTCAAGAAGCAGCAGAGAACGGCAGGCATCGAGCCGAAGTAGCGGGCGACGAGACGGAAATGTCGCGACGGAACGAGCATGCGAAACATCGATGAAACACAGCAAAAAAAGTGATGAGGGATTGCGGGGCGTTTCCACTAGTTTGGACGCGTTACTGGTTGGAGGCAACTCTTTGAAGAAGCGCGCATCTTATATTGACTAGTGTAGTGGAATACAAATACACTACGGGGAACGACGCGAGTTTGGGGTGACGTCATGGCTTTTGTCCGCCGCAAAGGAAATCTCTTCTACCTGGTGCATAGTGTGCGCCGCGGCGATAAAGTGCGCCAACTGCATCTGGCTCGCCTGGGAGACCGCGCGCGAATTACCGACGAAGTGGTTCGCGAAGTCTCTAAGAAGCACCCGTTCGTGGAGCTCAATTGGAGAGCCCTGCGAGAACAACTGAGTACGCGAGTGGACCTCACGAACCCCAGCGCCCCCGCGGTTCAAAAGCTGGTGTTCTCTCTTCGAGCGCTCAATCTGGACCTGGCGGAAATCTTTCCGCCGCTCCTCCGAATTTCCGAATCGCCCGCTGTGTCACGGGAGCTGCTGGTGCAATTGCGGCTCCTACAGGCAACCATTCAGGTCAAGCTCGACCAGTTTGGCCGTGGACGCGGGCGATTCAGCAGTGCGAACCCGCCTTCGCGGGCTCGCTAGGAGACGGTCATGAACGACAATTCGATGGCCATGCGCAGGCGTGATGAAGCCGAGATCCTTCCACTGGATCCGAGCAAGCGCAGCACGGACACGGTCGATTTCCAGACCGCGCTGCGATCAAAAATTGTGGGGCAGGAAGAGGGCGTCCGTGCGCTGGTGGACCTGTATCAGGTCTTTCGCGCCGGATTGAATTCACCAGGCCGCCCGGTGGGGAATCTTTTGTTTCTCGGGCCCACCGGTTCGGGGAAGACTCGGATGGTGGAAGCGGCCGCCGAGATTCTCTTTGGGGAAGCCCGCGCGGTGATCAAGATTGACTGCGCGGAGTTTCAGCACTCCCACGAGATTGCCAAGCTGATCGGCTCGCCTCCAGGGTATCTGGGGCATCGCGAAACCCATCCGCTGATCACCCAAGAGACGCTGGCTGCAAACCACCGTGACGACCTGAAGCTGAGTTTTCTGCTGTTCGACGAGATCGAAAAGGCCAGCGATGCGCTCTGGCAATTGCTCCTGGGAATGCTGGACAAGGCCACACTGACCCTGGGCGACAACCGAAAGGTGGATTTGTCCCAAACGGTGATCTTCCTGACCTCCAACCTGGGTGGCGGTGAGATTGCCGAGCTAATGCAAGGTGGCATGGGCTTCATTCAACCGACAGACAAGCCGATCGCCGGCCTGGACGAGAAGGTGGAACGCACGGCGGTGGAAGCGGCGCGGCGGAAATTCTCGCCGGAATTCATGAACCGCCTCGACAAAGTAGTGGTATTCCACCCCTTAAGGCGCGAACAGCTGCAGGAAGTGCTCGATATCGAGCTGGGCCGGGTGCAGCAGCGCGTCCTAGACACCGCCAAGGGGCAGTTTCTGTTTCGCGTGACCGATGCCGGCCGCGACTTCCTTCTGCGGGAAGGCACCGACCAGCGTTACGGCGCCCGGCACCTGAAGCGGGCCATAGAGCGGCACGTCGTCTATCCGCTGGCGAATCTGCTGGCTACGGATCAAGTCAACTTGGGCGACCTGGTGCGGATCGATTGGAATGAGAGTCACGACGGCCTCACGTTTGTGCGCGAAGGCGAGGGTGCGCTCGTACAGGCCGCCTCACAGCGGGCCGCCGGAGCTGGCGCTGCCGAAGCGATGGACGGAAAGTCCGCCGAGACGGCAACGGAAGCCACGGTTGAAGAGAGGAAGTCCCGCGCGGCGCAGCCCGCTGCGGGACCGGCGGCTTCCCCGCAAGGACGCAAGAAGCAGGACCGCTCAAATACTTAAAGCGGCACTTTAACTATGGGCTGGGCGCGTGGAAAAATGCGCCGCTTTTTGTCGTCAACCGACTGACATAAACTGTTTCACTTCACAGAAGCTGCACACAGATGAAACAACGTCTCACGGCTTGAGACAGTCTCCAGAAGTGCACAGCTTGTATGTTATTGAGTTTGCACTATTTCCGGCTGGCGCAAACTGTGGAAAAGTTTGGCATTTCCCATGCTCTAAGTGAGGGTGGCGCGAAAGTGAGACGCGCAACGCGTTTGGGGGAGCTAGACGCGATAAGGAGTCACTGAAATGAAAGCCGCCGTCCGCCAACAACTGGATCCAACCATCCGAAGCACCGACACGTGTGATTTCCACGCTTCCTTGCGCGCAAAGATCGTAGGGCAGGAAGAAGGTGTGCAGTCCCTCGTTGACATGTTCCAGGTGTTCTGCGCCGGATTGAACTCGCCCGGCCGTCCGGTGGGTAACCTGCTGTTCCTCGGTCCGACCGGTTCGGGAAAGACGCGCATTGTGGAAGCGGCCGCGGAAATCCTTTTTGGGGATGCCCGCGCGGTGATCAAGGTCGATTGCGCGGAGTTCCAGCACTCCCACGAAATTGCCAAGCTGATTGGCTCACCTCCAGGCTATTTGGGCCACCGCGAGACCCATCCTTTAATCACCCAGGAAGCGCTGGCCGCGAGCCATACCGAAAAGCTGAAGCTCAGCTTTCTGCTCTTCGACGAGATCGAAAAAGCCAGCGATGCGTTGTGGCAACTGCTACTTGGGATGCTGGATAAAGCCACGCTCACCTTGGGCGACAACCGCCGCGTGGACCTCTCCCAGACCGTCATTTTCCTGACGTCGAACCTCGGCGGGGGAGAAATTACTGAACTCATGGAAGGCGGCATGGGATTCGTTCAGCCGAAGGACAAGCCTGCCGCTGGACTCGACGAAAAGGTCGAACGCACGGCCGTGGAAGCAGCCCGCCGCAAGTTTTCGCCGGAATTCATGAACCGGCTCGACAAAGTGGTGGTGTTTCATCCGCTGAGGCGTGAGCAGCTTGAGCGGGTGCTCGAAATCGAGCTGGGCCAGGTGCAGCAGCGTGTCCTGGAAACCGCCAAGGGTCAGTTCTTGTTCCGCGTGACCGATGCCGGCCGCGACTTCCTCTTGCAGGAAGGCACGGACCAGCGCTATGGCGCGCGGCACCTCAAGCGCTCTATCGAACGCCATGTCGTGTATCCGCTGGCGAACTTGCTGGCAACCGAGCAGGTTCACCTTGGCGACCTCGTTTGCATCGATTGGAACAAGGAGCAGGACTGCCTGACCTTCATCCGCGAGGGTGAAAACCTGGCGATCCCAGCGCGCAAGGTGGAGCCCGTCAATTCCGCGCGCGCCATTCCTGCGAAGAGCGGCAAATCGGTGGACGCGCCCGCCATGACACTTTCGCCGGAGCCCATGCCGCGCATGGCTCGCTGAATCAACTTACTTTTCTCTTCGATACCGCCCGGGTGGATGACCGCCCGGGCTTTTTGTTGTACGCCGTGCATGTTCGACAGCTAACGGGTGAAAGTCCCGTCCCAACCTGCCCTGAAAATTTCGGTCAGGCGCTGACGCAGGGTTCGAGTTTGACGCTGTGACCGAGACGTTCGAGACGTTTGACGTAATAACGGGTGAGCCGCTCAGGTTCAAGACGGTCAAAGAAGTCGGCGCCCAAATCCGCATACTGGCTACCCTCTTTCAATAGATATACGGCGATGAGGGCGCGTTTCTTGCCACGGCGTCCTGCCAGCCGTCGGTATTGGGAAGCCAAGTAGCTATTCTTTGTGTGGCTCGCCGCCCAAGCCGCCTGCACGAGAGTCCTTTTCAGCCAGCGGTTGCCTGGGGTGATGCGTCGTTTTCGTCGCTTCCCAGCGCTTTCTTCATTGCCCGGACACATTCCCGCCCAGGCTGTCACCTGCTGATGCGTCGGAAATGGATCTACATTCGCTCCCACTTCTGCCAGCACCACCTCCGCTACACGGCGATCTACACCAGGCACGGCGTCGAGACGCTCAATCTCGGACGCGAAAGGGCGCGTGACCTCCTCGATCTTGGCCTCCAGTTCTGCAATCAGCGCCTCCTGCTGGGTCAGCCCTTTCCATAACAGTCGCAGCATGAAACGATGATGCTCGGTCAGGTTTCCTTCCAGGGCCTTTTCGAGTTCGGGGATTTTCCCCCGTAATTGTCGCTGCGCCAGGTCGGCGATCTGCGTCGGGTCTTTCTCCCCTTGTAGCAACGCCTGGATCATCGACCGACCTGAAACGCCCAGCACCTCGCTGGCCACCGAGCCCAGTTTAATGTTGGCGTCTTCCAACACCTTTTCAATCCGGTTGCTCGTGCGCGTTTTCTCCTCGACCAATTGAGTCCGGTGTCTCGTCAGATCGCGCAACTCACGTTGCGGGCGCGGCGGAACAAAACTGCCCTTCAGCAGTCCATGTTGCAGCAGTTGCGCAATCCACTGGCAGTCGCGGATATCGCTCTTGCGTCCTGGAACCTGCTTCAGGTGCCGGGCATTCACCAGCAACACGGTGAAGCGGCTTTCCAAGATGTTGTAAATCGGCTTCCAGTACACTCCCGTTGATTCCATGGCTACGTGGGTGACCCCTTGTGCGGCCATCCAGTCCGCCATCATCAGAATGTCCCGTGTCATGGTTCCCCAGTGGCGGGTCTGCTGATGTACATGGCCACTTGGCTCCATCCTTCGCACACAGGCTTCGACGGATTTCTTGTGCAAGTCCAAACCGGCGCAGCAAAGAAAAACGTTCTCCATGGTTGACTTCCTTCTTCCTGCGCCGAAGGACATCGAAAGGTAAAGCAATCTGCCCTGCGTGCTCTCGCCAAGCGAGGCGACAATTTGGGGTTCGGAACGACGTCCAGACCAGACTGATGGGCGGGCTCTGCTCGCTCCAAGGTTGTACGGTCTTCATCCTGCGCAGGAGGCATTAAGGATAAACCGTCTCGAGTCCATTTTCATGCTTTGCGGGTGTCGCGAAGCGACATGAACCACTGATGGAGGTGAAGGGTAGCGAAGCGCATGGGCACCACCGTGAGGTGGGGTCTAAAGGAAGCGTGGAGCAAAGATACGGGCCGATGGACAAGAACTGGATTTGAGGCCTACGGCGTCGGACGAGCGGGCAAGTGATCGCGAAGTCCGTATCCA
>WNFK01211297.1_pt1 | contig 13076 bp, 11 predicted proteins | sample 5400281 | NCBI WGS metagenome assembly WNFK01 (sample SAMN13153350, study PRJNA577476) | soil metagenome | isolation source: 20 cm soil on Douglas fir-dominated hillslope | place: USA:California | collected 2013-09-17
TCACGATCTTGACCCCCGACTTCTTGAGCGCGTCGAGCCCCTTCGCGTCCGCGTCGTCCCAGGAGCGGCCGGCCAGGCGAGCGATGTGCTCGCCCGAGATCTTGGTGATCGCGTCCTGGTCCTGCTTGGGCAGCTTGTTCCACTTGTCCTCGTTCATGAAGAAGCCGAAGGCGGAGCTGTACATGCCGCCCGGAAACAGGGTGGCCTGCTCGATCACGGTATCGAGCTTGAACGAGGTGATGGACTCGAGCGGGAAGAACACACCGTCGGCCACGCCCCCCTTGAGCAGCTCGTAGGACTCGGGCGCGGGCTTCACGAACGCGGAGGCGCCGAGGGCCTTGGCCACCGCTTCCGCGATGCCGCCGCCGGTGCGGATCTTGAGGCCCTGCACGTCGCCGATGCCGGCCACCGGCTTCTTGGTGAACATCTGGCCGGGGCCGTGGGTGAAGACCCCGAGCAGCTTGACGCCCTTGTACTCGCCGATGTCGTGGAAGTACTTCCAGTAGATGCGCGAGTAGGCCACCGAGTTGACGAGGGCGGTGTCGCCCGCGCCGGGCAGCTCCGCCATCAGGGGCAGGATGTGCCGCGCCGGGGTGTAGCTCGCGGTGACGTAGGAGAGATCCACGAGACCGTCCCGCACCGCGTCGAAGGTGCCGGGCGGCGCCGACGGGTGCTTCGGCAGCATCGAGAACTTGACGCGGCCGTTGGTGGCCTTCTCCACCTCGGTCGCCCAGCCCTGCAGCACCACGCTGGTCAGGTGATGCTGGGGCGACACCCACGAGGACATCGTGAGCGTGGTGGTCTGCGCGAGCGTGGGTGGGGCCAGGATTGCCAGGGCCAGCGCGGCCAGCCCCAGCTCGGCCAGAACAACTCTCAGCACGTGTGCCATATGGTCTCTCCTCGAGGTGGGCGTGACGGGTCTCGGCGGACGGTAGTGTAGCGCAGGTCCGGCGGCCCCGGTGATACCCTTGCGTACGCCGCGGGGGCGCGGTAGAAGGAAGGTCCATGAAACAGTCCAGCGTCTCCGGCCTCCGTCCGCAGTAACCCGCTCCCTGATGCCCAAGCGCGTCGAAGGCAAAGCCGCCATCGTCGTCGGAGGCGGCCAGACCGCCGGCCAGACGGTCGGCAACGGCCGGGCCACCGCCATCGTGCTGGGCCGGGAGGGAGCCCGGGTCTGCGTGGTGGATCGGGAGCTCGCCTCCGCGCAGGAGACGGCGGACCTGATCAAGAAGGACGGCGGCGAGGCGTGGGCCTTCGCGGCCGACGTCACCCGCGAGGACGACGTGCGACGCCTGATCGCGGCGGCGCTCGAGCGCGGCGGGCGGATCGACATTTTGCACAACAACGTGGGAGCGAGCCTGGCCCTCGGCGACGCGGTGGCCACCGATCTCACCGAGGAAGCCTTCGACCGGAGCCTCGCGGTGAACCTGAAGGCCACCTGGCTCACCTGCAAGCACGCCCTGCCCGCGCTGCGGGAGGCCCACGGCTCGATCGTGAACATCGCGTCGATGGCCGCCCTGAACGCCTACCCCCTGGTGGGTTACAAGACCACCAAGGCCGCGGTCGTCGCGTTCACCGAGAACCTGGCCGCCCACAACGCGAAGTACGGCGTACGCGCCAACTCGATCCTGCCCGGCCTCATGAACACGCCGATGGCGATCGAGTCGCGGGTGGCCGCCGGCACGCCCCGCGACGAGGTCATCGCGGCGCGCGACCGGCGCGTCCCCCTCGGCCGGCGCATGGGTACCGGCTGGGACGTGGCCAACGCGGCGCTCTTCCTGCACTCCGAGGAGGCCGGCTTCATCACCGGGGTCTCGCTCATCGTGGACGGCGGCGAGAGCGTGAGCTGGGGCTCCTGATGGCGGCGCCCGAGCTGCCGGAGAACGCGTACCGCGCGCGGGCCGAGCGCGGCGAGGTCCAGATCGGCACCTGGATCACGATGATCCGCACGCCGTCGATCCTGACCCTCCTCCAGGATCGAGACGGTGGCCGACATGGCCGCCCTCGCGCGTGCGCTGAACTTCCCTCTGGTAGTACGCCCGCCGGAGGGCAATCGCGAGTGGATCACCCGGCTGCTCGACGCGGGAGTGTGGAACCTGCACATCCCCCAGGTGGAGACCGCCGAGCAGGCCGAGGCGGTGGTCGCGGCCACGCGGTACATGCCGCTCGGCTCGCGCGGCATGTACGGCTCGGGCCCCCACACCGGCTACCGCGCCCGCCCGCCCGCCGAGCACATGGCGAGCGCCAACGCGCGCGTGCACGTCACCGCGATGCTCGAGAGCAAACAGGCCTTCGACCACCTCGACGAGATCGCGGCGGTGCCAGGCATCGACGCGCTCACCATCGGCCCCACCGATCTCTCGCAGGACCTGGGCGTGCTGGGCACCCCCGCGCAGCGCGCGGTGGCGATGGCGGTGGATACGATCGAGGCGGTGCGCGAGGTGATCGCGCTCGGCGCCACCATCGTGAACTACTCGTCCGACACGAACGTGCTGCGCTCCACCTACGCGGCCGCGGTCGCGGAGATCCGCACCCCAAAGGAGAAGAAGGCATGAAGATCAAGGCGGTCAACGGCTTCGCGCGCATCCTGAAGTCCGAAGGCACCCCGTGGGTGAGCTGCTACCCGACGAGCCCGGTCAACAACGCGCTCGGCGAGGAGGGCATGCCGATCCTCATGATGGGCGAGGAGCGCTTCGCGGTCGCGGTGGCCGACGGCTTCTCCCGGGTGACCAACGGCAAGCAGATCGGCGTGTGCACGGTCATGGCCGGGCTCAACGCGGCGGGCATCCAGATGGCGTTCGGCGCCGTCGCGCAGGCGTGGGAGGATTCCTCCCCGCTGCTCGTGATCGCGGAAGGGCTCGGGGTCGGGGCCAGCCGCCACACCCACTTCGACATGGCGGAGGCCTTCAAGCCGGTGACCAAGTGGGTGGGCAAGGTGGACCGGGCCGATCTCATCCCCGAGTACACGCGGCGGGCCTACACCCACCTGCGCTCGGGCCGGCCGGGCCCGGTGCTGCTCCTGATCCCGCGCGATCTGGGCGAGAGGCGGCGATCCGGGCCCTCCTCTCGGCCAAGGATCCCCTGCTGCACATCGGGGAGGGCGTCTGCTACGCGGACGCGGCGGCCGAGCTGCTGCAGTTCGCGGAGGCGGCCCAGATCCCGGTGCTGACCACGCTCAAGGCCAAGGGCGCCTTCCCGGAGAACCATCCGCTGTCCCTCGGCGTGCGCGGCTCGATGGCCGACCACTTCCTGCGCAAGTGCGACCTGCTCTTCTCGATCGGCTCGAGCCTCTTCCCCGGCCGCTTCAGCCACACGGTGCCGGACGCGCACAAGAAGACCATCGTCCAGTGCACGATCGACACGCTCGACATCAACCGCAGCTACGAGACCCGGCACGCGGTGATCGGCGACGCCAAGCTCACGCTGCAGGCCCTGGTCCAGGAGCTCCAGGCCAAGGGCCCGCGCAAGCGGCCCGAGGTGCTGGAGGAGATCAAGGGACAGCGGCAGATCTTCAAGGACAAGTTCCGCCCGTGGCTCGAGTCCGACGAGACGCCGATCAACCCCTATCGCGTCTTCGGCGACCTCGCCAAGGTCCTCGATCCCAAGAACTCGTTCCTCACCGCGGACTCCGGCAACACCCGCGACCAGACCAGCACCGTCTACGAGGCCCAGATCCCGCGCGGCTACCTCGGCTGGGGCAACGTCTCCGGCGACGCGGGCGTCTGCTACATGATGGGAAACTTCGAGGCGGTGGCCCGTTACCAGATCGGCATCACCACGATCCACATCAACAACGGCGGCTACTCCGGCTACGGCCCCGGCTTCTGGGGCGAGGGCCACGATCCCTACACCTGGAAGGTGTCCGAGCACGGCAACGCGTGCATGGCGAGCATGGCGCGGGCGGTCGGCTTCCACGGCGAGGACGTGACCCAGCCCGCCGAGATCCTCCCCGCGCTCAAGCGCGCCTTCGACGAGAACGCCAAGGGCCGCCCCGCGTTCGTGGAGTTCATCTGCTCGCACCACCCGGTGCACGGCGGCTGGGTGCGGTGATGGGGGACCTGGATCCGTTCGCGAGCGCGACCACGCTGCTGTCCGCGCTGCGCCGGGGCGCGGTCGGCTCGGCGGAGCTGACCGACCTCTACATCCGCCGCATCGAGCGGCACGACCGCCGGCTCAACGCGGTGGTGGTGCGCGACTTCGACCGCGCCCGCCAGGCGGCGAAGGGCGCCGACCAGGCCCGGGGCCGCAACGAGGCGAAGCCGCTCCTCGGGTTGCCGATCACCCTGAAGGAATCGATCAACGTCACCGGGCTCGGAACCACCTGCGGCGTCCCGGACTGGAAGGGCTACGTCTCCGCGCACGACGGCGCCGCCGCCGCGCGGACCCGGGAGGCGGGCGCGGTGCTGCTCGGCAAGACCAACGTGCCCCCGATGCTCGCGGACTGGCAGTCGGCCAACCCGATCTTCGGGCGCACCAGCAATCCGTGGGACCTGGGCCGGACGCCGGGCGGGAGCAGCGGGGGCAGCGCGGCGGCCATCGCGGCCGGACTGAGCGCGCTCGAGGTCGGCTCGGACATCGGCGGGCCGAGCGAGACCCTGCTGCCGCGCAGCGGCCAGTTCCCGATGCCGCCCATGCCGAACCCGGCGGTGGTGATGGGCGTGCAGGGCCCGCTCGCGCGCAGCGCGGAGGATCTCGAGCTCGCGCTCGCGGTCCTGGCCGGACCCGACGTCGGCGAGGACGTGGCGTGGAAGGTCGCGCTGCCGCCCGCGCGCCGGGAGCGGCTGGCCGACTTCCGGGTGGCGGTGCTGCCGCCGATCCCGTGGCATCCGGTGGACGAGCAGATCTGGGCCGCGCAGCAGGACCTGGTGGCGCGCCTGGGCAAGCTGGGCTGCGTGGTCAAGGAAGCGCAGCCCGAGGGGCTCGGCGATCACCGCGAGTACCACGGCTTCTACCGCACCCTGCTCGCCGCGATCACCGGCGCGCGCATGGACGCGGAGACGCGGCGGCAGCGCAGCGCGATGTTCCGCGCGCTGGGCGACGATCTCTCGGTCGCGCAGGCGCGGGGTTTCGACGGCTCGGCCAGCGACTTCCTCCTCTGGCACGGCCGGCGCGAGCAGCACCGCGCGGCCTGGCGCGCGTTCTTCCGCGACTGGGACGTGCTGCTCGCCCCGGCCATCAACGTGCTCGCCTACCCGCACATCGAGCGGGCGTGGCCGATGGACGCCAGCGACACCACCATCACCCTGCCGGTGAACGGCCAGCCGCAGCCGTATCTGCAGAGCCTGTGCTATCCCGCGCTGTCCAACGTGCCGGGCCAGCCCGCCACCGCGTTCCCGGTGGGCGTCTCGCGCGAGGGGCTGCCGATCGGGCTGCAGGCCATCGGACCCTATCTGGAGGACCTGACCCCGATCCGCTTCACCGCGCTGCTCGCCCGCGAGGTCGGCGGCTTCCGCAAGCCCGCCGGCTACGACGAGTCCTAGGCGGATGCTGACGATCGACGGGCACTGCGACCTCCGCTTCGCCGCGGTCCGCGAGACGTTCTTCGCCAACTTCACGGAACGCGGGGACGTCGGCGCCGCGGTGTGCGTGTACGTCGACGGGGTCCCGGTGGTGGACTGCTGGGGCGGCCACGCCGACGCGGCCCGCACGCGGCCGTTCGGCGCCGACACCATCGTGAGCGTCGCCTCCACCACCAAGGGCATGGTCGCGCTCTGCGCTCACATGCTCGCCGAGCGCGGCAAGCTCGACCTCGACGCGCCGGTGGCGCGCTACTGGCCGGAGTTTGCCCGGGCCGGCAAGCAGGACATCCCGGTGCGCTGGCTCCTGAGCCACCGGGCCGGGCTGCCCGCGATCCGCCCGACCCTGCCCGCGACGGCGCTCTTCGACTGGACCGCGATGACCGACGCGCTCGCCGAGACCGCACCCTGGTGGACGCCCGGGGAGCGCCACGGCTATCACGCGATCACCTACGGCCACCTGGTCGGCGAGGTGATCCGACGCGTGGACGGCCGCACGGTGGGCGCGTTCCTGCGCGACGAGGTCACCGGCCCGCTGCATGCCGACTTCTTCATCGGCGTGCCGGAAGCCGCCGACGGGCGCGCCGCGGAGGTCCTGCCGCCTCCTCCGCCCGGCGAGCCGACGATCTGGGACACGCTCCTCGCCGATCCCGAGTCGGTCTCCGGCCGGGCCTTCCTGAATCCGCCGCGCGCGCCGGACCTGGTGAATACCCGGGCGTGGCGCGCCGCGGAGATCCCCGCCGCGAACGGCCACACCAGCGCCCGCGGGGTGGCCCGCGTCTACGCGGCGCTGGCCCGCGGCGGCGAGCTCGACGGGGTGCGCCTGCTCGCGCCCGCCACCATCGACCGCGCGATCGAGGAGCAGTCCCGCGGTGGCGACGCGGTGCTGACCCTGCCCACCCGCTTCGCCACCGGCTTCATGCTCGGCATGCCGGACGGCATCTTCGAGTGCGGGCCCGGCCGGCGCACCTTCGGCCACCCGGGCCGCGGGGGCTCGATCGGCTTCGCCGACCCGGACGCGCGGCTGGCCTTCGGCTACGTGACCAACCAGTACGTGACCGGCACCGCGAAGCACCCGGACCGCCGCGTCCGGTCGCTGGTCGACGCGGTCTACGCGGCGCTCCGATGAGCCCGGCGCCCGCGCTGTCCGCCCGCGACTGCCTGCCCCGCGACGCGGGCGACGCGCTGCTGGTCGGCCGCGCGTGGGTGCCCGCCCAGGACGGCCCCTGCGTCGTCGCGGTGCGGGGCGACGACCTGGTGGATCTCACGCCGCGCTACCCGACCACGAGCCATCTCCTGAACGCGGCGAAGCCGGTCGACGTGCGCGCGGCGATCAAGAGCGCGCCGGGGCTCGCGACGCTCGACGCCCTGGCCGCCAACAGCGTGGAGGGCGCCCGCGACGCGGGCAAGCCGTGGCTGCTCGCCCCCGCGGACCTGCACGCGGTGAAGGCGAGCGGGGTGACGTTCGTCGCGAGCATGCTCGAGCGGGTGATCGAGGAGCGCGCCAAGGGCAACCCGGCCCTCGCCGACGGGGCGCGGCGCGAGATCCAGGCCATCGTGGGCCCCGATCTGCGCGGCATCACGCCCGGCTCGCCCGAGGCGGCGCGCATCAAGGAGGTCCTGGTCGCCAAGGGGATGTGGTCGCAGTACCTCGAGGTCGGCATCGGGCCCGACGCGGAGCTCTTCAGCAAGTGCCCGCCGATGGCCGCGGTGGGGCTGGGGGCGCGCGTGGGCGTGCATCCGGCCTCGGTGTGGAGCAATCCCGAGCCGGAGCTGGTGCTGGTGATCAACCGCGAGGGCGCCATCGTGGCGGTCACGCTCGGCAACGACGTGAACCTGCGCGACGTGGAGGGCCGGAGCGCGCTGCTGCTGGGCCGCGCCAAGGACAACAACGCCTCGTGCGCGATGGGGCCGTTCTTCCGGCTGCTCGACGACCGCTTCACGCTCGACCACGCGCGCCGGGTCACCTTCGAGACGGTGGTCCAGGGCCCCGACGGCTTCCGGATCTCCCACGTGACCCAGGTGGCCGAGATCAGCCGCGACCTGACCGAGCTGGCCGGCCAGGCCATCGGCAAGTATCACCGCTACCCGGACGGCCTCGTGCTCTTCATCGGGACCATGTTCGCGCCGACGGCCGACCGCGGCGCCCCGGGCAGCGGCTTCACCCACAAGACGGGCGACAACGTCAGTATCGACTCACCCCAGATCGGGCGCCTGGTCAACGAGGTCGTGGCTTGCGACGCGGCCGAGCCGTGGTCCTTCGGGACGGGCGCCTTGATGGCGAGCCTCGCCCGGCGCGGGCTGCTGCGCGCTTGACCGGCTTCGCGGCGGCGCCCTTGCCGCCGAGCGGGGTCGCGCTCACCAGCACGAAGGCGACCAGGCTGGGCTGATCGCTCCGGTTGCTCCAGGCGTGATTGGTGCCGCGCTGCACGAGGGTGTCGCCGGCCCGCATCAGGGTCTCGCCCTCGTCCATGAGGGCCCAGATCTCCCCGGTCAACACGAGGGCGTAGTCCACCGTGTCGGTCCGGTGCATGGCCGGGTGCCGCGAGGCGTCCGGGTCCATGGCGTGGCTGGCGCCCATCGCGCGGAACGCCGCCCCGCGATCGAAGCCGCCGCCCGCCGCGTCGGGCGGGAACTCGACGATCCGGAAGATGCTGCCGTTCTTCGGGGGCTCCAGCGACATGCGGCGCTTCGCCGCGTCCGCGCTCCCCGCGTTGGACGCGGGCGCGCCGTCGCTCACCCAGAGATCGGTGAGCGCGAAGTCGGGGCGGCCCGGCAGCGCGAGCACGTGGGGCGACGGCGCGTCGCTCGCGATGATGGAGCGGCCCTGGGCATTGTGACCGGTGACGATGCGTCGGATCGGCTTGATCATGGCGACCTCCCGGGCGGGACTATACACCGCCCCCCGGTTGGGTGAAACTGTGGGCGGCGCGGGGATCCGGCAGGGCGAAAGAGAGACGACATGACCGATCTGGTGATTCGCGGCGGCACCGTGGTCGACGGCAGCGGCGCACCGGGGCGGCGGGCCGACGTGGCCATCCGGGATGGGCGGGTGAGCGCGGTCGGCGAGATTCGCGAGCGCGGGGCGCGCGAGATCGACGCGGGCGGCCTCGTGGTCGCCCCCGGCTTCATCGACGTCCACACCCATTACGACGCCCAGTACACGTGGGATCCGTATGCCACCAGCAGCATCTGGCACGGCGTCACCACCACCGTGATCGGCAACTGCGGCTTCGCGATCGCGCCCTGCCGTCCCGCCGACCGCGACCTGATCATGCGCACGCTCGTGAAGGTCGAGGGCATGTCGCTGGCCGCGATGCGCACCGGCATCACCTGGGGCTTCGAGACCTTCCCGCAGTACCTCGATCACCTCGAGCGCTGCAATCCGAGCCTCAACGTGGCTGCGCTGCTCGGCCACTCGACGATCCGCCAGTGGGTGATGGGCGGCGACAGCCAGCACCGGGTGGCCACCTCGGAGGAAGTCGCCGCGATGTGCGGCCTCGTGCGCGAGGCGATGGCCGCGGGCGCGATCGGGCTCGGCTCGTCCACCGCCGAGGCGCACGTGGGCGACGGCGGGCTGCCGGTGGCGAGCCGGCTGGCCGACAAGGCCGAGTTCCTCGCGCTGACCAAGGCGATGGGCGAGGCGGGCCGTGGCCTCTTCCAGGCCACGATCGGACCCAAGACCACCATGGAGGACCTGCGCGAGATCTGGAAGACGAGCGGCCGCCCGGTGGTGTGGGCCGCGTTCTTCCAGCGCGACGACCGGCCCGAGTACGTGCCGGAGCGCCTCGCCATCACCGAGGCGTTCCATCGCGAGGGGGTGGAGGTGCTGCCGCAGATCTCCTGCCGGCCGCTCACCATGGACTTCACGATGAAGAACCCCTACCCGTTCGAGGGCATGCCGGCCTGGCAGCAGGTCATGAAGCAGCCCGAGTCGCGGTGGCTCGCGGTCTACGGCGATCCCGGCTTCCGCGCCGCGCTCAAGGCCGATCTGGACGCGCGCCGCCTCGCGGTCTTCCGCGGCCGGTGGGACCTGGTCCAGGTGCTGCGCACGAACCGCCCCGAGCACAAGGCGCTCGAGGGCCGGAGCCTCGCGGACCTCGCGCGCGAGAGCGGCAAGCATCCGGTGGACGCTTGGCTCGACCTGGTGGGAGCCGACGGCCTCGACGTGGAGTTCCTGGCCGGGCTGCTCAACACCGACGAGAAGGTGGTGGGCGATCTCATCGTGCACCCGCTCACCCTGATCACCCTCTCCGACGCGGGCGCGCATCTCTCGCTGATGTGCGACGCCGGCTACTCGAGCACCCTGCTCGGCAAGTGGGTGCGCGGCCTCAGGCGCCTGCCGCTCGAGACCGCGGTCAAGCGCCTCACCGACGATCCCGCGCGCGCCTACCGCATCCCGCAGCGCGGCCGTCTCGAGCCCGGCTACTGGGCCGACGTGGCGATCTTCGACGCGGGCACCGTGGACGCCCTCCCCGCCGAGTGGGTGACCGACCTGCCCGCGGACGAGCCCCGCTTCGTGTCCCGCGCGCGCGGGGTGGAGTGGAGCCTGGTCAACGGCCAGCCGGTGCTGGACCGTGGGCGCGTGGTGGAGCAGGCGGCCGGCAAGCGGCCGGGTCAGGTGCTGCGCCGCTTCGACGCCTGAGCGCTACTCGCGGATTACTCTTCGAAGCGGCCCAGGCGGTGCAGCTCCGGGAAGAAGAGCATCCAGAGCGCGGCCACCGCGATCGTGCCGATCCCACCGAGCAGCACCGCCGGCACAGTCCCGAGCAGGGCGGCGGCCACCCCGGACTCGAAGGCCCCGAGCTGGTTCGAGGTGCCGGTGAAGAGCGAATGCACCGCGCTCACCCGCCCGCGCATCGCGTCCGGCGTCCGGATCTGGGCGAGCGACATGCGGATGACCATGCTCACCACGTCGGCCGAGCCGAGCACGGTCAGCGCGATCAGCGAGAGCGTGAAGCTGGTGGAGACGCCGAAGACCACGGTGGCCGCCCCGAAGACGATCACCGAGCGGAACAGGGTCGGCCCGAGGCGGCGCTCCAGCGGGTAGCGCGCCAGGAACACGGACGTGGCCAGCGCGCCCACCGCGGGGGCGGAGCGGAGCACCCCGAGGCCGACCGGGCCCACGCCCAGGATGTCCTTGGCGAACACGGGCAGCAGCGCGGTGGCGCCGCCCAGGAGCACCGCGAAGAGGTCGAGCGACATCGAGCCCAGCAGGACGCGACGCCCGAAGATGAACGCGACGCCCGAGAACACCGCCTCGAGGGTGAGGGGCTCGCGCGGGCGCGCCACCCGCTCGACCCGGATCGCGGCGACGAAGGCGCCGGCCAGGATGAAGAGGGCGCCCGCCGTGAAGTAGGCGGCGCCGGGGCCGAAGACGTAGAGCACCCCGCCCAGGGCCGGCCCCACGATCTGGGCGGTCTGTCCCGCCGAGATCACCCACGCCATCGCGGGCGCGATGAGCGGGCGCGCCACCACCTCGGGCACCAGCGCGCTCATCGCCGGGTTCTCGAAGGCCTGCGCCGCGCCCAGCAGCGCCACCAGCATGAAGATGCTGGTCCGGCTCTGCCAGCCGCCCACCGCGCCCAGCGCCAGCGCGGCCGCGGTGGCCGCCTTCACGATCTCGCACACCACGACGATGAGCCGCCGGTCGCAGCGATCGGCCACCTGGCCGACGACCAGCGTGAGCAGGATCATCGGCAGAAACTGGGCGAGCCCGACCAGCCCGAGGTCGAGCGCGCGCCCGGTCAGCTCGTAGAGCTCCCAGCCCACCGCGACCCCCAGCATCTGGAAGCCGACGGTGGCCAGGACCCGGGACGACGACAGGAAGGCGAACGGCGGGTGACGCAGGAGCGAACGCGACGGCTCGGCGATCTCGAGGGCCTCTAGCGGTTGGCCCGGGCCAGCACGGCGTCCAGCAGGACGTTCACTCCCGGCGAGGTGTAGTCGAGCTCGGCGTGCTCGGCCTCGTTGTGCGAGATGCCGTCGCGGCACGGGGTGAAGATCATCGCGGTGGGCGCGATCCGCGAGACGTAGTACGCGTCGTGCCCGGCCTGGCTCAGGATGTCCCGATGGGGCACCCCGCGCTGCTCGGCCGCTTCCCGGATCAGCCGGATGCAGCCGGGATCGAAGCGCTCGCTGCCGAAGTGCCACTCCCCCGCGACCGCCATCTCCACGTTGGCGCGCCGGGCGCACTCGGGAATCGCCGCCTTCACCTCCGCCCACATGCGATCGGCCACCTCCCGGTCGGCGTGGCGCACGTCGCAGGTGACCTGGGCGTATTCGGCGAGGATCCCCGCCTTGTTGGGCCAGGCCACCAGGCGCGCCACCGTGGCCTTGCCCTCGGAGGCGTGGTACTTCCAGCCGATGTCGTTGACCGCGACCGCGAGCATCGCGGCGCCCACCAGGGCGTTGCGCCGGCGGTCCATCGGGGTCGGGCCGGAGTGGGCGGTCTCGCCGTGCACGTCCACGTGCATGCCCCGCGCCGCGTAGCCGCCCACCACGATACCGACCGGCACCGCCTCGCGATCGAGGATCGGCCCCTGCTCGATGTGCAGCTCGAAGTAGGCGTCGATCGAGCGGCCGCCCACCGCGGCCTTGCCGTTGTAGCCGATGCGCTCGAGCTCGCCCCCGAACTGCTTGCCGTCGTCGTCGCGCAAGGCGAGCACCCAGTCCACGTCGAAGACGCCCGCGAAGGCGCCCGAGGCCACCATCGGCGGGGTGAAGCGCGCGCCCTCCTCGTTGGTCCAGCACACCAGCTCGAGCGGGCGCTTGGTGCGCACGCGGCGGTCGTCGAGCGTGCGGAGCACCTCGAGGCCGGCCAGCACGCCCACGATGCCGTCGTACTTGCCGCCCGCGAACTGGGTATCGAGGTGGCTGCCCATCAGCACCGGCGGCAGGTGATCGTCGGTGCCGGGCCGCCGCGCGAAGATGTTGCCGACGCGGTCCACCGCGACGGTGCAGCCCGCCTCGGTGCACCAGGTGATGAAGAGATCGCGCATCTCCTTGTCCGCGTCGGTCAGGGCCAGGCGCCGGAGGCCGCCCGCCTTGCCCGGGCCGATCTCGCCCGAGCGCATGACGGTGGACCAGAAGCGCGGCGCGTCGATGGTGATCGCATCGGATGCGGACATGGCTCACGCCCTCCCGGCGCGCTCCGGTCTTACCCCGGCGCGGGAGAGCCTGTCAACCGCCTTGACAGCCGCCGACGATCGGCGAATATGGGGCGCGATGGCCGACGCGGTGCCCGCCGAGCTCAGAGCGAAGGTGCTCGCCCGGATCGACGACGACGAGGTGGTCCGCCTCGCCTGCGACCTGATCCGGATCCCCTCGTTCACCACCGAGGAGACGCCGATCGCGGAGTGGCTCGCCGGCTACCTCGGCGAGCAGGGCCTCGCGGTGACCGTGCCGGAGATCGAGCCCGGCCGCAAGCAGACGATCGCGCGCCTGCGCGGGACCGGCGGGGGCCGGTCCATCATGCTCAACGGCCACATCGACATCGATCCGCTCGCCTCCGGCTGGACGCGCGACCCCTTCGACCCGTGGATCGCCGACGGCAAGCTC
>WNFK01206004.1_pt1 | contig 13073 bp, 13 predicted proteins | sample 5400281 | NCBI WGS metagenome assembly WNFK01 (sample SAMN13153350, study PRJNA577476) | soil metagenome | isolation source: 20 cm soil on Douglas fir-dominated hillslope | place: USA:California | collected 2013-09-17
CTATCAGTCGATGCGGAAGCTGCAGAATGAGGATTTCCTCGGCAAGGCGAAGAAGGACGTGGTGGAGCGCGAGCGGTCGCGGCTGGAATCGCTCGGGATGACCAAGGAGAAGCTCGAGCGGAATCTGGAGGTGTTGAAGTGAGGTTCACAGCGAGAAACATCCTGCTCGCGCTGGCGGTCGGGGCGGCGGGCGCGGCGCTGATCTGCGGGCTTCTGGCGTTCGCGGCGCACGCGGAGGCGGCGGCCCCCAAGAAGATCGCCCCGCCGCGGCCGCCCGAGGCGCTGCGCACCGCCGACGTGGCGGGGCGCGACGTGGCGGTGACGGTGTACAACGAGAACCTGGGCGTTGTGAAGGACAAGCGCAGCTTCAGCGTCTCCCAGGGCGTTTCGGAGGTCGAGTTCACCGAGGTGGCGTCGAGCATCGATCCCACGTCGGTGCACTTGCGGTCCCTGGGCAAAGGCGACGTCGACATTCTCTCGCAGGACTACCGCTACGATCTGGTGAACACTGACAAGCTCCTCGAGAAGTACGTGGACTATCCGGTCGAGGTCCTGACCAAGGACGATCAGACCCGTCGCGGCTCCCTCCTCTCGTACGACGGGGCGTCGCTGGTGCTCCAGAACCCGGACGGGGGACTCACGGTCCTGAACCGGGCGGAAGTGAGACAGATCGGATTGAAAGAGCTTCCGAAGGGCCTCATCACCCGGCCGACCCTCGTCTGGCGGCTGCGCTCGGAGCAGGGCGGGGCGCGCGATTTCGAGGTGTCCTACATGACCGGCGGGATGAACTGGCACGCCGAGTACGTGGCCGTGGTCGCGGAGAGCGGCTCGAGTCTGGACATTCAGGGTTGGGCATCCGTGGAGAACCATTCGGGCGCGACGTACGAGGACGCCAGGCTGAAGCTGGTGGCGGGCATCGTCCACCGCGCGCCCCAGCCGCCGAGGCCGTACGAGATGACGCGGGGCGGGCTCGCGTACGACATGCCGCAGGCCAAATTGCAAGAAAGAGGCTTCGCCGAATATCATCTGTACGAGCTGCCCGGACGCGCGACGCTGGCCAACAACGAGACGAAGCAGCTCGGCCTTCTACAATCGAATGGCGTGCGCTCGGTTCGGAAGTTCACGTACGACGGTTCGGTGGACCAGGATCACGTCCAGGTCCGGCTGGAGTTCCAGAACGACGCCGCGTCCGGGCTGGGCATGCCGCTCCCGGAAGGGACCGTCCGCGCGTTCCAGCGCGACACGGACGGCTCGCTGGAGCTGGTGGGCGAGGACCGCATCCAGCACACGCCGCGCGGCCAGACCGTCCGCGTCAGCGTCGGGGGCGCGTTCGACATCGCGGCCGAGCGGAAGCAGACCGACTTCCGCCAGGTCGGGAAGGGCGTCAACGAGGCGTCCTACGAGATCACGCTGACCAGCCGCCGCAAGGAAGGCACGGACGTCACCGTCATCGAGCACGCCGAAGGGGACTGGGAAATCTTGAAATCCACGGTGCCGCATCACAAGAAGGACTCGCGAACCTTCGAGTTCCTGATCCGCTGTGAGCCCGACAAGCCCGTCACGGTTGCCTACACCGTCCGGACGCGAACGTGATGGCCGCGCGCGACCTGAGCCCCGCGGAATTCAAGCTGGTCGCGCCGTACCAGCCGCTGGGGGATCAGCCGCGCGCCATCCAGGAGCTGAACGAGGGGATCCGCCGCGGGGACCGCTACCAGACCCTCCTCGGCGTGACCGGCTCGGGCAAGACCTTCACGATGGCGAACGTGATCCAGGCCGCCGCGCGGCCAACGCTCGTCATCTCCCACAACAAGACCCTGGCCGCGCAGCTCTACGGGGAGTTCAAGAGCTTCTTCCCGGAGAATTCGGTCGGGTATTTCGTCTCCTATTACGATTACTACCAACCCGAGGCGTACGTCCCGCACACGAACACGTACATCGAGAAGGACGCCTCGATCAACGACGACATCGACCGGCTGCGCCTCGCCGCGACGAGCGCGCTCTTCGAGCGGCGGGACGTGATCCTCGTGGCCAGCGTCTCCTGCATCTACGGCCTCGGCTCGCCGGAGGATTTTCGCCGCGAGATGCTGATGCTCGAGGTGGGGCAGAAGATCACCCGTGAGGCGATTCTCCAGCAGCTGGTGCACAACCTCTATACGCGGAACGATGTCGAGCTCCGTCGAGGAACCTTCCGCGCGCGGGGCGACGTGGTGGAGGTGCACCCCGCCTACGAGGAGACCGCGGTCCGGGTCGAGCTCTTCGGGGATGAGGTGGAGCGGATCGCGGTCTTCGATCCGCTGACCGGCCGGACCTTGAAAGTTCTGCGGACCGCCGCGATCTATCCCGCCAAGCACTTCGTGACCACGCCGGTCCGCCTCAAAGAAGGCACGCGGCTGATCCGCGAGGAGCTGGAGCAGCGGCTCGCGGAGGTCCGGGCCGAGGGGAAGCTCCTGGAAGCGCAGCGGCTGAAGATGCGCACCGAATACGATCTCGAGATGCTGAACGAAGTCGGCTACTGCTCCGGGATCGAGAACTATTCACGTCCCCTCTCCGGGCGAAAGGCGGGCGAGAGGCCGCAGTGCCTCATCGACTACTTCCCCGAGGACTTCCTGCTCATCGTGGACGAGTCGCACGTCACCGTGCCGCAGATCGGGGGCATGTACGAGGGCGACCGCTCGAGGAAGCAGGTGCTGGTGGACTACGGCTTCCGCCTCCCGTCGGCGCTGGACAACCGGCCGCTCCGCTTCGACGAGTTCGAGCGGGTGACCGGCCAGACCCTCTTCGTCTCGGCCACGCCGGCGGAGTACGAGCTGAAGAAATCCAAGGGCGTCATCGTGGAGCAGATCATCCGGCCCACCGGGCTGATCGATCCCAAGATGGGCGAGCGCGTGCTGGTCACCACGCTGACCAAGCGCATGTCGGAGGACCTGACGGAGTATCTCTTCCAGGCGGGCGTGAACGTCCGCTACATCCACTCGGACATCGACGCGATCGAGCGGGTGGAGATCCTCCGCGCGCTGAGGCTCCAGAAAGTGGATGTTCTGGTGGGAATCAACCTGCTCCGCGAAGGGCTGGATCTCCCGGAAGTCTCGCTGGTCGCGATCCTGGACGCGGACAAGGAAGGGTTCCTCCGCTCGGAGACCTCGCTCATCCAGACCTCCGGGCGGGCCGCGCGCCACATCCACGGCGAGGTGATCCTCTACGCCGACCAGGTGACCGCATCCATGACGCGCGCGATGGACGAGATGACCCGCCGCCGCGAGGCGCAGTTCCAGTACAACGAGGAGCACGGCATCACGCCGCAAACCATCGTGAAGTCGGTGGACGAGGTGATCCGGAGCACGGCCGTGGCCGACGCCGCGTTGCCGGTGACGCCGGAGGATCTCCTGCCCAGCGATGCCCTGCGCCTGGATCGTGAATCCTTGATCGAGCTGCTCGAGCGAGAGATGCTCGCCGCGGCGGCTCGCGAAGAATTCGAGGCGGCCGCGTCGCTGCGGGACCGCCTCGACGAACTCCGGCTGGAAGCCGGAAAGGAGCGCTCGAATGCGCCTCGAAACGATCGCCGCCCCGCTGGTCCGGATCGCGCTGACGGAGGACATCGGGGGCGGGGACGCCACCACCGAAGTCGTCGTTGATCCCAAGGCCCGGGTCCGCGCGCACATCGAAGCGCGCGGGAAGGGCATCCTGGCCGGAAACGCCGTCGCGGCGCTGGCGTTCACGGAGCTGGATCCGGAAGCCGAGATCCAGTGGGCCGTGCCCGAAGGCACCGAGGTCAAGCCGGGCGTGCGGATCGCCGAGATCCGGGGCCGCGCGCGCGCGATCCTGAGCGCCGAGCGGGTCGCGCTGAATTTCCTCCAGCGGCTGTCCGGCGTCGCCACGCTCACCCGCGCGTACGTGCGGGCGGTGGAGGGCACCGGCGTGAAGATCCTGGACACGCGGAAGACCACCCCCAGCTTGCGAATGCTCGAAAAGCACGCCACGGCCGTGGGCGGCGCGATGAACCACCGCTTCGGGCTCTTCGACGGGATGCTCATCAAGGAGAACCACGCCAAGGTGGCGGGCGGGCTGGCGCGCGCGGTGGAGAAGGCGAAGGCCCGTCCCCTGGGACTCCCGCTGGTGGCCGAGGCGCGGACCGTGGAGGAGGCCGAGATCCTGGCCACGCTGGGCGTGGACCGGATCCTCCTCGACAACTTCACGCCCAGCCAGGTGACGATGACCGTGAGGCGGCTCAAGGCGCTCGGGAAGGCGGGGAAGCTGGAAGGGCCGCGCCCGGCCACGGCGAAGAGGGCCGCGAAGGGCGGCGGCACCGCGGTGGCCGCGCCCGAGTCGATTTCCTCCGGCGGGATCCCCGAGATCGAGGTCTCCGGCGGGATCCGGCTCGAGAACATCCGCGAGTTCGCGCTGCCCGGGGTGACCTACATCTCGGTGGGCGCGCTCACCCATTCCGCCCCGGCGCTCGATCTGTCGCTCCTGGTCGACGACGTCTCCTGACGGGAGCCCCTCGTGGCCGATGATCTGATCCGCGCTGTCTCCAAGGTCCGCTTTCTCGGCGTGCCGGTCGAGGCGCATGAGAGCCTCGGTTCCACGAACGACGAAGTCTTCCGTCGCGCCGAGGAAGGCGCCCCCCAGGGGCTGGTGGTGCTCGCCCGCCACCAGACGGCCGGCAAGGGCCGGCTGGGCCGGACCTGGTTCGATCAGCCCGACCGCTCGCTCCTGTTCTCCATCCTGCTCCAGCCCACGATCCCCATTCCGTCGTATCCGCTTCTCTCCCTCACGCTGGCCGCCAGCGTCGCCGCGACGGCATCGATCGTGGGATCGGGCATCACGGTCAAGTGGCCCAACGACGTGCTCCAGCGCGGGAAGAAGTTCTGCGGCATCCTGGCGGAGTCGCGGGCGGTCCGTCCGGGCAACCCCCCTCGGCTCGTTCTCGGCGCGGGCGTGAACGTGAGCTACCGCGAGGAGGACTTCCCCGAGGAGCTCCGGGCGACCGCGACGTCGCTCACGAACAAGGACGGCGGACGCCCGGATCCCTCGTGGCTCTTCTCCCACATCCTCCAGCATTTCGCCCACGAGCTCGTGATGCTCGAGGAGCGCGATCTCATCGACCTCCTGCGCTTCCTCGAGACACGGATGCCTCCCGCGGGGTCCCCGGTGCGGGTCGCGTTGCCCGACCGGGTCGTGGAAGGGGAGTACCTGGGGCTCACGGTGACGGGAGCCCTCAAGCTGCGACATCCCGGCACGGGCGCTCTGGAGACGCTCACGGCGGGGGTGATGCAGTGAAGTGCCCCTCGTGCGGCCATCTCGAGGACAAGGTGGTCGATTCCCGGTCCGCGAAGGAGGGTCAGGCCATCCGCCGGCGGCGCGAATGCCTGGCCTGCCAGCGGCGCTTCACGACCTACGAGACGCTGGAGGTGACGCCGCTCCTCGTGATCAAGAAGGACGGGAGCCGCGAGCACTTCAGCCGCGAGAAGATCCTGAACGGACTCCTGCGTGCGTGCGAGAAGCGCCCCATCCCCGCCGAGAAGATCCACGCGATCGTGGACGCCCTGGAAGCCGACCTGATGCAGAAGGGCCAGGATGAGGTCCAGTCGAGCGAGATCGGCGAGCGGGTGATGACGGAGCTGCACCGACTGGACGAGGTCGCCTACGTCCGCTTCGCCTCGGTCTACCGCCGCTTCAAGGATCTGAACCAGTTCCTGGACGAGCTGCGGTCCCTCCTCAAGTGACGCAGACCCTCGAGCGTCCGATGTCCTTCCTCGAGCACCTCGAGGTGCTGCGCGCGGCGGTCTGGCGCGCCGCGACCGTGGCGCTGATCCTCGTCGCGACGGCCTGGTTCTTCTCCGGCAAGATCCTCGACGCCCTCATCCTCTACCTCCTTCGCGGCCAGAAGGCCCTGGCGCTGTCGCCCACGGAGGCCTTCTCGGCGCGGATCGAGGTCGCGCTCTGGACGGGCGGTCTGATCGCGCTCCCGTACGTGATGTTCGAGCTCTGGCGCTTCATCGCGCCGGGGCTCAAGAAGACCGAGCGCCACTTCGCCATTCCCTGGATGGTCGCCTCCGCGGTGCTCCTCTACCTCGGACTTTGGTTCGCGGTGGAGCTCCTGCTTCCCATGATCATCCGCATGCTCCAGTCCTTCGCCACCGAGCAGATCGAGTCCCGCATGTCGCTCTTAGCACTGCTCCACTTCTCGGTGAAGATGGCCGCCGGGTGCGGGCTTCTCTTCCAGCTGCCGCTCGTGCTCTGCCTCCTGGCGTGGTTCGGGGTGGTCTCGCCGCGCGTCCTGGCGCGCCAGTGGCGTCACGCCATCTTCTTCATCGCGCTGGCCGCGGCGGTCGTGACCCCGGGGGACGGCCCGTCCATGCTGGTGCTCTCGGCGCCGCTCGTGCTTCTCTACTTCGTGAGCCTCATCTTCGCCTGGTTGATCTGGCGCGCCCGTCACACGTCGCGCCGCGAGCCCGGCGAGCTCGGATAGGAAGGAGGGTTCGTGCTTCTCGCGATCGATGTCGGGAATACCGAGGTCACCCTGGGGCTGTTCGACGGGTCCACGCTCCGGCGCTCCTTCCGCCTGAGCAGCGAAACCCGGCGCACGCCCGACGAGCTCGAGCTCCTGCTCGGGCAGATCTTCCCGGAGCTCGCCACGGGCGGGACGCACGCCGCCGTGATCGCCTCGGTGGTCCCGACCGCCACGCCGGCGTTCGCCCAGGCCGCGCGCGCCCTCACCGGAACCGAGGCTTTGGTCATCACCGCCGCGACCACGAGCGGAATCCAGATCGAGTACCGCGATCCCGAATCGGTGGGCGCGGACCGGATCGCGAACGCGGCGGCGGCGCTGGAGCTCCACGGCGCGCCCGTGATCGTGGTGGATTTCGGCACCGCCACGACCTTCGACGTCATCGTGAAGGAGCGGCGCTACCTGGGCGGGGTGATCGCGCCGGGCATCGTGACGGGAGCGGACCACCTGATCCGGCGCGCGGCGCGCCTCTCGGCGTTCGAGCTCCATCCGCCGGAACGCGTGGTGGGGCGGAGCACCGAGGAGAGCCTCCAGTCCGGCGTCTACTACGGCGCCGTCGGCCAGGTCGACGCGATCGTCCGGCGCATCGCGGCGGAAGAGAAGATCGAGCCCCTCGTGATCGCCACGGGGGGACTGGCCCCCATGATCGCGAAGCACTCCGAGACGATCCAGAGAGTCGATCCCGACCTGACGCTCCACGGGCTCCGGATCCTTCACCAGCGCGCGAAGTAACGCCTTGCGCGGCCGTTTCCCATCAGGTAGATTCGACCTGATTAGCACTCGTTTGGGTATAGTGCCAACCATGCAAGGAGGAGCAGAGATCCATGGCAAAGCAGCTGCAGTTCAATTCCGCCGCGCGTGAGGCGCTCCAGCGCGGGGTGGACAAGCTGGCCAACACGGTCCGTGTGACCCTGGGGCCTCGGGGCCGGAACGTCGTCATCGACAAGAAATTCGGCGCGCCCACGATCACCAACGACGGCGTGACCATCGCGAAGGAGATCGAGCTGGAGAACCCCTACGAGAACATGGGGGCCCAGCTCCTCAAAGAGGTCGCCACCAAGACCCAGGACGTGGCGGTGCACGCCGGGTTGAGGCTCGTGACCGCCGGCGCCAATCCCATGTTCCTCAAGCGCGGCATGGACCGCGCGGTCCAGGCGATCGTGGCCGAGCTCAAGAAGCAGTCCAAGCCGATCAAGACGCCCGCGGAGATCGCCAGCGTCGCGACCATCTCCGCGAACAACGACCCCGAGATCGGGAAGCTCATCTCGGAGGCGATGGACGTGGTGGGGAAGGACGGCGTGATCACCGTGGAGGAGGCGCGGAGCCTCGAGACCACCAAGGAAGTGGTCGAGGGACTCCAGTTCGACCGCGGCTACCTTTCGCCCTACTTCGTGACCGATCCCGAGCGGATGGAGGCCGTCCTGGAAGACGGTTACATCCTGATCCATGACAAGAAGATCTCCTCCATCAAGGACATCATCCCCATCTTGGAGAAGGTGTCGCAGGTCGGGAAGCCCCTGCTCGTGATCTCGGAAGACATCGAGGGCGAGGCGCTCGCGACGCTGGTGGTGAACAAGCTGCGCGGCATCCTGAACGTCGTGGCGGCCAAGGCGCCCGGCTTCGGCGACCGCCGCCGGTCCATGCTCGAGGACATCGCGATCCTGACGGGTGGCCGCCTCATCACCGAGGAGGCGGGGCTCAAGCTGGAGAACGCTGTGGTGGCGGATCTCGGCCGCGCCAAGCGCATCGTCGTGGACAAGGAAAACACCACGATCGTGGAAGGCGCCGGCAAGAAGAGCGACATCAAGGCACGCGTGGACCAGATCAAGAAGGAGATCGAGGATTCCACGTCCGACTACGACAAGGAAAAACTGCAAGAACGCCTGGCCAAGCTGGCCGGCGGCGTGGCGGTGATCCATGTCGGCGCCGCGACCGAGGTGGAGCTGAAGGAAAAGAAAGCCCGCGTCGAGGACGCCCTGGCCGCGACCAAGTCCGCGGTCGAGGAAGGCATCGTGCCGGGCGGCGGCGTGGCGCTCCTTCGCGCCCAGGCCGCGCTCAGCTCCCTCGAGGCCAAGGGCGACGAGCGGTCGGGAATCGACATCGTGAGCCACGCGCTCGAGGCTCCGCTCCGCACCATCGCGGGCAACGCGGGCGCCGAGGGATCGATCGTCGTGGAGCGCGTCCGCACGCAGAAGGGCGCCATGGGCTACAACGCAGCGAACGGGCAATACGAGGACCTCTTCGAATCGGGCATCGTGGATCCCACCAAGGTCACCCGGTCCGCGCTCCAGAACGCGGTGTCCATCGCGTCCCTGGTGCTCACGACCGAGGCCGTGGTGACGGACTCGCCCGAGGAGGAGAAGCCCAGCATGCCGGGCGGCGGCATGGGGGGCATGGACTAGCCTGCGACCGCACGCACGAAATCGGGCCCCCGGGGCGTTCGCTCCGGGGGCTTTTCATTTCGTAAATCCTGGTATGGAAATTGCCCCGTGAAGCACGATAATCGCTACCACCTTGGTCCCAAGGAGATAGGGGAACGGACGTGAGCTTCGACCCCTTGACGGTCGACCGGCAAGAGCTTGTGATCAAACGATCAGAGCCCATTGCCCCGTACACGACGTTCGGCATCGGCGGCCCCGCCGATGTCCTGGTGGAGGCCTACACCGAACGGGCCCTGCAGCAGGTCGTGCGGGAAGCAATGCAGAGCCGCATGCGCTGGCTCCTGATCGGCGGCGGGAGCAATCTCCTCGTCGGCGACGCCGGCTTCCGCGGCCTCGTGATCGTGAACCGGATCGAGCACCTCCGCGTGAACGGCACCCACATCGTGGCCGGCGCGGGAGCGGACCTGGGCGAGGTGGTGGAGGCGGCGCGCGAGCACTCGCTCTCGGGCCTCGAGTTCGCGATCGACATCCCCGGCACGGTGGGCGGCGCCATCCGCGGCAACGCGGGCGCCTTCGGCCGCTCCGTGGGCGACATCTGCGTCCGGATCCGCCTCCTCGAGGGCACCGAGCTCGTGGACCGCACCCCCGCCGAGCTGGGCTTCGCCTACCGGCACAGCAACCTCAAGACGAACGACCACATCGTGGTGGAGACCGAGTTCGTTCTCACCCCCGGAGACCGCGCGGAGATGGACCGCATCATGGGGCAGCACGCCGCGCAGCGCGCCCGCCGGAAAGAAAAGGGTCTCAACACCGCGGGCTGCTTCTTCAAGAACCCCATCCTGGCCGACGGACAGAAAGTCGCGGCCGGTCAGCTGCTCGAAGCCGCCGGCGCGAAGGAGATCCGCGAAGGCGGCGCGGGCGTCCACGCCTACCACGCGAACTACATCGTGAACAACGGAGGGGCCTCCGCGACCGAGGTGCTCCGGGTCGCGCGCGAGATGAAGCGCCGCGTCGAGGAATCCGCCGGCATCACGCTCGAGGAAGAGGTGATGGTCGTGATGGATCCCGCGCGCGAGGGTGCCGTCTAGCGTCTCCGCAGCGTCTCCATTTGCGTCTCCGTAGCGTCTCCGTTCTTCTCCTCCCAACCCTCCGTCACGTCTTCATTTAGCTTGACCCTTCCTTCTCGCCGGAGCATCATCCCGATGCCCCCCGGAAGCCCACGCGACGCTTTCGCCAGCCCGCGTGTGGGGCAAAGAAACACACTCGATCTTCGTTTCGCCGCCAGTTCGCCACAGTTCGTGGAGTGGTGAGCTACGGCCTTCTGCCTCCTCCCCAAGGTTCACCCTCCTTGCGCTCACATTTCGTGCGGGATGCCTGTGGGAATTCCCGCCCCACCGGGAGCACGAGCATGCAGCCAAGGATCTCGATTCGTCTCTTCGGGAAGTTCTCGGTCCACTTGGGGGAACAGGAATTCCTGGCCCGCGCGTCCAGCCGGGCCAAGGAGATCCTGGCGTACCTGGCGGTCCACGGGGCCGCGCCGCGCGAAACCCTCGCAGGCCTGATCTCGAGCGAGGCCACCACCGAGCAATCCCGCAAGGCGCTCCGTCAGGTGCTCTGGAAGCTGCGCGCACAGCTGACCGTGGCGAACGGCGCGGACGCCACGCGGATCCTGAGCGTCTCCGACAGCTGGCTGGAGCTCGTGCTCGACGAGGTCTGGATCGACGTGGAGGAGTTCGAGCGGAACGCCGTGCGGCGCACGCCCCAGGGGAACGCACCGCTCACTCCGGCGGACACCACACGTCTGGCACGGGCGATCGACCTCTACCGGGCCGACCTGCTCCAGGGCTGGTATCAGGATTGGTGTCTCGAGGAGCGAGAGCGGCTTCGCCAGATCTACCTCGAGACGCTCGACGCGCTGGTCCGGTCCTGCGAGGCGAGCCAGGACGTGAACGCGGGGGTGGCCTACGCCGTGCGCGCGCTCCACACCGATCCGGCGCGCGAGTGCACGCATCGCGCGCTCATGCGTCTCTACTCCAGATCCGGGGATCGCGCGTCGGCGGCGCGGCAGTACGAGCGTTGCGCGGAAGCGCTCAAGAACGAGCTCCAGATCGAGCCGGATGACGAGACGAAGGCGCTCTACCGGGCCATCCGTCTGGGGCACCGCCTGCCGCCCGATCCGCCCTCGGAAGAATCCGTGCCGCTTCGCTCGCGGCGGCCGAAGATCTAGCTACCGCGCGCGGAGGAGCAGCACCGGCACCGTGACCCGGTGCTGCACGCGGATCGCGGTCGTGCCCAGGAAGATATCGGCCAGCGCGCGGTGGCCGTGCGTGCTCATGGCCACCAGATCGCAGCCGTGCTCGCCGATCCACTTCACGATCTCCCCCGGCGGATCCCCGTAGGCGAGCTCCGCCTCGGCGGGAATTCCATCCGCCGCGAATTCCTGCCGTATCGACTCGAGATAGGCGCTGTCCTCGTCCACCTCGGGGCTGACCGCGTTCCCTCCGAACCACTGAGCCGCCCAGCCGGTCGCGACGTGGAGCAGCACCACCCGGCTCTGCATCATCTTCGCCAGCGGCCGGATGTGGTCCAGGATCGCGCGGTCCGTGGCGGTCGTGTCGAGAGGGATCAGGATCTTGCGGTACATGCGTACCTCCTCGGGAACCGTCAGGCTCATGCCCCGGTGATGACCCGCCAGGCCTCGCGGAGGGACTCCGGCAAACCAGCCACGTCCATCGAGGTGATGATGATCGCGCTCAGCCACGCGGCGATCAAGAGAGCGATCCCCGGCCTCCAGGCCCCCATGCGCTTCCGCGAGCTCGTGAAATGCAGAAGCGGGAACATGGCCAGCGGCAGCTGGAGGGCCAGCACCACCTGGCTCAGCGTGAGCAGGTCGGTCACGCTCCCCTCGCCGCGAAGTCCGATGATCACGATCGCGGGGATGATGGCCAGGAGTCGGGTGATGAGCCGGCGCACCCAGGGCTGGATCCGCCAGCGCATGAACCCTTCCATGACCACCTGCCCGGCCAGGGTGCCGGTGATCGTGCTGCTCTGGCCGCTCGCGAGCAGCGCGACCGCGAAGAGGATGCTCGCGAGCGCGGTGCCCAGGAGCGGGGCCAGCGTGACGTACGCCACCCGGATCCAGTCGCTCTCCGCGCTGAACGCGACGATCTCGCCGTTCGGGAGCGCGACCTGGGTCTTGCCGTAGAAGACCATGGCCGCCAGGACCAGGATGGCCGCGTTCACGAGGAACGCGATGGCGAGCGCGACCACCGAGTCGATGGTGTTGTAGCGGATCGCCTTCTTCATCGAAGGCGTGTCCCGCTGGAAGTTTCGAGACTGCACCAGCGCGGAGTGGAGGTAGAGATTGTGGGGCATGACCGTCGCCCCGATGATGCCGATCGCCACGTAGAGCATCCCGGATTCCCGGAATCCCGGGGTGAGCAGGGCCGAGCCCATCTCGCGGAAGTTCGGGTGGGTGATCGGGAGGACGAAGATCTCGATGGAGTAGCAGACCCCGATCGTCGCCACCAGGAGGAGGATCACGGCCTCGATCGTTCGCACGCCGAAGCGCTGCAGCGCGAGCAGCAGAAAGACGTCGAGCGCGGTGATCATCACCGCCCAGAAGAGGGGAATGTGGAACAGGAGGTTGAGCGCCACCGCGCTCCCCAGCACCTCGGCCAGGTCGCAGGCCATGATCGCGAGCTCGCAGAGGAGCCAGTTGGGCCAGCGCGACCATCGCGGGTACCAGTCCCGGCAGGCCTGCGCCAGGTCCTTGCCCGCCACCACGCCGAGACGGGCCGAGAGGACCTGCATGAAGATGGCCATGATGCTGGCCATCAGGACCACCCAGAGCAGGTTGTACTTGAACTGGGCGCCGGCCTGGAGATCCGTGCCCCAGTTGCCTGGATCCATGTACCCGACGCTCACGAGGATCGCCGGTCCTACGAACGCCCGCCACTGGCGGAAGAACCCCTGCGAATGGTGCGGCACCGGAACCGTGCCGTGCATGCCCTCCAGGGAGGGGTGTCCCGTGCGCTCGGGCTGGACTTCGTTCATGGGGCGCTCACGAAGACGCGCGCGGCAAGCGCGGGCCCGATCACGTGGGTCTTCTGGCCCACGCGGATCGTGAGCGGTCCCTCGAAGGGCTCCCGCTTGACCAACTGCACCGCGGCGCCGGGCAGGAA
>WNFK01038197.1_pt1 | contig 13065 bp, 12 predicted proteins | sample 5400281 | NCBI WGS metagenome assembly WNFK01 (sample SAMN13153350, study PRJNA577476) | soil metagenome | isolation source: 20 cm soil on Douglas fir-dominated hillslope | place: USA:California | collected 2013-09-17
CGCGCTACTCGCAGGCGCTGACGCTGGTGCCCTGACCGGGCGATCCCGAACACTGCGGCGACAAACGTCCACTTGCCGCTCCAGGCGGTCCGGAGCGCGAGCAGCCTGAAGCGGTCCTCCACTAGAGTCCGTTCCCCCAAACGGAGGGACGCATCATGAAAGGATTACTCGCGCTGACGGCCTGCCTGATCCCGGGCTGCATCTACGCCGACGTGAAGTCTCCGCTCGCCTATCGCGCGCCGACGGCAGTCGAGGCTGATGCCGGAGCCGGTGTGGAAGTGGAAGGCATCGCCCGCAACCAGGCGGTCCTCTTGCTGTTTGCGTGGGGCGACGGCGGATACGCGGCCGCGGTCGCCGACGCGAAGGCGAAGTCCGGCGCCACGCAGCTTGCCGACGTGCGCGCCGACACCACGTTCTTCAACGTGCTCTTCCTCTACGACAAGGCGTGCACTCGCGTCGTCGGGAAGGTCGTCCGGTGAAAGCGCTCCTCTGTTACGGGCTGCTGCTTGCCGGATGCGCCGCGCCGGTGATGCGGCCGTATCGGATTGCACTCGCCATCGAGGACAGCTCTGCCCCGCTGGCCTGGCGCGCCGACACGCGATCGGCGCCGATCGAAGTCCACGGCGAATCCTGCCGGAACGCGATCGGGCTGCCGCTCTTCCTCTTTGGAGGTTTTGACCTGGTCGGCTGGGCCGATGCCGGCTACCGCGAGGCGGTCGCCAAGGCGCAAGCGCAGGCCCCCGGGAGCACGCTGTCCGACGTCCGCGCGGACGTGCGCTTCGTCAACGTCCTCATCTGGCGGCAGGAATGCCTGGAGGTGACCGCGTCGGCCCGATGAGCCGCCGTCACCGCCGCCGTCCATCCTCTGACACTCGCGGGTCACGCCGTCCTGCCGCGGCGCGGCGTGACTTCCGGGAATCGCCATGTGCTGGGACCTTCGCCCGATCAACGCTCTCCTCGGGAGGAAGGCATGAACGATCCTCGACTCCGCAAATCCTCTGCAAGATGGCTTCATTCTGTTGGCCTCACCGCAACGATCGCCGCATTCGCGCCCGGGGCGCTCGCCCAGGCTGCAAAGGTGGACATCGACGAACATCGGACCACGCCCGTGGGCCATCGCTACATCCACGGCGAGCTCGGCGACGCCAAGTTCCAGATGGCGCTGCCCGACAACTGGAACGGCAAGCTGCTGATCGGCGCGCGCGGGTTCTCGGGCGACGAGAACTCCTCCGGCGCGTTCAAGACCGTGGGACTGCAGAAGGGCTATGCGTACGCCCTGAGCGATCCGACCGTGTCGCCGGGCGAGACCGCCGTATACAAGCGGCTGGTGGAGGCTCGTCTCGGCTCCCGCGCGCGCGACTTCCTGGCCGTCTACTACTTCCCGGGCATGGGGCACGGCGGCGCGGAGTACGACGCCTCGCTCAGCGCGCAGCTCGACGCACTCGAGAAGTGGGTCGACTGGCACCAGAGCGGCGGGCGAGCTGGATCGCTGCCGCCCAACGTGCTCGCCGGCGTGCCGCGCGACTGAGCTCGCTGTTCTGCAACGGCGCTGCGCCTCGCCTGGTCCGCCCTCCCGCCTTGTCGGGACGCAGCGCCGGTTTCTCTGCCTCAGGGCTGCTGGCCTTGCCGGCGCAACGCAGCAATCCCGGGCTCGTCCAGCTCGAACACAGCGTCGATGTAGCTCTCGATCAGCGGGAGCAGGAGCTCGCGGGGGCCGCTCCTCCAGTCGTCGCTTCCGTAGAACGCGTCTTCCTGGCTCTGCCGCTCCGCGAGGTCCTGGAAGCTGCGGATCACGTAGAACGAGCTCTCGTCGTGCGCGGACGGCCCGAAGGCCACGACGTCGAATCCCCAGCGCCGCAGCAGGGGCAGCGAGCGCTCCACGAACACGCGGTGGAATTCGCCCCGCGATCCCGGCTTGAGGTTCAGGGCCCGGACTTCGATGATGCGGTGCCGTACGGGCATGATCGGCACCGTAGCACCCTCACCGCAGCGTTCGGGCCCAGGTCAGCCTGATCTGTCCACGCGGACGCGGTCGGTCACGTCGGCGACCGCGAGGAACGCCCCTTGAATTCGTGAGGCGAATGGCAGCCGCGCGCCGGTAGCGGCCGGGTAGAATGGACTTCATGACCCTGGTCGCCTGTGTCCTCCTCCTCGCCGCCGCTCCCGCAACCGAAGACGCCCGATTCGAGGCGTTCGCGCAGAAATACATCCAGGAGCAGCTCGATCGCGACCCGGAGACTGCGACCCGGCTCGGCGAGCACCGCAACGACGCGCGCCTCAACGACTACAGCGCGCAGGGCGTGCAGCACGAACTGAACGCTGCCAAGGGCGGGCTGAAGGAGCTCGCGGGGATCGATGCGAAGAAGCTCTCGCCCGAGAACGCCGTCGATTCCCGCATCCTGAAGAACCGCCTCGAGGCCCAGGTCTACGAGCTGGAGACCCTGCGCGGCTGGCAATGGAACCCGCTGCAGTACAACGTGGGCAGCGCGATCTACGAGATGATCGCCCGGGAGTTCGCGCCGCCCGAGCAGCGGCTGCGCTCGGCCATCGGGCGGCTGAACGCGGTTCCCGGCGTGGTCGCGGCGGCGAAGGCGAATCTCAAGACGCCGCCGAAGGTCCACACCGAGACCGCCATCCAGCAGAACAAGGGGACCACCCGGCTGGTGAAGGAGCAGCTCGATCCGCTGGTGAAGCAGGCGCCGGTTCTGGAGCCGGAGTTCCGGGCGGCGCAATCGAAGGCGCTGGCGGCGCTCGCGGACTACCAGCAGTGGCTGGAAAAGGACCTGCTCCCGCGCTCCACCGGCGACTTCCGCCTGGGCGACGCGAAGTTCCGCAAGAAGCTGCGGTTCGCGCTCGACTCCGATCTCTCCAAGGAGGAGATCCTGCGCCGCGCCGAGGCGGATCTGAAGGCGACGCGGGCAGCGATGTACCACGTCGTGGTGCAGATCTGGCCGAAGCTGTTCCCCGACAAGCCGGCGCCCATCGACCAGGGCGCGGCGATCAAGGCTGTGCTCGACGAGTCGGCGAAGAAGCACCCGACCAATGGGACCATCCTCTCGCAGGCGACCAAGGCGCTGTCCGAGAGCACCGCGTTCGTGAAGGAGAAGGGTTTCGTCACCGTGATCGACGAGCCGCTGGACATCGTGGCCACGCCCGAGTTCCAGCGGGGCGTGGCAGTGGCCTCTTGCAGCCCCTCGGGGCCTTTGGAGAAGAACAGGAAGACCTTCTATTACATCTCGCCCACGCCGGAGGACTGGAAGCCGGAGCGCGTGGAGTCGTTCTTCCGCGAGTACAACGACTCGATGCTGCAGGAGGTGACCATCCACGAGGCAATGCCGGGGCACTACCTCCAGCTGGCGCACGCGAATCGCTTCCGGGCGCCGACGCTGGTGCGCGGGGTCTTCTTCTCCGGCACCTTCGTGGAGGGCTGGGCCACCTACGCGGAGCAGCTGATGGCGGACGCCGGCTACGGCGGGCCCGAGGTCCGCATGCAGCAGCTCAAGATGCGGCTGCGGATGATCCTCAACGCGATCATCGACCAGAAGATCCACACCGCGGGCATGAGCGAGAAGGAGGCGATCGCGCGGATGAAGAACGATGGCTTCCAGGAGGAGGGCGAAGCCGTGGGGAAGTGGAAGCGCGCCCAGCTCACCTCGACGCAGCTCTCCACGTACTACGTGGGCAACGCGGAGATGAACGACATCCGGGCGGCCTGGGAGAAGAACCACGGCAAGGATCCCGACCTGCGCGCCCTACCAGCGGCGGAGCCGCGATTCGGGTCCCCTGAGCTGGAGCGCAACCGCGTGTCCGACAGCTGCGACATCGCCATCGTCGGCGCCGGCGTGATCGGCTGCAGCGTCGCGTTCCACCTCGCCCGGATGGGACAGCGCGGCGTGCGGATCCTCGAGAAGGAGCCGCTCCCGGGCACGGGCTCCACCTCGCGTGCCAACGGCGGCATCCGCGCCCAGTTCACCACCGAGGTGAACATCGCGATGTCGCTCGCCTCGATGGCGATCCTCGACGGCCTCGCCGACGAGATGGGCGACCCGCCCGTCTACCGCAAGGCCGGCTACCTCTTCGTCACCGGCGATCCCAAGAAGCTCCGGTCGATGGCCGCGGCGTCGGAGTTCCAGCGGGCGCGCGGCGTCTCGGTGGACCTGCTCGACGAGGGAGGAGTGCGCCGCCACGCGCCTTGGATCGCGGGCCCCGTCGCGGGCGGGACGTACGGTTCGCGCGACGGCTTCGTCGACCCAGGTCGCCTCACCAACTTCTTCCTCCGCGATTCGACGAGCGCCGGGGTCCAGATCCGCTACGGCGCCGAAGTGGGGGCGATCGAGCGCGATCAAGCCGGTTTCCGGCTGCAGCTCGGCGCCGGAGAGCTGAGGGCGCGGGTGGTGGTCAACGCCGCGGGCCCCTACGCGAAACGGGTCGCGGCCATGCTCGGCGTGGAGCTGCCCGTCGAGCCGGTGCGCAGGCACCTGCTCATGAGCGGCCGCATCCTGATCGCCTGGTCCAACGCCGACGAGCCGGCCGGCTTCAACCTGACGTTCGATCCGGACTTCGTCGAACGCATCGCCGACGCCGTGGACCGCCGGTTCCCGGACGTCGCCGCCGCGGGGATCGATCGGCGGCGGAGTTGGGCCGGCCTCTACGAGGTGACGCCCGATCACCACGCCGTGATCGGTCCCTCGGGGGTGCCCGGTTTCCTCCTCGCAAACGGCTTCTCGGGGCACGGCGTGATGCACTCCCCCGCGGCAGGCCGCGCCGTCGCCGAGCTGATCGTGCGCGGGCGCAGTAGCGTGGACATCTCCGCCCTGTCGGTCGGGCGCTTCGCCCGGGGCGAGTTCATCCACGAGACGATGGTGCTCTGAGCGGCGGCAGGGGTCACGTCAACCGCCGCTGGAGGGGAAGGGATGAACGAGCTTCGGCGTGCTGCCAATACCGGTCATGCTTCACGACTCCCGGTTCGCGTCTTCCTCCTCACCGGTCTCGCCCTCCTCGGTTTCGCCGCCAACTCGCTTCTGTGCCGCGGAGCCCTGGGCGCGGGGCAGGCCGATGCGCCGACTTTCACGGGGCTGCGCCTGCTCTCAGGCGCGACGGTGCTCTGGCTGCTCGCGCGTCCGGCCGGCGGCGTCCGCGGCGGGAGCTGGGCCTCCGCCTTCGCGCTCTTCGCCTACGCCGGCGCGTTCTCGTTCGCGTATCTCTGGCTCGGCGCCGGAGTGGGAGCGCTCCTGCTCTTCGGAGGGGTGCAGGTCACCATGATCGGTGCGGGCATCGCGCGCGGGATCCGCCCAGGCGCGCGGGTGTGGCTGGGCAGCTTGCTCGCGACCGGAGGCCTCGCGTGGCTCACCGTGCCCGGAGCGCGTGCTCCGTCGCTGCCCGGGTCGATCCTGATGCTGGCCGCCGGCGTCTCCTGGGGCATCTACTCGCTGCGCGGACGGCGCTCCGGCGCGCCGCCGCTTCCGACGACGGCGGACAACTTCCTGCGCAGCCTGCCCTTCGCGCTCGCCCTCTTCGTTCCCTTCGCGATCAGCGCCCACGTGACCGCGCGCGGCGCGACGCTCGCCTTGATCTCCGGCGCCCTCGCCTCCGGCGTCGGGTACAGTCTCTGGTACGCCGCATTGCCGTCACTGAAGCCCGCGACCGCCGCGGTGGTCCAGCTCCTCGTTCCGGTGATCGCGGCCAGCGCGGCGGTGGTGCTGTTCGGCGAGACCGTGACGCCTCGGTTCGCGGTGGCCGCCGCGGCGATCCTCGGGGGCGTCGCGCTGGCAATCGTGCCGCGAGGGTGACGCGGATCAGAAATTCCGCGACCGCCGCATGATGTCCTCCGCTTCCGAGAATCCGACCGGACGTAGAACTCCTTCACCTCGCTTCGGGCGAAGGTGAACAAGGCGGATGAGGAGTTCAAGGAGAGCAACAAGAAGGGCCACCGTGCTCCGGCGCGGCTCGCGGGTGGACACGGTGGACCTGTTTCCCGCCACCACCGAGGTGGTGGACACGCGCCCCGACGAGTGGGCACGTGGATGTTCCACTGCCACGTGGCCGACCACATGGCAGCGGGGATGATGACCCGCTACACGGTGCTCGATCCGGCCGTCAGCCCCTGACGCTCGACGCGACGGAGGTCGGATCGGCCGCCCCCAATTCCCAGGAGGGAAACATGCGTCTTCCGTCGAACTCCCGCGCCGCGCTCTGCGCGGTCGCAGTCGTGCTCGCCGTCGCGGCACGGGCCGAGGCCCGCGTCGTCGCTCTGGTGGTCGAGTCCAGGCAGCCGTTCCTGGGCGGCGTCGAGTGGGGCACGGTCGGACCCTACGAGCGGCTCATCGGCACCGCGTTCATGGAAGCGGATCCGCGCGATCCGCTGAATGCCGTGATCGTGGACCTGCAGCTCGCCCCGAAGAACGCGAACGGCATGGTCGAGTACTCCACGCGGTTCGTGATCGTGAAGCCGGTCGACATGTCGCGCGGCAACCACAAGATCTATTACGGCGTGAACAACCGCGGGAACAATCCCTTCGCGCTGCTCACCGCCACCACCACCGCGCAGGTGGCGGCCTTCGACGTCTTCTTCCAGATGGGGTACACGCTGGTGGACGCCGGCTGGGAAGGCGACGTCGTGCAGACCGCCACCAACCTCGCCGCCAACCTGCCGGTCGCGCGCCAGCCGGATGGAAGCCCCATCGTCGGCACGATGCGGGTGGAGTACTCCGACCGGAACCTCCCCCTGGCCGGCACGTTCACGCTCAACCTGGAGGGCAACGCCTCGTTCCGCTCCTACGAGACGGCCGACACGAACACCGGGCACTCGCTGCTGACGGTGCGCGACGACGTCGCAACGCCCAAGACCACCATCGCGTCCGATCGCTGGGCCTTCGGCAAGTGCCCGACGGGCCAGGCGAGCCTCGTGCCCTCGACCTTCGACATCTGCTCCTTCGACGGATTCCGCAACGACAAGATCTACCAGCTGATCTACCCGGCCAAGAACCCGATCGTGATGGCGCTCGGGCATGCGACCACCCGCGACTTCGGCTCATTCCTCCGCTACGAGGCGCGCGACGAGGCCGGGAACGCGAATCCGTTGGGCGCCGGGATCCGCCGTTCCTACGCCACCGGCGCGTCGCAGACGGCCGGCTACTTGCGCGACTTCATGTATCTCGGCTTCAACGAGGACGAGTCCCACCGCAAGGTGTTCGACGGCATCCTCCCCACCATCGGCGGCACCGACCGCGTCTTCATCAACGTGCGCTTCGCCGATCCGAACATCTGGTCCGATCAGGACGACCGGCACGACTTCCTCCAGACCAGCTACCCGCCTCTCACCTACGCGGTGACCACCGATCCGGTCAGCGGAGTCCACGACGGCGTGATGAAGCGCCCCCACACCGACCCGCTGGTCATGCAGACGGACTCGGAGACCGAGTTCTGGCAGCTCAGGGGATCCCTGAACGTCCAGGACGGGCGAGGAGAGCCGGTGCGCCTGCCGGACAACGTGCGGCTCTACTTCAACTCGAGCGCTGCGCACTCGATGCGCATCACCGGCCTGCGCACGAACCCGCCGGGAACGAGCGCGCTGTGCGCCAATCCGACCCCCGGCGGCACGGTGATCGAGACCGCCCGCGCCACGCTGGTGGCGATGGACCTGTGGGCGGATCAGGGGATCGAGCCTCCGCGCAGCAACTACCCCCGGCTCGAGGACGGGACGCTGATCCCCTTGGAACGCGCGCAGCAGAAGTTCCCGCACATCCCGGGAGGGACGGGCTTTCCCACCGTGCAGAACCAGCTCGATCTGCTCGTCTTCGGGCCGCTCTTCGGCCGGCTCGGCGGCGTGCTCAATCTCCAGCCGCCCCTGATCGGACCGCGCTACCAGCAGTACGTGCCCAGGTCCGACGAGGACGGCCTGAACGTCGCCGGCGTGCGCCCCATGCAGGTCCGCGCGCCGCTCGGGACCAGCTCGGGCTGGAACATCCGGGCTGCCGGCCACCGGCCGCCCAATCTCTGCGGCTTGACCGGATCCTTTTTCGCCTTCGCCAACACCAAGGCGGATCGGAGGGCGTCGGGCGATCCCCGCAAGTCGCTGGAGGAGCGCTACCGGAACCACGACGGCTTCGTGAAGGCGGTGGAGAGAGCGGCGCGCGATCTGGTGCGCGAGCGCTTCCTCCTCCAGGTGGACGCGGACGCGTTCATCGCCGCGGCGGAAGCGAGCCCGATCTTGCAGTGACGAGGCCTGATGGAGCGGGCGCCGGAGTCGGTCCCGGCGCCCTTCCCAGCTCGACGCCGTGGGATTACGTCCGCGCGCGCACCCAGCCGAACCGCGTGTTGCGCGGCGAGTTCCCCGCCGCCAGGTACTCGCGTCGCAGCTTGGACAGGTTGTCGTTCATCGCGAATCCCGCGTATTCCATCGTCCGCTTCAGCGAGACCGGGATCAGCGAAGCGTAGTTCACCGGCACCGGATGGTATGCGCCGCGATCGTCATGATCATGATCGCCGTGATCGTCGTCGTCGCCGCAGTTGCCAGAGCGGTCATCCGTCAGCCGGCCATTGGTGTTCTTGATCCCGTACAGCCGCGCGTTGTTGAGCCCGAGGATCTTGCGCTTGGCGGTCTCGGTGATCTGCGGATACCCGAACTGCTTGCGCGTGCCTCCGCCGCCGCTGTCGGGGAAGACGTCGGGGATCTGGAACCGCCAGAGCGCCTCGATCTGCCACTGCGGCCCGCCGTACCAGACCGAGTCGGAGCCGAAGACGATCCGGTTCTCGCCGAAGAACTTCAGGCCCTGGCCGAGGATGTGCGCGCAGACGCTCGGGAAGGTGACCACCGAAGACGCGAAGGTCGTTCCCAGCTCGGAGTACACGTTCGGGATCTGCGCCGACTCCTGGTAGAACTGCGTGGTCCAGATGATGTCCGGCACGCCGTTGCGCAGGTTGCCGGACTTCACGTCGACCAGCGCGTTCGACATCCAGAAGCCCGGCCGGATGCAGGAGTGGTAGATGAGGAAGTTCATCCGCGGTCACCGCGGCGTTGGTCGAGAGCCCCTTGTGGATGCAGATGTTGTAGAAGCCCGGGTTCTTGCGCGCCAGATCGCGGTACTCCGGCGCGGTGATCACCTCGTACATCGGGTACGCCACCGCCGGGTCGTCGAGCCTCCACCGGGTCATCAAGGAGTTCGGGTCGTTGTCGAGCTTGGCGTTGTTCGACGAGGTGTATCCCTTCCAGGAGTCGGGCTTGAGGTTCTCGATCTGCCAGCGCTGGTAGTCGCCGTAGAGCGGATCCGCCTGGTTTCCGACGCCGGGATAGAGCTGGCCGTGCGCCAGCATCCGCCGCGAGCCGGCCAGGGCGTTCAGCCAATCGCGCACCGCGACGGTCTGGGCGGAGGTGAGCAGCTCGCCCGCCTGGCTCTCGGCGATGTTCTTCGGGGGCCGGTTGCCTCCGATGTCTGGAATGGCCGCCGAGGTGTTGTTGCTCAGCACGCCGATGGTCACCTGGCTGTCGAGGTACACGTCCTTGACGAACTGGACGAGCTGGAAGTTCTCCTTCACGTTGGGCAGGCCGACCAGCGCCGGGTTCCAAGGGAAGTTCGAGCGGCCGAGCTCGTCGGGCCCACCGCCGCTCAAGTTCGGGACGATTCCTTCCGCGATGGCGCGCAGCGACTGCCCGGACGTCGCCAGGCTGGAGCGGACGGTGTGGAGCTGGTCGTCGAGGACGAAGAGGTCTTCGGGCGGAGCGTTCTTCGCGTGCGCTGCGGGCTCGAACATCTCCTCCTTGTCGACCTTGAAGTATTCCGCCCCGTGCGCCTCGTTCATGGCGAGGAACGAGGCAGCCATGCCGCCCGAGCTGGCGAGGAACTTCCGCCGGCTGATACCGAGCTTCTTCGACACCGTGGTCGCGTAGTCCAGGATGCGCGCTTCGACCTCCTTCTGCTTGGGCGTCTGCGGGTCCGGCAGATATTCGCCGTTCGAGACCATCTGCGTGGGGATCGGCGACTTCAGCTCATCCGCCACGTCCGCTCGGACGAGGCCTTCGAGCTGATCTTCGCTGAACCACGAGTCTTCCTCTCGCGAGCCAGGCAGCTTCTTGGCCATCCGTCTACCTCTCCATACCCGGGGCCGCGGCGGGGATTCGCCGCATGGCACGACGTTCGTTTCAGGCGACGCGTGCGGTCTCCGAGCGGATCGCGCCTACGGTGTGGGCCCTTCGTGGATCAAGGTGCGGCGAGCCGACGCGCGCGGGCGCGTTCTCCTCGACCGCGGTCAAGCTGCCGAAACGCAGTTGCCTTTGCCGATTTGTTTCCGTGGATTTCAAGGCCGCGCATGACCTTCGTCGCCCTCGGCCGATGGTCGCTTGCGTTTTCGTATCATTTCTGTGACCCGGCCCAGCTGGCGCTTGCGCGCTCACCGGCTCTTGCGCAACATCGGGGCGGATGAAAGCCGCGGTGCTGGAGATCGCCGGCGCGGGCGCGCTGGAGGAGCGCCTCGCGCGCACGCTGCGCGATCTGGCGGCCTTTGGCGAGAAGCGTGCCGGCAGCCCCGCAGGCGCCGCGAGCGCGGCGTACATCCTCGCCCGCTTCCGCGCCGCCGGGATCGAGACGGGGATCGAGACCTTCCGGGTTCCCGCCTTCGTGTTGCACGGCTCCTCGCTGCGCGCCGGCGCGCGTCCGGTCGTGCACGACGTCCTCGCCTATTCCGGCTGCGGCGCCGTGGAAGGGCTGCTCGCCCACGTCGGCACGGGCGAGCCCGCCGACTACGACGGCCGCGACCTCGCCGGGCGCGTCGTGCTGGTGGAGCGGAACGTCACCTACCACCGCAGCGCCCAGTACCGGGAGGCCGTTGCCCGCGGCGCCTTCGGCCTCGTCTACGTCAGCCACGCGCCCGACAACCTGGTGCAGATCGGCACCATCGCCGATCCGGAGGGCGGGTTGGGCAGGATTCCGGCGGTCAGCGTGGGCGAGCGCGACGGGCGGGAGCTGATCGCGCAGGCCAGGAACGGCGACACGCTCGCCTCGCTGCGGGTGGATGCCTCGGTGGAGCCCGGCACCGGCCAGAACGTCGTCGGCCGGCTTCCGGGCAAGGGACCCGCGCTGCTGATCGGGGCACACCACGACACCTGGCACGCGGGGTCGACGGACAACGGCACCGGCGTCGCCGTGCTGATCGAGCTGGCGGAGCAGATGGCGCGGGCGCCGGGCCGGCGCCCGATCGCGTTCGTGGCTTATGACGGGGAGGAGCTGGGGCTATTCGGCGGATATGATTTCCTCCGCAAGCACGTGATCGGGACGAAAGAGAAGTTCGCCGCCTTCCTCAATCTCGAGATTCCCGGCGCTGGCGCGGACGACATCCGGGCGCTCGCGCACACGCACGCCCTGGAAGGCCCGCTTCGATCGACCGCCCTCGACGAGCTGTCCCCACCGACATCCAGGGCGCGTATCGCTGGGGAATGCCGGGCGCTTCCACCGCCTGCGACACTCCCTGGTACCACACGGCCGCCGATACTCCGGACAAGGTGGACCTCCCGTTCCTGGCGAAAGCCGCCGCGCGCTGGCGGCGCGCCGTGACCGCGTTGGACGCCACCGACGACGAGGCGTTTGCCGGGCCGGATCCACATCTCTGGTGCCTGCAGATCGAGGCGACGCCGGAGGAGGGCGGCCTGCGAGTGAAGGCGCGCGCGTCGATGCCCGACGGCGCGCCGGCAGCCGGCGCCACGGTGGAGATCTGGCTGGACGTCGACGACTACACGCGCGCTTTTCGCGCCGAGCTCCGCTCCGACCATCGCGGCGAGACGTCCGTGCTCGTCCCCGCCGAGGCCCTGCGCCGGGGCGGTGGGGGCCGGTATGTGCATGTGACCGCGGGCGATCGCTGGCCGATGGCCGAGCGCATCTTGGCACTCATCTGATGCAAAGCTTTTTCGCGCGCGCAACGTGAATGCCACGTGACTCATATATGGCTATCAGGCATCTCTGGAGGAGGTGCCAATGGGTCGCTGGGAAATCCGTCCGCTTCGCTCGGAAGACTTCGCGCCGCTCATGCGGCTCGAGGAAGAAGTCTTCGGAGCGTGCGGCGAGAAAACGCTCGGCCCCTATTACGTTCGGCTTTGCAGCGAGTTCTTCACCGATACCTGCTTTATCGCCCTGGCCGACGGCGAGCCCGCCGGATACGTCCTTTGCTTCGTTCGCGGGCGCGAAGCCTACTGCACGACCCTCGCGGTCACTCCCCGGTTCCAGGGCACCCGCCTGGCGCTGCGGCTGGTGAAGAGGTTGATCGGAGCCATCGCCCAGCGGGTCGACTCCTGCTGGTTCACGGTGAAAGAGGAGAACAGCGCGGCCCGCGCCATCCACGCCGTCCTCGGCGCGCGGGAGGTGGAGGTTCGCAAGGACTTCTACGAGCCGGGCGACGATCGCATCGTTTCCCGGATCGACCGACCGCAGTTCGAGGCGCTGCGCGCGCGGATGGAGCGGCTGGGATTGCTCCCGGACGACAAGATGGCGGACGTGGCGTGAGATTGCTCTTGCGTCTGAGGCGGATCGGAGGAACCGCCTCGGCCGCGCTGCAGCTGGCCGGGCGACTGGCCTTCCTCCGGGCGCTCGAAGACGCGCCGGACCTGCGCTCGCGCGCGGCCGTGCTGCAGCGGATCGCGCGCTTCTTGCTTCGGGTCCACGACATCCAGGTGGAGGAGGACGGACCACGCCCGGGCGGCCCGTCGCTGATCGTGGCCAATCACGTGAGCTATCTCGATCCGCTGGTGATCCTGGCGTCACACCCGGCGCTCCCGGTCGCGAAGGAGGAGGTGCGCGAGTGGCCGGTCATCGGTCCGCTCTGCGCGCGCGCCGGCGTGCAGTTCGTGTCGCGCAAGAACCCCGCCAGCGGCGCCTCTGCGCTGCGGACCATGGCCCGGACGCTGCTCGAGGGCGCGTCGATCCTGAACTTTCCGGAGGGGACCACCACGGGCGGAGGGCAAGTGCTTCCGCTCAAGTCCGGGTGCTTCGGAATCGCGCGCGCAGCGGGCGTCCCGGTGGTTCCGGCGGCAATCGCGTGGGAGTCGGAGTCGTTGAGCTGGACCGGCGACGCATCGTTCGT
>WNFK01213384.1_pt1 | contig 13065 bp, 13 predicted proteins | sample 5400281 | NCBI WGS metagenome assembly WNFK01 (sample SAMN13153350, study PRJNA577476) | soil metagenome | isolation source: 20 cm soil on Douglas fir-dominated hillslope | place: USA:California | collected 2013-09-17
TCATGCCCCCTTCGCTTCGCTCAGGGTGACGGGCAGGCCCTTCCGGGCTGCTCGTCCCTTCTATTCGCTGCCGCCAGTTACTTTTTCTCGTCGACGATCTCGTAGTCGGCCTCGACCACGTCGTCCTTCGGCGCGGAGGCCGCCGGCTCGCCGGCGGGACCCGGGCCGGGCTGGCCCTCGGGGCCCGCGCTCTGGGCACTCTGGTACAGCGTCGCGCCCGCGGCCGAGTAGGCCGCGTTGAGCTCGTCGAGCGCGGTCCGGATGCCGTCGGCCTCGCCGGTGCGGAGCGCCTGGCGGGCCGCCTCGAGCGCCGTATCCAACCGGGTCTTGGCGTCCGCGGGCAGCCGGTCCACCCACTCCTTGCTGTCCTTCTCCACCCGGTAGATCAGGCTGTCGAGCTGGTTCCGCTGCTCGATCTGCTCCCGGCGCGCCTTGTCCTCCTGCGAATGCTGCTCGGCCGCCTTGACCATCCGGTCGACGTCCGAGTCGCTGAGGCCGCTCGACGCCTCGATCCGGATCTTCTGCTCCTTGCCGGTGGCCTTGTCCTTGGCCGTCACGTGGAGGATGCCGTTCGCGTCGATGTCGAACCCGACCTCGACCTGCGGCATGCCGCGGGGGGCCGGCGGGATGCCCGTGAGCTGGAACTTGCCGATGGTCCGGTTGTCCTGGGCCATCTGGCGCTCGCCCTGCAGCACGTGGATCTCCACCGTGGTCTGATTGTCCTCGGCGGTCGAGAAGGTCTCCGACTTCTTGGTCGGGATCGTGGTATTCCGCGGGATCAGCACGGTGGTGACGCCGCCCAGCGTCTCGATGCCGAGCGAGAGCGGGGTGACGTCGAGCAGCAGCACGTCCTTGACCTCGCCGCCGAGCACGCCGCCCTGGATGGCCGCGCCGATGGCCACGACCTCGTCCGGGTTGACCGACTTGTTGGGCTCCTTGCCGAAGAAGTCCTTGACGATCTGCTGGATCTTCGGGATGCGGGTCGAGCCGCCGACCAGGATGACCTCGTCGATCGCCTTGGGGTCGAGCCCCGCGTCCTTGAGCGCCTGCTGCATCGGCGGGATGGTGCGCTGGATGAGGTCGTCCACCAACTGCTCGAACTTGGCCCGCGTGATGCTGATGTTCAGGTGCTTCGGGCCGCTCTGGTCCGCCGTGATGAACGGCAGGTTGATGTCGGTCTGGGTGGTGCTCGAGAGCTCCATCTTGGCCTTCTCCGCGGCCTCCTTCAGGCGCTGGAGCGCCATGGCGTCCTTGGAGAGGTCGATGCCCTGGTCCTTCTTGAACTCGGTCACCAGCCAGTCGATCAGCCGCTGGTCGAAGTCGTCGCCGCCCAGGTGGGTGTCACCGTTGGTCGCCTTGACCTCGAAGACACCTTCGCCGATGTCCAGAATCGAGATGTCGAACGTACCGCCGCCGAGGTCGTAGACGGCGATCGTCTCGTCCTTCTTCTTGTCGAGCCCATAGGCGAGCGCCGCGGCGGTCGGCTCGTTGATGATCCGCAGCACTTCGAGCCCCGCCACACGGCCGGCGTCCTTGGTCGCCTGCCGCTGGCTGTCGTTGAAGTAGGCGGGCACGGTGATGACGGCCTGGGTGACCTTCTCACCCAGATACGCCTCGGCGGCCTCCTTCAGCTTTCGCAGGATCATGGCGGAGATCTCGGGTGGGGAGTACTGCTTGCCCCGCACCTCGATCCGGACGTCGCCGTTGGCGGCCTTGACCACTTTGTACGGGACGAGCTTGAGCTCCTGGAGCACCTCGTCGTGGCGCCGCCCCATGAACCGTTTGATCGAGAACACGGTGTTCTCGGGATTCGTGATCGCCTGACGCTTGGCGACCTGCCCGACAAGGATCTCGCCGTCTTTTGTGAATCCCGCAACCGAGGGCGTCAGGCGACTGCCCTCCTGGTTCGCGATCACGGTTGGGTTTCCGCCCTCGACGACCGCCACCACCGAGTTGGTCGTCCCGAGGTCAATGCCGATCACCTTCGCCATGTTCGAATCCCCCTTCTCCTTGGTCTCGATCGCGACGGAGCGGGTCACGCACCCGCTCCGTCGCTTCAGCCCGGTACGAACGATTTAGCCGATGTCGATCTTGATCGCCTTGGGCTTCACTTCCTCCGCCTTCGGCAGCTTGACCTCGAGTACCCCGTCACGATAGGTCGCCTTCACCTTCTCCGCCTGTACGGGCATCGGCAGCCGCACGCTGCGCTCGAACTTCCCGTAGACTCGCTCGATGTGGCGAGCGTTCTCGCCCTCGGAGTCGCCAGCGAACGCACGCTCACCCTTCACGGTCAGCAGGTCCTCGGTGATCGACAGCGACACGTCCTTGTCCTTGACCCCCGGCAGCTCGAACTTGAGCACGAAGTCGTCCTTGGTCTCGTGCATGTCGACAGCCGGCGCCCAGCTGCGTACATCGGTCGCGGGAGTTGGTCTCCCCAGGAAGCCATCGAGGAGGCGGTTGACCTCCTCCTGCATGTCGGACACGTTGCGGAACGGATCCCATCGCTCCATTGATACGAACGGACTCCAGCGCACCATCGCCATCTTCAAGCCCTCCTTCAGGCTCTCGGCCGGTCTCCTGTTGCCCCGGCCATCTATGAGTTCATAGTTCTTATATCATCTGAGTGTAGTGATGTCAAATATCTGGTTACCTCAAACAGAGGCTCAGCCCTCACGCGACTTTGGAGCGTGGGGTGGTAGGGTGAGGCCGATGCGCTTGGGATGCGCTCTTCTCGTGGGGGCCCTGATTGGCGCGTGCGGCCTGGCCGCTGGATCGGCCTGGATCGTCCCCCGCCTGTTCCAGGAGCCGGAGATCGCCGCGGCGGCGGGCACGGCCGAGGATGGCCTGCGCTGCCAGCAGAAGATCTTCGAGATCGTCCGGGGGGGCAGGCCCGACAAGGGGGGGCGCCTCCGTCCGGTAGCGCTCAGCGAGCCCGAGCTGAACGCCTTCCTGTCGCGTCACCTCGTCGAGGCCGGCAAGATCCCGTTAGGGTCCGCGACCGTACGCCTCGTCGGGGACGGGATCGTCGAGCTCAAGGGCCAACTCCCGCTTCGTCGCGCTCTGGCCATACCCGACCTGCTCTCGATCCGATGGCTCGAGCAGCCCGTCTGGATTCATCTCGCCGCGCGCGCAAGCCTGGAGGTGGGCGCAGCCCGAAATCAGCGCCGGTACTTGCGTCTCGATATCGAGCGGTTCGCCCTCGGCAAGCAGCAGATTCCGGGTGTGCTGACGCGCCTCCTGGTGAGCTCCGCGATTCTGAGTCAGCTGCGCTGGCGGCTCCCGGACACCGTGGAGGCGATCACGGTCGAGCCCCGGATGCTCGTGATCAGGACTGCTTCGTAACCTGCACGTAGCGCAGCTGCAGATCGTAGATGAGCTCTTCGAGCATCTGCGTCTCGTCACCCGACCGGTGCCCTTCGGTCTTCTCCCGAAGCAGGACCAGTAGATCGATCGCGTCAGCAGCTTGAACCAGATCGATCTGGCGCTGGCCGGTGAGAGGATCGGGCGCATGCCCGAGCGCGACCACGGCCGAGCTCGCGAGCATCATGAAAAGCCCAGCCAGGCTGCGCTCTTCGGGAGGGCTGGGAACATGGGGCGGCGGCGATTCGGCTCCGGAAGCCGCCGGCCTGGGAGAGTCCTCGGTTTCCGGGCGTCGCCGGCGGTCTGTGACCTTGAAAACGTCCTCGGAGTCGCGGTCGGGCATCGGCTTGAGCCTAGCACAGGCGAAAACCCTTGTTGTATAATCGGTTAGCCTCAGGAACGGACATGACCGAGTCCCCCGGCGTTCTCTTCGAACGGCTCCTGGACGTCATGATGCGCCTGCGTGCTCCGCACGGCTGCCCGTGGGATCGTGAGCAGACGCGCACGTCCCTCAAGCCGTACCTCATCGAGGAAGCCTACGAGGTCCTGGAAGCGATCGAGTCCGATCAGAGCGCGCCCTTGAAAGAGGAGCTCGGTGACGTGCTCTTTCAAGTGGTCTTTCACGCGCGGCTCGCGGAGGAGCAAGCCGAGTTCACGATGGGCGATCTGCTCGAGCAACTGATCGGCAAGATGGTGCGACGCCACCCGCACGTGTTCGGCGACGCGGCGGTCGGAACGGCGACCGAGGCCCTGGCCCAGTGGGAGGCGATCAAGCAGCGCGAGGCGGACGATCGAGGACAGCGCCGGTCGATTCTCGACGGCGTTCCCCGCGCGATGCCGGCGCTGCTGCGGGCCCAGCGCGTTCAGGCGAAAGCGGCGCGCGTGAAGTTCGACTGGCCCGACGCGCAGGCAGCGTGGAGCAAGGTCGAGGAGGAGATGCGCGAAACCGGCGAGGCCATTGTCTCGGGCGACACCCTTCGCATCGGCGAGGAACTCGGCGATGCGCTCTTTTCACTCGTTAACGTTGCGCGGCTCGCGAAGCTCGACGCCGAAGACGTGCTGAACGGCGCGATCGAGAAGTTTCGCCGGCGCTTCAGCGGCATGGAAGCCGAGCTGGTGGCGCGCGGAACGTCGGTCTCGGCGGTGACGCCCGGCGAGCTCGAGCAGGCCTGGGAGGCTGCGAAAGCCGGCGAGCGCCGCGAGAAGCAGCCATGAGACTCCGGCTCGGACCCTCGTCCATCGCCATCGAGCGTGGCGACATCACCGATTGGGAGGTCGACGCCATCGTCAATGCGGCGAACTCGACGCTGGCGATGGGCACCGGTGTCGCGGGCGCGATCAAGCGGAAGGGCGGGGCCATCATCGAGGAAGAGGCGATCCGGCAGGGACCGGTCGAAGTCGGCGAGGCGGTGCTGACCACCGGCGGCAACCTCCCCGCAACTCACATCATCCACGCAGCGGTCATGGGGCCGGACCTCAAGACCGACGCCGAGAAGATTGCGGCGACGACCCGCGCCGTCCTGGCGCTAGCGGCCAAGCACCGCATCACGTCACTGGCCCTCCCCGCGCTCGGAACGGGCGTCGGGCATGTCCCGGCGGCGGTGTCCGCGAACGCCATGCTCAACGCGGTCGTGGCCCACCTGAAGGGGAGTCCAACCGGGCTTAAGCGTGTGATTTTCGTGCTTTACCAGGACGACGCTTACAAGGCCTTTACCGATACGTTGAAGCGCCTGGGTGGCGTACAGTAGAAAATTACAATGGCCCAACCGGTGAAGCTTGGTCAGCCTGTCAACCGACGGCTAGGGGACCTCCTCGTCGCCGACGGGCTCCTCACCGCGGAGCAGCTCAGGAAGGCGCTCGCGGAGCAGAAGGGCTCTCCCGAGAAGATCGGCTCGGTCCTCATCCGGCTGAACTACATCAACGACGACCAGCTCATCGGATTCCTCTCGAGGCAGTACGGCGTCCCCTCGATCACTCTCGCCCAGCTCGACATCGATTCCGATGTCCTGAAGCTCGTGCCGGCGCCCATCGCGAGGAAGTACGAGGTCCTCCCGGTCCGGAAGATGGGCAACTCGCTGGCCTTGGCGATGGCCGACCCGACGAACGTGTTCGCCCTCGACGATATCGCGTTCATGACGAACCTCCAGGTGTTGCCGCTGGTGGCGTCACAGACGGCGATCAAGAAGGCGATCGACCGGAACTACGAGTCGAAAACGGAAGCCATCACCAGCGTCCTCTCGGACATGCAGACCGACCTCGCCAACGTCGAGGTCGTGGGGGAGGACGGCGAGGAAGGCTCCAAGGTCGACGTCTTCGAGCTGAAGGAGTCGGCCGACGAGGCGCCGGTCGTCAAGCTCGTCAATATGGTGCTCGTGGACGCCATCCAGAAGGGCGCCTCCGACATCCACTTCGAATCGTACGAGAAGATCTTCCGTATCCGCTTCCGCATGGACGGCGTCCTCCACGAGATGCTGGCACCGCCCAAGCGCCTCGAGTCGGCGATCCTTTCTCGACTGAAGATCATGTCCAACCTCGACATCGCCGAGCGGCGGTTGCCGCAGGACGGGCGCATCAAGCTTCGCTACAACACCCGCGAGATCGACTTCCGTGTGTCGACGCTCCCCACGATCTTCGGCGAGAAGGCGGTCCTCCGTATCCTCGACAAGGACGCGCTGAAGCTCGACATGACCCAGCTCGGCTTCGACGAGTGGACCCTCGATAAGTTCAACGCCGCGATCCACCAGCCCTACGGCATGATCCTGATCACCGGACCGACCGGCTCCGGCAAGACGACGACGCTCTATTCGGGGATTCACACGATCAACTCGCCGGACGTGAACATCATGACCGCCGAGGATCCGGTCGAGTACAACCTGAAGGGCGTGAACCAGGTCCAGATCAACGAGGGGGTCGGCCGCACGTTCGCCGCCGCGCTTCGCTCGTTCCTCCGGCAGGACCCCGACGTCATCCTGGTCGGTGAGACGCGCGACCTCGAGACGGCGCAGATCAGCATTCGGGCCGCGCTCACCGGTCACCTCGTGTTCTCCACGCTGCACACGAACGACTGCCCGTCGACGATCGCGCGGCTGCTCGACATGGGAATCCCCCCGTTCCTGGTGGCGTCGTCGCTCCTCCTGATTGTGGCTCAGCGCCTGGGACGCAAGATATGTCGAGCGTGCCGGGAGCCCTACGACGCCGACGAGGAGAGCCTCGTCACGTACGGCCACGTCCCGTCCGGCAAGGGGCGGGTGCAGTTCTACAAGGGCAAGGGCTGCGCGACCTGCAATTTCACGGGTATGAAGGGCCGTGTCGCGATTTATGAGGTCATGCCGATCACCGAGGAGATCCGTGACGGCATTCTGAAGAACATGTCGACGGCCGAGTTGCGGGCGATTGCGCAGTCGCAGGGCATGAAGAGCCTGCGGCAGGCCGGGCTCTTGAAGGTCATCGAAGGAACTACGAGTATCGAGGAAGTGCTGCGAGTTACCCTGTCCTGAGCAGGGCATTGCGGTGTAGGGAGGCACAATGGCCGCCAACATGGCCGATCTTCTGCAGCTCATGGTGGACCGGGGCGCGTCGGACCTGCACATCACCAGCGGGACGTATCCGCAGATCCGCGTCAACGGCCGCCTGACTCAGCTCAATCAGTTCGAGGTCCTGACACCCCAGGACACCCAGCGGCTCTCCTACAGCGTGCTGAACGAGGGCCAGAAGCAGAAGTTCGAGGAGGAAAACGAGCTCGACCTCTCGTTCGGAATCCAGGGCCTCGCGCGCTTCCGGTGCAACGTGTACCGGCAGCGCGGTGCCGTCGGGAGCGCGATCCGCGTCATCCCCTACAAGATCCGCACCTTCGAGGAGCTCGGGCTGCCCCAGATCGTCCAGCAGCTCGCCGACCGGCCCAAGGGGCTCATCCTGGTCACCGGGCCGACCGGGTCCGGAAAGTCGACGACGCTCGCCGCCATGATCGACAAGATCAACAACGAGCGCCACGATCACATCATGACGATCGAGGACCCGATCGAGTTCGTCCATCCGCACAAGCAGTGCCTCGTCAACCAGCGCGAGGTCTTCGCCGACACCTCATCGTTCACCAGGGCCCTCAAATCGATCCTTCGCCAGGATCCGGACGTGGTCCTGGTCGGTGAGATGCGCGACCTCGAGACGATCGCGGCCGCGCTGACGATCGCGGAAACCGGCCACCTGACCTTCGGCACTCTGCACACCAACTCGTGCGCCCAGACGATGAACCGGATCATCGACGTGTTCCCGACGGCGCAGCAGGCGCAGGTGCGGGCCCAGCTCGCGCTCGTGCTGGAGGGCGTGCTCTCACAGACCCTCATTCCCAAGGTCGGGGGCGGGCGCGTGATGTCGCTGGAGATCATGACCGCCACGCCGGCCATCCGTAACCTCATCCGCGAGGAGAAGATCCACCAGGTGTACTCCGCCATCGCCACCGGCCAGAAGTTCGGCATGCAGACCATGAACCAGTCCCTGTCGGATCTGGTGAAGCGCCACCTGATCACGAAGGAGGACGCGTTGAATCGGTCGACCCTGGTCGAGGAATTGCTTCAGCTCCTCGCGCACGAGGGTCCGGCGGCCACCGCCGGCGCGAGTTCCGCCGCGTCGCCGTTCGCCAAACGGTAGGTAGGAGGACGCACTATGGCTCTGTACGCGTATCGCGGCCGCTCGGGGGGAGCGGTCGTCTCCGGTGAGATCGAGGCGAATGACCGACCCACCGCGGTGACGCAATTGCGAGCGCGGGGTGTTGTCGCGACGTCCGTGCAGGAGCGGATGGCCAAGCCCGTCGGTGTGAAGAAGATCGGCGGAAGGGTCAAGGACCGGGACATGGCGATCTACACGCGCCAGTTCTCCACGATGGTGGACGCCGGCCTCCCGATCGCGCAATGTCTCGCGATCCTCTCCGAGCAGAGCGACTCGAAGGCCCTGCGTGACGTCACCAGCAAGATCGCGCGCGAGGTCGAGGGCGGCTCCACGCTCGCCGAGTCGTTCAGGAAGTATCCCAAGGTCTTCAACGACCTGTTCACCAACATGCTCCAGGTCGGTGAGTCAGGCGGTGTGCTCGACGTCGTCCTGCAGCGCCTGTCGGGTTACATCGAGAAGGCGGCGAAGCTGAAGAGCAAGGTCAAGGGCGCGATGGTGTACCCCGTCACCATCATCAGCGTCGCGGTGCTGGTCATCGTGTTCATGATGATCTTCGTCATTCCGACGTTCGCCAAGATGTTCCAGGGCATGGGCGCGGACCTTCCCTTGCCGACCAAGATCGTCATGTTTCTGTCGGACTTCACCCAACGGTACATCCTCGTCATGGTGGGTGTGGGCGCCGGGGCCATCTACGCGCTCAAGCGCTACTACAACACCGATCAAGGCAGTAACATCATCGACGCGTTCCTGCTGAAGGTGCCGGTCGTCGGCATGCTCATCCGCAAAGTCGCCGTCGCGCGATTCACCCGGACACTCGGCACGTTGATCTCGTCGGGCGTTCCAATCCTCGAGGGCCTGCTCATCACCGCCCGATCCGCCGGGAACCGGGTGGTCGAGAGAACCGTCATGCAGGCGCGCACGGCCGTCACGTCGGGTCGGACGCTGTCCGAGCCCCTCAAGGGCAGCACGGTGTTTCCGCCCATGGTCGTGCACATGATCAGTGTCGGTGAGAACACCGGCGCGCTCGACCAGATGCTCTCCAAGATCGCGGACTTCTACGACGACGAAGTCGACACCGCGGTCACCGCCCTCACGTCCTTGCTCGAGCCCATCATGATCGTCTTTCTGGGCGTGGTGGTCGGCGGCCTCGTGGTGGCGATGTATCTCCCGATCTTCCGTCTGGTCACCTTGATGAAGTGACGTAGTGAGAGCGCTGAACGTCGGCGGGCCGCTCCGCGGGTTCTCCTGGGCGCGGCTCGGCGTCGCCACGGTTCTGCTGGCGCTTGGACCGTTCGTCTCCCCCGGGCCCGTCCCGGGCGAGCGCGCGGTCATGGTCCTCGCGCTGCTGGTGGCGCTCGCCTCGGCCGGCGCGGTGCTCCTGCTTCCCCCGGCGGCCCAGTCCCGCCGTCTGACCTGGTTTATCTGCCTGCTCGACACCGCGCTCATCACGGCGGTCGTCGCGGCGACGGGCGGCCCGCGCTCGATCTTCACGTTCCTGTACGTCCTGTGCGTGACCGCCGCCTGCGTGCTGCTGTCGCGGACGCGCGGGCTCGCCATCGCCGCCGTCTGCATCACCCTGTACACGGGAATCGTCGTGGCCCGCACGGTGCTGCCGCTGATCCAGTTCTTCGACGCCCCCCAGGAAACGACAGCGCTCGAGCTCGTCACGATGTTCCTCAATGCGGCGACCCTGCTCGTGGTGGCCATCCTGGCCGGCGGTCTCGGCGAGCAGTATCGGGCCACCCGGCAGGAGCTGGAGACGCGGCAGAAGGATCTCCGTGACCTGCGGGCGTTCAAGGATCTCGTCTTCCAGTCGGTCGGAACCGGATTGATCGCCCTCGACCGAGAGCACCGGATCACCGCGTTCAACCGCGCCGCCGAGGAGATCACCGGCGTCGTGGCGCCGCGCGCGATCGGGCAGGCCTGGTCATCGCTCATCGGCGCGGCGATACCGCTCGAGCCGATCGAGGCGGTCATTACCGCCAATCCTCGCGCCTCCACGCGGCACGAGGCGGTCCTCCGCCGGCCCGACGGAACGACCGTGCCGGTGCGGATGACCTTCTCGGCGCTCCGTTCCGGCGAGGGCGAGCGCCTGGGCCTGATCAGCGCGTGCGAGGATCTCTCGGCGATCCGCGACATGGAGTCGCGGATGCGTCAAGCCGATCGGCTGGCGACGGTCGGGCGGATGGCGGCGAACATTGCCCACGAGATCCGCAATCCGCTCGCCTCCCTCACCGGCGCGATCGAGGTCCTCACGAGCCCGCTCACGGCGGACGACGCGCGCGAGCGCCTCTCGCAGATCGTGGCGCGCGAGTCCGAGCGCCTCAATCACATCATCAAGAACTTCCTCGAATACGCGCGCCCGGCGCCGCTGTCGATCGCCACCTTCGACGTAACCGCGGCCGTCGAGGAGGTCCTGCTCTTGCTCGAGCACCGGACGAGCGCCGGCAGCCTGAAGGTCATCCGCGAGTTCGCCCCGTCCATCCCGTGGGCCGTGGACGCGCAGCAGTTCCGGCAGATCCTCTGGAACCTCTGCCTGAACGCCGTCGAGGCCATGCCCGACGGTGGTGAGCTGCGCGTCTCCGTCGCCGTTCGCGGCGAGACGCTCGAGGTCGCCGTGAGCGACACCGGCGACGGGATCGCGGCGGCCGATGTCTCCCACGTCTTCGAGCCCTTCTTCTCCACGAAGCCGGAAGGGACAGGGCTCGGACTGGCGCTCGTCCACCGGATCGTTCTGGATCACGGCGGCGAGATCGACGTGCGCAGCTCGCCCGGTCTCGGGACGACGTTCACCCTGACGCTGCCCGCTCGCAATGCCTGACACGCGCGTGCTCGTCGTCGACGACGAACGGAGCATGCGCGAGCTGCTCGCGATCATGCTGCGCCAGGCCGGCCACGAAGTCACCCTCGCCGAGGGCGGCGAGCAGGCGGTCGAAGTGCTCAAGAACGAGTCATTCGACCTCGTCATCACAGATCTTCGGATGCGAAAGGTCGACGGCCTCGGCGTGCTTCGCGCCGCGAAGGAGCACTCGCCGAGCGCGGTGGTCCTCGTCGTCACCGCCTTCGCCTCGACCGAAACCGCGGTCGAAGCGATGAGGCTGGGCGCCTACGATTACGTCACCAAGCCGTTCAAGCTCGACGAGATCAAGCTGACGATCGCCAACGCCCTCGAGCGCAAGCGGCTCCAGGACGAGAACAAGGCACTCCGGACCCAGCTCCGCCGCGAGCGGGGCTTCGAGAGCTTCATCGGGAAGAGCCGGCAGATGGCCGAGCTCCGAGAAGTGATCCGCAAGACGGCGGACGGCCTCTCGACCGTGATGGTGACGGGTGAAAGCGGCACCGGGAAGGAGCTGGTCGCGCAGGCCATACACCAGGAAAGCCCGCGCCGGTCCGGGCCCTTCGTCTCGGTCAACTGTGGCGCCATTCCCGAGACCCTGATGGAGTCGGAGCTCTTCGGGCACGTCAAGGGCGCGTTCACCGGGGCCGTCGCCAACACGGTCGGTCTCTTCTCCGCCGCCCATGGCGGCTCGCTGTTCCTCGACGAGGTCACCGAGGTGCCCCAGTCGGTGCAGGTGAAGCTGCTGCGGGTCATACAGGAGCGGGAGATTCGCCGCGTCGGCGACACGCGCGACGTGAAGGTCGACGTGCGGCTGATCGCCGCCTCGAACCGGGACGTCGCCAGGGCCGTCGCCGACGGGGTGCTGCGCGAGGATCTCTTCTACCGGTTGAACGTCATTCCGATCCAGCTGCCGCCCCTCCGGGATCGGCGCGACGACATCCCGCTGCTGGCGGCGCACTTCGTCCGGAAAATCGCCGCGGAGCTCGGCAAGTCGGTCAAGGGCGTCAGCCCCGAAGCGCTGGCGATTCTCGAGAGCTATCGCTGGCCCGGCAATATCCGGGAGCTCGAGAACGTCATCGAGCGGGCTCTCGTCCTCGGTAGCGGGGAGATCCTGGAAGCCGAGGCGCTTCCCCCCGACCTCCATGTCTCGCGGGACGCGCAGGAGGTCCCCGTGGAGATCCCGCCCGACGGGATCGACCTGGAGGCGATGCTGGACCAGATCGAGCGGCGCTATCTCCAGATGGCCCTGACCCGTACGGGCGGCGTGCAGACCCGAGCCGCCGAGCTCCTGCGCGTCAGTTTCCGGCAATTCAGATACAAGCTCCAGAAGCACGGCCAGCGCGGCGCTCCCCAGGGTTGACGAGCCTGGGCCTCGCCTTCCGAGGCCTCTCCATGACGCTTTCCGTCACTTCCGCTGCCACGGCCTGTCATGAGTCCCCGAGTCCATCCGGAAATTCGACACCCTAAGTATCTGAAAAACATGGTGTCTTCACGAAATGGCTCGTGGCATCGAAGCTGCACTTAGACCGGGTACAAGAAGCGAATAGCGATTCACGAAGCGGAAAAAACAAGAGGAGGATCACAATGATTCGGTGGTGGACGAAAAAGCGGCTTACGGTAGCGAACCAGCGAGGCTTCACCCTCATCGAGCTGATGATCGTCGTCGCGATCATCGGCATCCTGGCGGCCATCGCCATCCCGCTCTACGCCAACCGATCTATGCGGCGCACATGGGTGTGCTGCCGACGGCGCTGGCCAATCTGACCGTGGTGGCCACGAACCCCCAGGGGCAGACCGCCGGTCCTTTCATGGCGAACGTTCCTCCGCCTCCGGCCGGCTGGAGCTCGCCGTACGCGTACACGGCGTCGACCGCGTCGGGCACGTTCAACATCTCGGCGGCCGGTGACGCGACGAGCGTCAGCCTGCCGTAACGAGCTAAAGGTCGCAACAGCGCACGGGAAGGGCCCAGCCCTTCCCGTGCGCACGTCTGTTTCTTGTCTCTGCACGCGGAGAGGAGCGCCATGTCCCGCATCGAAAGCGTCGAGGTTCCTGTCGGCTCATCCACGCTGACCGAGCCTGCGACGAGCATCCGGTCCTGGAGCCCACGGCTCATCCCGCTGGCACTGGCCCTGGTCACCTTCCTGGTATTCCTTCCGGCACTCTGGAGTGGGTTCGTCGAGTGGGACGACCAGGTCAATCTGTAC
>WNFK01183443.1_pt2 | contig 13059 bp, 11 predicted proteins | sample 5400281 | NCBI WGS metagenome assembly WNFK01 (sample SAMN13153350, study PRJNA577476) | soil metagenome | isolation source: 20 cm soil on Douglas fir-dominated hillslope | place: USA:California | collected 2013-09-17
TCGAGCAGCCGCATGACGATCGACTCGCCGTGCACCGTCGGAATCGTGGAGGTGCGGATGTCGAGGCGGCGGTTGTGGAGCGTGACCCGGATACGGCCGTCCTGAGGTAGCCGCCGCTCCGCGATATTCATCTCGGCCATCAGCTTCACGCGCGAGGTCACCGCGGCCTGCAGGCGCCGCGGCGGCGCCTCCTGGTCGAAGAGGACGCCGTCGATGCGGTACCGGATGCGCAGCGTGTCCTCGAACGGCTCGATGTGGATGTCGGAGGCCTCGGACGTGATGGCGTTCTCGATGAGCAGATTCACGAGCCGGACGACCGGCGCCTCGAACGCCATGTCGCGCAGCTGGTTGACGTCCTCGTCGCCCTCGCCGCTGCGATCGTCATCCATGCCCTCGACGATGCGCTGCAGCGGCGTCGCCACGCCGTCGTAGGTCCGGTCGATCGCCTCGATGATCGCGTCGGCCGACGAGACGCAGACCTTCACGGTGAGGCCGGTCGACTGCGCCAGATCGTCGACGATGATCGGATTCAGCGGATCGGCCGTCGCGATGGTCAGCACGTTGCCGTCGACGCTCACCGGGCACACCGCGTACTGGCGCAGATACTTCGGCGAGAGATTTTTGACGATCGGCAGCGGCGCCGGCAGCTCATCGCGGTTGAGATACGCGAGGTTCTGCTGCTGGGCGAGGGCTCGGAGCACATCATCGTCCTTCACGGCGCCCAAGGACACGAGCGCCTCGCCGACCCGTTCGCCCGTCGTACGGGCGCGGACGAGCGCCTGCTCCACGACGTCGGGGGTGGTCAGCCGCTCGCGAACGAGGATCTCACCGAGCCTGCGGAAAAGCCCTGTGATGCCCATGCTATGCTCCCGACGATGTTAGCATACCTAGCCTTTGTGGCCGCTGCGGCGGTGGCGCCGCTGCGATATTTCGTCGCGGGCGGCGCCGGGTTCATGCTGGCCGCCGCGTTCGTGCGTATGCTACCCGAGAGCGCGCAGGTCCCGCACGCGTTCCTCTTCGTCCTGATCGGCTACTTCGGCGTGCACCTCTTCGAGCACACGGTCGCGCCGCACTTCCACTTCGGCGAAGAGATCCACCCGGAGGCGCTGCTGCGCCCCTCGGCCGGCTACCTGGCGCTCCTCGGCCTCGGCGTCCATACGCTCTTCGATGGCGTCGCCATCGCCGCCGGCTTCATGATCGCCCCGTCGCTCGGCGTGCTCCTGTCCATCGCGGTGTGCCTGCACAAGGTACCCGAGGGCGTCACCATCGCGTCGATCATGCTCGCCGGCGGCCAGTCGCCCAGGGCGGCGGTGGGCGCGGGTGCGCTGCTCGGCGTGCTCACGCTCGCGGGCGCGGCGGCGACGCACTTCCTGGCTGCTCATCACGTCGGCTACGCGCTGGCGCTCTCGGCCGGGGTCACCATCTACGTCGCGGCGTCGGATCTCATTCCCGAAGTGAATCGCGAAGGCGGTCCGGCCCTCGGCTGGACGGTCTTCGCGGGGCTCGTGCTGTTCGCGGTCGCAGACTGGCTCGTGTCGCCGCTCGGGGCTCACTGATCCGGCGCCGGCCGGATCAACTCGCTCGGCGGCGGCCGCTGATGCTAAGCTCCCGCCTGTCGTGAAGATCCTGGTCCTGCACGGTCCGAACCTGAATCTCCTGGGCACCCGCGAGCCGGGAGTCTACGGTCGCGTCACGCTCGCCGAAGTCGATCGTATGCTCCGCGAGCACGCCCGCCGCCGCGGTCACTCGGTCGAGTGCCGGCAGTCGAATCACGAGGGACAGCTCGTCGACTGGCTCCAGGCCGCCCAAGGTGAGCGGTTCGCCGGCGTTGTCTTCAACCCGGGGGCGTTCACCCACTACTCGATCGCCCTGCGCGACGCGGTGGCCGCGATCAAGCTGCCGGTCGTGGAGGTCCACCTGTCGAACGTGCACGGGCGCGAGGAGTTCCGGCGCCACTCGGTGATCGCCGCCGTTGCGCGCGGGCAGATCGCGGGATTCGGCCCACAGAGCTATCTTCTGGGCCTCGACGCTCTCACGGCGGATTCGCGCCGAACAACTCGGCGACGGTGAATCGCGACCGCCATCGCGTCGTCTAACGACGACGGGGGGGCGAGCGAGTGAATCCCGGTGGACACGGACGAAGCAGCCCTGATCGCGCGATGCCGTGCCGGCGATCTCGCGGCGTTCGAGCCCCTGGTCGAGAAGTACCGGCAGCGCGTCTATCGACTCGCCTACAACGTCCTTCGCGACCCGGAAGAGGCCTGGGATGTCGCCCAGGATGCCTTCATCCGTGCCTTTCAGGCGCTGCCGTCGTTCCGGGGCGACTCCGCGTTCTACACCTGGCTCTTTCGGATCGTGATGAACGTCGCGCGGGACCGCGCGCGACAGCACGCGGCGCGCGGGCGCGCGTTCGGTACCGAGCGCGTCGAAGAGCAGGACTGGGACCGGGTCCTGGTCGATCAGGGGACCGCACCCGACACCCACGCCAAGCAGGTCGAAGAGCGCGAGCGAATCGGCCGCGCGCTCGCCACTTTGTCCGAGCCGCACCGGGCCATTATCATGTTGAGTGATCTCGAGGGGCTCTCGTACCGCGAGATCGCGGAGGTGCTGAACATACCGATGGGCACCGTGATGTCGCGGCTGCACAACGCCCGCCGGCGTCTACGGGACGCCCTCGGACCGCTCCTGGTTCTGATCCTCGTCGTGATGCTGACCCTTGCGCTGGCCGCGATCGCGCAGGCACAGACCATCGTCCGGTTCGGCACGCGAATCGTCCTGGCCAGTGACGGCCCGCCGCCGAGCGCGTCGACCAAGGCGCCGGAGCCGCCCGACGAGCGCCTCGAGGCGTTTCTGCCGAAGCTCCGCCAGCTCTTCCGCTACAACAACTACACCTCACTCGAGCGCTATCGCGCCGAGGTCCCGGTGGGAACGACCCAGAAGTGGCCGGTGCCGGGCGATCGGCGGCTGGAGGTCACGCCGCAGAGCGTGCGTGGCGCCGCGGTGACGTTCAACATGCGGCTCCTGCGCGGCAGCATGACCGAGCTGTCGACGAACATTCAGGCCCAATCGGGCAATCCGGCGGTGATCGGCGGGCCCAAGCACGGCTCCGGCACCCTCATCATCATCCTGTGGACCAACCCCACTCCGTGATCGGCAGGCGACGGTGAGCTCGGGCGAAGACCGTTACTTCCAGGAGCGCGCGCGGATCGAGCAGGGTCACACGAAGTACCGCGACAAGCTCCGCGAGGAAGGCAAGCTCTTCGTCCGCGATCGGCTCAAGCTCCTTCTCGATCCGGGCTCCGAGTTCCAGGAGGACTGGCTCTTCGCGCGGTCCAACGAGCCCGACACACCGGCCGACGGCGTCGTCACCGGCGTCGGTATGGTGAGCGGGCGCCCCATGTGCGTCATGGCCAACGACTACACGGTCAAGGCTGGCTCGTGGGGCGAGAAGACCATCCAGAAGATCATTCGAATCCAGGAGAAGGCGGCGCGGCTGCGGGTGCCCCTCATCTATATGGTGGACGCCGCCGGCGGGCGCATCTCCGAGCAGATCAAGATCTTTCCCGGGCGATTCCACGCCGGGCGCATCTTCTACAACGAGGTGCAGCTCTCCGGCGTGGTGCCCCAGGTCTGCATCCTGTTCGGGCCGTCGCCGGCGGGCTCGGCCTATCTGCCCGCGCTGACCGACGTGGTGATCATGGTGGAGGGCAAGGCGTCTCTCTACGTCGGGAGCCCGCGCATGGTCGAGATGGCCATCGGCGAGAAGACGACCCTGGAGGAGCTCGGCGGCGCGCTCATGCACTGCAAGGTCTCCGGCTGCGGCGACATCCTCGCCGCCTCGGACGAGGACGCGATCGCGCTGGCCCGCCGGTATCTGACCTACATGCCGCAGTCGTACCGCGATGTGCCGGCGATGGCTCCGGCCGCCGAGCCCAAGCCGGGCCGCTCCGTCGATGAGATCGTCCCGTACGACCAGCGGAAGTACTTCGACATGTACGAGGTCATCGATCGTCTGATCGACGCCGGCTCCTGGTTCGAGATCAAGCGGCTCTTCGCGCAGGAGATCATCGTCGGCTTCGCGCGTCTGGGCGGCCGCGCGGTCGGTGTCGTCGCCAACCAGCCGAAGGTGAAGGGCGGCGTGCTGATGGTCGACTCGTCCGACAAGGCGGCGCGCTTCATCTGGCTCTGCAACGCGTTCAATCTCCCGCTCGTCTATCTCGCCGACATCGCCGGCTTCATGGTCGGCACCAAGGTCGAGCAGCAGGGGATCATCCGTCACGGCGCCAAGATGGTCTTTGCGACCGCGCAGGCGACGGTGCCGAAGATCTCGGTGATCGTGCGCAAGTGCTACGGCGCCGGGCTCTACGCGATGTGCGGCCCGGCCTTCGAGCCCGACGCGTCGATCGCGCTGCCGCAGGGGCAGATCGCGATCATGGGTCCGGAGCCTGCGGTGAACGCGGTCTACTACAACAAGATCATGGAGCTGCCCGAGAGCGAGCGCGCGGCCTGGGTCAAGCAGAAGCGCGACGAGTACGTGAAGGACGTCGACATCTACAAGCTCGCCTCCGAGATGCTGATCGACGACATCGTGCCGGGCGGCGCCCTGCGCGACGAGCTGATCAAGCGTCTGGCGTTCGCGCAGTCCAAAGCGCACGAGTTCCCGGCTCGCCGGAACGGCGTCTACCCCGTCTGAACCGCGGCGGCTCCCGCCGCCTCTGCCGCTCCCGCGCCCCGTCCCGCAAGGTCCCGACGCCTGGATTGCACTATTTCGTGCGGACTTGGCGAATCGCCGTGCTAGGAATCAAATGTGCAAAAAGTGAAACGACCGTCCGCCGAGGGTCGAGAATACCTCACGACCCGGCAGGCGGCGTCTCACTGCCGCGTCTCGATCCCCACACTCCGGCGCTGGATCAGGGCCGGGGACCTCGGCGCTCATCTGACGCCCGGCGGCCACCGCCGCATCGACCTGCACGAGTTCCAGCGCTTCTTGCGCGCTCAGGGCCGGCCGGCCTATCCGGTCGCCTCGGGAGCGAGCCCTCGCGTGCTGCTGGTGGACGACGAGCCGCTCGTGGTCCAGCTGCTGCACGACTTGCTGGCCGACGGGTTCGTGATCGAGACGGCGACCGACGGTTACGAGGCGCTCGTCAAGGTCGGGACGTTCCGTCCGGCGCTGATCATTCTCGACGTCGTGCTCGCCGGCCTCGACGGTATCGAGGCGTGCCGGTGTCTCAGACGACTGCCGGAGACGCGAGAGGTGCGGATTCTCGGCATGACCGGACATCCGTCCATGGTTCCCGTGCTGCTCGGCGCCGGGGCGGACGCGTGCGTGACCAAGCCCCTGGACCTGGACCAGGTGTGCCACGAGATCAAGCGGTTGCTCTCAGTGAATGCGGTCTCCCACTCCCTCACGGGACGAGAGGGCTGAAGACGACATGGACTCCATTCGCGTGCTCTACGTCGAAGGCGATGCCGCCGATCAAGAGGCGACCCACCGTCACCTCGTCCGTCACGCGCCCCACATCAAGCTCACCGTCGTGGAGACGGTGGCCGAGGCGGTCGAGCGCGTCACGATCGGCGACATGGATGTGATGCTCGCGGACTATCGCCTCCCCGACGGGACCGGTCTCGATCTGCTGGACGCCGTCAAGTCGCGCGGGCTCGAAGTGCCGGTGGTTCTCGTGACCACCCCGGGCGACGCCGACACCACGGTCCGGCTGCTCAAGGCCGGAGCCGCCGACTATCTGGTGAAGCGTCCGGACTATCTGGCCACCTTGCCGGTCGTGCTCGAGAGCGCATATCGCTGGTTTCGCACCGCGACCGAGCGCCGGCACGCGCCGATCCGTGTGCTCTATGCCGAGCACCATCCGGAGGACATGGCGTTGACGTTGCGCGCCTTCGAGGAGCACGACCGGCGGGCGCGCGTCGAGACGGTCACCCGCGCCCGGGATGTGCTCGCCAAGCTGAAGACCGTTCACTACGACGTCCTGCTGCTCGACAACCGGATGCCGGATCTCTCGGGGATCGAGGTGCTCAAGGAGCTGCAGGCCGTCGGCATCCGCATCCCGGTCGTCATGGTCGCCGGGGAAGGCGACGAGGACTCGGCGGTCCAGGCGTTCAAGCTCGGCGTCGCGGACTACCTGATCAAGCGCGAGGGGTATCTCGCCAAGCTGCCGTCGACGATCGAGAACGTCCTCGCGCACCGCCGGCTGGCCGACGAGAAGGACGGGCTCACCGTCCTGAACGATCTGGCCAAGTCGCTCGTCACGACCAAGGACCTCGACGAGGTGCTGCGCCGGGTCGTGAACGCGGCCCGCGAGCTGATCAAGGCGGAAGCGAGCGTGCTGTGGCTCTTCGAGGCCGGCGTGCTGTGGCCGGTGGCGTGGGAAGGCATCGAGGACCGCGCGGCCGAACCGCTCCGGTTCCAGGTGACGCCGAACCTCGCCGAGCGGCTCGCGCACGAGCGGAAGATCTCGCTGCGCCACCTCCTGGCTCAGGCCGGCGGCCCGGATCTCACCGCGGTCTTCGGGCCGTCCGGCCAGACGCTCTCGGCGTCGTTCGTCGGCCCCGAAGGGCTGGTGGCCGTGCTGGCCGTCGGCAGCCCGCGGCCGCGCGAGTTCACGACGATCGAGGAGCGGCTGCTGCTGGCGCTGGCCGACCACGCCGCCGTCGCCGTCGAGAACGCGCGCCTCTACCGCCGCCTGCGGCTCGAGCTCGAGGCGCGGGAGCGGCTCACCGCGATCCTCGAAGCCACCACGGATCTGGTGGCGATCGCCGATCTGTCGGGGCGCCTGCAATACCTCAACGCCGCGGGCCAAGCCCTGCTCGGCCTCACGGCCCACGACGCGCTCGGGCATCCGATCGCGGGCCTGGCGCCGGAGCGGCTGCGTCCGGTCGTCCACGACCAGATCTGGCCGGCGCTGATCCGGGACGGTCTCTGGACGGGCGAGGCGGTGCTCCTGGCGCGCGACGGGCGCGAGGTGCCGGTGTCGGTGGTCGCCGTCGCCCATCGCGGCGCCGACGGATCCATCGAGTTCCTTTCGGCGATCGTGCGCGACATGACCGAGCGCAAGCGAATCGACGCCGAGCTCCGCCGTCAGCGCGAGGCGTTGTACCAGACCGAGGCTGACCGCCGTGACCGGCTACGCGAACTTGCTCCGTCAGGAGCTGGCGGGTACGCCGTCGGCGACGCGCGCGGAGGCCATCGCGCACGCGGCCGATCGCTGCGCCTCGATCGTGCGCAACTTCCTGGCGCTCGCGCGGCGCCATCCGCCGGAGCGGCAGCTCGTGCGTTTGAACGACATCGCGCGCGACGCGGCCGAGCTGCTCGCGTATCACCTGCGCGTCGACCGCATCGAGGTCGGGCTCGATCTGACCGAGGGTCTCCCGGTGCTGTGGGCCGACCCGCACCAGCTCCACCAGGTCGTGGTGAACTTGATCACCAATGCCCGCGACGAGCTCCGCAAGGCGCCGGAGCCGCGCCGGCTGACCCTGCGCACGCGGGCCGACGCGGTGCGCGGCCGCGTCTCGCTCGACGTCGAGGACACCGGACCCGGGATCTCCGCCGAGATCCGCGACCGCATCTTCGAGCCGTTCTTCACCACGAAGCCCGTCGGGCAGGGGACGGGTCTCGGTCTCTCGCTCTGCCACGGGATCGTCGAAGGTCACGGCGGCACGCTGTCGCTCGTGAGCGAGGCGGGACACGGCGCGATCTTCCGGGTGGAGCTCCCGGTGGTGGCGCCCCCGGTGACCTCCGGGAAGCGCGCGACGGACGCGCCGCCGGTCGTGAAGGGCAAGCGCATCCTCGTCGTCGACGACGAGCGCCTGGTGACCCAGCTGCTCGGCGAGATGCTCGGCGCCGATCACCACACGGTCGACACGGTGGCGGATGGGACACAGGCGCTCGAGCAGCTCCGGCGGGCGTCGTACGATTTGATCCTCAGCGACGTGCGGATGCCGTACCTCGACGGTCCCGGGCTCTATCGCGCGCTCGAGCGCCGGATTCCGGACCTCTGTCGGCGCTTCGTGCTCATGACCGGTGACGTCCTGAGCGCGGAGATCCAGACGTTCCTCGAGCAGACCGGAGTGCCGGGGCTGAGCAAGCCCTTCGATCGGAGCGAAGTGCGGCGGGTGATCCAGCTCGTCGCCGGCGGCAACCGGCGCGCGTCGTAGACCGAGCGGACGCCCCGCTCAGGCGCCGAAGCGGCGGCGCGTCGTCGCGAGCGTGTCGGCGATCGGCTGCGGAAGCCGCGGGCCGAACTGCTTGTAGAACTCGTCGAGTTCCTCGAGGGCGCGCAGCCACTCGTGTCGAGCGCGCCCGCCGCCGGAACCCAGCCGATCGGCGTCTCGTCCGCCCGACCCGTGCCGCGGATCCGCTCGACCATCCACTTGAGCACGCGCACGTTCTCGCCGTAGCCGGGCCACAGGAAGCGCCCGTCGGCGTCGCGACGAAACCAGTTCACTCGGAAGATGCGCGGCGGGTTGGTGAGGCGCGGCCCGGTCGCGAGCCAATGGGCGAAGTAGTCGCCCATGTTGTAGCCGCAGAACGGGATCATCGCCATCGGATCGCGGCGTACGACGCCGACCTTGCCGGTGATCGCGGCGGTCGTCTCGGTGCTCATGGCCGAGCCCAGAAACACGCCGTGCGACCAGTCGAACGCCTCGAACACCAGCGGGATCACGCCGGTGCGGCGCGAGCCGAAGATGACGCCGGAGATCGGCACGCCCTGCGGCTCTTCCCAGTTCGGCGCGATCGACGGACATTGCTCGGCGAGCACCGTGAAGCGCGAGTTCGGGTGAGCCGCTGCGCCGGCGCCCGGCTGCCACGGCCGTCCCTGCCAGTCGGTGAGCCCGGCCGGCGCCGTCGGCGTGAGCCCTTCCCACCACGGCTCCTGCGACGGCGTCAGCGCGACGTTGGTGAAGATCGTGTTCGAGCGGACCATCGCGGTCGCGTTCGGGTTCGTCTTGGGGCTCGTGTTGGGCGCGACGCCGAAGAAGCCGCGCTCGGGGTTGACGGCGCGCAGCTGGCCGTTCGCGTCGACCCACATCCACGCGATGTCGTCGCCGACCGTCCACACGCGCCAGCCCGGAAGCTGCGAGACCGCCATCGCGAGATTCGTCTTACCCGAGGCGCTCGGCATCGCGCCCGCCAGATAGGTGACCCGACCCTCGGGGTCTTCGACGCCGATGATCAGCATGTGCTCCGCGAGCCAGCCCTCCTGGCGGGCCTGCGAGGACGCGATCCGCAGCGCGTGGCATTTCTTGCCGAGCAGCGCGTTGCCGCCGTAGCCCGATCCCACGCTCCAGATGAGCTTTTCTTCAGGGAAGTGCAGGATCAGGCGTCGCTCGGGCGAGAGGTCACCCATCGAGTGCAGCCCGGCGATGAAATCGTCGTCGCGCCGCATGTGCTGGATCGCGACCTGCCCGACGCGCGTCATCAGGTGCATGCTTGCCACGACGTAGGCGCTATCGGTGACCATCAGGCCGGTTCGGCTCATCGGCGAGCCGGCCGGGCCCATGAGATACGGAATGACCCACATCGTCCGACCGCGCATGCTGCCCCGGAACAAGGCCCCGGCGGTCGACTTCGCCTCGATCGGCGAGATCCAGTTGTTGGTGGGACCCGCGGAATCCTTCTCGCGCGAGCAGATGAACGTGAGCTGCTCCGTGCGCGCGACGTCCGAGGGATGGCTGCGGTGCAGGTAGCAGTTCGGGTACGTCTTCGGATTCAGCGGCAGGAGCGTGCCGTCCTGCAGCATGGCCTCGATCAGGGAGTCGTACTCGGCCTTGGACCCGTCACACCAGACCACGCGTGACGGTTGCGTCAGGCCGGCGGCCTCGGATACCCACTTCTGGGCCACGCTGGTCACGCTCATGACGGCCTTTCTTGCACTCGGAGGTGGGTCGCGTCTGAGAAATTGTCTCCTCGCCCTGCCGGGGGCGTCAAGCAGAACGTGCTAGCATTCGCGCCGTGACGGGCCTCGTCGTCGCCGCGCGGTACCTGACGATCGTGCCGCTGCCCGGTCGAGTACGGTTGAGCGCCGATGCGCTCGGTCGCTCCGCCCCCTGGTTTCCAGTAATCGGACTCGGGATCGGCGTGGTGCTCGCGGCCACCGACCGTGTGACTCAGGTAATTTTCCCCTTACTCCTGGCCGGGTTGATTACCGTAACCGTGTGGAAGCTGCTCACCGGCGGCCTTCACCTCGACGGGCTCGCCGATTGCCTCGACGGTCTCGGCGGGCGCGACGCCGAGCACCGGCTGGCGATCATGCACGACAGCCGGATCGGCGCGTTCGGGGCGCTCGGCCTCATCCTTCTTCTGCTGCTGGAGATCGCGGCCGTCACCGAGATGCCCCCGAGCGTGCGCATGCGCGCGCTCCTGGTGGTGCCGACCGTCGCACGCGCCACGCCGCCCCTGCTGGCGCGTCTGTTCTCGCCTGCGAAACCGGAAGGGCTCGGCGCGGCGTTCGGCGCGGGCGTCGGCGCGCTGGCCGCGCCCATCGCGCTCTCGGTCGCGCTGGTCGTCGCGATCGTCGCGCTGCGCGGCCTCGGCGTCGTCGTCGTGGTCGTCTCCTTCGTGAGCGCGCTGCTTCTCACGCGGTTCTTCGCCGGGCGAGTCTCCGGGATCACCGGGGACGTGCTGGGCGCCGCGATCGAGATCGCGGAGCTGACGGCCCTGCTCACGGTGTCGGCGTGGTCGCATCTGGCACGCTGATCTATCTGCTCCGCCACGGCGAAGTGGTGCTCGCCGAGACGCGGCGATTCATCGGCCATCTCGACGTGCCGCTCTCGCCGACCGGCGAGCGTCAGAGCGCCGCGCAGGCCGGGCGTCTCGCGACGGTGAAGCTGGCCGCCCTGTACTCGAGCGATCTGACGCGCGCTCGCCGAACCGGCGAGATCATCGGCGCGCCTCACGCGCTCAGCCCGGCGATCGTTCCGGCGCTGCGCGAGATGGCGATGGGCCGCTGGGAGGGTCTGACCGCCGCGGAGATCCAGCGGGCCGAGCCCGAGAAGTTCGCCGAGTGGATCGCGTTCGAATCGCTCGCCGGCGCTCACCCCGGCGAAGCGATCGCGATCGTCGCGCACGGCGGCACGAATCGCGCCCTGCTCTGCCGGGCGCTTGGGCTGCCGCCCGGGCGCTTGCTCTCGATGGGGCAGGACTATGGCGCCCTCACGGTGCTCGAGCGAATCGACGCAACCTGGCGTCTCATCCATCTCAACGAACGCCCGGTGTTATAAAGCTCACCAAGGGGAGATCACATGCCACCACATCGGAACGCGTTCCGCCCGAGCGTCATGGGAACTCGCGGGGTCGTCACGTCGGCGCATCCGCTCGCCTCGATGGCGGGCATCCAGATGCTGCTGGCCGGCGGCAACGCCGTCGATGCCGCGGTCGCCGTGGGCTCGACCCTGAACGTGGTCGAGCCGTTCATGTCGAGCGCCGGCGGCATCGGGCTCATGCTCATCTCGCGCGGCCGCGAGCGCCACGTGCTCGACTTCATCGGCCGCTCGCCGGCGGCCGCGAGCGCGGCCGCCTGTACGGACGACGAGCTGGTCGGAGGCCCCAAGTCGTGCGCCACTCCCGGGAATCTGGGCGGCTGGCTCGCCGCGCTCGAGCGCTTCGGTTCGATGGACCGCGCGCGTGTGCTGGCGCCGGCGATCTCGCTCGCCGAGAACGGCGTCCCGCTCACGTTCAAGAGCGTGGAATTCATCGAAGGAGCGCGCCAAACGCTCGCCCGCTCTCCGGAGGCGCAGCGCCTCTATCTCGGCAACGGGGGCCCGCGCCCGGGCGGGATCGTGACCTACAAGGAGCTCGGGTCGACCTTCCGTCAGGTGGCGGAGGGCGGCGCCGAGGTGTTCTACCGCGGGCCCATCGCGCGCGCGATCGCTCGGGCGGTACGGGAGGCCGGCGGGTGGCTGGGCGAGAGTGACCTGGCCGCGTTCGCTCCAGAATGGCGCGAGCCCGCGACGATCACGTATCGCGACCGCCAGGTGTTCTCGATGCCGCCGCCGTTCTCCGCGTTCCAGATGCTCGAGACCCTCAACATCCTCGAGGGCTACGACCTCAGGGGCTTCCGGCACAACTCGGTCGACTACCTCCATCATCTGATCGAGGCCGTGAAGCTCGGCTCCGCGGACCGGCTGGCCTATGCCTACACCGATGGCGTGCCGATCGCCGGACTCCTGTCCAAGAAGTACGCGGCGTCCCAGCGCGCCCGCATCGACGGCAAGCGCGCGGCCGTCAGCGAGGGCGAGCGCCACAATCCACAGAAGCTCGACGGCCAGATCGCGGAAGGCCATCCCGCGAGCTTCATGAACGAGCACACCACGCATTTCGCGTGCGCGGATGGTTCGGGCACCGTGGTCTCCGTGACCCAGACCCTCGGGATGCCGTTCGGCTCGGGCTTCGCCGTGCCCGGCACCGGGATCGTGCTCAACAACATCCTCAAATGGATGGACCGCGACCCCGCGTCTCCGAACGTCGTCCGCCCCGGGCGGAAGGCGGGCACCATGATGTCGCCTACCCAGGTCTTCCGCGACGGCGTCTTCCATGTCTCGGTCGGCACGCCCGGTTCGTACGGGATTCTCCAGACCACCCCCCAGATGCTGCTCAACGTGCTCGAGTTCGACATGAACATCCAGGAGGCGATCGAGGCGCCGCGCGTCCGCGTCTATCGCGATCGGCTGATCGACGCCGAGTCGCGGATCTCGGCCGAGACTCGCGCCGGGCTCGCCCAGCGGGGGCACGAGGTCAACACGATCGACGACTGGTCATGGATCGTCGGCGGGGGGCAGGGTATCGTCCGCGACCCGGAATCCGGGACGCTCATGGCCGGCGCCGACCCTCGTCGCGACGGGTACGCACTCGCGATCTAACGGGGGTGTGCAAATCCCTCGCAGCCGACCCGTTCTTGACCGGTAGGTCTTACCGCCTACCGCCGTAACTGTGTGATGTAGCGGCCTGATTTTCAGGCACTGCTTATGCAGTTTCTCTCTGGCGAGCGCGCTCGGCGCGCCAGGGGGAAACTGAGATGGCTCGTGGCTCGGCGATCGCGATGGTAG
>WNFK01168676.1_pt1 | contig 13054 bp, 8 predicted proteins | sample 5400281 | NCBI WGS metagenome assembly WNFK01 (sample SAMN13153350, study PRJNA577476) | soil metagenome | isolation source: 20 cm soil on Douglas fir-dominated hillslope | place: USA:California | collected 2013-09-17
ATCAACCAGGCCAATGCGGCCACGGTCCCTTGAAACGTCAAGGGAAGATGTCCATGAGAAAAGCACGATTTCTCTCTCTCGGAGGAATCGCAAAGGCCACAAAAACGTAGAAAGCCTTTTCGCAGAGTCACTCCCCTGCATATCTTCAAACCCACAAGGAGGAATGTCATGAAGCCTAATTTCTTGCTGCGCGGCGTGCTCTGCGGATTGTTCTCGGCCATGGCGGTGTTTGGCGGATTGGCGCTCGTCGCGGCGGCGAACCCGGCCTACGCGCACGACGACGATGACGACAGCGATCAGGACCGCCATGAGTCGAAAGGGTCGCGCAATTTCTCCATCGAGGTCCTCTCCGGCCGCCCGGACATGATCGCGGGCGGGGATTCGCTCATCCAGATCCGAGTGAAGAAAAAGGAGAAGAAAATCTCGCTGGATGACGTGACCGTCCGGCTGAACGGCGTCGACATCACGGCACAGTTCCTCGCCAACCACGCGGCGCGTACCCTGACGGGCCTCGTGACGGGTCTGCGGCTGGGAGAGAACCGGCTGACGGTCGACTCGGACCACAAGGGCAAAGGCCATGGAGACCGCGGGGACGCAGACGCAACTCTGGTCAACCATCCGATCGAAGGGCCGATCTTGTCCGGACCGCACGAGCAACCGTACGCTTGCGCGACCCAGCAGTTCAATCTGCCGGCTGGCTTGGGCAACCTCGGCACCGCGCTGGATGCGAATTGTTCCATCAATCGGCGCGTGGATTACATCTATCGCACGACCGCCAACGTGTTCGCGCAATGGCCGGCAGGCGCCACGACTTACCCGGCGAACATGGCGAGCACCATTACGACCCTCGGCAAAACGGTGCCTTATATCATCCGGATCGAGACGGGCACCATCAACCGGGCGATCTACCAGATCACGATCCTGCACGATCCGTTGAAGGACCCGGCGCCGAGCTGGAGCTCTCAGCCCGGAAACTGGAACAAGCGGCTGATCTACACCTTTGGCGGCGGCTGCATCGGCGGCTGGTACCGGCAGGGCAGCAGCACGGGGGGCGTGACCGACAACTTCATGCTCTCGAACGGCTACGCGCTCGCTTCTTCGACGCTCAACGTCTTCGGCAACAACTGCAACGACCTCATCGCGTCCGAGACGATGATGATGGTGAAGGAGCGTTTCATCGAAGCCTACGGTGTTCCGGCGCACACGCAGGGCTGGGGCTGCTCGGGCGGCTCCTATGCGCAGCACCAGATCGGCGACAACTATCCGGGCTTGCTCGAAGGCATCATTCCCGGCTGCTCGTTCCCGGAAGTCGGCTTCGCCACCATCAACGTGATCAGCGACTCCTGGCTCCTCGACACTTACTTCACCGCGCGGCAGGCGGCGATGGGCTGGAGCGACGAGCAGAAGCGGCAGGTGACCGGTTTCCTGCAATACGACAGCGCGCCGAACGTCGCGATCGGAGCCCGTCGCATCGACCCGAAGCCCGCTCCGCCTGGAGGGCTGGGGACGAGCTGTGCTTCGGTGCCCGCCGTGCAGCGCTACGACCCGGCGACCAAGATGGGCGTGCGCTGCACGGTGTATGACCACACCGTGAACGTCTACGGCAAAGACCCGGCCACGGGTTTCGCGCGCCGGCCGCTCGACAACGTCGGCATCCAGTACGGCCTCAAGCTGGTGAACAACGGCGCGATATCGGCCGAGCAGTTCGTCGATCTCAACGAGAAGATCGGCGGATTCGACCGCGACGCGACCATCGTGCCGCAGCGCACCGTCGCGGACCTGATCGCGGCGCGGGCCGCCTATCAAACGGGCCGGCTGACAAACGGCGGCGGCGGACTCGCGGAGATGCCGATCATCGACTTCCGCGACTACAACGACGTGCTGCCCGGCGGTGACATCCATGTGCGCTATCACTCGTTCTCGATGCGCAAGCGCCTGGAGAAGGCGAACGGGCGCAGCGACAACCAGGTGATGTGGGTGAACGACAACCGCTTCGAAGATGGACCGCTGGATCACCGCCATCAAGGCCGACAAGCGGCACATCCGCCAGATCGACAAGGTGGTGCAGAACAAGCCCGCCGACCTGCAGGAAGGCTGCTATACGAAGGATCCGACGCCTGTCTTCATCGCCCAGCACCAGGTGCGCGGTCTATCGACGTGCCACGACCTGTATCCGCCGAACTCCTTCCCGCGCGAGGTCGCCGGGGCGGACATTGCGGCCGACATCGTCAAGTGCCAGACCAAACCGCTCAAGGAGTCAGACTATGCCGTGGCCTTCACGGCGGCACAGTGGGCGAGATTGCAGGCGGCGTTCCCGTCCGGCGTGTGCGACTGGTCGAAGCCCGGCTATGAGCAGCAGGACCCGCTCGGCCCTTGGCTGGTCATCGACTGAAGGATGCGCGAGCAAAAAGGAGGAGAGATCCCACGAAATCCGGAATTGCACTTGCGATTGCAGCGGAGTAGCAACAAGTCTCATACCTATTTCCCTCAACTGGAAAGGAGCGCTCATGAGTAAGCTTTCTGTCTTTGTCGCATTGTCCGCCGCCATTGCGGCGTCCACCGCCGGCGCCGACGACAAAATCCGTGCCACGCTGATGGGCTTTCAGGAGGTGCCAGCAGTTTCCACACAGGCGACCGCCACATTCGAGGCCGTCATCAGCCCCAACGGCGACGCCATCGACTACGAGATTACATACAGCGGGATGCAGGGCACAGTGACCCAGTCGCACGTGCATGTCGGCCAGCGCCGCGTCAACGGCGGCATCGTCCTGTGGATCTGCGGGACGACGGGCACCCCGGGTCCGGCAGGCACGCCGACGTGCACGTCTCCCAACGGACATTTCGTCGGCGCCTGGAGGCCGGAAAACGTCCAGACCGTCGCAGCCCAGCAGTTCGCGCCCGGCGAGCTTGACGAGGTGATCGCCGCTATCCGCGCTGGACTGGCATACGCGAACGTGCACTCGAATATTTCCCCGGGCGGGGAGATCCGCGGTCAGATCCGCGCGAACCGCAGAGACAAAGACAAAGATTGAGGGGGAGGTTCAGGGTCACTTTCCTGCATATCTTCAACCCCACAGGAGGAATGTCATGAAGGCAAGTCTCCAACGGACCGAGCGGGTGCGGGTCCCGCTCTGCGCATTTTTCTCGGCCATGGCGGTGTCGGGGGCGCTTGTAGCGATGCCGGCGCTGGCGGCAAAGCCCATTGCCTGCGCCGACCTTAAAACCAAGCTGAGCATTGCGGATACGACGATCACTCTCACGGAAATGCTGCCGGCGGGCGTGAATCCGAACCCCGTCGGCACGATTGCGGTTCCGATTTGCCGCGTCGTCGGCGTGACCACGCCCGCTGTGCGATTCGAAGTGTGGATGCCGAGCGAAGGCTGGAATGGCAAGTTCCAGATGGTCGGCAACGGCGGCACCGCCGGCGTCATCAGCTACAGCGCGATGCGGCTCGCCCTTACGCGCGGCTATGCCACCGCGAGCACCGACACCGGCCACGTCAGCTCCGGCTCGTTTGATTCCACGTGGGCCCTCGGCCGGCTTGACCTCGTCGCCGATTTCGGCCATCGCGGCACGCACGTGACTACCGTGAACGGCAAGGCGATTACGCGCGCCTATTACGGCGAGCCTGCGAAGTACTCCTACTACGTCGGTTGCTCCAAGGGCGGCCAGCAGGGCCTGATGGAGGCGCAGCGCTATCCCGAGGACTTCGACGGCCTCATCGCCGGCGACCCGGCCAACAACTGGACGCGCTTCTACGCCGGCTCGCATCTGTGGTACTCGATGGCGACGCTGAAGGACCCGCAGAGCTACATCCCGGCCGCCAAGACGGCGATCCTCGGCAAGGCGACCGCAGATGCCTGCGATCTGATCGACGGCATCAAGGACGGCGTGATCGACGATCCGCGCAAGTGCAAGTTCGATCCTTCGGTGCTCCTGTGCAAGGCCGGCCAGGATCCCAACACCTGCTTCACGGCGAAGCAGGTGCAAGCAGTGCGCGACATCCAGACCGGCGTGCGCACGCCCTGGGGCGAGCTCGTGCATCCGCCGCTCGTGCCCGGGGCGGAGGACGGCCCCGGCGGCTGGGCGGCATGGACGACCGGTGCCGCGCCGTTCACCGGGCTGCACTGGCTCGCTGCGGACGGCTTCTTCCGCTACCAGGTGTTCCAGAACCCGGCGTACGACCCGATGAGCTTCAACTTCGGCTCGGACCTGCTGTTCTCGCTGCACGCGGTGGGACCGTTGCTCGACGCGATCGACCCCGACCTGCGGCCGCTCCACCGCCGCGGCGCCAAGCTCATCGTCTACCACGGCTTCAGCGACCCCGACATCTCGCCCCTCAACTCGATCAATTACTTCGAGAGCGTGGCGGAGTTCATGGCGCACCGGAGCGATGACCGCAAGGACGCGCTCGAGCGCACACAGGACTTCTTCCGGCTGTTCATGGTGCCCGGCATGCAGCATTGCTCCGGCGGACCCGGCCCGAACACCTTCGACATGCTGACGGCGCTGGAGAGTTGGGTCGAGAAGGGCAAGGCGCCCGATCGCATCATCGCATCGCATTCCACGGCGGGGGTAGTGGACCGTACGCGTCCGCTGTGCGTCTATCCCAAGGTGGCTGTCTACACCGGCACCGGCAGCACCGACGATGCGGCGAACTTCCAATGCCGGACACCGCGCGAGGAGCGGCATCATGGGCACGACGACGATGACGACTGACTTACTTCTCGTAAGGCTCCGCCTGGCTTGCGGGCATGGAGCAAGCGATGTGAACAGCGCAAGATTTGCATCGGCGTTGCTTGCCGCGCTGGTACTGCTCGCCGGTGCGGCAGGCGCGCACGCGCGCGGCGGCGAGGTGGAGCGTGTCGCACGGCCTGCGGCTGACCACTCCCGCGGTGAGCGGCACGACGGTGCGCATGATCGTGCGGCCGACGATCTCGGGTGATCAACTGCGCGTGAAGCTCGAGAACACGATGGGCATGAGTCCGGTCGCGTTCTCAGCCGCGTATGTCGGCGTCCGCGGCGAGGGTGCGGGAGTGCTCGCCGGCTCGAACCGCCAGCTCAGCTTCGGCGGCAACCCGGGCCTTACGCTCGCCGGCGGCGCGGGCGCATACAGCGACCCGATCAAGTTTCATGTGCAGGCGTTCCGGGAGCTCGCGGTCAGCCTCGAGGTGGTCTCCGCAGCGGACATCAGCGCGCATCAGGTGGGTCTCACGACGAACTACATCGCCGCCGGAGCGCGCGCGGCGAGCGCTTCAGCGGACGGCTTCGCGCCGGTACCCGAGTTCGCCCCTGCGAATTCGGGGAACTTGCCGTTCTACTGGGTGGCGACGGTGGACGTGCGCTCGCCTTCGACCACCGGAGCGATCGTGCTCTTCGGCGACTCGATCACCGACGGGCGCTGCAGCACGCGCGACGAACAGGGCATCGTGCAGCCCAACCGCTATCAGCGCTGGGGCGACGTGCTTGCCGCGCGCGTCGCCGCGCTGCCCGAAAACCAGTCCAAGGGCGTTTCCAATCAGGGGATAGCCGGCAACCGCATCCTCGATCGCGGCAATGGGCCTTCGGCGCTCGAGCGCATCGAGCGCGACGTGCTCGAGCGCGCCGGCGCCACGCACGTCGTTCTCTTCGAAGGCACGAACGACATCACCGGCGGCTTTACCGCCGACCAGGTGATCGCCGGCACGCAGGAGATCATCCGGCGCGTGCACGACGCCGGGATGAAAATCATCGGCGTCACGGTGATTCCGCGCGGCCGCATCGGTGCTGGCTGGTCCGCGACCCTGGAGCAGCATCGCCTTGCGGTGAACGCGTGGATGCGCTCGGAGGCGAAGTTCGATGGGCTGATCGACTTCGATCGCCTGCTCGAGGGTCCGGTGCTCGGCGGTTCGCCGAGCATCAAGCCCGAATTCAACTGCGATTTCACCCATCCCAACACCGCGGGCTACAGGGCGATGGGCGAATTCATCGATCTCGATCTTTTCTACAACGTAGGCACTTGGAGGAACGGTAAATGAAAGGCCTGCTGGCGGGTCTCGACTGGCATCAAAGCGGCGGCACCGCAGGCTCGGTGCCGCCGTTCAACCTTGGTGGTTATTTCCGCGAATAGAGAGGAGAGAAAGCCATGAGCGACACGAAGAAGCCCGAATTCCGCGAAGACGATTCCTGGTTCAGCAAAGCGCAGCTCGAGCGGCTCGCGCCGGCAGATCACGCCGATCGCGTGCACTCGCCGATCCCGACGCAGATGGTATCGAACGGCGAGTACATGCCGATCGGCCAGACCGACAAGCAGAAGGAGGTCGAGGCGCGGCTCGCGGCGCTCTCAGAGCGCGCGGCCAAGCAGCTCGGCATGTCGCGCCGCAAGTTCCTGGCCACCACCGGCGGCTTCGCGGCTTCGTTCATCGCGATGAACCAGGTGTTCGGCGAGTTCTTCGACGTGCGGCCGATCGACATGCTGGTCTCGGACGCCTATGCGCAGAGCGGGCCGCCGGAGAATCTCTTCGTCTTCGACGACCAGACCCACATCATCCGCTCGAGCAGGACCGGACCCGGCAACTCGCTGCGCGACATCGCGCAGGGCAACCACAGCAGCAACAACCCGAGCGACCTGTCCGACGAGCTTGGACGCGTGAACTTCCCGTGGAACCCGGCGCTCGTCGGCCTGCCGAACCTGAACTCGAACTTCCATCTCGGCCAGTACATGAAGGATGTCTACCTCGACAGCCAGGTGACGGTCGCGATCATGACCAACAACAACTCGGCCGCGATTCCGGACATCGGCGGCAACCGGCCGCCGCGGTCGGTGCAGGAGTCCGAAGCATTCGAGATCCTGACCGCCGAGCAGACCATGGCGACGCGCGACTGGGTGAACCAGCTCGCGGGATCGACGCGCATGCTCGGCCACGGCCAGCTCTATACGGGCGTGGGCAACCTGTGGTTCATCGAGGAGCAGATCGAGCGGCTCAAGCCCGATTCCTGGAAGGGCTACAACATCGCGCGCGCCGCCAAGCTCGACGACGACCCGAACAGCGAGATGACGCGCTGGGCGCTCGACGACACCGACATCGCCTACCCGACGTACGCGAAGATCGACGAGTACGCGCGCAAGGACCACGGACGCATCCTGAAGGAGCATCCGGGGTTCATGAACCTGTCGATCCACAAGGGCCTGCAGACCAACGCGGTAGGGAGCGACCCGCGGCTCGGCCACCCGATCGACATTCCGCGCGCGGCAGCCGACTGGCCGCAATTCAACTTCATCATCTACCACTCGTGCATCAAGCCGAGCTTCTGGGTGCTCAACGCGCTCAACGAGATCAACTCCGGAGTGCAGCGCGAGGGCGTGCCCGACATCTCGTGGACCACGGAGATGGCGCTGCTCGCCGCGCCCTTCAAGAACGTCTACGCCGAGATCGGCACGACGTTCGCCTCGACGGTGATCACGTTCCCGACGGTGTGCGCGCATATCCTCGGGCAGCTCCTGAAGTTCATGGGCGAGGACCGGGTCGTCTTCGGCTCGGACTCGGTCTGGTACGGCTCGCCGCAATGGCAGATCGAGGCCTTGTGGCGCTTCCAGATCCCCGAGGACATGCGCCGGCGCTATGGCTATCCCGAGCTCACCCAGGCGGTGAAGCGCAAGATCCTCGGCCTGAATTCGGCCAGGCTCTACAAGATCCCGGGAGCGGCCGAGGCTTCGCCGCACGGCGTCTACAAGCCCGTGCCGGCGGACTACGCGAGCCGCTTCACGCCGGAGCTCAAGCGCATCCTCGAGTTCCCGACGACCACCGCCGCTGCGCCGCAGAGCCCGCTGCCGCACTATGCGAACGACAACCTGGCGAAAATCAAGCAGTCGTATGCGGATGCGGGCGGCGCACGCAGCAATACGCGCTACGGCTGGCTGAGAACGAGGAGCTGACATGCGCAAATTGCTGCTGACACTGAGCTTCGCGGTACTGGGGTTCGCGCCCGCGTGGGCGGCGCACGAGGGCTCGGGACTGGCGGTCCCGCCGGGACCGGGCTTCCGCGGCGGAGTGGTGGCGGTATCGCACCCGCTCGCCGCCGAAGCGGGCGCGAGGATGCTGCGCAGCGGCGGCAATGCCATCGACGCCGCGGCAGCGATCCAATTCGCGCTCAACGTGGTCGAGCCAGAGTTCTCGGGCATCGGCGGCGGCGGCTTCATGATGGTGCACCTCGCGAAGGGGCAGGGCAGCACCTTCGCCGTCGAGGGCCGTGAAAAGGCGCCGGCGAGCGCCGAGACCACGCTCTTCACCAATCCGGACGGGACCAATCAGGGGTTCACGCCCGCTTCCACCAGCGGCCAGGCGGTGGGCGTCCCCGGCACCTTGAAGATCGTGGCCACGGCGCTGCAGCGCTACGGGCGGAAGCGCCTTGCGGAGGTGATCCAGCCCGCGATCGAGCTCGCCGAGAACGGCTTCCCGGTGAACTTCGTGCTCGCCGGCGACGCGACTTCGTCGCGCACGAGCTTCTACGCCGAGACCGCGGCTGTCTTCCGCCCCGGCGGCGTGCCGCTTCAGCAGGGCCAGATCCTCAAGCAGCCGGATCTCGCGAAGACGCTGCGCCTCATCGCGGCGAAGGGGCCGGACGTGCTTTACCGCGGCGAGATCGGCGCGGCGATCGTCGCCGCGCAGCGCGCCACGGCGAACGGCGGCAAGCCCGGCCTCATGACGATGCAGGACCTCGCCGACTACAACATCGTGATCCGCGAGCCGATCGTCGCCGAGTACCGCGGCTATCGCATCGCCGCGATGTCGCCGCCCTCGTCGGGCGGCCTGACCATGATCCAGGCGCTCAAGATGATCGAGCGCTACCCGCTTGGCGATGCGGCGGCCGGCTTCGGCTGGGGCAAGGCGAAGACGCTGCACGTCATGACGGAAGCGATGCGGCTCGCCTTCGCGGACCGCGCGGCGTGGATGGGCGACGAGGATTTCGTGCCGGTGCCCAAGCGCGGCCTGCTCGAGCCGACTTACGTTCGCGAGCGCGGCGATCTCATTAGCCTGACCTCGATCATTTCGGGAGCCGCCCCGCGCGGCGATCCATGGCCTTTCGAGATCGCGCAGCGTCAGGGTCGCACGATGCTTGCGACCGCAGAGCCGGTGAGCTACGCCGGCGGCCACACCACGCACTTCTCGGTGGTCGACCAGTGGGGGAACATCGTTTCGTACACGACGACGATCGAGCAGGGGTGGGGGACGGGGATCATGGTTCCCGGCTACGGCTTCATGCTCAACAACGAGCTCACCGACTTCAACTTCGGCTTCAACCTGCACCCGCGCTTCGGCGGGCCCGGCGCGAACGACGTCCAGGGCGGCAAGCGCCCGCGCTCGAGCATGACGCCGACGATCCTCTTCAAGGGCCGCGAGCNNNCGTGCTCATCAACCTGGTCGATCACGGCATGACGATCCAGCAGGCGGTCGACGCGCCGCGCATCTCGGTGACCACGGCCGGCAACTCGATCGCGCGCGAAGCAGGCTTCGACGAGGCCGAGATCGCCAAGCTGCAGGCGCTCGGCCACGTGGTCGGCAGTCCGGCCGACATCGGCAACGTCAACGCGATCTTCATCGACCTCGCGACCGGCCACCAGTACGGCGCCGTCGACTCGACCCGCGCAGGCGGTCTGATCGAACTGCCGAAGGGCCACCGCGGGAAGGAAGACGACTAACAGGGAGGAATGAATGATCGGCTTGTACGCGCACATGCGCGTCACCGCGCGCGAGCTCGTTTACGGCGCGGCGGACTGAGCGCGACCTTTCTAACGGGGAGAACTGAAATGGCCTTCAACAACGGGAAACGCCGCGCCTTCTCGCGCCGCAGGTTCATCCAGGGCGCGGCAGCCGCCGCTGCGGCGAGCGGCACGCTGCTCGCGGGCGCGGCGCGGGCGGCGAAGGAGCACGATTCGAGGGAGCACCATTCGAGGGGGCATGATTCGGAATGCGAAGGCTCGCGCGACCTCAACCTCGTCAACGGCCGCTTCCTGACGCTCGATGCGCACAACAGTGTCGTCTCGGCGATCGGCATCCGCGACGGCCGCATCGTCGAGGTCGGGCGCGGCGGAGCGCTCGGGCCGTGCGGCCGCACGATCAACCTGAAGGGCGCGACCGTCATTCCGGGCCTCATCGATTCCCACGTGCATTTCATTCGCTGCGGGCAGAACCCCGGCCACGAGGTGCGCATCATCGAGACCGCCGCATCGGTGGGCGAGCTGCAGCAGATGATCGGCGCACGCATCCGCGAGCTCGACGTGCCGGTCGGCGAGTTCATCACCTGCGTCGGCGGCTGGAACATCAACGGCCTGGCGGAAAAGCGCCTGCCGACGCTCGCCGAGCTCGACGCCGCGGCGCCGAACCACGCGGTGTATCTATCCACCACCGGCGCCGGCGGCGCTGTGACGAACTCGGTTGGGCGAACTTTCTTCCAGAACCACGGAGGCGTTTGCGGCGCTCCAGGCGGTGCAGACCGATGCGGACCGGCAGCGCGGCACCGCCGAGGCAGTGGACTTCGCCTCGAGCCTCGGCTTGACCATGGTCACCGACATGGGCACGGCGGGCGCCGCGGTCGAGTACGTCGACGGCTACAAGTACATGATGAACCTGTGGCGGGCGGGCGACCTGAAGATACGGCTGCGCTCGTTCCTCAACAGTTCGTTCGATACCGGGTTCGCCGCCGCGCAATCGGTCGTGACGTACAGCTTCCCGCGCCACGGCGACGACGTGTTCCGTTCCAACGGCGTCGGCGAGCGGGTCAACAGCAGCACCACCAATCCGGGCTATGTCGACCTCGTCAAGTTCGCCGCTTCCAAGGGCTGGATGGTCACCCAGCATTCCCTGACGTCGGCGGAGATCTCGTTCCATATCTCCGCCTACCAGCAGGCGAAGGCGGTCGCGGCGATCGACAAGCTGCGCTGGACGCTCGACCACGTCAACCCGATCAGCGACGATCAGATCGCGGCGGTGAAGGATCTCGGCATCGGCCTGCGGCTGCAGGGCTGGAACTACACCTCGGCCGCCCCGGCAGGTCCGCCGTGGCGCAAGCTCGTCGACGCCGGCATTCCGCTCAGCGCCGGCACCGACTCCACCAACGTCGGGCCGCTCAACCCGTGGTTGACGATCTCCTATATGACGACGATGAAGAACAACGCCGGCGTGGCGGCCACCCCCGCCAACCAGCAGATCAGCCGGCTCGAAGCACTGCGCATGTACACCAACGGCAGCGCCTTCCATTCGTTCGACGAGGACAAGCTCGGCTCGATCGAGGTCGGGAAGCTCGCCGACCTTGCGGTGCTTAGCGACGACCCGCTCAGCGTGTCCGACGACAAGCTGAAGCGCCTGCGCTCCGTGCTGACTCTGCAGGCGGGCAGGATCGTCCACGGCGAGGCCGACGACTGAGCGTGACTCTTTCCAACGAGGAGAACTGAAATGGCTTCTGACAACGGAAAACGGCGCGGCTTCTCGCGCCGCAGGTTCATCCAGGGCGCGGCAGCCGCCGCTGCGGCGAGCGGCTCGATGCTGAGCAGCGCCGCGCGCGAGGAAGAAGATGCCGATGAAAAACGCGGCCACCGGCGGCGGCCGCCGAACGATGCGCCGGACACGGTGCTCATCAACGGCAAGATACACACGATGGACGACGAGAACACGATCGTCTCCTCCGTATCGATCACGGACGGGCGCTTCGCCGAGGTCGGCCACACGTCGAGGGGGCGCCACGGGCACGACACGAAGGTCATCGACCTGCGCGGGCGCACCGTGGTGCCCGGAATCATCGACAACCACAACCATATCGTGCTGATGGGCAACCGGCCCGGCTTCCACACGCCGCTCGAGAACGCGTACTCGATTCCCGACGTGCAGGCGATCTACGCCGAGCGCGCCGCCGGCATCCCGAGGGACGCGTGGATCACCACCATCGGCGGCTTTCACTCCAATCACATCTATGCCAATCCGTCGGACCCGCTCAGCGGCCGCCTGCCGACGCGCGCCGAGCTCGACATCGCCGTTCCCAACAACCCGGTGTTCATCGAGATCGGTTTCACCGGGCCGGCGACCACCAACAGTGCGGGCAAGTCCCTCTTCGAGAGCCAGGGCATCACCGTCGCCGAGAACGGCTCGATGACGGGCAACAACCCTTCGAGAGCGCTCCTGTACCTTCGCCAGACGCTGCTCACCCCCGAATCGCGCCGGCGCGCGGTGATCGACGCGATGAACTATGCCGTCACCGTCGGGGTGACCACGCACCTCGACCAAGGCGCCTTCCAGGCGACCAACACCGCGGCAGACGGCGCGGCGCACGAAGACAACTTCACGATGCACATTCCTTTCCTGCAGGTGTACGCGCAGGACAAGGGGATCATCCGCCTGCGCATCAATTTCTTGCATATGGAGTCGGACCAGGCCACGCCCGAGCTCGTACAGCGGCTGAAGAACGCCTTCCCGTTCCTCGGCAACGACATGGTGAAGACGGGCGGCATCGGTGAGTTTATCGCCGCGGGCACGAGTGCCACGAGTCCTTTCGTAGCCGCCGCGAAGCGCGTCGCCGCCGCCGGCTGGCGCGCCGAAGTGCATTCGCTGGGGCGCCGCAACACGCCTACGAGCAATCCAGCGGACTTCGAGTTGGAGATCATGGGCTTCGAGGCCGCGAACCTCGAATCCCCGGGCGTCGTCCGCGAAAGGCGCTGGGTGATCGCGCACGTGCCCGGCATCACGCAGGAATGGATCGACCGGCTGCAGGCGATCGGCGGCAACCTCTCGCTCACCGGCTGGCAGTACCTGGCCGGCAACCCGACGGCCAGCACCGTCGCGCCTTACGCGGGGCCGCCCTTCCGAATGATCGTCGACAGCGGCAAGCGCCCCGGCGGAATCCACGCCGGCCTGAGCTCGGACGGCATGCAGATCGCGCCGATGAACCCCTGGCTGCACATGTACTACGCCACCACCGGCATCAACGCGAGGAAGGTGCTCATCAACCCGAATCAGCAGATCAGCCGCGAAGAGGCGCTGAGCCTCTACACGCGCGAGAACGGCTGGTTCCTGCGCGAGGAGGA
>WNFK01170491.1_pt1 | contig 13053 bp, 13 predicted proteins | sample 5400281 | NCBI WGS metagenome assembly WNFK01 (sample SAMN13153350, study PRJNA577476) | soil metagenome | isolation source: 20 cm soil on Douglas fir-dominated hillslope | place: USA:California | collected 2013-09-17
TCGGGCATTTGTTCTGGCACGGCGGCAGGCAATAGGCGTTGTGGTCGGAGAAGATCAGCTCGAGGTTCGTCCGGCGGAGGCGGCGGACCTCCTCCGTCTGGGTCTTGACGATCATCTCCGGCTCGCACGTCCGCGAGCACGAGATCGGCGGATGCTCCTCGCCCTCGACCTCCACGACGCACATCCGGCACGCCCCGAAGCCGGGCAGCTTCGGCTCGTAGCAGAGGGTCGGGATCTCGATCCCGTTGTCGCGGCAGACCTCGAGGATCGTCTGGCCCTCGAAGCCCTCGACGACCCGGCCGTCGACCTCGATCCGGATCCTCGGCGTCGATTGCGGACGCTGTGGCGACTGGGTCGTGATCAGGCGCTCGGCGAGCGAATCGTCGAGCGGCTGGAGCGTGTTCGACTCGGCGTAGGGGCGAGGCAGCAGGTCGGTCATCGTCTCGTCAGTGGGCTGCGCCAGCGGCGACCGCGATCGGTCGGCAGACGCCGGCCGGGCACGAGCTCCGCAGGATGTGCTCGTCGAGCTCGGACTGGAAGTATCGCATCCCGCTCGCGAACGGGAGGGTCGCCAGGCGCTCGTGATCGCACAGGGCGGACCCGACGATATCGGCCGACAGGTCGGCCAGGAGCCCGACGTCCGTCGGCTTCGGGACGCCGGTCGCGATCCGGTCGCCGATCTCGCTCACCCGGCGCAACCCGATCCGGCACGGGATCGTCTTGCCGCACGCCTCGTCGGCGCAGAAGCGGGTCAGGAGGCGGGCCAGGTCGACGACGCAGGCGCGCTGGTCGGCGGCGACGATCGCGCCCGAGCCGACGTGGGCGCCGACCGCCCGGAGGGCGTCGTAGTCGTACGCGGTGTCGGCGAGGTCCGCTGTTGAGCCGGGCCTTGCCGCCGCCGGTGGCGACCGGGCCGGCCAGCGCGATGATGTCGCGGAGCTTCGTGCCCATCGGGATCTCGGCGACGCCCGCGCCGCTCGGCGTCCGGACGGAGACGAGAATCGTGCCCGGGCTTCCCTTCGAGCCGATCGCGGCGAACGCCTCGGCGCCGTTGGCGACGATCCACGGGACCGCTGCGAGGGTCTGGACATTCTGGACAACGGTGGGCTTGCCGAACAGGCCGCGCTCGGCTGGGTGCGGCGGCCGCTGCTCGGGCTGGCCGCGCTTGCCCTCGAGCGCCCTGAGCAGCACCGTCTCCTCGCCGAGCATGTATGCACCCTGGACGGGCCGGATCGCGACCTCGATCGCGTGGCCCGAGCCGAGGACGTCGTCGCCGGCCAGGCCGGCCGCGATCATCCGTTCGAGCGCCGTCTCCAGGCTCCGGATCGCGTCGGTCGCGTCCGAGCGGACAGCCACGATCACGTCGGCGGCACCGATCGCGATGGCGGCAATCAGCGCCCCTTCGATGACGGCGTAAGGGTTCCGCTCGAGCAGGGTCCGGTCGGTGGCCGACGACGGGTCCGCCCCATAGCCGTTGGCGACGACATAGCGCTGGTTTGCGAGGGTTCCCGCCGCGGCTCGCCACTTGTCGCCGGTCGGGAAGCCCGCGCCGCCGCGCCCGCGCAGGCCCGAGGCCGCGATCATCGCGATCGTGCCGGTCCCGCCGATGTCGTGGAGCGACCGGCGCAGGCCGACGAACGAGCCGCGATCGCGCGCCCGGTCGATGTCGAGCGGGTCGCCGGCGCCCGCCTCGGGCAGGAGGATCGCGGGCCACTTCCGCGAGCTGCGCAGGATCTTCGTCATCGGGCTGCGATCAGGCTCGAGCCGGGCCGGCGCCCGGCGCCGTTCCGCGTCGCTGCGCCGCGCGGCGTCCGGCGGCCGCGCCCGACGACCCGGCGAGCGACGCGTCGAGCCCGGCGAGGTACGACGCCTCGCGCCCGGCCCGCGCCCCCGCCGCGGCCTCTCCGGCCTCAGCAAGGGCCCCGACGGCCGGCGGCTCGAAGCGCAGGTGGCGGTAGTACGTGGCGGTGCCGTAGATCATCGCGTACCAGGCGCCCGTCCTCTGGCTGATCAACTTCAGGGCCGCGACCGGCAGGTGGCCGTACTCGGCCTGGGTCGCCTCGAGGATCGCGAGCATGTGCCTCGGGTCGAAGTCGAACCGCTCGAGGATCGCGATCAACGCGTCCGGGTGGATCGGGTCGAAGTGGGTGTACGCCTGGTCGGGGACCGGCCGGCCGGCTCGCCGCAGGGCGGATTCCTCGCGGCGCTCGCCGTACGTCTCGGGCGCGCCCCAGTGGATGTGATAGCGCCCCTTCGTATCGACGCCGCCCATGTCGATGCACTCGATCGGGCAGGCCTGGGCGCACTGGAAGCAGGTCTCGCACTTGAGCGTGCCGTACTCGTCGTAGAGCAGCTGGAGGCGGCCGCGGAACTTGTGCGGGACGTCGAGGCGCACCTCGGGATATTTGATCGTCGCCTTCGGCTCGAAGAACCGGCGAAGGGTCAGCGCCATGCCCTTCACGATGCCCAGGCCCGGGACGAAGCTCATCGCGGCGACCTCACTTGTGGACCACGACGAGCGCGGCGGCGGTCACGAACAGGTTCAGGAGCGACGCCGGCAGCAGCCACTTCCAGGCAAACCCCATGAGCTGGTCGATCCGGACACGGGGCAGCGTCCCGCGCATCCAGACGAAGGTGAAGACGAAGAGATAGCTCTTGCCGAGGAACCAGAACAGGCCTGCGACCCAGTCCCAGCTGACGAAAGCCCAGCCGGTGATTGCGACCACGACGAGAAGGTTGAACAGGACGAAGCCGATGATCAGCGCCTGCCACCACTTGAGCGAGCTGCGCCCGACATAGAACGGCGCCGCGAGGGCGAGGATCAGGAGCGGCGGCACGAGCAGCAGCGCGAACAGCAGCCCGAGCCCCAGCGAGCCGGGATCGATGCTCAGGTTGATCGGCCACGGCCACGGGAACGGCGCGTTCCAGCCGCCGAAGAACAGCGTGACGATCAGGCCGGAGACGAGGAAGACGTTCACGTACTCAGCGAAGTAGAAGAAGCCGTAGCGCATGCCCGAGTACTCGGTCGCGAAGCCGGCGACGATCTCGGAGTCGGCTTCCGTCAGGTCGAACGGCGTCCGGTTGGCCTCGGCCGTCGCGGCGATGAAGAAGATCAATGCGCCGAGGGGCTGCTCGAAGACGTACCAGTCGGTGAACCAACCGGCCTGGTTGAGGCTCAGCTTGTTGAGGCTCATCGTCCCGGTCAGCAGGAGCAGCCCGACCACCGACAGCGTCAGCGGGATCTCGTAGCTCACGACCTGGGCAGCCGAGCGGAGACCGCCGAGGAGCGAGTACTTGTTGAAGCTCGACCAACCGGCCATCAGCAGCCCGACCACCGTCATGCCGCTGACCGCGAACAGATAGAGCAGGCCGATGTTCATGTCGACCCCGAACAGGCCGGGGGCGAACGGAAGCACGAGGAGCCCCAGGATGGTCGCCATGAAGACCGCGACCGGGGCAAGGGTGAAGACGAGCCGGTCGGCGCCGCTCGGGCTGAAGTCCTCCTTCGCGAGGACCTTGAGCCCGTGCACGACCGACAGCAGCGAACCGTATGGCCCCACCCGGTCCGGCCCGATCCGGAGGTTCATCAGGGCGATGACCTTCATCTCCATGTAGATGATCAGGAAGGCGCTCGGGACGCTCATCAGGAGGACAGCGGTCGCGGCGACGACGAACCGGACCAGCCAGATGTTCGTGGCCAGGAAGTCGACGATCGGCTTGCCCGCGACGACGACCAGGACGATGAGCCCGAAGGTCAGGACGAGCAGGATCGGGATGACCGTGAACAGGATCTTCCCGGTCAGCGTGAGGCGCGAAAAGGACCGCGCCATCGCGGTCATGGCCGCGCCTCGCTCGACAGACCGCCTGGGAATCCGCCCGGACAGGCGGCCGCGAATCCGCCCCGGAATCCGTCCGGATCCTGCCAAATGACGCTCAGGTGAGCCTTAGGCTGGTCCAAGGGCCTCCGGGCCCGCTGCGGAGCCGCCATGCGGGCAGGAATGAGCCGTAGACGGCTACGAGTTGGCGCGATCGGCGAGATCGCGACCCGAGGAGTCGACGTAAGGCTCTCCACGGCGCCATATGGCAAGAAACGAGCCGCGCCGGCGGCTCCGAAGACCCGGCCCGCGCCGGCCGCTCCGCCCACGCCGGCGGCTCCGGCCGCGCCGGCCGCTCCGCCCACGCGGGGCAATCGGGCCAATCGCGAAGGGCGCCCGGTCACTTGTCCACCCCACCCATGATCGGGTCGAGGGACGCCATCACCGCCATCGCGTCGGCGATGAGGTGGCCCGGCATCAGCACGCCGACCGACTGGAGGTGGACGAACGACGGGTCGTGGATCCGCATCCGGAACGGCTGGTCGGTCCCGTCGCTGACGACGTAGGCGGCGTACTGACCGCGCGGACCCTCGACCGCGGCATAGGCCCGGCCAGGTCGCGGGCGGAGCAGTCGCGGGAGCTTGGCCATGATCGGGCCGTCGGGCATGTTGTGGAGGCACTGGTCGATGATCCGGAGGCTCTGCTTGATCTCGTCGATCCGGACCAGGTAGCGGGCCAGGCAGTCGCCCTCGTCGCGGGTCGGGATGTCGAACTCGAGCTCGGGGAAGACGCTGTACGGGTGGGCCCGCCGGAAATCGAGGGGCCCCCCGCTTGCTCGCAGGTTCGGGCCGGTGACCGCCATCCGGAATGCCGTCTCCTTGTCGAGCACGCCGAGGCCGCGCATCCGACGGACGAAGATCTCGTTCTCGTTCAGCAGCCCCAGGTTCGCCTCGATCTGCGTCGTTGCCCGGCTCATCCAGTCGCCGAGCCGGCTCAGGAACTCGTGGTTCAGGTCGCCGTTGACGCCGCCGATCCGGAGGTAGTTGAAGAGCAGACGCTGGCCGGTCAGGGCCGCGAGCATCTCGGCGATCTCGTCGCGCTCGATGAGGCTGTAGAGGATCGGCGTCAGGCCGCCCAGATCGAGCGCCATCCAGCCGATGAACATCGAGTGCGACAGGATCCGATTGAGCTCGGTCGCGAGGACCCGGATGTACTCGGCCCGGCGGGGCACCTCGACGTCGAGCAGCTTCTCGAACGCGAGGACGCCCGGCCACTCGCAGTACAGCGAGCTGATGTACTCGAGCGGGTCGAGGTAGGCGATCGAGTGGTGGTAGTCGGCGTTCTCGCACAGCTTCTCGACGCCGCGATGGAGGTAGCCGAGGACCGGGTCGAGGTCGACGACGACCTCGCCGTCGAGCTTGAGGACGATCCGCAGCACGCCGTGGGTCGATGGGTGCTGAGGCCCCATATTGATGTACATCTCGCCGTCGCCGAGGGTGTAGAACTCGGACTCGCGCTCGGTCCGCGGCGGGTACGGCGGGATCGGCTCGAAGACCCCGATCGCCTCCTCGAGCTGGACCCGCGGGTCGTCGGACGGGACCTCCTGCTCCGGATGGACGTGTGGCGCGGTGGTCGTCATGCCCGGGTCTTCCGGATCATCGTCGCGGCGCGCGCGTTGGTGGGCGCGTGCGACTGCTCCATGTGCCGGACGCCTGCACCGGGCGAGCGGGCCGCGTCGTCGGGCAGGAAGAAGTCCTTGCGGAGCGGGAAGCTCTGGTAGTCGGCCGGCATGTAGATCCTGCGGAGGTCGCGGTTGCCCTCGAACGTGATCCCGAACATGTCGTACGCCTCGCGCTCCATCCACTCGGCGCCCTGCCACAGGAACGTGATCGAGGGGACCCGCGGATCGTCGCGCGACAGGCCGTCGGCGACGATCCGGAGCCAGTCGGAGCTCGTCTCGCTCCAGAGGTGGTAGACGACCTGCATCACGTCGCCCGTGTCGACCCCGGCGAGGTCGGCCAGGAGGACGAAGCCGAACGCGGGCTCGTCGTGGAGGGCCCGGCAGACGTCGGGCACGTCGCCCGGCCCGATCCGGATCTCGGTCTCGTCGTGGCGCTGGTGGATCGGCGCGATCAGCTGGGGACCGAACCGGGCCTGGAGGCGTCGCTTGAGCGCGGCGTCCACCTAGACGTCCTCCGGCACGGTCGGTCCCACCGCCCGGTCCGGCCAGTGGCCGCGACGATCCTTGACGAGCTGCTGGAGCTTCATCATCCCGTAGATCAGGCCTTCGGGGCGTGGCGGGCAGCCCGGGACGTAGATGTCGACGGGCATGACCCGATCGATCCCCTCGATCGTCGAATAGCTCCGCTTGTAGCGACCGCCCGAGCAGGTGCAGTCGCCCATCGCGACGCACCACTTCGGCTCCGGCATCTGCTCCCAGAGCCGGACGAGCGGCCCGGCCATCTTCGTCGTCAGTGTCCCCGCGACGATCAGCACGTCCGCCTGACGCGGGCTGGCCCGGAACGGGAACATGCCCCAGCGATCCATGTCGTTCTTGGATGTCGCAGCGGACATCATCTCGATCGCGCAGCAGGCGAGGCCGGACAGCAACGGCCACAGGCTGTTCATCCGGATCAGGTCGAGGACGTAGTCGGCCTTCGTCGGGATGACCTCGAGCGGCCCCGTCCAGCGGGCGTTATCGCGCCGGAACTCCGGGTCGAGCTCGTGCTCGCGGAGGTGGGCGATGTCCGACTCCTGGCCCGTCAGGGCCGCGGGCTCGTTGCCCGGTGCGTCCGCGCCGGCCGGCGGCGCGTCATCGTGGCCACGCCCTCGGGCGGCGGCGGCGTTCTTCTTCAACGCCATGTCAGAACCCCCTTGCGCCATGCGTAGGCAAGCCCGAGCAGGAGGATGCCGACGAAGACGAGCATGCTCACGAACATCGCGCCGATGTTCGGGGCGTCGCGGAAGATGATCGCCCAGAGGTAGATGAAGACGACCTCGATGTCGAACGCGACGAACAGCAGCGCGTAGATGTAGAACGACAGGCCGAACCGGCCGTGGGTGTCGCCGTAGGTGTCGATCCCGGATTCGTAGGGCAGGCCCTTGTGGACGTCGCCCCGATTCCGATGGGAGATCAGCCAGGCGGCTCCGATCGTCAGGAAGACGAAGGAGACCCCCGCGACCATGAACCCCACGATGTACCAGATGTTGGTCACGTCGACGGTCTCTCCGGTTGGGCTGGCGGGTCGACCGAACCCGGCTGAGAGCGCCCGGGATTGGTCCCCTGAGCGCGCCGAGCCTCACGAGGAGGGCCCGCCACGCAGGCCAATACTAGCAGGGGGACCCCTTCATCCACCGCGCACAGCCGGGCGCCCGGACGCTGCCGGGGGTGCCTGGCTGTGAGGGTCGGAGGGTGCCGGCGCGGGCTCCATCGGAGGCCGATGGTGGACCTGGCGAGCCAGCGCCGAGTCGACCGGCGACGAGCTCCTCGCGGAGCGTGATCGGGGAGCGAATCGGTCCGAGCGCGCGTGCCAGTTCACGACCCGCTCCCCGGCGGTGTGCCCCGTCGCCGGGACTGCTGAAGCCTCTTCCTCGGCTGGTCTTCGCGGCAATAGGGCGTTAGCCGTAGTTGCCCGCTGGCACCGCCCTCTCCGGCCCGCCCGCGGGGCGCGCCCGCGAGCCCCGCGCGACGCGCCCCGCGAGCCCCGCACGGCGATGCCAGCGGACGTGCCGCCCTTCGAGTACCGCTCTCCGGGTACCGCCCTCCGAGCCCGCGCGCGACGAGGCCTCGCCCCGCCTATTCGCTGAACGCGTATCCCCCACATCGCCGATCCGCCGAGGCCGCCTCATGCAGCCAATGAATGAACCGGAACCGAAATCGAGATTTCGGGCCGCTCGAATTCACCGGGTGGATCGTTCCGGCGTTGCCTCGTCTTCCAAGCCCGTCGATACGCGTTCTGTGAATAGCGCGAGCCGAGGCGGCTACGGCTGGCCGTCGAGCCCCGGCAGCCGGACGCCAGCCGCGAGCCCGCGGCCGAACGCCATCACCCGGAAGCGGCCCATCGCGCCGGGGTCGATCATCCGGACGAGCGCGGAGCGGGTCTCGAGATACGCTTGGAGGCTTGCGCCGGGCCGGGTCTGCTCCGCGACCAGCAGGTCGCCGGCGCCGAGGCGGCTCAGGAACTCGGCCTGGGTCGTCGTGCCGAGGTGGTCGAGACCGGCGGCGAGCGCCGCCCGCTCGACGGCGGTCACGTCGACGTGCGCCGTGATGTCCTGGCGACCGATCGCCCGGTATTGATCCTCGCCGACCCGGTGGCCGAGGTACGTCGCGAGCGTCCCGGCGGCGCGGCGCTTCGGGTCGTACAGGTCCGCGGCCGGATGGCCGTAGTCGATCAGGAGCAGGACCCCGCGGGCAAGACCCGCCGATGCCCGCTCGACCCAGCCGTCGACGGCCAGGCAGATCTCGGTGTGCTGGCCGTCGCCGAGCTCGATCGATTCGGCCTGCAGGCGCGCCGCGAGCGCCGGCGTGGTCGGCTCGGCTTCGACGTCGACGAGCCCACCGTCCGGCGCCATCCCGACCAGGACCTCGCGCAGGTCGGTGCCGCGCCGGACGACGCGGTGGGTCGGCAGCGCGTCGAGCACCTCGTTGGCGATGACGAGGCCGTCGATCGGCCGGCCGTCGTCGGGGTGGACGGACACCGCCGATTGCTCGGACAACGCCACGCGTACCGCATTGACTCGCGCCGGCTCGACCTCCGCGACGAGGTAGTCGATCGACCCCGGCCCACTGCCAGTGGCGAGCAGCTCGGCGACGAGCGGTGCCGCGAGCGCGCCGGTCCCCGCCCCGTGCTCTCGGATCGTGAACGTGCCCGGCGCGCCGAGCGCCGCGTGGACGGCGCGGGCGAACCGGGCGAGCGTCCGGCCGAAGATCGGGCTGGCCTCGGGAGCGGTGAGGAAGTCGCCCGCGCGGCCCGGTCGCGCGACGGTTCCCCGGTAGTACCCGCGCGCCGGGTCGTACAGCGCAATCTCCATGTACCGCGCGAAGGTCATCGGCCCGGATCGCGCGATCTCGTCGCGGATCGCGGCCAACAGGGCCGGGTCTGATGCGATGTCCTGCTCGGGAACGGGCACGCGTCTCAGGTCCACGGTCGTGCTTTCCCAAGCGCCAGCCGCAACCCCGGGCCGACCAGGCTGTGCCCCCCGAGGACGATCGGGATCGCCGCCTCGCGCGCCGCCGCCGTCAGGGCCCGGAGCCACGGATCGCCGATCCGGTCCGGCAGCAGGAGGTCGCTGGCGAAGCGGTCCGCCGCGTCGGGCCATCCCAGCTCGTCGGCGCCGAACCGATGGGCGATCAGGACGCGCGTGTCGACCAGGGCCGCGTCCCCGAGCTCGGTCAGGATCGCCCCGAGCGCGCCGGGCCCATCGCGGTCCAGGATCAGGCCCAGGCTCGATCGCACCGGCCGCTGGCTCGCCGGCCGCGTCCGGAACCCGCGCTCCTCGACGAGTGCCCGGGTCCGCGACGCGGTCCACCGCTCCAGCCACGCCAGACCGGCGCCCGAGACGCGTCCGGCCACGAGCAGCTCCGCGCGCGGATCGCGCGCGACCGAACTCACGGCGGCCAGACGTGACCCCACCGCGTCGAGGATCCCGGCCGGTGGACGCGCCAGCCACGCCTGGCCGCCGAGGAGCGCCAGGTCGAGCGGCCCGTCGATGTCGAACCCGAGCCGCCATCGCCGGGCGAGGTCGCTCACCCCGTAGCCGGCGACCTCCGCCAGCCAGCGGGGGAGCCCGTTGTCGGTCGCGAGGTCGCCGGCATGCATCAGGTTGGCGGCCGACGACACCGCGATGATGTCGGCCGAGAACTGGTTGTTCGCGAGCGCGCGACGCCCCGGCACGCGCGCCGCCTCGACGAACGCCCGCCGATCGGCCGCCGTGGCCAGCGGGATGGCGCCGGACCCGAGCACGACCAGGCCGGCGGGCCGCCGCGCCGCCACGTACTCGCGCAGACGGGCCCCGAACGCTCGGCCGTCAGGCGGGCCGGCGAGGAGCGTCACCTCATCCGCCCCTGCACGGAGGAACCCGACCCGGTGCCGCTCGGCGATCGCGGCGCGGGCGGCGCCGACCCATGCCTCGATCTCGTCCGCTCGCCCGGCCGGCGTCGGGTGCAGGATGAGCACGGCGATGGCGACCACGTCGCGAGTGTAGAGACATCGGGAGGCTCGACCTGAGACGCGTTCGGGCGTACATCGGACTCGGGGCGAACCTCGGCGACGCGGCCGACACGCTCGCCCGTGGCGTCCGGGCGCTCGCCACCTTGCCGGGCGCCCGCCTGCACGCCGTGTCGCGCCTGTACGTGACCCGGCCCGTCGGCGTGGTCGATCAACCGCCGTTCCGGAACGCCGTCGTCTCGCTCGACGTGCCCGCCGGCCCCGACCCGGCGACCGGGGCGACCGCGCTCCTGATCGCGCTCAAGCAGCTCGAGCGCGCGTTCGGCCGCCAGGAGCGCGAGCGCTGGGGCCCGCGCGAGCTCGACCTCGACCTCCTGATCTTCGGCAAGGCGCGGCTCTCAATGGATCGCCCGCCCGGGGGCATGTCCCTCGACGCCGGCAAGGCGGATCGCCTGTTGGTCGTGCCTCACCCGGAGGCCGCGAACCGCCTCTTCGTCCTCGCGCCGCTCGCCGACATCGCCGCCGGCCTCACCCCACCCGGCTGGCGCGAGACGGTCGCCACCGCCGCGGCCCGACGGCTCATCGAGGACGGCACCGATGCCGCCCGACCGATCGCGGCCTGGGACGGCGACCGGGCAGATTGGGCGAAGCTCAACGGGGAGACCTGACCGTCAACCGACGGTCGATCACGAGCCCACGGCGAGGAAGCGCGTCGGCAAGGCGACCTCCATCGAGCCGCCGCGGCCATCGGGTTCGACCCTCCACGCGCCTGCGTTCGGCGCGGACGTGACCACCTCGACCAGCTCCCGGTCGTGGAAGACGAGGGCGGCGCCGTCGTCGACAGCGAACCCGCCCGCCAGGGTGCCGTCCGCCACGAGCTGCCGATAGAGCGGCCGGCGCTGGGCTTCACCGTGGTAATGCGGTGACAGGCTGCCGTCGAGGATCCCAAGCCCGCCTTGCAGTGGCCGAAGCGTCGGGCCGAACGAGTCCGTCGTGCACGACTCGAACCAGCAGATCGCCCCGGCCGACATCCCGGCCATGACGATTCCCGCAGTCCACGCCTCGCGCAGGACGCGATCGAGCCCGTGGAGCCGCCATAGCGCGAGCATGTTCGCGGTGTTGCCGCCGGTCACGTAGACCGCGTCCTGCTCGCGGATCACAGCCGCCAGGTCCTCGTCCACGCGGTCGAACAGGCGGAGCACCCGCGGCTCCGCGCGAGGCGGCGCGAACAGCCGCTCGAAGTCGGCGATGACGCCCGGGTCGTCCTTCGTCGCGGTCGGGATCAGGCAGATCCGCGGCCGCTGCGGACGGCGCCGCTCCCGACCGGATCGCTCGCGCGCGAGCGCGAGCACGTGATCGTCGAGGAGCGGGTTGTCGGGCTCCATCTGGAAGCCGCCGCCGCCCATCGCGACGATCGTTCGCTCGCCCGCAGCCACCGGACGGACGATCCCCGCGGCCACGTCAGCCCGGCTACAGCCGGACCGACGGCGGCCGACTCCGGTCGAACATGTGCACGGTGTCGACGAACCGGACCTGCTTGGTCTGGTAGCCCATGACCAGCGAGTGGGTCCGCGCGCCGCCGCCGAAGAACCGGACGCCCTCGAGCAGATCGCCGGCGGTCACGCCGGTCGCGGCAAAGACGAGGTTGTCGCCGGGTGCGAGATCCTCGGTGTGGTAGACCCGATCCTCGTCGCCGTGGCCCATCGCGGCGCCGCGAGCATGCTCCTCCGGGCTGCGATAGCGGAACCGCGCCTGGATCTCGCCACCGAGGCAGCGCAGCGCGGCCGCGGTGATCACGCCCTCCGGCGCGCCGCCGATTCCCATCACCGCGTGGACGCCGGTGCCCGAGACCGCGGTCGAGATCGCCGCCGAAAGGTCGCCGTCGCTGATGAGTTGGATCCGCGCGCCCGCCGCCCGGACCTCGGCGATCAGCGCATCGTGGCGAGGCCGTTCGAGGATCACGACCGTGATGTCGGCGACATTCCGCCCGAGCGCGGCCGCGATCCGCTGCAGGTTCTCGGTCGGACTGTCGCGGATGTCGACCTTGCCGGCCGCGACCGGCCCGACGCACAGCTTCTCGAGATACGTGTCCGGGGCGTGGATCAGGCCGCCCTTCTCCGAGGCGGCGAGGACCGTGATCGCGCCGGCCTGGCCGTGGGCGACGAGGTTCGTCCCCTCGAGCGGGTCGACGGCGATGTCGATCTCGGGGTTGTCCTCGACACCCGACGGCGTCCGGCGCCCGACCGGCTCGCCGATCCAGAGCATCGGCGCCTCGTCGCGCTCGCCCTCGCCGATGACGATCGTGCCGGCAAACTCGATCTCGTCCATGGTCGAGCGCATCGCCTCGACTGCCGCCCGGTCGGCCTCGTCCTTCTCGCCGCGACCCATGAACCGGGCCGACGCGAGCGCGGCCGCCTCGGTGACGCGAACCATCTCGAGCGCGAGGAGCTGCTCCATCAGGTCGGCATCATCAGTGCCGGAAATGCCTTGTGCCCGTGAACACCATGGCCATGTGGTGCCGGTTGGCGACCTCGATCGCCATCTCGTCGCGGATCGATCCGCCCGGCTGGACGATCGCGGTCACCCCGGCCTGGGCGGCGAGCTGGATCCCGTCGGGGAACGGGAAGTAGGCGTCGCTCGCCATGACCGCGGTCTTGGCCCGGTCGCCGGCCCGCCGCAGCGCGATCTCGACCGAGGTCTGGCGGCTGGCCTGAGCGGCCCCGATCCCGATCGTCGCGCCGCTCCGGGCGAGGACGATCGCATTCGAGCGGACGTGGCACACGGCCCGCCAGGCGAAGAGCAGGTCGTTGAGCTCGTCGAGCGTGGGGCGGCGCTGCGTCACGACCTGGAGCCGGCCGCGATCGAGCCCGACATCGTCGAGGCTCTGGACGAGGAGCCCGCCGGCGACCCGCTTGAAGGTCAGGTTGGCGATCCCGTAGTCGCGCATCCCCTCAGTCGGGTCGGGCGGCACGGCGAGGATCTCGAGGCCGGCCTTGGCCTTGAGGATGCCGACGGGGGCCTGGCTGTATCCCGGCGCGATGACCGCCTCGTACGAGTTGGCGGCGATCTCG
>WNFK01089386.1_pt1 | contig 13048 bp, 14 predicted proteins | sample 5400281 | NCBI WGS metagenome assembly WNFK01 (sample SAMN13153350, study PRJNA577476) | soil metagenome | isolation source: 20 cm soil on Douglas fir-dominated hillslope | place: USA:California | collected 2013-09-17
GTTGATCAGATCTTGTTGCGCATCTGTTAGTTCAAGCTGCTTGTAAGTGTTGTTGGTTGTATCGGTAGTTATCATTGTTGTGAGCGCCTTGCCGGCCCGATTAATTCTCGCCGCTCCTGCTCCGCCGGTCCAGCATTTCCAAAGCCAGCGCCGGCGACATTTGTTTTCCAGTCATCAGGTGGAATTGTTGTCTCACTTGCGCCACCAGCACGTCGCAGCCGTCAATTACCAGTTGCCGGCGCTCAATTGTTTTGTCCACCAGCGGTGTTGGCCTGGAACCGTAAACTAGATCAATAACCACCGCGTTGTCATTTAACCGTTCAATCCTGAAGGGAATTTCATCGGTGTCGCGACCAACCGGCGTCGCGTTGACTACGATGTCATAGCCTTTCGCGTCAAAAGTGGGTAGCGGAAAGTATGGCAATCCCAGAATCTCTGCGGCGTGCTCCCCACGTTCTCTACCGCGATTAATGAGAGTGACCTGCGCGCCCGATTGGACCAGCGCAGCGGCAATGGCTCGACCGGCGCCGCCACATCCGATTACCGCAGCCCGTCTGTTTTTTACTTCAACCAGGCGCTCACGTCCAGCTGTATAAATCACTTCCGGATCGGTAGTGTCAGCCATCCACCAACCGTTGTTCCTCACCAATATGTTTGCTGACTCAGCATGCTGGGCCATGGGACTTACGAACTTTGCGGTTGGCAAGGCCACTTCTTTGTGCGGTGACGCCACCGTCATGCCGTTGAGAGGCATCCCCAGGGAATCGAGTGTTTTCGAAAGCACAAACTCCTGCCAGAACTCCGCAAACGACTCGACACGCAGTGGCACAAACAATGCTGGGTGATCCATTGCGCGGTAAGCGGCATTGTGTAAGCGTGGAGACAGCGAATGAAAGATTGGATCTCCAATAATAGCGAAAATCTCTTTGACCCGTTTCACACCGGGCAAACCATAGTCTTCGATTAGCTTTGCTATGGCCGGCTCAGCGCTGAGTTGTGAATCCGGAGAAACGAGTCCGTAAATTGCGGGCGCTCCCAGTTGCAGGGCCGCTACCCGAGTCCAAAAGCCAGTTGAGCCGGTTGCATAGGCAATTGTATCCTGACGCTTCAGCGTTGCCAGCAGTAATAGGGGGAGGAACTCGTCGCTGATCCTGTCAGCCGTTGTCACTAATTTGTAACCGCTTGCCGGAACTGATGAGAGTTTTTCAAATCGAGTTTTTACTTCAGACAAGTCTTTGGCTCGACCATGCCATGAAATCAGACGCTTCTCAATCGGAAGTTGATCCAACAATTCAGACGTTAGATCGCTGTGCTCAAGTTCGACGCGATCATAGTAGCGGGACGCGGCCTCCAATCTTTGACGGCGCACCGCCGATGAACCTGAGAATTGCCCGCCTGCATCCTGACCGCGAAGTGAATACAACAAGCGGCCCTTGAAGTAGCGGCGCAGCCAATCGGGATCAATGTCGCCCACCAGGTCCGCCCGCACCTCCAGCCATTCCACAGACGCGGGAAGCGCAGTGAACTCCGCGCCGGTTGCCGACGGCGCTGCCGTGAGACTCGCGATGAGCGAAACTTCAGTCACAGGAATCAATTTGGTGATTGAGGCGAACCCCGGCTGGATTTTGCGAGCCTGCAAGGAACTCTCGTGAGAATTCAGCCGCTAACTTAAGTGCGCGCATAACTATACTTTGAACTGGTGGCAGAGTTCAAAGGTTTTTGAGCGGCCGCCTAGGAGGCGCTGTTGAACCGATTGCCTGGGAGGAATCCTTATTTGCTTACGTCGCTCGCGACCAGGTTCACAAAAAGCTAAGGGACGATTTGCAGCTTCCAAAGGGCTGCGTGGTACACTCGTTTCGCCCCACGTTTTTGACGAGGTTTGGGTGAAGCTGGAGCAGACGCCTTCACAATCAGAAGGTTGCGGGTCGGAGCAGCGTGACGATTTCGGAGTGCTACATTCACCCGACGTCGGAAGGTCAGGAACGCGCCTTCGAGCGTTTCGCTAATCTGTATCAAACGGCGGTCGAAAAAGCGGAAAAAGAGAAAGCGTCGCTATAAATTTCCGCTACAGTCTCAACTCTCCGCCTGTAAGTGCTTGTGCCCCTGTAGCTCAATGGTTAGAGCAGCAGACTCATAATCTGTTGGTTCGGGGTTCGAATCCCTGCGGGGGCACCAAAAGAATCAGGTACTTAGAAGGCAGCCGTGGCGCTGCCTTTTCTTTATGAATGCCTGCAGGACGCGCTACAACGGTCTGACTACAAGGTTCCCACGATTGACATCTGCCTTGCTCTGAAGTATCTTGATGTCAAGGTAAGTCGAGGGCGAGCAATGAGCAAACACAAACCGGAGTCTTTGACGGGCGGAAGTAGCGTTCACGTCCTCCTGGTGTTGTGGAAGGCAGCGCGGGCGGTTGAGTCCTATGCGGAAAAGAGCATCACCGACCTGGAGATGTGCGGTAGTGATTTTGCCGTGCTGGAGGCATTGCTGCACAAAGGACCGCTTCCCGTAAACGAGATCGGGAAAAAGATCCTGTTGACCAGCGGCTCGATTACGGTGGCCATTGACCGCCTGGAAAAGAGGGGTTAGTTGAACGGCGGGCGCACGGCACGGACCGCCGGGCCAGGGTCGTTCACTTAACGATGGAAGGAAGGAAGCTAATCACGGTTACAAGGCGGCAGCTCACCGTGAAGAGGAGGCCGCCTGATTCGAAACAAAATACAAGTTTTAGAGAGGTGAGATTTATGTCGATGGTGAAAGAAGCATTGCTAACCGTAGTGACGAAAACAAATGAAGGACGGACGGTCCAGGGGATAGTCAACAGTATCGAGACTCTGGAAGGTGGGGGATTCCTGGTGCGCCGGCCGTTTCCCAAGGCCTCGTTTTCAGACTTCGATCCGTTTCTATTGCTTGATGAGATGGGGCCGATGGACGTTGCGCCAGGCGAAGCGAAAGGCGCACCCGATCATCCGCATCGCGGATTCGAGACGGTGACCTATATGCTCTCGGGTGATATGGAGCACAAGGATTCCAGTGGGCACGCCGGACGGCTTAAATCAGGGGACGTGCAGTGGATGACCGCCGGTGCGGGCGTGGTCCATGCCGAGATGCCCTCCGCCGAGTTCATGCGCACGGGCGGAGTGATGCACGGGTTCCAACTCTGGGTGAACCTGCCGCGGCAGGACAAGATGATCAAACCGCGCTATCAGGAAATTCCCAGCACCAGGATCCCCAAGGCAACCTCAGCCGATGGCTTGGTTTCCGCCACTGTGATCGCCGGCGAAGCGATGGGCGAGAAAGCCGTCATCGAGACGCGGACGCCGATTATCTACGTGCATTACCGACTCGAGCCGGGAGGCGTGGTGAAGCAACCAGTGCCGCATGACTACAACGCCTTCGCTTACGTAGTTGACGGAGCAGGATTGTTCGGAGCAGAGGGCGAGCGTGGCGCTGACGGACAGATGGTGATGTTCGCTCCGGATGGCGACGAAGTAAGAATCGAAAATCCAGCAGACGCAAAGGCAACGCTGGAAGTATTGGTCATCGCTGGTGCGCCGTTGAATGAACCAATAGCGCGCTACGGACCGTTTGTTATGAACACAGAAGCAGAAATCCATCAGGCGTTTGAGGACTACCGTCAGGGCCGGATGGGCGCAATTAACTCTGATTGAAGAGCTAGCTGCCCGTGAACGGAAAAATTTGCGGGCGTATCTGATGATAAGGAGTAAGTTGAAATGAGAATCGTAGTATTGATCGCACGCCTTTTACTGGGGCTGATTTTCCTGGTGTTTGGGCTCAATGGCTTTTTGAATTTCTTGAGCATGGGGCCTATGCCGACAGGACTGGCTGGACAGTTCGTCGGCGCGCTGGTCCTCTCTCACTATTTCTGGGTTGTGGCTGCGCTCCAAATTGTCGGTGGCGCGCTATTGTTAGCGAACCGGTTCGTACCGCTCGCGTTGGTGCTGCTTGGGCCGGTAATCGTGAACATCATTTGTTATCACGTGTTCCTGAATCCGAGTGGAGCAGTAGCGGCGGCGGTGGGAACAGTCCTGTGGTTGATTGTTTTCTATGGTAACCGCCAACACTTCTCCGGAATATTTGTCCAACGTACATGAGGTTTCAAAGGAGCGAGAAAGATGGCCAAGTGGACTTTCGAGCCGGGACACACGGCGGCGGAGTTTCGCGCCCGGCACATGATGGTGACCTACGTCCGCGGACACTTCAAGGATGTTCACGGCTCGCTGGAGTTTGATCCGGAGAACCCGCGCAACTCTTCGGTCGAAGTGAAAATTGATGCTCGGAAAATTTGGACCGGGGTGAAGGAACGCGACGACCATTTGCGAAGCGCAGACTTTCTTGATGTCGAGCACCATCCCGAGATCACCTTCAAGGGTAATGAGGTAGAGATAAAAGGCGAGCATGACTATGCCGTGACCGGCGATCTGACAATTCGCGGAGTCACTCGGCCAGTGTGCCTCGCAGTGAGCTACCTGGGGGAGTGGGAAACGCCCTGGTGGGAGGATGGAGTTAACAAGGGGCCCAAAACACGCGCGGGTTTTGTAGCTACCACCAAGATCAATCGTCAGGACTTTGGCGTCAGTTGGCAAGACACAATGGACCGAGGCGGGATTGTCGTCGGGAACCAAGTCAATATCACCATCGATGTTGAAGCGATACTGGAAGACACTTGATTCTTCAGGAACAATACGGTTGTTGATGTTCGATGGATTCCAGAGGAGGACTCGTACATGAATCCTTCATATGTGCTGCTTCTGGCGTTTCTCATTGGTGTAATCGGGGGATTGCGTACGATGACCGCGCCGGTCGTCGTAGCGAATCGGCACTGGCTCAATCTAGACAACTCGCCGCTCGCCTTAATCGGTTCGACTGGTGCCGTCCTTGTCTTTACCCTGGGTGCTCGCTGAGTTGGCATGGCGGCTCCATCGCTTCAAACCGGACCGTGAACGAGACCCGATCCGACCTCGAATTAAGGCGTTGGTTGAGCAGCCGGCAGTTTCTTGAAACCCTTTTCCAGAGCCTTTCGCAGTCGATCGACGGCCGTGGTTGGATCGCCGGCGAAAATGGGATCGGTGTACAACAGAACGTCACCATTTCTAGCATCCACTATCCCGATCTGTAACCTCAGATAAGCGGGGACTCCGCCAACGAGCAAGGTAAAGGCAGTTTTGCCGCCCGTCAGCTTCTTTCCTTCGCCACGAATGAAGACTATCGCGTCGGTACTCTTCTCCAGGTTTAGGTTCAGCACCTCATCGCCCATTGTGAAGCGAACTTTTTTTACGTCGCTACGCTTTTTCATGATCTTGGGTAGCAGATCGTTAAACTTGGTTTGAAAATCAGCGACATTGTAGTTCGGTTGAGAATCGCCCTGGCCAGATGCCGCACTTGGCGGCGATAAGGTCGTCACGTTTTTCTGTTTAGACAGGACTTCAGCGATTATTTTTTCTACGCGCGCGCTCAGTTCGTCAGACTCCGCCGCCATTCCTTCTGGTCCTTTCATGCTATCGCGGACCACATTCACTTTCGCCGGGAGAACAACAACCGTGCGAATGGTGGTTTCTTTCGACTTGATCTTAGGATGAAGAAACTGCCCGTGGATGGGGGAAGTGAAACTTGCGAGCAGCAGTGTCGCGAATACTAAGATTAATGCTCGCAGCCTGAAAACCGCAGAATTGGTCAGCTTCAATTTCAAGTTCTCCTTAACGCTTCAATGCGTCTTTTGATTCGTTCGCGATCGATCGCGGCCGGCGCCAGCTCAATGTACTTCTCATATTCGGAGGCGGCATCGTTGGCTCGTCCGAGCTTTTCGTAAAGCATGCCAAGCCCGCGATGTAGTGCAGGCACAGGGTTCTCAGCTTTTAGTGCGCGCAAGTAGAATTCTTCGGCCTTTTGTTGGTGCTGTTGCCAATTGTCTTTCCCCGCCGGCGTCTCCAGCAGCTCGCGCTCTTCTTCTTCCAGCGTGCGCTTCACGCGTTTCTTCGCTGCATCTTTCTTGGCGTTGTTTGTCAGTTCTTTTTCCGTTAGCTGTGGGGAACGAGGCCCGAGAGTACGATAGGCTTCAGCTAACCAAAACAGATTTTCCGAATCAGGGTGAAAATCTACCAGACGCTGTGCGAGATAAACGGCTGAACGAAAGCGCGCAGCGTTGATTGACAACTGAAGGTCGTGCCGCATAACTGATTCCATCTGCCCAAAGTATGCCGCCCTCTCCCGATTCAGTTCCATCTGATGCGTCACTCTGTCAGCCCGCGCGCCAAGATACGAACTCAGATACTTAATACGCTCATCAAGTGCCGGATGGTCGTTATAGAACAGTCTGATGTTCTCGCCTTCAAAATCTTTATTCAGCAACTTCATCACGTTGACCATTTCTTCTGGCGAGTATTCGGCGCTGATCATCATGTCGACACCTTTGAGATCAGCTTCACGTTCCAGGTCTCGGCTGTAACCGTAGACCGTGGCGATCAAAATGAATGGAGCGACGGTCGTCACGATGGTGATTACAGCTCCCACAATGCCGCCGGGTGCATAGGTGCCGATCGCAGACATGATGTTCATCGTGAGAAATTTCTTGCGATTGCTGCGATTCTGGACATAGGTGTGCCGCCGCATAACGTGGGTCATCTCATGCGCGATGATGGCAGCCAGCTGTGATTCGTTATCGATAAGGAAAATCAATCCAGTGCTGACGTATATCGAACCGTTCGGGAGGGCGAAAGCGTTCGGCTGCGGGTCGCGAAGCAAGCGAAAGTTCCACGACACTCTCTCCAGATTGAGTCCCTTAGGAACCAGCGATAGTCCGATGCGACGAACATAAGCATTCGCCGGTTCGTCCTGCAGCACGAGCCCATCACGCTCAAACTTGGTATCGAGCAGATCAGATTGTTCAAGAACTTCCAAATCGATTTTGCCGAACGTGAACTCTTCCCTGATGGGTGGCGGGGTCGATTCGACAGGCGCAGTTTTCTTTTGCGCCATTGCTAACGGACAAAACGAGGTTAGCACCAGGCAGAAGCAAAGCGCAGAGCCTTTTAAACTTGTAGATTTTTTGGGGAACATAAGCAGGTGAACCCCTGGAGCCCTGAAGCGACGGCAAATCAAACTTTCGGTGAATTCCTCGAGATAGTCAAGGCGTGTTTCTTGGGTGTCGTGTGTTTAGTCAGGTGCCGCGACGTGCAACGGGGTTAACTCTGTGGTGATGTTCATCCAGGAATCTTCGCGACGTTTCCGCGCGACAGCGCGCAACGCTCCGGCGCCAATCAGCTAACCAAAATCTAGTACTCCGCAAACGCATCATCAGGATAACAATACAACCATCGCTCTCCCGGTTCGGCCGAAGCAATCACCGGATGTCCGCTAGCGTGCGCGTGCTTAGTCGCGTGGTGGTTTGGGGAGTCATCACAACAAAGCGTCGCACCACATGTTTGACAAGTGCGCAGGTGGACCCAACCGGCGCCGATTTTGACGCACTCTTCGCATTCTCGGCGCGTCGGGTGCTTGACCCTGGTAATGGCGTCTAGATGCGAACAACTATCTGCAGCCATGTTTCTCCTTTATTCGGCGAGCACTTGATGTACAAACGACACCGCAATTGAACCTTCCCCGACCGCGGACGCTACTCGTTTCAAATTCCCGCCACGAATATCTCCGACAGCGAACACACCGGGCAGACTAGTTTCCAGGAGGTATGGCGCGCGAGAAAGAGGCCACTTTGCTTTCGCCAAATCTTCCGGCGTGAGATCTACGCCCGTCTTGATAAACCCTGCCTGATCGCACGCGACACAACCACCGAGCCATGCAGAATTCGGCACCGCCCCCGTCATGGAAAAGAGGTGGGCAATGTTGTGCGACTCGGTCAGTCCCGTTTGATTATTTCGCCAGGTCAGTCGCTCAAGGTGATCGTTTCCCTCCAGCGCAGCCACTTCAGTGTTGGTGTGAAGTTCTATATTCGGCGTCTCTTCGATGCGCCGGATTAGGTAGCGTGACATTGTTTTGGCCAGTCCGTCAGATCGAACCAACATATAGACTCGGCTCGTGGTTTGCGCCAGAAAAACTGCCGCCTGACCGGCAGAGTTGCCGCCGCCTACGACAATTACTTCTTCACCGCCGCACAACTGCGACTCCAGATGCGTGGCCCCGTAGTAGACACCTGCTCCCTCAAACGTCGAAAGATTTTCCAATTGTAGTCTTCGGTATTGCGCGCCCGAAGCAATCACCACCGTCCGCGCAGGAACGTGTTGCCCATCCCCAATCAACACCGCGTAAGGCCGTCGAGCACATCCCGATATGCCGGTAGGGAAGCCAAGATAGTTTTCGATCTTCGAACTGGCTCCCGCCTGGCCGCCCGGCCCACTTGATTCAAGCACCAGGACATCAAGTCCCTCAGATGCTGCATAGACGGCCGCCGCCAGTCCTGCGGGCCCGGCGCCAACGATGATCAGGTCGCGCACATGCGCTTGATCGATTCCTTCATTGAACCCGAGACAGTCGGTAATTTCCTCATTGGTTGGATTGCGCAGTACTGCAGTGCCGCGACAGATCAGAACGGGCAGGTCATCAATCGAGAGAGAAAAGCGATCGAGCATTTCCTGAACCTCAGCATCACGCTCAAGATCGATGTAGGAATAGGGTTGGTAGTTGCGAGTGAGAAACTCCTTGATGCGAAGAGTGTCAAGCGAATGACTGGAGCCAATTAGAACGATGTCACCAACTTCGCGCGCAATTAATTCCAGACGACGCAGAATAAAGGCTCGCAAAAAAATGTCACTGAGTTCGCTGTCGGTCTCGACCAGGTCCTGCAAGGCCTCGCGCTCGATTTCGATGAGCTCTGATTTTTCCGCGGCGCGTATGCGCACCAGTCCACGGCGGCCGGAGAGGACCGTTAGCTCGCCGGTGAACATGCCCGGATTGCAAATGGCGACGGCGTTCTCCTGATTATTCGAGACCTGGAATATGTGCAGTTGACCGCTTACTACAACGAAGACTTTGGTTACTTGCTCATTAAGTTCGACAACGATCTCATTCGGTTCCACGTTGCGACGTTGGCCGTGTGCGATGACGCGAGCTTGTTGGGCAGGGGTCAGAACGGGAAACATCTCGCTGGGAGCACTTCCCGGCGGTGGCGACACAGCATTTTCAGCGACTGGCATTTCAGTCATATTGTCTCGTCGCTTAGACCTTTCACCGAAACAACTTCATCAAAGCTGAATGGGCCATCACGACTCCCGGCTCAGCTCGCGAACTTTACACCGTTAGTTAGTCGATCCGCGCTTCGTGCCATGGATTCTTAGCTGGAGCCAATCCAAGCCTGACGGCAGTCTTAACCAAGTCCGCCACAGAGTCAGCCTTCATCTTCTGCATCATTTTTCCGCGGTGGGCCTTCACTGTGATCTCACTAATTCCCAGCTTCAAACCGATTTGTTTATTCAACATGCCGGACACCACGCACCGCATGACTTCGCGCTCACGAGGCGTGAGTGATTCGTAACTGCTGCGCAGCGCAGATATTTCAGCTTGATCATCGAGCACTGCCGCGCTGCGCTTGATGGCATGTCGGATGGCACTTAGCAACACCTCGTCATCGAACGGCTTGGTTAAGAACTCGGCAGCTCCGCCCTTCATAGCCTGTACTGTCATAGGAACATCGCCGTGCCCCGTAATGAAAATGATAGGCATCTCGGTCCGATCAGTTGCGATTAGCTTCTGCAGTTCAAGCCCGTTGAGATCCGGAAGAGAAACATCCAGCACCAGACAACTCGGCGTCGTTGTGCGGGGCCGCGCCAAAAAATCCGCTGCCGCCGCAAATGTCTCCGACTGCCAGCCGGCGAATTTGATCAGCAAGTCGAGCGATTCGCGCACGGACACGTCGTCATCAACCACAAAGACGATCGGCTGCTGTTGCGACTTAGGTGCTGCTGACATCATGTTTGTCCAAATGCTGAAATAATCAACTCGCTTGAAGCGCGGTGTTAAGTGCCTGCAAGAGATCTGCCGGCTCAAACGGCTTGAACAGGCAGTCCACCGCGCCCTGGGCGATCAAACGTGGCCGAAGCGCCGCATCGCGGTGTGCCGTGAGGAAGACGATCGGGATTGATTGATCGCGACGCGTTAGTTCTCGCTGCAGATCGGGCCCGGTCATACCCGGCATGGCCACATCGAGGACCAGACATCTTGTCTCCGCAACTGATTCGGAAGCCAGGAACTCTTCGGCGGACCGAAAACGCCTGCGCCTCGAAACCAAATTCCTTCAGCAAATCAGGCAGCGACTCGCGCACGGATTCGTCGTCATCAACTACTGTTATTAGGGGGTGTGTAGCCATCGACAGTAATTCGCAAGCCTTTCCAATCCATCGAACGGTAGTTACCGAGAATGCGCCTATCAAAGCCGGATGTCTATCGTACTTTGGTATCGGTAGCCACCGCGATCAATTCCAAAGTATCGATCGATACTTTGGTACAATAGGTTGGCATTTTTACTTGTGGTTTACTCTCGCCAGTCAACCCGGATGAATCGGATGAAGTCGTGCAAAAATAATCGGATCACGCTTTCATATCGAAAGGCAGATTTCACGCGACTCAATCAGCAGAACCACGACGCACTCATAGCCATGGAACAGCGCGGTGAGGTTGAAATACTCCGAAACTCGAACATCAAAGAGATCGAGGATGAGTCTGGACGTCCGCGTATTAGTTTTGCTGAACTGGAATATGCGGCCCGTATCTTAGACCGTGTCATATTCGCGCTCGGAGGCACAACCCCTACCAACTTCCTGCACACGCTAGGCATTACCTTCAACGGCGACGGCCCGGTATTCGATGAGGTCGGCGCAACCAACGTTGACGGCCTTTATCTGATCGGCGATTTAGTGGTAGGCAAGAAAGGCGGATCAATCATCACGGCGTTTAACTCCGCCGTACGCGCAATGAAGAGCATCTGCCTCCGCGATTTGCCATGCAAAAAGGAACACGCTTAGCAGAATTCACCTGCGCGATGATAATGACACTCTTCTTTAAGGCTAGTCAGCGGCAGAAGAATCGCTCCGTCGCTGCTCTTGAGAGATGAATGCTATGAACCGTCTCAGCGCGCCATTACGCTTCGCCTGAAACTCAGCCTTCAAGTGCATCTCACAAATGATGCGCCTCAAGAAACTTTACGATCTCCGCCGGGGCCCAGGGTGGGTAGACGTGCGCTCCGGGATGAAAGATGGTCTTGACGGGCGTATGTGTTGTGGGCGAGACGTAGAAGGTGCAGTTTGGCCCGCACGGTTGGCCCGCCCCGGTTGCGTTATCAACCTGCTTGGCAGTTTCCACCGATTGTTGTTGCAGGGCGTATGGGTCGGTCGTGTCCAATTGTCCGGCGATTGCGAGCAGCGCACGGGGCTCCGTAATGTGCTCCGTATCCCAAAGCCGGCCTGCGACTTCGCCGATAGCAGCGATCGTCTTGCTGCGTTCGGCCCAGAGCAAGTAACTGAACATTCCTCCGGCAGAAAAGCCAGTGGTGTAAATGCGTTTGTCATCGACTGAGAATTTCTGCTTCATGGTAGCCACCATGGCGTCGAAGAAATCCAGGTCACGGTTTCCCACGTTGCCCCTTGCCTGGTTTGCTTCGTACTGCCATCCCGGCGAGTTCCCCGGCGGATCGATGGGGCGTGGCGAAATGAGGCCCTGGGGATAAACGACGATCGCCTCGGGCCAGAGAGTCTGGATGTGCATCAATTGTGAAACCCCCTACATGTTGCCGCCGTGGCCATGAAAGCCGAACACCAGCGGGTGCTTCACCTTGCTGGTTGTAGGAGCCGGCGCAAAAACGATCGCCTGACGCTGTTGACCGTCGACCGTCCAACTCATGGTCGTTTGCGCTTTGGCAGTACTCGACGCTGCGTTTGCAAGCGCAGCGATTCCGAAGACGATTAGCAAACGAGCTTTCATGATTGTTCTCCTGTATTTTTTGGTCGCGAAAAAGATTTGTTTCATCCAACGGTTCCCCGAGCGTGGATACGAACTACAAGCGGCTGAAAGATACATAATCTTTCACCTATTCGTCGGGTGTCCCGGCCGACGGTAGCGGATCACCGGTTAGGAACCCGAGCAGTTCCTGTCCGAGATCTGTCGAATTCAGTTGCAGCGAATTCGAAAGTACAAAAACGCCGGACTTTTTGGCTTTGCAAAAGGCGATATAGCTACGAAAGCCCGGCGTGCCACCGTTTTTCCAAAGAGTTCTGGTTTTTGTTTCAACGATCTGCCAGCCCAAACCCTGAAATTTTCTGGTTTTGCCGGTTATTGGGCGCCAACTTTTTTGCAGATCCGGCAAAATCGAATTTAAAGGTGTTTGGGTCAGCCCCATATTGAAACTCAGAAACTTCATCATGTCGTCGGGCGTTGAATACAACTGTCCGGCGCCGCCTAACCCGGGCCATCCGGGCATCGCCGATTGCGTTGAGTTGCCCGTCTTGTTATAGCCCTGTGCCCGACGCTGCGTTTGCGCTGCGTTAAGATCGATAGTCGTATCAACCAGGTTCAGCGGCTTGGCTATGTCCTTTTCGACCAACGACGCCCATCCCGGAGCCGAAGCCGAATCTGCCACAGCGAGAGCCAGAAATCCAAACCCAAGATTGGAATATGCCCACGTGTCTCCGGGTTTCGAGAGCAGCGACGTGTTTTCGAGAATGTCATAAGCCGCATTGATCGACGTCGGGCCGGCCGTTGTCACCGTTTTCGGCAAACCCGAATAGTGTGTGGCAAGATCGAGCAAGCTGATCTTTCGCCCGTCCCTGCTCGGTACCGTTATGCCCGTAGGAACGTATTTTTGCAGTGGGTCGTTGTAATTGACGACATTTTTCTCGGCATAGATAGCCAGCAGGGTCGCCGTAAAGACCTTGGTGATAGAACCGATCTGAAAGATCGTATTTGTTTTAGGTTTTTGCCCGTTACCTCTTTTTGTCTCGCCATATGAAAGGATCATCCGTCTGTCGCCGTCGATCACTCCTATTACCAACCCTACGCCGCCACTTCCGTTAGCAAGATACTGCGCCGC
>WNFK01185735.1_pt1 | contig 13043 bp, 13 predicted proteins | sample 5400281 | NCBI WGS metagenome assembly WNFK01 (sample SAMN13153350, study PRJNA577476) | soil metagenome | isolation source: 20 cm soil on Douglas fir-dominated hillslope | place: USA:California | collected 2013-09-17
TTTTTTCTCGGATGAAACTTCGATGGTGCCCCCGCCGGTTTCTTCGGAAAGTTTTTTCGCCACATCCGGCCGCCAGCCGTAGCCGGGATCGTGCACCAGCAGGACGTGAACAACGGTGTCCGCCCGCTGCGCAGCTTCGATGGCTTCTTCCAAGCGAACTTTGCTGCCGAAGTCTTCCGCATCTGTGATGATGACCAGCGCTTTGCGGCCCGCCTCAGTGCCCAGTTTTTCCGCGCAGGCAAGATAAACCGCATCATAAAAATGAGTGCCGCCGTTATTGGAGGGAATGGTGCCGGGCGTCACGACGCCTCCGCCACCAACTGCATTCACCTTCGCTTTGTTAATTGCGCGCTCGATGATGTGGCGATCGTCGGTGAAATCGCTGAGTAGGTCCACGTCGAGATCGAAGCTGATGACCATAGCTTCGTCGCCCTTTTTCATTACGCGCTCAAGGAACCGCGTGGCGGCATCCTGTTCGGCGGGAAGGCGGTTCTGCTCGCTGCCGCTCGTATCAATGAGCAACCCAATGGTGATGGGCAGCGTCACTTCCTTACTGAAGAACGCGATTTTCTGTTCTGCGTTGTCCTGGAAGACTTTGAAGTCTTCCTGCTTGAGGTCGCTGACGATGCGTTTGTTCTTGTCGCGGACCGTGGCGAAGAGGCTGACCAGGGAGACCTGCGTAGAGATGGTGCCTTGCGACTGTACGGGTTCCTGCGGAACGGCCGGCACGACAAACCCGAATGTTAGGGAGAAGGCCGCAGCCATCGCCGAAATTCTTGTGGAGAAAGGCATGTATAATTTCCTTGTTAGCATTTTCAGGCCAGCGCCAGTGCAAGCCTGGAAGAGTTCATCAATTGGGATGCGGCTAGATAGGGTTTCGGATGCGTCTAACCCAGCAGAACGTTAGCTGTGCAAACCGCAAAAGGGAGTTTGGCCTGCTCATGCTGAAAAGTCCACGAAAAACACGAGTTGCAGGGGCTGTTCTGCTGGGCGCGATGACCTTTAGTTTCGCAGGATTGCTTGCTTTGCACGCACAGGACGCTCCTCAAGCGCCCACGCCAAAGCCGATGCCTGCTGGCGCCGCTCAGCCACCTGCTCAAAATCCCACTTCGCAGGCCGCAGCTGCAGCTCCACAAACTGATGCGAGGGTGGTTCTCCGGGCGAACCCGACCCTGGTCGTCTTGCCGGTAACGGTGAAGGATTTTTCGGGGAACCTTGTACCGGACCTGACCCGGGGAGAGTTCCGCGTTTTCGACGACAACGTGGAACAAAAGCTGTCATTTTTCACGGTAGAGGCCTTCCCTCTTTCCGCGGTGGTGCTGGTGGATAACGACCTGAAGGGCAAAGATTCGGAAATGGTCGAATCCAGCCTGAAGGCCATCGTCGGCGGTCTCGCGACGACGGACGAAGCGTTTATCTGCCGCTTCGATACGAATTTCCATCCTGGCAAGGGATTTACCAAGGATCAGGACAAGCTAGTGACGGAGCTGAAGCGGGTGCGGCTGGACTCTGAAACAGATGTTGCGCCGCCCGATCCTGGCGGTCCGTTTGGCGCGGGCGCGACGATTAACGGTCAAAACATTTCCGGCGGACCGGCGACGCCGCCGTCCACGAAAATCTTGAAAGGGCAGCCGACCAAGGCGCTGGACGACGCGATGTACGAGGCGGCTCGTCTTTTGGCCGATCGCGGACGCGACCGGAGAAAGATTATTTTTCTGATTTCCGACGGGCAGAACGCGAAGAATAACAAGTACAACTACGAAACGGTCATCAAAGAGCTGCTACGCTACAACATTTCCGTGTACAGCCTTGCGGTCGGCAAGGGCTACCTCGACCGGAAGTTCACCCGGCTGCAATCCTATGCGCACGATACGGGAGGGGACGTCTACTATGCGGCGAAACGCAATTCGCTGGAGGAGCTGTACTCGCGGGTGACGGAGCAGGCGCGGAACCAGTACACGCTGGCATACGCTCCGCAGGGTAACGAGAAGGCGAAGGACTATCACACCGTGGAAGTGCGCGTGCGGCGGCCGGGCCTGAAAATCATCACGCGCGAGGGTTATTACTCGGCTCTAATCTCGAAATAGCGGATTCTTCTTGACTCGCGCGGCGAGTCCCCGTATATCCCGTTGGAGCGGGTTGCGGGCGGCGGCGCCCCTCCCGACGATTGAGAGATAGCAAGGAGAGCGCTGATGAAGAAAAAGGGCAAGAAGGACGATATGAAAAAGGGCGGTAAGAAGAAGTAACCGCGGAGATCAGAGATTGGTGAAAGAGCGTCCCGGCCTGGCTGGGACGTTCTTTTTTATGCGGAGTTATTGGATAGCGAGATTTTCCTCGTGTGCGGGACAAATCGGGCGGTAGGCGCAGCTCTTGCAAGAAAAGCCGGGGTTCGGCGGGAAAGAGCCGGCGCGGATTTCTGATGCGACTTCCTGAACGATCTTTTGAGCTTCGTCGAGTTGTTTGGCGTCGCGCGTGGTTTCCTGGCGCTCGTTGTTTTGCAGATAGTGGAAAACGAGGCGAATTGGATTCAGTTCCAGAATTTCCTTCGCTGCGATGGAATAGATGCTGAGCTGAATATCTTTTTTTGCTAGTGCCGCCTTTTTGGGCTTGCCGGTCTTGTAGTCCACGATTTCAACGTCTTTTTTGCCGCCGATGGAATTGATTTGATCCATGCGGCCGGTGAGCACGACGTCATTTTCAAGCGGCAGTTCGAAACGTTTTTCTTGCTCGAGAACTTGCGGCGGATTTTCCAGTATTGAGGCGTGGAATACACGCAACTGTTCAAGGCCATCCTTTTTGTAGCCCTGTTCCTGATAGTCGTCTTCAAAGCCGGCCGATTTCCATTCGGTTTCGAAAATGCGGACGAGGTCGTCCCACGGAAGGCGAACGCCTTTTCGGAGCTGGTCCACGAAACGCCGGACCGTGTTGTGCATCACGGCGCCGAACGTCAGCGTAGCGCGCGGACCTTCACGCAACGACCACAAATAGCCGAACAGATATTGTTGCGGGCAACTGCGGTACCCGCTGACCGCGGAGGGACTGAGCGTGAGCGGCTCCGGCGACGGAGGATGAAATTGTTCGGCCCAGTCCGCGATGCGGGAGAAGATTTTGGACGGAATGGAAGATACCGGGAAAAGTTGGGCCTCGGAATTTGCGAAAGGAATCGTTGTTTGTGGCCACGGAGAAACTTTGGGCGCGAACATACGAATGTCGCGCCGCTTGATTTCCGGGTCCAGGAGCATGTCTTCGATGAAAACGGGAACTCTGCCCTTTTTCTCCGTGAGCGTGGTGACGGTCACGCGCTCTTCGGCGCGCGTGAGCGCCACGTAAAAGAGGCGTCGCTCCTCTTGAATGTGAAATTGCTCGGCGGGCTCGCCTTCCTTCATCAAGGCGGCGGGGAATTCGAACGTGCGCGAACGTTCGGTCGCGGGGAATTTTTTGGAATTCACGCGAAGGAGAAAAACGTGCGGAAATTCGAGGCCTTTCGCGCCGTGGACGGTCATTAGCTGCACGGCGTCGGCGGGCGCGTCGTCTTCGAGGCTGATGTTGCCGCCGGCTTGCGAATAGAAATCCAAATATTCGATAAATTCCGGCAGCAGGCGCGTTTCGCTCTTGGGTTCCCATTCCTTCGCGAATCCGGTGAGACGATTGACGTATTTGCGGTCCTGCTGCGCGGCGCGTTGAGGAACCTCAAGCCATTCGAGAAGATCCGTGAGAATTTCGCGCGCGGTGCGACGCTTGAGCGTTCTGCGTTGCGCGGCGAGGAATTCGAGAAGTTCCTTGCTGGCGGCGTGCGAATCGTCAAAGGCAAGCTGGCCCTGCGGCACTTGCAGCGAATCGTAAATGGATTTCTTTTCTTTTTTCGCGCGCTCGGCGAGACGCACCAGGTCGCGCGCTTCGAGGTGCCACGCTGGAGCTGAGAGCACTCGCGCGCAGGCGATGTCGTCGTAGGGCGTTCCGATGAGGCGTAGATATGCAATCACATCTTTGACAAGCGGATGATCGAGAATCGAAAGCTTGGAAATGACGAACGGAATTTTGCGACGGGAGAGTTCCGCGACAAGCTCATCGCGATGCGCGTGCTGGCGATAGAGAATTGCGAAATCCTTCCATTTGCGGCCCGCGGAATGGATTCGTTGCAGTTCGTCCGAGACCCAGGAGGCTTCCTCTTCCTCTTTCTCAAGTTCCGAGATACGGATTTTTTCGCCTTCCTTGCGATTTGCGTCGAGAGATTTTTTTGGAAAGTCCGCGCTGACTGCGTTCTGTCCGATGACTTGCGCGGCGACGCGGAGAATATTCGGCGTCGAGCGGTAATTGTCCGTAAGCGAAACCCGGAATGGCGCGGAATCTTCGCCCGGCTTCCAGCCGGCAAAACGTTGCAGGAAGAGTTGGAAGCTGCCGAACGACGCGCCCCGGAAACGGTAAATGGCTTGGTCATTGTCGCCGACGGCGAAAATGTTTCTTCGGTCGCCGGCGAGAAGTTCCAGCAGGCGGAGCTGCGCGATATTGGTGTCCTGAAATTCGTCCACGAGGATGTAGCGGTATTTCTCCTGCAACGCGGCGCGGAGAGCGGAATCTCTTTCGAGCAAATCCACCGCGCCTGTAATCAGCGAGCCAAACGAGACGCGCTTTTTTTCGCGCAACAGCTCTTCGCTAGCGCGATAGGCTCGTGCGATTTCGTATTGCTTCTGCACTTCTTCGAAGCGCTCCTTGTGTATGTCATCATCCAGCGAAGCGCGCTCGCGTTCGAGTTGCCCTGCCAGATCCTCAGCGTAGCGCTGATAGTCCTCCCAGGTGACGAGCTCGTCCTGGCAGCGCGAGAAAAACTCCACGAAGTCATTTAGAAATTGTCCGGGGTCGGCGAGCCGCCGGTATTGGTCGAGCTGCAGGCGCGCCATGTTGCGGCGCAGCAGAATCCAGTGGTCCACTTTGTCCAGCATCAGGCGCTCGGGATCGGCGTCTGCAAGAAGCGATTCGCAAAACGCGTGGAAGGTGGCGAGCGTTACGTCCTTGCCGCGATCGCCCGCCGCTTTCACGACGCGCGTTTTCATTTCGCCGGCTGCTTTGTTCGTGAAAGTGAGCCCGAGAATGTTTTCTCCGAAAAGTGAATCGTCGGATTCCAGCAAATGGCGAATGCGTTCCGTGATGACACGCGTCTTTCCCGTGCCCGCGCCTGCGATGACGAGCAGCGGCCCATCGCGGTGCTCGATGGCGCGTTTCTGCGCCGCGTTCATGTTCAGGCCCGGAGCGCGCGGCGCAGGCTCCATTTCAAATAAAGTGCGCATGACTCAAGCAGGGTAACGCGAATCGCGGCGAAGAGGAAGCGAAACAGACTTGCTACCTTTTTGAAGTCAAAATCGCATCCCGGGAAACACCCTTATGGTTTGCAACAAGCCGTAGAATCGCGTTCAGCGTTCCAATCTTAAGCGAACGGTGTGCGGGGATAGGCAAGCGCTGATGGCCAGGCGTTTCGGTCTGCAGAATGATATGACTTCCCGATTGGGCGAGTTCTCGATCGTCCCAATATCGGCACAGCGCGTCGGCCAATTCTCTGCCGCTCAAATCTCGCGGCGTTTCTGTTCTATCGTTGAGATTTTTTGCCAGAGGTGACGTCAGCGTTGAACGCGGCGGATTGCTTGCGCGGGACGGTAAGCGATTTCCACTCGTCGCAGCCGAAATGTTTTGCGAGAAAAACGATTTGGCCTACGTGGTAGGAATAGTGCGCTATCTGGCGGTTGATCGCCTGCATCACAGAATGCTCTTCCGTGCGGATCAAAACAGTTTTCGTGAGGTCGGCGTCGGAAAGCGGTTCGAGCGCGGCAAACACGCAGTTCCATCCTGCGTTCCACTGCTGCATCAGCTCGGCGCGAGATGTCGCGGGAGCTTCGAACTCGGAGTCGCGGTTGCGATCCGGCTTTTCGCCGTCGCTCGTCAGAAAATCGGTCCAACGCGACCGCATGTTTGCCGCCATGTGCTTCACGACGATGGCGATGGAATTCGATTCCACATCGAGCGTTTGAAAAAGCATCGAGTCGTTGCACTGATTCATCGCGCGTTCGCCAAGATTCTTGTAATACCGAAACACAGCGATGGAATCCTGAAGGTAGGAGTCTGTGCGCTCGAGGGCCATAGGAGAGAATTCTACGTCAATTTGAAAAACCTATGGACATTTGGCTTTTTATATGCGGTAAGCCAACTTGTTGGAGGATGTGATGTCCATCTCCGAAATGCTTCTTCCCGAATTTGATACTGAAATTGCTAACACACGCAAAACGCTGGAACGCGTTCCCGCCGACAAATGGGATTGGAAACCGCATGAGAAATCTGGCTCGCTCGGATGGCTCGCGGGTCACGTAGCCTCGCTTCCGCATTTCACGACGACCACCATTACGACGCCCAACATGGAAATCGAAGGTTCGAAGTTTCCGCGCGTCGAAAAGCATGCTGACCTTCTGCCAACGCTCGATTTAATGAGCAGAGAGGCACGCGCGGCGCTGGCGAGCGTAACGGATGCGCAGATGAAAGAGATCTGGACGCTGACGTGGAAAGGCGCTCTGATTTTTTCGATGCCGCGCTACGAAGTGCTGCGCGTTTCGTGTTTCAACCACCTGGTTCATCATCGCGCGCAGCTTACGATGTATTTTCGTCAGCTTGGCGTGCCGGTTCCCGGACTTTACGGGCCATCCGCGGACGAGCAATAGACGCTTCGGATTGCCCACGAAGCGACGCGGCAGCGAATTGCGCAACCCGCTATAATAGTGAGTCACCCTTCCGGAGGCATGTATGGAAATCCCCGTTATCTTGTCCGCAGTTCGCACGCCCGTTGGAAAATTCCAGGGCGGTCTTGCCGGATTTTCCGCGCCGGAACTTGGGGGCAAAGTTGTCGCCGAAGCGGCCCGCCGCGCGGGAATCGGCGCCAAACAAATTGACGAAGCGATTCTCGGCAACGTGGTGCAAGCCGGACTCGGTCAGAATCCCGCGCGGCAAGCGGCGCTCAAGGGCGGCTGTGATCCGCGCGTCGCGGCCATGACCATTAATAAGGTCTGCGGTTCGGGCCTCAAGGCCGTCGCGCTTGCGGCGCAAGCGGTGCAAACCGGCGAATCGGAAATCGTCCTGGCGGGCGGCATGGAATCCATGTCCAACTGCCCGTATCTTTTGCCGAATGCGCGGACAGGCTACCGGCTCGGCGATCAAAAAGTTGTGGACAGTATGATTCACGACGGCCTGTGGGATGCCTACGAAGATTTTCACATGGGTATCACGGGCGAACTCGTGGCGGAAAAATACGGAATCGGCCGCGAAGAGCAGGACCGCTTCTCCGTCGAGTCTCACCAGAAGGCGGTGAAGGCGCGCAAATCGTGTTTCTTCGAATCGCAGATTTTGCCTATCGAAGTGCCGCAGAAAAAAGGCGAGCCGCTGGTCATCAAGTACGACGAATCACCACGGGAAGACACCTCGATGGAAGCACTCGCGAAGCTGAAGCCCGCGTTCAAGAAAGATGGCACAGTAACGGCGGGAAATGCGCCAGGTACAAACGACGGTGCGGCCGCGCTCATCGTAACCAGCGAACGCGTCGCGCGCGTTGAACCCAAGTGGGTGATGATGGCTCCAGTGGATGCCGTGGAAAAGCTGCTGAAGAAAACGGGATGGGACCGCGACAAAGAAGTGGACCTTGTTGAGCTAAATGAAGCCTTCGCAGTCGCCGCGATTGCCGTGACGCGCCAGCTCAAGCTGAATCCCGAAAAAGTAAACGTGAACGGCGGCGCCGTGGCGATCGGCCATCCTATCGGCGCCAGCGGCGCGCGCATTCTCGTCACACTGCTCTACGAATTGCAGCGCCGCAATCTGAAGCGCGGCATCGCCGCGCTCTGCCTTGGCGGCGGCAACGCCGTCGCTCTCGCCGTAGAACGATTCTAAGTGCTAGCTTTGATGCTAATTCAAGAGAACTCGATCTCAGCGTAGGCTTGGAAGAAGGATTCCACCGTGCAAAGAGCGGCAATCGGCTTTCGCGTTCACTCCGGCTGGGCCGCGATGGTGGCGGTTTCTCTTGAAAAGAGCGAACCTGTGATTCTTGAACGGCGCAAGCTGCTTCTCGTCAAAACATTCAGTTACACATTTCGCCAGCCGTATCACACCGCCGAAAAAATGCAGCTGGATGAGGCCGCCGAATTTGTACGAGGCGTTGAGAAAGAATCATGCGAACTGGCGCTGGCTGGAATTCGCTCTTCACAAAGAGAGTTTGAAAAATTGGACTACAAAGTCTGCGGCTGCAGTTTGCTGCTCGCTTCCGGGCGCGAGCTGCCCGAATTTGAAAAGATACTCGCCTCACACGCGCTAATTCATACCGCCGATGGCGAACTCTTTCGCGAATCCATTCGCCATTCTTGCGAACGCGCAAAACTCCCGCTCACGGCCATCAAAGAGCGCGAGCTTTTCGCGGCCACGTCAAAACGTCTGAACAAGCGACCCGAATTTTTGAATCGCCAGGTCGCTGTGCTCGGCAAATCGCTCGGCCCTCCCTGGACCCAGGATGAAAAACTCTCCACTCTTGCCGCGTGGTTAGTTTTGGCAAGCTAGGCTCATTTCGCTTTAGCTGGAACCAACTCGCTAAGAATTTTTCCGTCCGCATCCAAAAACGAGATCCGGGGCGAGCCATTTTCCGGAACTTCCATCACCAATCTCTTGCGGCCGTTGCCATCCATGAGCGCCACTGTCGCCGCTCCATCTTCTTTGCGGCCAACCCAGATCCGGGTTGGCGAGTCGCCCCCAGGTTTGCTTTCTCCCACCATCAAACCCGCGAACTTATCTTCTTTATCCTCCACACCTGCGAGTTGCACAATCTGGTTTGCGTCATACTTGTCGAACGTGAGGCTTCCCCGTTTTCCGATCCTTCGTCGTTGTAGAAGAGCATCCCGGCCTGGGGCCGATCGAAAGGCTGCTCCTTCCCTCGCACGATAATGCCCGGAAGTTTGGCGTGATTGGAGATCACCATTCGCAGCGTTCCATCCGGCTCGACCAGATTGATTCGCTGGACAGTAATCTCCCGAAACGCGCCGTTGCGTGACGCGAGGCATCCTCCAAAGAGCCCAGCGGCGAAAACAACTGCGGGAAAGGATTGCCAGGCAAGATTGCGTAAAGCTGTGGTGCTCACGGCGCCCTCCAGCAGAGATCATCAGGACGCTACGGCCTGATATTTTTCTGCGGTTATGCGGAATGTTCCGCCGAAATTATTGCCGCTGGCTCTCTGTTTTTCAAATCCGTCGCGCAGTACGGGCAGAACTTGTCCGTCTCCGCGATTTCCTTCTTGCAATTGGGGCAGGAGGGATACAGATTACATTTGCAGTTCGGGCAAAAGTTGAAGCGCGGTCCAACGGGTTGCGCGCAGCGTGGGCAGGGATAAGGCAGTGGATCGCGCACCAGCAGATAGACTATGAACCCGATGATGCCGCCCTGCACCGGCGTGAGAATCAGCACGAGCAGCGTCCACAGTGTCGAATTCATGCCGCGCCGTTTCGCGTCTTGATTCACGTAACCCAGCATGAACAGCATCAACGCAATCAATAAAGAGATCGCTGTCACCACGCCGGCCAGCGCCAGCGACGCTATTGCCGGATTGTCCCTGAACTCCGCCGGAAACATGTCATTCCCGTTGGGATTATTTCTGAACGAAAGATTGACCGCGATTGCGACGACCAGCGCGATCACATACAGCACCGCCACCAGCCCCATCAGCCATCCGGGAATAATCCGGAACTCCGACCAGAATTTCGGGCGTTCTTTTTTCCGGCGTAGGCGGATCAGCCGCATCCGTTCGTCCCACGCGCTTGGTGTTTGTCCTCTGTCGCTCATCATCGTCCTCAATAGTTCGGAATTTACTCGGCCTCTCGCTCCGATTTCTGTTTCTGCATCACTACGGCTCCCGTAATCAAAAGTCCCGGCACCAGCCACCAGAGCGCCATTCCCGAGAGCAGAACTATTTTCGGCAAACCGAATTCGCTTCCAACCCATTCAAATCCGTGCCAAACCAGCGGCGCGGTGGCGACGCCGAGCATCCAGGAAATTCCAACAAGCGCCCAAAGCAGCCTGCGGCCTGGTTGCCGTTCGTTTAATTCTTCCGCGCGCAACCGGACGCGCAGTTGGGTTTGGCTCGCCAGATTTTTTGGCAGCTCGATCTGCGCCGAACGCAATGCGGAAAGCGCCGCCCCCGTTTGTACGTCCAGCGCCGAGCACGGTTCACATTCAGCGAGGTGCGCAGCGAGCCAGGTTTGCTCTTCCGTGGAGATGGTTTCGATGCGGCGCTGCGACATTAATTGCTGCGCGCGCTCGTGCGTGTTATTGCTCATGCCGCGCCTCCTTGCCCGGCCGCCGTGTTGACAGACATTGCGCCTCGCAGCGCTTCGAGTCCGCGATAGAGCCGCGACTTTACGGTGGAAACCGGTGTACTCAAGACTCCCGCGATCTCTTCAAGCTGCATCTCTTCCTGAAAGCGCAGAACGAGAACTTCACGATAGATAACCGGAATTCTTGTCAGCGAGGATTGAACGCCTTCGCGCTGTTCTTCGTTCAAAAAGGATTCGAGCGGGGTTGCGCTCTTTTCGTCCTTCACGTCGAAGGACGCGTTTTCATCGGGGCCCGCGAGTGAATCGAGGCTTTCTGGCTTTTTCCGGCGATGCCAATCCAGAATCAAGTTTCGCGCAATGGTGAAAAGCCACGCTTCGAATTTCCATTTGCCGTCGTATTGATGGCCGCGCTCCAGCACACGCACCCATGTTTCCTGGAAAAAATCTTCGGCGCGCTCGCGATTGCCGGTGAGGTGAACCAAATAGCGGAAGAGCCGGTATTGATACTGCTCGATGAGCATATCGAGCAGCTCCGGGTCGCGCTGCTTCAGGCCGTGAGCAATGGATTTTGTGTCATCCGTCATCAGGCTGGAAAAGTGCAGCCCCGGCTTCAGGGGAACCGCCCACGTCATGGTGCATACCGCTCTGAAAAGGTCGCGCTCATTCTACAGGGGATACGCAGCCGGCGCTCAAAAAGACGCAAGGAGCGCCCATGCAGCTAAGGCCTGTGTTGCTGTACACTTACGGTATGTATTGCCCGCAATGCGGCGTGGAATATCGCGAGGGGTATAGCTCCTGCTCGGACTGCCACGTTTTTCTGGTTCGCGAACGGCCACAGACGGGCGATGCCACGACCGTCGCGCCGGGTGATCCTAACCGCGATCCCTTCTGCGCCTTTTGGCAGGGAACTGACGCTCGCGTGCTGGCGGAACTTGGCACAGTTCTCGACGAAGCTGGAATTCCGTACAAGACCATCCGGCGCGAAGACCACCTCTTCAACCGAATGGATCAGCCACGCCTGCGACTAGGCGTCCCTGCCTCCTTATATGAGAAAGCCGAACAGGTTGTCGGAGATGCTTTCAGTGCGCAACCCCTTTTGCGCGACACGAGCGGGTTTATTCCCGAAAGGTTGGAGAAGCGACTTGATTTTGATGAGAACGAGCCGGCCATGGAGCTGGAAGATTCACCCATCACGGAAGACGCCGGCAGCTCTCAGAGTTCCGCACTTTTGGAACAGTGGTTTCCTGAAGACGCGAACGTAGAAGTTTGGCGCGGAGATCTCAGCGACGCTTGGATGCTTGAAATGTCGTTGAAGGAAAATGAAATTCGCTTTCGTTCAGAAACTGAAAATGAAAAGAAGCAGTTGTTCGTTGTCCCGGAAGAGGAAACGCGCGCCCGCGAAATCATTCGAGAAATTCTCGAGGCATCTCCGCCGGAATGACCGCGCTTGACCCGTGCGATTCCGAACGGGCATTCTGAGTCCGGCTCCTTCGGAGGTTTCGCGTGACAAGGGATTCGATTCGGACGATTGCTGTGCTCGGTGCGGGCACGATGGGCAACGGCATCGCGCATGTTTTCGCGAGCGCGGGCTACAAAGTGATTCTGCGCGACATTGACAAGCGTGTTCTGGAACGTGCGATGGATACCATTGCCAAGAATCTGGACCGCGAAGTCAAAAAAGGGAAGTTGGATGATGCCGGAAAGGCTGGCACAATTTCGCGATTACTCCCGGTTACCGACATGTCCGCGATTGCCGTGGCGGATTTCGCCGTGGAAGCCGTGCCGGAGAAAATGGAAATCAAGCGCGCGGTGCTTACTGACGCAGACCGCTTGCTGCGCGAAGACGTTGTCCTTGCCTCCAACACATCCTCGATTTCGATGACGGCCCTCGCCGCGCTCACTAAACGTCCGGAACGCTTCGTCGGCATGCACTTCATGAATCCCGTGCCCGTCATGCAGCTCGTCGAAGTGATTCGTGCGCTGCAGACGAGTGACGCCGCGTTTCAACTCACCATGGAGCTCACGAAAAAACTCGGCAAAACGCCCGTCGCCGTCAACGACGCGCCCGGCTTCGTTTCAAACCGCGTGCTCATGCCGCTTATTAATGAAGCGGCCTATTGCGTAATGGAAGGCGTCGCCACTCCCGAAGCCGTGAACGCGGTCATGAAACTCGGCATGAATCATCCAATGGGTCCGCTCGAACTCGCCGACTTCATCGGACTCGATGTCTGTGTGGACATTCTCCACGTTTTGCAGGAAGGCCTCGGCGATCCCAAATACCGCGCCTGCCCACTCCTCAAAAAGTACGTCGCCGCCGGCTGGCTCGGCCGCAAGTCCGGCCGCGGGTTTTACAGCTACGCGAGTTGAGGGGTGAGCTTGGGAAATTATTGGAAGCAACCACCGGTTGTCTCCCATTCGGACTTGGACCCACAAAGCGCTCTTCAAAAATTGAGCGATGCTGTTGATACAGATCGAGTTCTCTTTGGAACCGCAAGACAACTCACTTCAAGCCGGTCTTGGGGATTTTTTCCGGAACGCAGATAACTGGCTTCTACGGAATGGCCCCGGCTTTGCGAAAGATAGGGTTGGTTGGTTTGCGATCCTCTTCGGAATAGCAGGCGTGATATTTTCCTTCATGTTCCGCGACTTCCTGCAGGGCCGCATCGGAGCCCAAGCGGTTGCCCATCTATGGCGAAACTAAGG
>WNFK01206049.1_pt1 | contig 13035 bp, 10 predicted proteins | sample 5400281 | NCBI WGS metagenome assembly WNFK01 (sample SAMN13153350, study PRJNA577476) | soil metagenome | isolation source: 20 cm soil on Douglas fir-dominated hillslope | place: USA:California | collected 2013-09-17
TGGACACCGTGGAGATCAGCGCCAAGGTGGAGAAGATCGACTACAAGAAGCGGCTGATCACCCTCAAGGGACCCGAGGGCAACACGAAGACCATCAAGGTCGATCCCCGGGTGAAGCGGCTCGACGAGATCAAGGTCGGTGACGACATCGTCCTCCGCCACACGGAAGCGATGGCCATCGAAGTCGTAGCACCCAAGTCCTAGCCGCTCTCCTCCCTCTCCCCAGGTGGGGGAGAGGGCAGGGTGAGGGGGAGCACGACGGCGACCACGTCCACGTAGTAAGAGCGCGCCGGCGAGGCGAAGTTCCGGTCTCGTCGGGACCCGCGTCGGACACGCGTCAGGTATCATAGTTGCGCCCACTCATGGCTCGCCTTCTCCGGTTCGCCCCGGACGTGACCGCCGGAAGTGTCTCGGCTCTCGTCACGCTCAGCTATTCCGTCAGCTACGCTGTGCTCATCTTCAGCGGCCCAACCCTCGAGCCCTTTCTCGCGAGAGGCTTTCGCGCCGCCCTCGTCGCTGCGGCGCTCGTGGCCTTCGTCGTGGCGCTGAAAAGCTCCTTCCCGTTCGCGATCGGAGGGCCCGATTCCAACGCCAGCGCGGTCCTCGCCGTCATGGCCGCGGGCCTCACCCAGACCCTCACCGAGGCCCACCTGCCCGGTGAGCGCGTAGCCAACACCGTCGTCCTCATGCTCGCGCTGACCGCCATAGGGGCCGGTCTCATCGTGTCCCTCCTCGGCTTTCTCCGGTGGGGGCAGCTCGTGCGCCTGATCCCCTATCCGGTCAGCGGCGGATTCCTTGCCGGTTCCGGCTTCCTGCTCCTGGCGGGAGCGTTCAAGGTCCTCACGGGTCAGTCCCTCGGCTGGAGCACGCTGGGCGTCCTGGGCGAGCAGCCACCGCTCGCTTGGGGAACAGCATTCGCTGTGGCCACCGTGCTGCTCGTGCTCACCCGGACCGTGCGTCACTTCCTCCTCCTGCCCGGTGTCTTCGTGGGAGCGGTGACCTTCTTCTATCTTGGCCTCTGGCTCACGGGGATGACCATGGACACGGCCCGCTCCCAGGGGCTCCTCATGACGCCTATTGAGGCGGGCAGCCCGGCCTGGTGGCCATCGCTGCTCGACGTTCCCTGGCAGGCGTTGATCCCCGAGTGGCGCAACTTCCTCGCCACGCTCGTGGTGGTCGTTGTCTCTATCCTGCTCAACGGGGCAGGCGTGGAGCTGGCCACCCAGCGCGAAGTCGATCTCAACCGCGAGCTGCGCGCCAACGGCCTGGCCAGCCTGGCCTCCGGCCTGGGAGGCGGCATGATTGGCTATATTTCGGTCAGCCGGAGCCTCCTGAACGTTCGCGCGGGAGCGGTGAGCCGCGCGGCCGGAGTGTGGACGGCCATCGTGTGCGCGGGGATCACTCTCCTCTTCACCCGCCCGCTCTTCTACTTTCCGCGACCCGTCCTCGCCGGGCTCCTGATTTTCCTCGGCCTGGCCCTCCTCCGCGAATGGATCTGGGACACGTTCTTCAGGCTCCCCACTCGTGAGCACACCCTCATCGTGGCCATCCTCGTCCTGATTGCCGTGGAAGGCATCATCACCGGCGTGGCCTTCGGCCTCCTCGTCGCGTCCCTGTTCTTCGCCTATAGCTATAGCCGGGCGAACTATATTCGCCACGATCTCTCCCTCGCCTCTCACCGGTCCAACCGGGAGCGCACGCTCGAGGCCACGGCTGTCCTGCAGGAGCAAGGAGGAATCGGTCGGGCGCTCTGCCTGCAGGGATACCTCTTCTTCGCCCTGGCCAGCAGCCTCGTGGAGACCTGCCGTGACCTGATCGTTCGTGACGGGGTGCGCTACCTGGTCCTCGATTTCCGCATGGTACAGGGGCTGGACGCCTCGGCGGCCCTCGGCCTGAGCAAGCTCCACCAGCTCTGCGTACGCTACCGCGTCACCCTGGTCGTGAGCGGGCTCCGGCCACCGCAGCAGGCTGTGCTCCAGCAGATGCGCTTCATCCCCCAGCGAGAGATCCGCGTGGTCTCCGATCTCGACCGAGGCATGGAGTGGGTGGAGAACCGCCTGCTCGCGGAGGCGGCGGGAGTGGAGAGTCTGACGCCCGCGGAGCCTGCCGGGAACGACGGCGAGGGAGCCGTGCCCTCCGTGGATCTTCGGGAGATGCTCTCCGGGCACTTCTCGCCCGAGGCCCTGAAGGTCCTCCTCGGACTCTGCGAGATCCTCGAAGTCCCGCAGGAGACGGTGCTGATCAAACGGGGCGACGCCGGCGACGCGCTCTATTTGCTCGAGCGAGGGGAAGTCTCGGTCATGGTTCAGCTCGAGAATGGGGAGCGCAAGCGGCTACGGACACTGGGTCCGGGAAGCCTCGTGGGCGAGATGGCCCTCTACTCCGGTCAGCCACGCTCGGCCGACGTGGTGGCGGAGACGCCCTGTCGAGCCTACCGGCTCAGCGCGGAGCGCTTCGCTAGGCTGGAGCGCGAGGATCCCGCGGTGGTCATCCAGTTCCACAGCTTCGTCGTGAGGCTCCTGGCGAAGCGGCTCAGCTCGGCCTCCGACGAGATTCGCGCCCTCCTGTAGCTCGACTCATGAAGTCTCCCCTCACCCTGCCCTCTCCCCACAGGGGAGAGGGAGACACGAATCCCTCTCCCCCACCGGGGGAGAGGGCAGGGTGAGGGGGCGGAACCTAGGCGAGAGCCCTACCGCGCCTTCGGAGCAAGCGCGGCGGCGATGGCGTCCACGTCATACACGCAGCCGCCCCACGTTCCCCCGCCCGCCTGCTGAAGCACGGCCCACAGCCGCGTGTCGTCGGGCAGGTTCGCATCCGGCGCGAGATCAGGCCGCGGAGAGCGGCCCGCAAGAATCCTCGTGCCTTCCTCGGGGCCGAAGACCTTCTCTCCGTGACCCACAAGATCCACGCTGCCCTCGAGGCGCTTCCTGTCCACCACGATGCGCACCAGATCGCCTTCGACGAGCCGGCCGACGGGCCCGCCCGCCAGCGCCTCGGGGCCGACGTGGCCGATGCACGCACCCGTCGAGACGCCGGAGAAGCGGGCGTCGGTCACCACGGCCACTTCCTTGCCCCAGCTCAAATGCTTGAGGGCGGCGGTGATCTGGTAGATCTCCTCCATGCCCGCGCCGAGCGGCCCGCGGCAGATCAGCACGAGCACGTCACCCGGCCGGACCCGCTCGGGACCCTGGCTCTTGATGGCCGCGATGGCGTCGCGCTCGCGGGTGAAGATGCGCGCGGGGCCGGTCTTCCGATAGACACCGTCGGCGTCGACCACCGAGGGATCGATGGCCGTGCTCTTGATCACCGAGCCCTCCGGGGCCAGATTGCCGCGGGGAAACGTCACGGTGCTCGTGAGGCCCGCCCGGTGCGCGCGCTCCGGGCTCATGATGACGTCGTCGGGATCGACGCCGTCCGTGGCCCGCAAGCGCTCGCGCAGCACGCGCCGCCGGTCCGATCCCTCCCACCAGTCGAGCACGCGCCCGAGCGTGTCGCCGGACACGGTGAGGACACCCAGCTCGAGCAGGCCCGCGCGGCGCAGGTGCAGCATCACCTCGGGAACTCCACCAGCGAGGAACACGCGCACCGTCGGGTGATTGCGCGGGCCATTGGGCAGGGCGTCGACGAGGCGCGGCACGCGGCGATTGATATCGCTCCAGTCTTCCACCGTGGGCCGCCTTAGCCCCGCCGCATGCGCCGCCGCGGGCAGATGGAGGAGGAGATTGGTCGAGCCGCCGAACGCCGCGTGAATCACCATGGCGTTGCGCACCGCCGCGTCCGTGACGATGTCGCGCGTGGCGAGCCCGCGGGCCTGCAGGCTCACCATGGCGCGGGCGGAGCGGCGGGCCATGTCGAGCCACACTGGCTGGCCCGAGGGAGCGAGGGCCGAATGCGGCAGCGAGAGGCCGAGCGCCTCGCCGATGACCTGCGAGGTGGCCGCGGTGCCGAGGAACTGGCACCCGCCACCCGGCGAGCCGCAGGCGCGGCAGCCCAGGTCGCTCGCTTCCTCGAGGGACAGCTCGCCGTGGGCGAAGCGGGCGCCGATGCTCTGGACCTTGCCCGCGTCCTCGCCGTCGGTGGGAGGCAGCGTGACCCCGCCCGGCACGAGCACGCAGGGCAGATCCCGCATGGCGGCGAGCGCGAGCATCATGGCGGGCAAGCCCTTGTCACAGGTGGCGATGCCCAGCACGCCCTTGCGCGTGGGCAGCGAGCGGATGAGACGGCGGAACACGATGGCCGCGTCGTTCCGATAGGCGAGGCTGTCCATCATGCCCACCGTTCCCTGCGTCCGGCCGTCGCACGGGTCGGAGACGAAGGCGGCGAAGGGCAGGCACTCGAGCCGCGCCAGCTCGTGCGCGGCCTCCTGCATGAGGAGGCCGACCTCCCAGTGTCCGGTGTGATAGCCGAGTGCCACGGGGCGGCCGTCGGGGGCGCGCACGCCTCCCTGAGTGGAGAGCATCAGGTACTGGGGACGGCCCAGCTCGCGCGGATCCCAACCCATGCCCGCGTTCTGCGTCAGCCCGAAGATGTCGCCGCTCGGGCTGTCACGGAGCATCTCGGCCGTCAAAGGCAGACGGCCACGCGGGCCCGGCGCCGCGCTCTTGACCTCGAACAGCTCGCTACCCGACTCGACGATCTCGGCGAAGCCGAGAGCCTGCGCTTTCGTTGTCATGCGGCCTGATCGATCTGGATGTGAGATGTCACGCGGGTGGGTCCTCCGTAGTGGACGGCATGCTAGCCCGGCCCTCTGGGCCCGTCAAGCAAGCTCGCGCGGGCCCACAGCAATCCGGAACGCGCGGCAGTCGCCTGCCGCTTCGCTGCGCATCTGCGCTAATATCGGGCACGTCGTGGGGCGAACGGTGCGGAAACAGCGCGATCCACGCGCGCTCTGCCTCGCGATGCGTGGATGGTCCGACTATTGCTGCGAGAGCGCGAGCACCGCCACCCCGGAATCCAACACGCTGCACGGGAGGAAACTGACATGGCTTCATGGCTCGGGCGAATTCGCATCGGCATTCTCACCGCGATGGTCTTGAGCCTGGCGTCCGCCGCCTGGGCCCAGGAGATCAAGATCGGCATTCCCGTCGGCCTGAGCGGGGCCAATAGCGTGGTGGCGCCCTCGGTGGTGCAGTCCGCCGAGCTTGCCGCCGAGGAGATCAATGCCAAGGGCGGCATCATGGGCAAGAAGGTCATCCTCGAGGTGGCCGACGACGGCTCCGGCGCCGCCGGTGCCCAGAAGGCCTTCGACTCGCTCATCTTCCAGAAGAAGGTCAACGCCCTCATCTCCATGGAGACGAGCGCCGCGCGCAACGCGGGCCTGCCCATCGTCACCCGAGGCAAGACGCCCTTCATCTACACCTCGTTCTACGAGGGGCGCTCCTGCAACAAGTACCTCTTCGTCAACGCGTGGGTGCCGGACCAGCAAGTGGCCCCGATCGTCGACTACTTCGCCAAGGAGTACAAGGCCAAGACCTACTTCCTGATCGGCAGCGACTACGCCTTCGGGCGCGGCATGCTGCAGTTCACCAAGGGCTACATCCAGAAGAAGGGCGGCAAGGTGCTGGGCGAGGAGTACCTGCCCATGGACGGCTCGGACTGGACGGCCATCATCGGCAAGCTGAAGGCGGCCAAGCCCGACGCCCTCATCACCTCCACCGCGGGCGGCGCGCCCAACGTGACCCTCACCAAGCAGCTCCGCGCCGCCGGGGTCAATATCCCCTACGGCAACCTTGCGGTGGACGAGGGCACGGCCAAGAGCATGGGCCCCGACGCGGAGGGTATCTTCATCTCCGGCTCGTACTTCACCAACATCGACAGCCCCAAGAACAAGGAGTTCCTCGCGGCCATGCAGAAGAAGTTCGGCGCCGATCTCAAGACGCCCAACGATCTCTCCGTGCCCGAGTACGAGGGCGTCTATCTCTACAAGGCGGCGGTGGAGAAGGCGGGGGGGACCGACCCCGACAAGGTCATCGCGGCGCTGTCCACCGTGTCGTTCGACGGCCCCCGCGGCACCGTCCAGATGAACAAGCAGCGCCACGCGCCCCTCACCATGTACCTGGGCCAGGTCCAGAAGGACGGGAGCATCAAGATCCTGGACAGCTTCAAGAACGTGGACCCCGGCGCCCAGTGCCCGAACCTCAAGTAGTGCGCGCCGGATAGATCCGGGCCGGCGGCGGCCGCGCGCCATGGCGCAGCTCCTCGACATCGTGACCACGGCCGCGATTCTCTACGCGGTGGCCGCCGGCCTGCTCATCGTCTTCGGCGTGATGAAGATCATCAACTTCGCCCACGGAGGCTTTCTCACCATCGGCGGCTACGCCGCCCTCCTCGTCACCCGGCTCGGCTGGAATCCCTGGTGGTCGCTCGCCTTCGCTCTGGTGATCGGCGTGGTGTGCGGCGCCGTCGTGGAGCGGCTGGTGATGCGGCCGCTCTACGCCCGCCCCCTCGACGCCATTCTCGCCACGTGGGGGCTCGGCATCGTGGTGGGCCAGGTCATCACCCTGGAGTTCGGGCGTGAAGTACAGTTCGTACAGAGCCCGGTGATGGGAGCGATGCACATCTTCGGCGAGTCGTACTCGCAGTACCGCCTCATCCTCGTGATCCTCGCGGTGGCGCTCGCCGTGGCCATGGGGCTCGTGCTCAACGGCACCAGGCTGGGGCTCCAGACCCGCGCCGTCATCATGAACGAGAACCTGGCCCGCGGCCTCGGCATCAACAGCGGGCTGGTCCGCTTCGCCACCTTCTCCATCGGTTCCGGCCTCGCCGCTCTCGCCGGCGCGCTGATCACGCCGCTATCGAGCGTGGATCCCAACATGGGGGTGCCGTGGCTGGTGAACGCTTTCATGCTCGTGCTCGTCTCCGGCATGTCGCTGGTGAGCCTGGCCGTCTCCTGCCTCGTGCTGGGCGGTGCCCAGGTGCTCGTGAGCACGTATAGCGATCCGGTGGCCGGCGGGCTCACCATCGTGGTGCTCGCCGCGCTCATCCTGCGCTTCCGCCCGCAGGGATTCGCCCGTGAGTAAGGACCGGGCGGCAGCCCTGCCCGCGGTGCTGCGCCCGGGGGCGACGCGCCGGATCGACATGCGTGTGCTCGTGGCGGGTTCGCTCATCGCCCTCGCTCTGGTGGCCATCGGCCCATTCCTCCTCCCGGACTTCATGGTCAACAACCTGATCCGTGCCTTTCTCTATGCGGCGGCCGCTCTCACCGTGGACGTGCTGTGGGGCTACACGGGCATTCTCACCTTCGGGCAGTCCGCCTTCTTCGGCATCGGGGTCTACGCGGCCGGGCTGGTCTTCACCCACCTGGGCTTCAATCTCGAATACGCCGCGCTGGCCTTCGGGGCCGGGGTGATCGGCGCGGTGATCGTCGCCCTCCTCGTGGGCTGGCTCGCCTTCTATCACGGCGCCTCGCCACTCTATGCCTCGGTGGTCACCCTGGTGCTGCCCATCGTGGTGACGCAGATCCTCTATTCAGGGGGGACGTTCACCGGATCGAGCAGCGGGCTCTCGGGCTTCGAGAGCTTTCAGATCGATCTGAACGGATGGTTCTGGATCTCCGGCGTCTATCTGGTGGCGGTTACCGCAGGAACGTGGCTCTTCGTCAAGAGCGATGCCGGACGCGTGCTCGTGGCCATTCGCGAGAACGAGCCGCGCTGCGAGTACCTGGGCCTCAACGTCTCGCGGGTCAAGACGCTGCTCCTGGCCGCCTCCGCCGTTGTCGCGTCCATCGCGGGCTACGCCTTCGCGAGCGTGCAGATGGTGGTGGCGCCCGAGTACGCCGGCTTCGTCTTCGGCACCGAGCTGGTCATCTGGGTCGCCCTGGGCGGACGCGGCACCCTGATCGGCCCCGTCATCGGCACGCTCCTCATTGACGTGAGCACCGCCTACCTGAGTGGGAACATGCCGTTCATGTGGAAGCTCGTCATCGGGGTGACTTTCGTCCTCGTCATCCTCGCCGCCCCCGAGGGCATCGGCCCGCTGGTCATGCGCGTGCTGCGCGGGGGGCGGCGCGAAGGACAGGGCGCGGAGGCGCCGGAGCTGCGTCCCGCCGCGGACGCGGCGCCGACCGCCGGGGTGACCGGATCGCGGGCGGCCCTCGAGGTGAGCGGGGTGCGCAAGCGCTTCGGTAGCCTGCTCGTCCTGGATGGCATCGACTTCACCGCGCGGCGTGGAGAGCTCTTGAGCCTCGTCGGCCCCAACGGGGCGGGCAAGACCACGCTCCTCCGTTGCATTGCCGACGGCGGCGAGCGCACCGCAGGCGACATCGTGGTGAACGGCCGCTCCATCGAGCGCCGCCCTCCGTACGAGTGCGTGGGACTGGGCGTCGGCCGCAAGTTCCAGAACGCCAATATCTTCGACGCGCTCACGGTGGCCGAAACCATTCGCATCGCCCATGCGCGGGTGGACCGGCCCTCGCTGTGGTCTCGCTCCTCTACCCTCGACCTGCCCCAGGCCGGGCTGCGCGTGATGCAGGCCACCGGGCTCGACCAGCAGCTAGGGATCCGGGTGCGACACCTCTCGCACGGGCAGAAGCAGGCACTGGAGCTGGCCATGGTGCTCTCGCTCGAGCCGAGCGTGCTCCTCCTCGACGAGCCGACGGCCGGCCTCACCAAGGCGGAGCGCACCCAGATCGGGCAGATCCTCGTGGACCTCGCACGCAACCACGATCTCTGCATCGTGCTCGTCGAGCACGACCTCGACTTCGTCCGCGAGATCAGCTCGCGGGTCATCGTGCTGCACCAGGGCCACATCGTGCTGGACGGCACGGTGGGCGAGGTGGTGGACTCGGAGATCGTGCGCACCATTTACTCGGGGGCGCGCCGGTGACCGCGGCTGCCCTCGAGCTTCTCGGGGTGAGCAGTGGCTATGGTGAAGCCGTGGTGGTGCGCGACGTGGCCCTCGACATCCAGCCCGGCGAGATCTTCGCGCTGCTCGGAAAAAACGGCATGGGCAAGAGCACGCTGCTCAAGACGGTGATGGGATTTCTCCCTATTCTGTCCGGGACCATCCGCGTGGCCGGAGAGGACATGACCGGCCAGCCTCCGTATCGCATCGCCCGCCGGGCCATCGCCTATACGCCCCAGGAGCAGGCCCTGTTCCAGGACCTGACGGTGGAGGAGAACCTCGAGCTCGCGGTGCGAGACCCGGGCCGGCGGCGGGCGGGGCTCCGGCGCATGGGCGAAGTCTTCCCGTTCATTCCCGAGCGCCTGAAGCAACGCGCGGGCACGCTCTCCGGCGGTGAGCAGAAGATGCTGCTGATCGCCCGCGCCCTCATGTCGGCGCCGCGCCTCGTGCTGGTGGACGAGATCACGGAGGGGCTGCAGCCCTCGGTGATCCAGAAGCTCGCCGCCGTCCTGAAAGACGAGCGCGAGCAGGCGGGCACGGCCATGCTGCTCATCGAGCAGCACGTGACGTTCGCCCTCGAGGTGGCCAATCGCTACGCGGTACTCAAGCTCGGCGAGATCGTGGACCGAGGCGAGGTCGGGGAGGCCGGGGTGGAGCAGCGCATCACCGCGCATCTGAGCGTATGACCTTCTCCATCGTCGCCCACTGCCCGCGGACAGGCCAACTCGGCGTGGCCGTCAGCACCGCGGTGCCCGCGGTCGGCTCCATGTGCCCGTACGTGAAGCCCGGGGTGGGCGCGGTGTCCACGCAGTCGTGGGTCAACCCATACCTGGCCATCGAGGCGTTGCGGCTCATGGAGGGTGGCGAGTCGGGCCCCGGCGCGCTCCAGGCCGTGCTCGCGGGCGACGAGGCGCGGGACGTCCGCCAGATCGGGGTGGTGGACGCTCGGGGCCGCGCTGCGTCCTGGTCGGGAGCCCAATGCACGGACTGGTTCGGGCATGTCGTGGACGATCACTTCGCGGTACAGGGCAACATGCTGGTGGGCGAGGCCACGGTGTCTTCCATGGCCGCCGCCTATCGCGAGGCGGCCACACGCGATCTCGTGGAGCGATTGCTTCTCGCCATGGAGGCGGGGCAGGCGTCGGGCGGCGACAAACGAGGGCGCCAGTCCGCCTCGCTCATCGTGTACGCGGAAGAAGACTACGCCCTGCTCGATCTGCGGGTGGACGAGCATCGCCACCCGGTCGCGGAGCTGCGGCGGATCCTCGGCATCGCGCGGCTCCAGCTCATGCCATTCGTGGCGGGCATGCCGAAGAAGAAGGGCGCCGCCGTCGCCGCGCCCGCGGAGGTAGTCCAGATGCTGCTGGAACCGCCGCCCCGAAGGCCAGGCGGGGGCGGGAGCGCGCCGTGATCCACCCCGAGCCGCTCGATCTCGTGCGTGACGTGCTCGGCATCGATCTGCCGCCCGAGCAACTCGCCGAGAACCTCGCCGCGTTCGCGCGCATCCTCGAGGAGATACAGAAGCTACGGGAGGTGGATCTCACCGACATCCATCCCAGCATCGTCTTCGACCCCACCGCGCCGTATCGTCGGGAGCCTCGCGCGTGAGCCCCGCCCTCTGGTCGGAGCCGATCGAGGCGCTCGCGCCGCGCATCCGCGCCAGGCAGCTCTCGCCCGTGGAGCTGACTCAGGCCTGCCTCGATCGCATCGCGCAGGTCGACGACCGGTTGCTCAGCTTCATCTGCCTCGCCGGCGACGCGCTCGCCCAGGCCCGGCGCGCGGAGGCGGAGATCGCCCGCGGCGACTGGCGCGGGCCGCTCCACGGGATCCCCCTCGGCATCAAGGACAACTACCTCACCGCGGACATGCCGACCACCGCGGGCACCATCGCGCCGGGCATCGCGTTCGCCCGCCGCGACGCCACGGCGGTGGCGCGGTTGCGGCGGGCGGGCGCGGTGCTGATCGGCAAGACGCGCACGCACGAGTTCGCGTGGGGCAACGTGACACCCCCCGTCCGCAATCCGTGGGCCCTCGACCGCGTGCCGTCCGGATCGAGCGGCGGCTCCGGCGCGGCGGTGGCCGCGGGCCTCTGCGCGGCGGCCATGGGCTCCGACACCGGCGGCTCCATCCGCATGCCGGCGGCGGCCTGCGGCGTGGTCGGGCTCAAAGCCACGTTCGGACGGGTAAGCCGCGACGGGATCGTGCCCCACAGCTGGTCGCTCGACCACGCGGGGCCGCTCACCCGATCGGTGGGAGACGCGGCCATCCTCATGAACGTGCTGGCGGGCTACGACCCCGCGGATCCGGCGTGCCGTGACGAGCCGGTACCGGACTACCTCGGCGAGCTCGAGCGGCCACTCGCCGGCCTGCGACTCGGCGTCTGCCGGAACCACTTCTTCGAAGACAACCAGGAAGACGTGGAGCGCGCGGTGGAAGCGGCCATCCACGATCTGGCCGGACAGGGCGCCACGGTGATCGACTTCACCATCCCGAATCTCGCCTACGGCCTCGCCGCCATCTTCGCCATCGAGCTCGCCTCATCGACCGCCTATCACGACGTGTCGCTGCGCGCGGGACGGGTGCGGCACTACACCTCCGACGTGCGTCAGCTCGTGGAGATCGGCCGCTTCGTGACCGGACCGGACTATCTCAAAGCCGAGCAGGTGCGCGCGGTGCTCATGGAGGACTTCCGGCGGGCTTTCGATCGGGTGGACGTGATCCTGGGACCCACCACCCCCATCACCGCGTGGAAGATAGGGGAGTGGACGGCGCGCATCGGCGACCGCGACGAGAGCGTGCTCGCCGCGTCGTGGCGCTTCACGTTCCCGTACAATCTGACCGGGCTGCCCGCCATCTCGATTCCCTGCGGGCTGGACCGGCACGGGCTGCCGATCGGGCTCCAGATCGCCGGACGGCCCTTCGACGAGACGACGGTGCTGCGCGTGGCTCACGCGTACGAGCGCACCCACGAATGGAAGGAGCGGGCGCCCGCGCTGTGAGCGCGGGCCCGCGAACGGAGAGACCCATGGCCGGATCGGGCGAGAGCAAGCTGCACGTGGCCTGTCTGCAGATGGAGCCGCGCATCGGAGACACCGCCTACAATCTCAAGCGCACCCTCGAGATGATCGGCGACGCGGCCGCCGCGGGCGCGAAGCTGGTCGTCCTGCCCGAGCTGTGCAATACCGGCTACGTCTTCGAGACGCGGGAGGAAGCCTTCCGGCTCGCGGAGGAATTGCCGGGCGGCCCCACCACCGAGGCGTGGATGCAGGCCGCGGCCCGCCACAGCCTGACTCTGGTGGCCGGTATCACCGAGCGTGACGGCCACGTTCTCTTCAACAGCGCGGCGGTGATGGGTCCGGGCGGATATCTGGGCCGCTACCGGAAGAACCACCTGTGGGGAGCGGAGAATCTGTTCTTCGAGCCGGGCAACCTGGGCGTGCCGGTGTTCTCCACTCCGGTCGGCCGGATCTCGTGCGCCATCTGTTACGACATCTGGTTCCCCGAGACCTTCCGGCTCGCTGCGCTGCAGGGCGCGGACATCCTGTGCGTGCCCACCAACTGGGTGCCCATGCCCGAGCAGCCGAACACACTGCCCGTCATGGCCAATATCCTGGCCATGGGCGGCGCCCACTCGAACTCCATGTTCGTGGCGGCGGCGGACCGCATCGGGCTCGAGCGCGGCCAGCCCTTTCTGGGCAATAGCCTCATCTGCAGCTACACCGGCTGGCCTGTCGCGGGCCCGGCCAGCACGGATCGTGAGGAGATGCTGGTGGCCGAGGTGAACCTCTCGGATGCCCGCCGGCGCCGCAACTGGAACGACTTCAACCAGGTTCTGCGCGACCGCCGCACCGACGTCTATGACGAAATGCTGGGCGCCGACGTCAAGCGCGGCTGGTACTGAGCGAGACAGCCCCCGGTCACTCGAGGAGGCTCATCATGTACGACTACGTCATCGTGGGCGCCGGCTCTGCCGGCTGCGCGCTCGCCCATCGCCTCTCCGCCGATCCCGCCATTCGGGTGCTCCTGCTCGAGGCGGGCGGGCCGGACAGCTCGCCGTTCATTCACACCCCCGCCATGATGGGCTTCCTGCCCGACGGCGCCTTCGACTGGCGCTACCGCACGGTGCCCCAGCTCCACTGCAACATGCGGCGATTCCCGTGGCCGCGCGGGCGGACGCTCGGCGGGTCCAGCTCGA
>WNFK01172742.1_pt2 | contig 13033 bp, 13 predicted proteins | sample 5400281 | NCBI WGS metagenome assembly WNFK01 (sample SAMN13153350, study PRJNA577476) | soil metagenome | isolation source: 20 cm soil on Douglas fir-dominated hillslope | place: USA:California | collected 2013-09-17
GAAACTCTCCGCCACTGCGTTGTCCCAGCAGTCGCCGCGCCGGCTCATGCTGCCGACGATCCCCTGGCGGCCGAGGGCCGTCTGGTAGTCGCCGCTGGCATACTGCCGGAGCTTCTTCCCCCTCGTGAAGGCCGCGAGCGTGCGGGCCTCGATCTCATCCAGTGCAGCCCTGTCGGCTTCCGCCATCCCTGCCCGCCGATCCTCCGTGTCCTTCATCGCCCGCTGGTACCCCGCGTGCTGCTCCTGCCGGCGCTCCACGTCCGCCACTGCGGCGCGTGCGAGCTCTTCCGCGGAAAGTACACGGAGGGCATTGATGAAGGTCGTAACGTCTGCCCTGAGGTTGACCGCGTTGAATCGCTCGAAGAACCCCGGCAGGAACTCGGAGCAGCCGGTCATGACCCTATCGAAGATCATCTCCAGCCCCTGGAGGTCACGGCCGAGGCGCTGCAGCCCCTTGAGCCGCTGCTGATGGAGCCACAGGTCTCCGGGCTTGTGATGTCTATCGCCGGGCGAGAGCCGCTCGGCGTGCTCTACCATGGCGGTCGCCGGGATCTTCGGAGTCGGGGTGGTCCACCGGGCAGGCAGAGCGACGGCCTTGATGCTGCCTGGGTTCGTCGGACGAGCCCGTGTCGCCCTGGCCGGCGTGAGATTCCTCCGAATCGCGGGCGCGGCGGCGCGCCTCACCAGTGCTCCGCTCTTCTTTGGCATCTTCACACTACTACTTCCTTAGCCAGCTTGAATCCGGCCAGCAGGCCCCGACGGAGCTTGGCTAGGTCTGGCCCACTGAACACCTGATCGGCGTACCCGGTCTCGTTGTCGATGCCTTTCGACGTGGTCAGCGCATCGGCGGTCGCAAGAGCGATTTGCTCCTCATCGAGGTGCTAGGGCAAGGCTGAACGTCTCGAGCAGCATCGCTTCCACCTTCGTTTTCATGTCTATTTCCCCTTCCTGGAATGCCCGAGTACGTGCTCGAGCCCCTGGACGATCAGGTCGCTCAGATCACAGCGCTCGACCGCGGCGCGAGCCTTGGCCTCCTCCCACAACTTGCCCGGGAGTACGACGGTGGTGCGGACCGTGTCGGACTTCTTCCCGGGGGTCATGCCTGGGACCCGACGATGTCACCGGTCGCGGTCTGCTGCTCCAGCGCCTCAGTGACCTGCCGGTGCGCCTGGGTCAACTCCCGATTCTTCTCCTGCAGCTCGGTGAACAGGCGCACGTTCTCGAGAGCGATGATGGCCTGATGCGCGAACGAGCGCAACAAGTTCACCTGGCGTTCGGGGAATGGCCCGCGCTCACGGCGGGCCAGAGTGATCGCGCCGACGGCGATGCCGTCCCTCAGCATGGGGACCGAGACCATGGCCCGGCCCCCGAGCGAGCGCGAAATCTCCTGGCTCGTCATCCCCACCTCGTCGATGCTGGCGTCTTCCGACATCACCACGGCACGTTCGAGGATCGCCCGCCCGGACATCGTCGCGCGTGACGGCCGCATCGGGAAGCTGCGGCGGACCACGGCCTGTGCTTCGGGAGTGAAGCCGAACGCAGCCATGTTGTGCATGAGGTCGCCGTCGATTCGGACGGCGTTCGCAACCACCGCGTCACACAAGCGGCAAGCCTGTTCGACGATTACGTCGAACACCGGCTGGATATCGGTCGGCGAGCTCGAGATGACGCGCAGGATTTCGCTTGTCGCCGTCTGCTGCTCCAGGGTTTCCGTGACTTGCGCACGCGCTTCCGTGAGCGCGCGATCCTTCTCTTGTAGGAGCGCGCTCGTTTCCGCCAGGCGCTTCTCGAGATCCTGAACCCTCGCCGCTCCCTTCGTCGGTGCCTTACGGACGCGCGGTCGCTTGGCTTTCGCCTTCACCTTCGCGGGCTTTGCATCGCGACCCATTCGCCTTTCGTTGCCTCCCACACGCAGCGATCGACGAACAAGCTACGCGAACGTCGCCCCGTGAGCAAGCGGGGACGGAGGCGGCGTCGATTACGTCTGCGAGCGCACCGGGCGCGCGGGGGGATCGATCCAGACTTCCCCAGGACGCGCCGGCGGGTAGGGCCGGCCAGCGGGGAAGCGTTCCGGGTGAGCAGCATGGGTGGCGGCGAGCACCGTGACCCGCGCGGCGACACGCTCCTACTTCAGCAAGAGGGCGACGGGCTTGGAGGTCATCGCATGAGCCGCGATCGGCGTAGATCGTCAATTGAAGAGAGCGCTCCAGAGACCCGCATGAACAGTGGGGAGAACTACGGCTACTGGACTCGCCGTCCGGTGACCATGTGCTACCTGGACGGGCTGGAGACGCGGCCCGAGCGACTGCAGCTTTTCAAGTCCGCTCAACCGACCCGTGGGAGCTTGAGCGTTGTTCTTGAGAATCTTGGTGACCGTGCCGAGCGTGGAAACCGCAGGCCAAGTCTCAAGCCCAGCCATGTAGCCCGCCTGGACTCGCTCAGTACTCGCTTCGGGTGATTCCCGTTCATGCCCCCTCGGGGATGCTCTCGGGTCCTGGGGAGCGCGGCTATCCCATGACATTTCCAGAGATGGTGGGGGATACGACCCGAAAGGGGGCGGGCTCGAGGGGACTGGCAATCCAGAGGTCGCGGGTTCAAGTCCCGTCGAGCCCGCCATTAAAACAACGAGTTGGAGCGCGGTAGTGTCCCGCTGCCCGCTCCAACTTCCCTCTTACTTGTCCTGATCTCGCCCTCCTGCGCGCCCGCTGATCCGGTAGAATCCCTGCCTGGACGGAAGTAGCCACTCACCACCCACATGCACGACACGAGGAGCACGGCATGGAGAAGCAGCGCGTATTCGGCACGGGCGGAGAGCTCCTGGTGCATCAGCTGGTGGCGCAGGGCGTGCGCTACGCGTTCACCAATACGGGGAGCGCGGAGGCCGGATTCTTCAATGCCCTGCTGACCGTTCCGGGCGTCCAGCCGATCCTGCTCCTCGCGGAGTCGCTCGTGCTCTCCGCGGCGGACGGGTACGCGAAGGCGGCCCGCAAGCCGGCCTTCGTCAACGTGCACCTGGCCGCGGGGACGCGGCAGGGCTCGGGGCAGCTCCAGAACGCCTACTTCGACGGGACGCCGATGGTGGTCACCGCGGCCATGCGCGACGTCGGGTCATACGGCGACCACGGCGCCCTGGTGGCGAGCGGCGGATTCTCCCAGATGGGCGCGGTGGAGGACATCACGAAGCGGCGCTGGGAAGTGTGGGAGGCCGGCGGAATCCCGACCGTGACCCGGCGCGCGTTCAAGGACGCCACCACGTTCCCGACCGGTCCCGTCTACGTGGCCTACGCCAGCTCGGCGCTGGAGGCGACCAACGTGGAGGGCGTCATCCAGGCCGGAGACCCTCCGCACATGGGCCTGGTGCCGGACGGCAGCGTCATCCACGCGATCTGGGACGCGCTGCTCAACGCCGAGAAGCCGCTGCTCGTCTGCGGGCCGGACATCGGCGCGGCGGGCGCGGAGGAAGAGATCCTCGCCCTGGCCGAGCGCCTGGCGCTGCCCGTGGCCACCGGCATCTTCGACTACGCGAGCTTCCCGGTGCACCACCCGAACTACGCCGGCGGTGTCGAGGGTCTCTCGGAGGAGAGCTACGACGTCGTGTGCTGCATCGGGTACCGGCAGAACACCCGCGGCAATGCCACCGACCTCCGCTTCCGTGACGCGGGCACCATCATCGGGATCGGCCACGACCCCGGGCTGCTCGGCAACACCTTCCCGCTCGACATGGCGGTCTGGGGCAACGTGCGGCAGACGCTGGCCGCGCTCAACGCCTCCTGGAAGGAGGACGACGCCCGGCTGCCGTCACGACGAAGCAGTGGCGCACGCAGCCGATCGGCCGATTCACCCGAACTACCTCGCGCACGTGGCGGGCACGACGCTGCCCGAGGGCACGCTCGTGGTCTCCGAGAGCTTCCGCAACGCGGACCACCTCATGCCCTTCGGCTTCGACAAGCGCCAGTGGCGCCTCGTCCGGAGCTTCGGCGCCTCGCTTGGGCATGGCATCGGAGCGGCGGTGGGGGCGCAGCTGGGGGCTCCGGATCGCCCGGTCGTGTGCAGCATCGGCGACGGCGCCGTGATGTACAGCGCTTCGGGCTTCTGGACCATGGCGCGCTACGGCCTGCCCATCCTGACCATCGTCTGGAACAACCTCAACTACCAGACGGTGCGGACCAACTTCCACACCTTCGGCGGGGAGATGGCCAAGCAGAAGAAGTACCCGGAGGTCTACCTCGGCGACCCCGAGATCGACTTCGTGATGCTCGCAAAGGCCCAGGGCATCGAGGGCATGACCGTGCGCGAGCCCCAGGCGGTCGAGGCGGCCCTGCGGCGGGGCGCCGACGCCATCGCCGCCGGTGAGCCGTACCTGCTCGATATCCGCGTGGCCACGGTGGGCACCGGCGCCGAGTCCACCTGGCACCAGCGCTTCAAGCTTCGAGAATAGGAGCCGGCGTGCCGCCGGCCACCGCCGCCCGCTGACGCTCGTACCAGCGCGACATCAGCTCCATCGCGAGCCATGCGGCGGAACAGCTCACCAGCAGGACGACGCGCGCCGTCCCCCAGCCCCAGCGGTCCACGATCCACGCGAAGACCTCGTGCTCGATCAGCAGCCGAAGCGCCGCGGGAGCTTGGGGTGGGTCGGTCGCGGGTTTGGCCTGAGGCTGGACCGCCTCAGTGCGCTCGGCGACGAGGAGGGCCAGCAGCTCCGCTGTCGCCGGGAGCTCCGGGTCCGTGTGATCGACGGTCTCGGTCTGGAAGCGGTACCGGCCAGCCCGAAAGGCGGTCATCGAGGGCAGAGCGGCGACCCCCCGCAGGAGACGGTAGGTGAGCCCGGCAATGGTCCCCTCGCGCAGGACGAACTGGGCGGCGTGGTTCTCCGCCGTGATGATGAACATGGTACCGGAGTGCTTCGAGGCACACAGGCCTCGCAGCTCGTCGATCAGCTGATCGTGCGAGAGCAGAACCGGATCGGCTTGTGGGGCACTTGACGTGTCCGTCAACTGCCGGAGCGTTGGCTACCGGTCGTCCGGGCGCCAGGGTGCCGCCACCCACCGGTCCCGGCGTTCCCCGTTTCGGCGCGACCCGGGGCGAGGCGGCCCAGCGCCGCTTTGATGCTCGCACCCATCCGGTCGATGGCGCGGGCCAGGGCGCCGATCTCATCAGACCGGCTGACCTCCCCGATCGTGACCTTGAGGTTTCCCCGGCTGATCTCATCCGCGGTCCGGGTCAGGCTCCGGATCGGCCGCGTGAGGCCCTGGGCGAGGAAGAAGGAGACGACCCCCACGAAGCCCAAGGTCAGCGCCAGCAGAAGGAGCGCCTTGCGGTTAGCTTCCGCGATGGGAGCGTAAGCCTCCTCGGTGTCCTGCTGGACCACCAGCGTCCACCCGTATTTGGTCTTGCGCGCAAAACCCAGGACCGCCTTGCCCTGTTCGTCCGAATAGCTGACGTGCTTGGTGGAGACGTCGGAGGTCCCGAGGAACGCGGGATGCTGGCTCATGTCCTTGAGCGCCGCGACATACTGCTGCTTCTGGTGCGCGATGACCTTGCCCGTGCTGTCGAGGAGAAAGGCGTACCCCGTCTTGCCGACCCGAACCGTCGTGACGCCGCTGGAGACGTCGGTGATGGTCATGCCCATGGCCAGGACGCCGCCCAGCCGTTGCTCGGCCATGATGGGCACGGACAGGATGAGGGCCGGCTGTCCATTGGTTCGGCTGACGACGACCTGTTGGCCCAGCGGCGCGCCGCCGAGCACCTGCTGGACGTAGATCCGGTCGCGGTAGTCCTTCGGAGACTCTTGATCGCTACGTCCGATATTGGTGCCGTCGGGCGCGATCGTGAATGCGAGGTACGCCGCCTTGTACTCGTTGGCGATGGAGAGGAGGATCCGCCGCTGGCGCTTGGCGTCCATCGAAACGATGTCGTCCAGGGCCGCGTTCTGCCGGAGCATCTTGACGTTCATCTCCACCCACGCGTCCACGTAGGTCAGGACTGCCTCGGCGCGGTCGGCCAGTTGCTGGTCTATCTGGCTCGAGAGGCGCTCCACCGATGAGCGGTAGTCGAGGTACCAGATGGCGCCGAGCGGAATCACCGCGACGACGATCATGGTCACGAGCACCTTGGGGAAAATACCGAATCGCTGTCCCTGGGCCATCGCTCACTCCTCGCCGGCAAGTCACATGAGACTCGCCCACCCCCGTCTGAGCAATCGCCGTGCCAGACAGATAGAGTGACTTCGATGCCCCGAAAGGCCGGGAAGGAGGCCTGCCGGCGAAGCGGGGTTTGATCCTGGTGACTCGCAGTGTCAGGTGACGTGCCCCTCCTTCGAGAACGGACCTGGCAATCGTTGCGCGGTACGGACGGCGGTGCCGCCCTGCTACCGCCCCATTACCTCGCAGAGAGAGCGCGGGAGGCAGGTGGGACCTCGCTCCGCCTGTTCACCACGATCGAGACGCAGTGATCAAGCCACCCGCTGGCGCTCGTACCAGCTCGACATCAGCTCCATCGCGAGCCATGCGGCGGAACAGCTCACCAGCAGGACGACGCGCGCCGTCCCCCAGCCCCAGCGGTCCACGATCCACGCGAAGACAGCGCCAGCGGCACCGCGCCGCGGACGATGGTGATCACGCCCTGGGACGCGCCCATGACCAGCGTGAACGCGAGGACCATCGGCAGGCTCCCGGTGCCGAACAGGAGCAGGAGCAGCGACGGGGGCAGGACGCCGATCGCGATGCGGCCCACCGTGATCGCCCGCAGGCTGCGGGCGAAGAGGATCTCGACCACGCGCCCACCGAACTGGGCGACGCCCTTCATCGAGGCGATCCAGACCGCGGTCGCCGTGACCAGGCCCGCGGCCTCGAGCATCGGGACGAGCTGCACCGAGATGACGCCGAACACGAACCCGTTGAGCGACATGATGAGGGCGAAGAGCCCGATGGCGACCGAGCGCGCGCGCCCTTCGAGCGGGGGACCGTCCGGGGACGCCGGGGCCACGCGCGCCGGGGCGGCCGCGTCCTCGACGCCCTCGCGCCGGGCGAGGCCGAACCAGTGCAGGGGCAGGCACACCACCAGGTTGATGAGGGCGAACAGGACGAGGGTCTGCCGCCACCCGACCTGCTCGTTCAGGGCGTGGCCGACCACCCAGAAGACCGACGAGGCGAACGCGCCGAAGAGGGTGAGGTAGGAGATCGCCTTCCGTCCCCGCGAGGGGGCGACCTGCACCAGCGCCGCGAACGCGGCGTCGTACAGGCAGAGCCGCATGCCGAGGCCGAGGAAGACCCAGACCGCCAGGTATGCTGCCTCGCGGTGGACATGGGCGAGGGCGAACAGGCCGGCGGACACGACGACGGTGCCGAGCGTCATGACCGCGCGCCCGCCGTGCCGGTCGATGGCGCGGCCCACCGCGCTCGAGATGATCCCCATCGCGAGCAGGGCCACCGTGAAGCCGAGGAAGACGAAGCCGCGGCTCCAGCCGGTGTCCTGGCTGATCGGTCCCGCCAGCACGCCGAGACAGTAGTAGCTCGTGCCCCAGGCGGTGATCTGGGTGACGCCGAGCGCGAGCACCGCGCCCGTCATCGGGTCGGCGAGTCGCGCCCGCCAGCTGGCGCGCGTGGTCGGGCCGGCGGGCGCGGGTGACATGGCGCGAGACTATCATGCGAAGTGAATCAGTGACCGGGACGCGCCCTTTCGCGTAGGCTACCGCCATGCCTCGCGATGGGGCTGGAGGAGCTTGATCACGTTGCCACGCGAGGGAGGAGGCCACCGTGGAAGACCATGACATCGTCACCCGCCGGCGGTTCCTGGCGACCGGTGCCGCCGGGGTCGCCGCCTTGGCCGCGAGCCGTGAGGCGGTGGCCCAGACTCCGACCCAGTCCCCGAAGGTCCACGTCAAGGCCCTGCCGTCGGAGATCTTCATCGACCATGGCATCAACCAGGAGACCAGGCTGGAGACGCTCCACGGACATCTGACCCCGGCCAGTCACTTCTTCGTCCGCCAGCACGCGCCGACCCCGATCCTGGATGCGCGAACGTGGCGCCTCCGCGTCGAGGGCAACGCGCTGCAACGTCCCGTGGAGCTCGGCTTCGACGACCTGCTGCGTCTACCCTCGCGCTCCGTCACGTGCTTCGTCGAGTGTGCCGGCAACGGGCGCGGCTTCTTCACGGAGCTGATGGGCAAGGTGGCCTCGGGGACCCAGTGGCATTTCGGCGGCATCGGGGTGGCCGAGTGGACGGGCGTCCCGCTGGGCGCGGTGCTCGATCTGGCCGGGGTCCGGCGGGACACGCCGCGCGACATCCTGAACGTGCTCGTCGAAGGGCTCGACTCGGTGAAGGTCAACCGCCCGATGTCACTGGCCAAGGCGTTCGAGGACGACACGCTGCTCGCGTACGCCTTCAACGGGGAGCCCGTGCCGCCGGACCACGGCTTCCCGGTGCGAGCGATCGTGCCGGGCTGGGTCGGGATCAACAACATCAAGTGGGTGGGGCGCATCGAGGTGCGCAGCAGCGTGATCGACGTGCCCACCACGACCAAGACGTACATCCTGGAAGGTCCCGACTATCCGAGGAAGCCCGTCCTGCGACTGCAGACGATCAAGAGCGCGGTGGCGCTGCCCTGGGGCGCGACCTTGCCGGCGGGGCGTCAGCGCATCCGCGGCTTCGCCTGGTCGCCCGTCGGCCGGATCAGCCGCGTGGAGTACAGCCTCGATCGCGGGAGCACGTGGCAACCGGCCGCGCTGCGTGAGCCCAACATCCCCCGCGCGTGGGCGCGGTGGGACTTCGAGTGGGACGCTCGGGCGGGAGATCACGTCATCCTGACGCGGGCGACGGACGACCAGGGGAACACGCAGCCGGCCAGCATCCCCTGGAACGTCCAGGGCTACGGCTACAACATGCCGGTGCCGCATCCGGTGAAGGTGACGTGAGTAACCGTGCCGATTCTCCGAGGTTCCGTCTCCGCCACTGAAGCCACGCAAGGGCCAGTGGTGCTCCATAGCTCCCGCCGCGCTCGATGAACTCCCAGAGTGCCTCTCCGGCCAGCGGGCGGAGGGCCTCGGTGCCGAGCTTCCAGGCAAAGACGAAGATCAAGAGGCCGCGGGCCGGCCAGCCAAGGACGAGCAGGCCGAGGACACACTCGAACCACCAAGGGTCGGGCCCGGGACGGATACCGCCGGGCGCCTCGCGACGGACGCGAGATGCCCGGCGGCCTCTCACTACGCCTTCACTTCCTGGCAGGTTGGAGGTAGAGCGTCGCCGCCCGCTGTCCGATCTTCCGGCCGAGAGAGAGCCCATCCTCGCAGGCGCTCCGGAAATGGATGCCCGCGTAGACGCGTGAGTCGGCGCTCTCCCGCGAGGCCTGCGAGAAGCTTGTGAAGGATCGCGTGATCCCCTCGAAGGGCTTGCCGCTCGTGACGGTGAAGCTGGCCTGGTCACCACCCAGGGCGTGGGCGAGGGCCACGGCCGCCGCTGCGCTGAAGGTGCTCTGGGTGGACGGATAGTCCGAGACCGCCGGGGTGTTCTGATGGCTGTCCCACGTCGGGTCGCCGGCGGTGGCGTCGTTTCCATCGTTGTCGCCTTCCCGGATGGCGGTCACCGGGCGCCACAGGTCGTACTCGTACCGGATCTTGAAGCCCGCGATGTAGGCATCCGCCATTGCGACGTTCATGAGGGCCAGGACCCGGGCGCTGTCCCGAGCATCGAGCCGGCGGGTGGTGGCCACCGTGCGCGCGATGGTGTTCCAGACACCCGGCCCCTCGAACCAGAACCGTGCGATCTGGGTCTGGTCGTCCGTACGCACCGTGCTGACCTTGCCGCCGATGTTCTTCACCTCGTTGAAGTCGCGCGCGTATGTCTGGCTGGTCAATGCCGGGGGGCCGGGAAGCCAGAATTGCGAGGCGGAGAGGAGGGTGAACGGCGTGACGTTCCCCCAGCCAGGAGACGTCGAGGGTGCGTAGCCACGAGCCAGGTCCGGGTTGGCGATGGGCGGGTTAGCCGGAACCGGGTTCGGATGCGGCCGCCACCGGCCTGGCCCCACGCCGGGCGTATGGGACGGGTCACGGAACGCTCCGTCGGCCTTGCGAAGCGCGGGGATCGCTCCGCCGGCGGCGCGCCCGACCGCCACACCCTTGTTCCGGGCGGGCCCGTCGGCGATGCGGGTCAGCGAAGCCGCGTAGGCCTGGTCCAATAGCGCGAATGTCGTGCCCTTCTGGGCGGGCGTGCCGTAGTTGCCGACCACCCCGACGAGCACCGTGTGGGCGGCCGCCGCGACCGCGGCATCGGGCGACGCGGCTGGGTCGCCGGATGTCTCGAAGTAGTAGGCGTCGTAGCGGCGATCGATGGCGTTCAGAGCATCGTGCACCGCGACCTGCACCATGGCCAGGGTGCGTGTCGACACGACGTTGTTCTGGCCGTTCGCCGTGATGGTCTTCACGGTCGTGTCGTTCCACTCGAGGACCTCGTTGGCGAGGGCCGGTCGGGCGAAGGTGAGAGCCCACAGACAGACGATCAGGATCACGGTCGGGCCCACGCTACGGATGGCTCTGATGCCGTGCATCATGGCTCGATCCTCCCTTGCAATGCCGAGGAGGGCATGTTGGAGCGCGCGTGCGCGCAGTGAGGAGCGTTCCGACCTTCGAGCATCACCTCCCCGAGGTTCGCCGGTAAGCGTCAGGCCGCTTGCCCGGGTGCAGGAAGTTGAGGGCCTGGTTCTACACATCGCCACAATGCGCAACCAGTGCCAGGCGATCTCCGGTTCGGTGTTCGCACGAAATTCGCGGACTTGGACTTCGGCGGCGGCACCTGTGGGGCGGTCCCGGGAGGGAGCCGGCCGCGTTTCGCCCGAAGGATCAGGAATACTGCCCGCCGGTTTGCCATACGGAGTCCCTTGCCCACGAGGGCGCGCTCACCTACCCTGTCGGCGACGTGCGGGTAACCATCTCGGCGCTCGAGCACACATTCCGATTGGCGAGCCTCGTCTTCTTTCCGGCCGTTGCGGTGTGGGCGTGGCGGGCTGCCGGGCGGGCCCGGCTCTGGCGAGCGACCGGTATCGGGCTGGGTCTGGTCGTGCTCCTTGCCGCCTTTGCCGCCAGCGCGGCCGGTGGGAATGCGCTCGCGCCCGTGCACGGGTACGGGTACACGGCCTCGAGATCTCTGCTCGCCCACGGCTTGACCCTCGGACTGCCCCTCCTCGCCACCACCGTCGCGGTGCAGGCGCTGGCCGGTTCCGTGTCGTCCCGGGTCTGGCTCTACCTGGTCGGTGTGCTCGGTGCCGCTCTTGCGTGGGTCGTGGGTGTCATTGCAGGCATGAACGTCCTCGCGGCCCTTGCGTAGGAGGATGCGAATCCGATGACCCGCTTTGCCGACTACGCGACGAAGTACCAGACCATCCGCATGGAGCGGCGCGACGGCATCCTCCAGATGACCTTTCACACCGACGGCGGGCCGCTGCAATGGGGGCTCTTGCCCCACGGCGAGTTCCCGCAGGCTTTCCGCGACGTGGGGAGCGATCCCGAGAACCGGGTGGTCATCCTCACCGGCACCGGCGACGTCTTCTCCGGTCCCCAGGCGGCCGGGGGCACCGGCATGCGCAGCACGCCGGCCCAGTGGGACCGCGTGTACTGGGAGGGCAAACACCTGCTGATGAGCCTGCTCGACATCGAGGTGCCGATGATCAGCGCGATCAACGGTCCCGCCTGGCGGCACTCCGAGATCCCGCTCCTGTGCGACATCGTGCTGGCCGCCGATGACGTGCAGTTCCAGGACTCGGCCCACTTCCCGAACGGGATGGTGCCGGGCGACGGCATGCACATCATCTACCCGCTGCTGCTCGGCTGGAACCGCGGCCGCTACTTCCTGCTGACCGGACAGATCCTCGACGCGGCCAAGGCGCTCGAGCTGGGCCTGGTCAGCGAGCTGCTCCCGCGCCCCGATCTTCTTCCGCGTGCCTGGGCGCTCGCCGAGCAGCTCGCGCAGCGCCCCTCGCTCCTCGCCCGCTACACTCGCGTGCTCTTCACCCAGCCGCTCAAGCGGCAGCTGATCGAGTACCTCGGCTACGGGCTCGCGCTCGAAGGCCTGAGCGTGGTGGATCGAACCGTCACGCCGGGGTCCTGACCGGCGCCCGGCGCGGGCGGGGCGGTATGACGCTCCGGGAGATTCGCCGTCAGGGCCTGATCTACGTCGGCTTGGGGCCGTTCCTGGTGATCGCCCTGTTTCCCATCTACTGGATGGTGATCACCGCCTTCAAGCAGGATGCGGATCTCTATCGCATGGACGTCGCGCCGCTCTGGTTCCACCTCCCGCCCACCCTCGAGCACTTCACGCGCCTGTTCGGGCAGACGTACTTCACCGCGCAGCTCCTGAACACCGTGCAGCTCGCGGTCTACGTGGTCGCGCTCACGATGCTGATGGCGGTGCCCGCCGGGTACGCGCTCGCGCGCCTGCGGTTGCCCGGCGCCGAGAACATCGGCATCGCGATCTTTCTGACCTACCTCGTGCCGCCCATCATCCTCTTCATCCCGCTCGCCCGGGTGGTCGGCGCGCTCGGCCTGTTCGACTCGTGGTGGGCGCTCGTGGTCGTGTACCCGGGCTTCACCATCCCGTTCTGCACCTGGAAGATGATGGGCTACTTCAAGACGGTGCCGCTGGCGGTCGAGGAGGCGGCGTGGCTGGACGGATGTAGCCGGCTCGGTGGCCTCTACCGCATCGTCCTGCCGGTGAGCCGGCCTGGCATCGCGGTCTCGTCGATCTTCGCGTTCTCGCTCGCGATGCAGGAGTACCTTTACGCGGTCACCTACGTGGCCCCGCGGACCGAGAAGGTGGTGACGGTCGGGCTCGCGACCGCCTTGATCCGCGGCGACATCTTCTACTGGGGCTCGCTGATGGCGGGAGCGCTGGTGGTGGGCCTGCCGATCGCGCTCCTCTACAGTGTGGTCCTCGACCGCTTCATCGAGGGTCTCACCGGCGTCGGGACCAGCCAGTGAGCGTCGTGTAGACCCCGCTCACGAGGCCAGGTTGTAGAAGCGCAGCGCGTTGTTGCCGAGGATCTTCC
>WNFK01208277.1_pt2 | contig 13032 bp, 9 predicted proteins | sample 5400281 | NCBI WGS metagenome assembly WNFK01 (sample SAMN13153350, study PRJNA577476) | soil metagenome | isolation source: 20 cm soil on Douglas fir-dominated hillslope | place: USA:California | collected 2013-09-17
CGCGCGATTCAATAACCTCGCCAACCCCCCCACTCCTGATTACTTCCCCAATTTGAAACGGAGGGACATATGACCGGCCTTCGCGCATGCGTCCGCGCAGGTATGGATCGACTGAAATGTACAGCGTGCGCACCAACACCTCGCCGTCGTTAAGCTGTGGTGTATCTGCGTCCACGATATTGAAGTTGTCGACCGTAGGCATGCCCGCCGGGCGGCTGGCGAAGCGGATTTCTTTGTTTGGCATGGGAGGATGATACTACGCGCAGCGAATTGATGAGTACTGAGTTCTCCTTTCAGAGTATTGCCTTTGGTGAGATGAGGTCAGTACCACCACGCGGTAGCGGGTGGGTGTAGCGATTACCGATTGTGAGATAATAGAACCGTCGGATCGGGCTTTTGAAAAGGGAGCAATATAATGAGCTGGAATCAATCTTCGAGTAATCAGTCGTCATATACCGCGCCGCAGGTGGCGGACCTGCGTGACGAGCGCGTCAGCGCTTTTTTAAGCAAGGTCTATGGTTGGATGTTTCTGGGCTTGCTTATTACGGCCGTGACAGCTTTTGCCGTAGCTTCTTCGCCACTGCTGATCGAAACACTGATCCTTAACCGGCTACTGTTTTGGGGGTTGCTGTTCGCCCAGTTGGGGCTCGTCTTTTATCTGTCGGCACGGGTTGATAAGGTGGCGCCTGTAACTGCGGCCGGCCTCTTCGCCCTATACTCCGCGCTGGTAGGAATAACCTCTTCGGTGATCTTACTGATTTACACCGGTTCATCAATCACTTCGACTTTCATAATTACGGCCGGCATGTTTGGCGCCACCGCGTTCTTCGGCACCATAACAAAGAGAAGTCTTGCAGGCGTGGGGCAATTCTTCTTCATGGGTTTGATCGGGCTCATCATCGCATCAATCGTCGGCATCTTCTGGCATAGTGAGCTGTTGCAGTTTGTAATTTCGGTTGTCGGCGTTCTGGTATTTACCGGCCTCACGGCCTGGGACGCGCAACGCCTGAAGCAGATGGCTGTCGCACTGCCGGACGGTCGAGCGGGTTCATACGCCGTAGTCGGCGCGCTCTCGCTCTATCTCGATTTCATCAACCTGTTTTTCTTTTTGTTGAGGTTTACGGGAAACCGCCGGAGCTAATTATTACATCGTGATCGACCGCTGGTCATTCGTGTCTCCGGCATTGAAATGAGGTCTATACCGCCGCGCGGTAGGTTGCAATCGCATTTCAAAAGTGTGCCTCGAAATACGTCTTGTGACGCGTCTGACAAACCTGAGATCTATCTCATGTCGCAGTTGAAAATTTGATTGACATTGATTTGAATGGTTGTATTCTGTGCGCACCCCTTAACAGTTCGAACCCGATTTCCTCTAACTTTCTCCTCCTCTGAATTGAAACGCAACCAGAGGTGTAAACGAACCCGGGGACGTTGCTGCCAGAGTAGTGCGTTCACCTTTCCCGACAACTCTCCCAAAAAGAGAGTGCCATGCGGGAAAGCGCATAGAGCTATCATCAACAGTTTGTTGAGCGCTAAAGATAGCCGGGCAGACTTGAACGCTTACTCGCGAAGAGTCGCAGCCAACCGCCATGCGGATTCCTCCTCATTCCACTCAACTCAAATAGCCGCCTGTGTGCTTTGAATTTCGAGAAACGGGCAAACCTTCCCAGTTGCCTTTTGCTGTTTTAGCAAACGGAAAGCTCCCAGACTTTCCTCTTACGCAGCGCTTGCGCCGCTGCAGACGAGGAGAATATTTATGAAAGTGAGAACTATTGCAGTAGTCCTGTTTCTGGCCGCGGCGATGTGTTCGGCCTTAGTAAACCGAACCGTCCGTAGTCAAGCAACCTTTCAGGCCGATCAGGCCAACGTCGCGGCGAGCTCGAACGCGACTTACACGCCTGGATCAGTCTCTCTGGAAGGCGTGCCGGAGAATGACCAAACCACCTACACCTTCCGGACCGACGTTAATCCACCTGCTGCGGGTGGACCGCCCGCCGGTTCGGCCAGCAACAGTTCCGAATCCAATTCGGACATTCATGAGTCGTCGGTTGTAATAATTGACGACGGAGGCGGAGGCGGAGGCGGGGGCGCTTGTATCCAACCAGCCACCGGCGATGCGCTTACCGGTTTCGACGACATGACAAATGGCCTCATTCCGCAGGGCGTTGCTCCGGGGGACTGTGACGACCCAGTGCCGGGCACGTTTCTGCAGGACAAGGCTATCTTCGAAGAAGTCGATGTGAAAGAAGACGGCCTGGGTCCGGTTTACAACGCCCAGTCCTGTAAGGAATGCCATCAGAATCCGGTGACCGGAGCCATCAGTCAAATCACGGAATTGCGCGCCGGACACACCATCGGCACCACTTTTTATGATGCGCCTGGCGGTTCACTAATCAACGATCGAGGCATTCCCACCGATAACTACAACCCGGCCGATACACGAAAGAGCGCGAAGGTGCAGGAGCGCGTGCCACCGCTCTATACGGCCGCGGTCATCAGCGGGCCGGCCCTGACTGCCGATGAGCTGACCCGCACTTTCCGAACTTCGCTCAATACGCTCGGCGACGGTTTTGTTGAAGCTATCGCCGACGGAACTCTGGTAGCGATCGCCAATAATCAACCCGGGACGACCGGTAATGAAGTGCACGGGCTGATAATTAACGTGCCTGTCCTGGAGGCGAATTTCCTAACCAACCGGGATTGTCGAGACCCGCTTGCGAGGTGCGTTCGCCGGGTTGGTCGCTTCGGCTGGAAGAACCAGCACGCCAGCTTACTGTCGTTCTCAGGAGACGCTTATCTCAATGAGATCGGTATTACTAATTTCCTGATCCCGGATGAGAATACTTCGCTGGGACGTTTTGTCGGATTTGGCAACCCACACAACTTCGACATCGTGCCGGATAACACGCTCTGTCCTGGCCAGTCCTTTCCTTGTGCCGAAGATCCGGCGCAGGACATAAAAACTTTCACGGAGTTTATGCGGGCAACGAAAGCGCCGCCGCGTGACCCGGATATCATTAGTCAGTTCCAAGCGGACGTGGATGCCGGCGCCTCGCTCTTCGCCACCATGGTAGTAGGCGGCACGCCTTTCTACAGCTGCAGCGTTTGCCACGTGCCCGCGATCGTTACCGCGCCGGCATGCACGGTGATCAATGGCGGGCAGTTCACCGTGCCGGCAGCGCTGGCCAATAAAAACATTCGGCCGTTCAGCGATTTCCTGCTCCACGACATCGGAACAGGTGATGGCATCGTGCAGAATGGCGGGCAGATTACGCGCACAATGGTTAGGACACCGCCGCTGTGGGGCGTGCGCACGCGAACGCGTTTAATGCACGATGGCGAGGAGCGGACTTTTAACGACGCGATCTTGCGCCATGCGGGTGAGGCTACTCAGGTTCGCAATAGATACGTGAACCTAAGCGCGGACGATAAGAGAAGACTCATCACTTTCCTGGAATCACTGTAGGCGTGGCTCGAACGGTCCAACCGTTAAGTCAATTCAATCAGCCAGGGAGACTCGCCAGGCTCTTCGCGGGCGAGTCTTTCGGCTATTAGTCTCAGTCCGTGAAACGGACGGCTGATAGTAGCCCGCCGATTCATCGGTGGGATCGAATCATCAAATTACATTGAGACCGTGAAGCGGACGAATGGTAGTAGCCCACCGATTCATCGGTGGGTATCGAATTGTCAACTCATTAATGAGTCAGTGAAGCGGACGAATGAATCCTACGCAAATAGGTAACGTTCATCGTATGCAATTCCATGCTTGTCGAGAAGCGCGCGAAACTCCTCTTGGAATGTCTTCCTCCGATGATGCTCTTTTTGACCTTTAATATAGGCAATCGTTTTCTGTGACTGTGAAGCGCTGACACTAAACGCTCCGTAACCTTCCTGCCACTCGAACTTCTTGTGCCTTGGAAAAGTATCATGTATCCATTTTGAGGACCCACCTTTGATAAGCTGAACGGCCTTGGCAAAACTCATCATCGCCGGAAGAGACAACAGCGCGTGGATATGATCAGCCGTACCTCCTATGGCAAGGGCTTTCATCCGATTAGCTCTGGCGATCCCGCCAACGTAAGGCCAAAGATCCGATTCCAAGCTCGACTGGATAAACGGATAACGCTCTTTGGTGCTGAACGTACAGTGCATGAGGTTGTTAACGTAAGAGTGCGACACGATCAGGCTCCTTCGGTTTGCAGTCCTTCACGAAACGGAGAGATTATCGTCGCTCTGTATTCGACAATAAATGGAGAAGCGAGCATCGATAGTTTTGCTTCTTACCGGATTTCTTGCATTAGGTGACGTTGTGGTGAATTTCAGCCGTCCGCTTCAAGGACTGATTGATGGGGTAACGCTCGATCCCACCGATGAATCGGTGGGCTACTGTCATCTGTCCGCTTCACGGACTGGTGGAAAAAGCCTGACATCACTCACGGAATCAACAGCAACTTCCCCGTCGTCTTCCGGCCTTCGAGGTCAAGATGCGCTTGTCGCACGTCTTCGAGCGGATACTTCTTATATATCCGCAACTTCAACTCACCACGAACAACCATCTGCAAGACGTCGTTTGCGCGTTGCTCGAGTTTTTCGCGGCGCGCGACGTAGTGTTGCAGGCTGGGACGCGTGACGAAGAGTGATCCGTGTTTGGTAAGTTCGAGAAGATCAAAGGGCGGTACTGCTCCACTCGCACCGCCGAAGAGAACCAGATATCCGCGCGGACGTAAGACTTTCAGGTCGCGCGCGAAAGTGTCTTTGCCCACGCCGTCATAAACAACGTGCACGCCCTCATTGCCGGTCAGTCGCTTTGTTTCAGTCTCAAAATCCTGTTCGGTGTAGATGATCACTTCATCAGCGCCGGCGGCGCGCGCGAGTTGTGCCTTCTCTTCAGAACCCGCGGTTCCAATTACGTGAGCGCCGAGTTGCTTTGCCATCTGCACCAACAACAGGCCCACGCCACCGGCCGCAGCATGAATCAACGCCGTCTCACCCGTCTTTATTGGATAAGTGCTGTGACTGAGATAGTGGGCCGTCATGCCCTGAAGCAGCGCGGCAGCCGCCTGCTCGAAGTCGAGTTCATCGGGAATCTTGATGAGACGGTCCGCCGGCACCGCGGCATATTCCGCATAACTTCCGAGTACGCCGGTATAGGCCACGCGATCGCCAAGCCGCAGGGTGGTCACGTCCGGGCCAACTGCGACAACGATGCCTGAAGCTTCCTGTCCATTGATAAACGGCAGCGGCGCAGGATAGCGGCCCTCGCGAAAATAAACGTCGATGAAGTTAACGCCCGCCGCCTTGATTTGAACCAACGCTTCATTTGGTTTTGGATCCGGAACGGGTAGCTCCACGAGCGTGAGCGCTTCCGGTGCGCCAACCCGGGCAACCTGAATGGCATTCATGCCGGAGAGCATACCTCACCTATGGTGAGGAATTGTAGATACAAACACAAAAATGCCGCGACTCTTGCCGCGGCATTTTTGTTTTAGTGAATGTCCACAGACTTCAGTTATACAGCCTTACTCACTAATTAATTGATGCCAAAAATTTGACCCAATATTGCGGCAGCAGTGCTGCTTCGCCGGTAGTTTCGGTTCCGCGCAGTCTGACGATACCCGGCGTCATACCCACGTATGAACCCTTCACGAAAAACCTGGCTCGAAGCCCGCTGGTAATAGCGTGAACGCTCCGGGCTATAGCTCTTGTTCTGGCGGCCATCATCGGCACCGGTATTCAGACCCTGCTGGTAACCACTGTTAAGTTCCTGTTGCTCGTAGTTGCCATTCCGATAACCACCATAGTACTGCCGGTAGCCCTGATCGTAGCCCCTCACGAAACCGTCGCGAAAAGCCTGGGTCGGAGCGTCGCGGTAATAACGTGAACGTTGCGGGCTGTAAGCCTGGCGACGTTGTGCATCGCTAGCTCCCGTGTTCACGCCATATTGCAATCCCTGCTGGACCTGCTGAGTGTTGTAGCCACCGTAGCTGCGGTTGGTCCATTGTGCATCGACCGTCGTGCTGGCGGTAGCGATTATTCCGAAAACAAAAGCCAGCGCTATCAAAGCGCCACCAAATCTCTTTTTCATTTTTCCCCCTCCGTTCTGAGGTGGAAAAGTGCAACCGTTATGCCGCTGTTTTTTGCTTTGAATTATTGGTTTAAGTTCCGAAAAAGTACCCATTTCATGCAAACAGGGTGTTCGGGATTCGACACAGCTGGTTCAGTCTGGATGACGCTTCACTGCTTGGTTGTACACGCCCATGAAATGTTTCCGTCGGCACTCGCATATACGTTGGAAAGACTAATCCTCCTCGCTTCTCACCCCGCGACCCTCCCAGGGTGGATCTTCAGAAATGAGATCCACCCCGCGGAGGCAGCGACGGGCGGCGCTTGCTGATCGATCGAACTTAGGAGTGCAACGCCAGTCTCCTGATCATGCCGCCCTGGGCATCGGCTAAAGGGTGAACCACAATGAACGCACCCGCATCGACTCCGTGAGCCACCTTCTTGATTCTGCCAATCTCCAAACGAGTGACGACGCAAAACAGAATGTCCTGCTCTTCGTCAGTCATCCCACCGCGCCCTTTGTAAACCGTGACGCCGCGTTCGAGCTCGCGCAGAATCACTTGCCGGATCTCCTCGCTGCGTTCAGACATGATGATGACGGCGGTGTATTCCTCGACGCCGTGGATCAGGAAGTCGATTGTTTTCGAAGCGGCAAAGTAGGTCAACATTGAATAGAGCGCTGACTCAATTCCGAGAAAGAAGGCGGCGGCGGAAAAGATGAAAATGTTCAGGAGAAGTATCACGTCGCCGACCTTCAGGAGATGACTACTTTTACTGATTAAGAGGGCCGCGATTTCAGTGCCGTCCAGCACCGCGCCGCCGCGAATCGCCAGTCCAATTCCGGCGCCGATGAAGAAGCCGCCAAAAACCGCGGTCAGGAGTTTGTCAGGCGTCACGTCAGGATACTTAACGAAGGCAAGCACGAGGGCCAACCCGGCAATCGCCAGCGTGCTCCTGATTGCGAAGGCTCTGCCGATCTGACGGTATCCAAGCGCAATGAACGGAAGATTAATAACCAGGATGAGAATTGAAAGCGGCCAACCCAGCACATTGGCGAGCAACATCGAAACGCCGGTGACGCCTCCGTCAATGAAGTGACTGGATAAGAGAAACCCCTTCAACCCCAGACCGGCTGAGAATATGCCCAACACTATGAGAACCCAGTCGAGCATTGCGTGAATAAGTTTCTTCATGGCGATTCCTTCCAATGATTGATCAGGGTTCGTCAATCGTTGATAGTGCCCTGAACCTTACTTTGTGCCACCTGTGCGCCCTCTGTGCCTCTGTGGTGAATCTTAACTCGACAAAAACTCACCACAGAGGCACAGAGTTCACAGAGGACCCACAGAGATTTCAAATCAGGACACTATGCCGTGGCCTGCCTAATTACTCGTCACTGTCTTTCCTGTTCTTTCGCGAATTCCTTTCCAGGTAAAACAGACCGGCAATTGCAAACGCGACGATCAATAAAACAACTATAGCTTCTGAACTCATAATGGATCTCCTTGCGCTCCGCCAGCATGGCGAGAGCTTCGCCTCTCTCTGTCGAACCAGAGAGACATACTTAGAATGGTGACGCGCACCTAACCGGCGCGTGCCCAAAATTATTCCTTGGAGTTAAGTGTAGGCGGGTGGCGCTCGGCCACAGGGGGTCGACCAGCGGAAAGAAAGGTACAAGACCAACCGGTCAGTGTTTACCAGTCGTTGCCTTAATAAGACTTGGGGGGCACCTGCTTTTGCGGGCGCCAGTCCACAGTAAATTAACGAATGTTTGCTGCGGTTCTGTTTGGAAAAGTCGCCCGCAACGCGCTGCCCGGAAGACGAAGTCAGCACGTGATTGCGCAAAAGAGTCTTTGCGTAGTGAACGGAAGTTGGGCCCGGCTTCTCTTCTGTCTGTCTCGCTTGAATCTTCGCGTTCGCTGAAGTGACTGAGGAGAAGAACAGGCCAATCAACAGCAGATTGATTATTAAACTGTGGGAACGCTGGGCAGGCATGGTGCTGGAGATCTTCATTGAAACGCCAACATAGTATCAGCCGCAGCCGCCGAATCGTAATGGAGTGTTTTGGAGGGCGGTGCACTCCAGACCGGGTCTCTGACTTCAACCGCCCTTGGTCGATGTCTTTTCCGATAAGACCCAGCGTCGCGGATCGAGTTCAACCTTGCTTGGTCTGGAGGGTAAGCGGATGGTGAAGGGAGCACTTGGACCGTAGGCTCTCACTGTCGTATAGCCAGTTTGCTTGCCAAACGTAAGCGCCACGGGCAAAACCATGAACCAGTCGGCCGGCGCGTTACTCTGCGTTACGTTTCCCTTCATTAGCACCTTACCGTCCGGCTGATCCTCGAAGTGGTATTCAAGCTGATAGGAGGGTAGAGCTGACTGATAAACCCACTGGCTGAAGAACCAGTTGAGGCTCGAGATGCCGTACGTGCGTGCAATGGGAGACTTCGCAAAGTGTTCATTCGCCACCTGACGAAAATCGTCGGTCGAAGCATAGCCATCACGGTAGCGGTTAACAAAGTCTGTCATCATCTCAAAAAAGGCATTGCCTTCGCCGGTATCAGGATTAGTAAAAAGGAAGTGCAACATACGAAGCACCAGGGCGCCTTTGTTGTAGATAAGTGTTTCGTAGGCGCCAAACGTCTTGACCGTATCTAACCTATGACCAAGAATGATCGGGCCGACGTCAACCAGCCTCCCCTTGCCGATCCCGCTGCGCGTCATCGGTGGTTCCTTAAGGGAATTCCGGGCTCGATCGATAAGGTCGTCGCGCGAGTTGGGCCCGGCTCTAATACCGGTGTAGAGCATTCCTGAATACTCCGCAAATCCTTCGCTCAACCACTGATCGCGATAAGACCGCCACGAAACAATGTCGCCCCACCACTGATGGGAAGTCTCGTGGGCGATGAAGGAGTAAGTGTACTTGCTGGCCCTGTCAGCGCCGGGGATCATCACCAGCGTGGGAAAGCCCTGGCCGAAGTTGAATGGGTGAAAGGCCGCACCAAAAGTTGGATATGGATACTTGCCAAAAATCGAGGTGAAATATCTGAGCGAGTTATCAAGCTCAGCCAGCATGAAGTCTTCCTTGATCGCGACGATGCCTCCGGAGAGCGAATTAAACTCCAGCGGAATAGGATCGCCGACCCCGCCTTTTTCGAATTTCACCATTTGCATGTGTCGCTCAAACGGCGCCAGCGCAAAAGTAATTAGAGCAACCGGGTGGTGCATCTCATACTTCGTCACCATCATCTCTTTGTTTTCGGGATCAGGTTCTTCACTTAAGCGTTTTCCAACACTGGCGATTTTTAATCGCTTCTTATGTCTAAAAGTGATGTCGAAGGTGGCGCGGTCAAGATAGCCTTGACGAGGAAACCAGGTTTCATTTGAACGCGGGTAATGGCAGTCGCAATCAAAGTCCGGGTCAAACATGAAATCGCCCTGCAACAGAAAATCAAACTCGAGTTTCTTTCCCATCGCCTGATCGGACGGCAGAAACACGGTAAAGCCACCTTCCCAATCCTCCTGAGCGAAGGCTATATCGCTTCCGCCGAGGCGCGCCTTCTGAAGGCGCAACTGTTTCTTGAGACGCCGGCTTTCAAACTCTCCGAGACTCTCGCCAATGTTGAAGCTGATCGCGCGCAGGTTTCCAACCAGCGTCAGCGCCTGGATACGCGCCAGCAAACCCAAATATTTTTTGTTGTCGCGTAGATCGAGATCCAGGTCGTAGTGATTTATGTCCAGCTGATTGTTCAAGTCTGAGTAGCTAACGCTGCGTCGTTGGTAGTCGTCCTCGCCATAAAACGCCATCCAGATTTCGGCGTCATAAAGATCTGACTGGTAGTTGTAAATCAGACCCTTCTCGCCTCCATTGAGATCAAAATTAGCGACTGGGATGCGAGTCTGGTAATCAATCACCAGACCGAAGCGTCCGCGCTTACCGCCATTGAAGGTCGCGTAGAAAAACCCCGGCTTCTCTTGATTGAGAATCGAGATGGCGATACGCGCCGAGAGGTTTGCGCCAGTCTCCTTCATAACCCGCGCTTCGGTCTCGTTGGCGAGTTTCTGTGCATTTGCGTCGGCGGGGGCCGGGGCCGGTTTCTGGCCCAATTGCTCAAACGTGTCGTCGCTGAATCTCAGCACTGCGGTGTCGAAGTCTGAGTCAACACTGTCAGCGCCCAACAGCCGCCGCACGTTCTCCTTTTCAAAATCACTGGGCGGGACCGGCGCACTAAAGGTACCGTCACCGATAAAGACGGCTCCGGTTACGTGCCCCTCAATCGGTGCGGCGAAATAGAAGGTGCCGGTGAAAGTCATGTTCACACGATCGCGTTTGAGCACCAGGCCATTAACTTTCGCCGAGCCGCCATTAAGCGAAAATGCCCTTACCTGGTCATAAAATTCTTTTCCACCAGCAGCGCCCTGCTGGGCCCAGACGGCGGGCGCAAAAAAGAGTATTGCCGCCAGGCAAACAAGGCAGTAGGAAACCCGGCCGCGCCGAGAGCGTTGGGTGCGACTGCCGGGGCTAAAGGGAATTAAGGGCCTTAAGGCCGCGGGAATAGACTTCTTCGAGTATGAAACTTTCATGGTGGGAGTCTCAGCTGAGCGAAGTTGAAAAGTCGCAACAGATAATAGTCGGTTAACCCGGTTCAGTAAATCCTGGTGCGAGCCGGCTGCGTCGAGTAACGCGTAAGGCAACTGATACTGGGCGTGGCGTTCCGGGGCAGTTGTGTTTACCCCTTTCGCGTGCTTGACCGCCTGCCCTTGTCCCTATTACCCTCTTGTCCCTATTTCCCCGTTTCCCAGTCCCCTTTTCTATTAGGATCGAGATGCTTGAAGGTTTTTAGAAGTATCGAGACGTTGCAACAAGGAATCGATCGGAGGCTTTAGGCTAAACAAATGAAACGAACCATCAACTTATTGGCACTCGCCGCAACCTTCACCTTATTCGCTGCACCGGCGTTGGCCCAAACCCCAACATGCGATGACGCGTTTAAGACGGCCACCTACAAAAAGTGGTACGACAACCGGAAAGATCATCAGGACATCGCCTTTCAGGCGGCAGAAGAGTACATCAAGGTTTGCCCCGACGATGCGGGCCCTTATGCCGGGGCAATCAAGAAATTCTACGACGCTTACAAAGCTGCGAATAATGCCAACGAAACCAAGAAGCAGTTTGACGATGCCGTCGCCAAAAAGAATTATCCCGAGCAGATGCGGCTCGGAAAGTTAATCATTGCCGCAGAGCCGGACAACTCGGCAGCGTACATCATCATGGGCGTTGCTGGTTTAAGTGATCCGAACTTGCTAAACGAATCCAGTCAGTACGCGAAAAAAGCGATCGAGATGATCGAAGCCGGCAAGCCATTCGCGCCCTTTACGACCAAGGACCAGGCGCTTGCTTACCTGAACAACGCAGTCGCAAAGTCGCTATTAAAGAGCGCGCCTGCAGATGCCATCCCATACTTTTTGAAAGCAGCCAGGCATGAGAGTGATCTGAAAAAGTCTCCACAGCTTTATGCGGACCTTGCCGGCGCCTATGGCGAGGGACCTATCGCGAAGCAATCTGAAGAGTACAAACAGAAATATACAACTGAATCTCCGGAGAGCAAGCTGGCTGTTGATAATTTGAATCAGCTTATTGACCGGCAAATCGACGCGCTCGCGCGCGCTACGGCTCTCAGCACCAACCCGGCGAATAAGAAGGCGCTCAATGATTTGCTTACTGGCCTCTACACGGACCGAAACAAGTCAACAACCGGGCTCGACGCTTTATTGGCTGGCATTCTTTCGAAGCCGATACCGGATTATCCAACTCCGTTAATATTGCCAACGCCGGCTGCGACACCGGAAGCGACGCCGGCTGCGACCCCAGCAGTGGCGCCGACAACGACGCCGGCAACGAAGCCGGCTGCGACCCCGGCAGCAAAGCCGGCAGCGAAGCCTTCGCCGTCACCGACTCCTAGTCCGACTCCGGCAACGCGTAAAGCCTCACTGAAGGCTTGAAAGAGAATACCGGGGGTTGCGCGTGTCGCGGCGCCACCCCCGGAACAAAATTGCTATTAAGTCCTCGTCATCTCCAGCTTTTGCGAGTTCCCGTTTTCATATTAGGATCGCGCGCAGTCTCAACCCCTTCAAGGAGTGGCCGATGAACTACCTATATGAACGGACGTGGTGGTAGATATTCCAGCGCAATGACGATTGCGGATTGCTGATTGCGGATTGCTTCCATCGCCGGGGCAGTAGCCCGACCGTCAGGGAGGGCTCCGCTGATTGATAGCTGAGCAGTGGGTCGACTAATACAGAGCCGGGAGCAGTAGCGACCGGTTCTTCACGGCAGGTGCGGAATAACGAAGGAGTTGTCGCAATGGCACTAACAAGTAGTTTGGCAGGCAGAAATCTCGGCATGATTTTACTCGGCCTATGGTTGATACTCACCGGCCTCTTGCCGCTGCTTAGCATACGAGTCTCTCCTACGGTCACAACGGGATTGGCCGTACTTGGCATAGCCGCAGGTCTACTGATCCTACTCAAACGCTAAACTCAAAGCGCCAAAGGCGCGGGGATGTTGAATCCATTTCGCACCTTCGGCGCTTATTCTCTTTTGGTTGCGTGATCCAGGGGCGTCGCTCCGCTTGCCCCTGGCTATTACATTTCGCGCCTTTGGCGCTGAGCCCTCCCTCACCTCGGCTACTGCCCGTTCGTGTCACTCACGATTCGTTCTTACATCTCATCCTGCGCGGCGCGATCGCGGCGGGCGACGTGAGTTTGATAGGCGGCTTCTTCGACAGCGTGCGCAACGGCTTCGCCGACGCGTTTGTCGAAGACTGACGGGATGATGTATTCGGGGTGGAGTTCGTTATCGCTGATAATTGAAGCGATGGCATGGGCGGCGGCGAGTTTCATTTCTTCGTTAATGGTGCGAGCGCGGCAGGCGAGGGCGCCGCGAAAGATGCCCGGAAAGCAAAGCAC
>WNFK01072838.1_pt1 | contig 13031 bp, 18 predicted proteins | sample 5400281 | NCBI WGS metagenome assembly WNFK01 (sample SAMN13153350, study PRJNA577476) | soil metagenome | isolation source: 20 cm soil on Douglas fir-dominated hillslope | place: USA:California | collected 2013-09-17
AGGAGGAGACGTGAACATCCTGTATACCGCCGAGGCGGTGGTCGAGGGAGGGCGAGCAGGACATGGCCGGACGTCCGACGGGCGGCTGGCCGTTGCGCTTTCCGTTCCCAAAGAAATGGGCGGCGAGGGCGGGCCGGGTACCAATCCAGAGCAGCTCTTCGCCGTCGGGTACGCCGCCTGCTTTCAGTCCACCCTCTTGTCCCTGGCGCGCGGTCGTAAGCTCGACGCCTCCGACTCAACCATCACCGCGCGCGTGGGGATTGGTCCCACCGGTCACGGCGGCTTTGGCTTGACGGTCGCCCTCGACCTGCACGCGGCGCACTTGTCGCGGGGCGAGGCCGAAGATCTGATGCGTCGAGCTCATGAGCGCTGCCCATACTCGAACGCCACACGCGGCAACGTCGACGTGACGCTCGGCGTCGACGGTCTCGAACTGGACCGGAGGGCCGCGTAAGACACCTCCCCGGCGCCGCCCTTCCTCCCTGACCACCTGGCTAGTGGTGCGCTCGCGCCGAGCAGTGCACCCTTCGAGAGCAGACACAACTCTCGAACCCAGGTGATCACGTGACTGATTCTCGCTCCAGCATCGCAGCGCTTTCCGACCAGCTCGCCGACGCCGTCGCCGCGGCGGGCGCTTCTGTGGTGGCCGTTCACGCCCGGCCGCGCTTGCCCTCCACCGGCGTCCACTGGAAGGACGGCGTCGTCGTAACGACCGAAGGCACGGTGCGGCAGGAAGAGGACATCACCGTCTCGCTCCCGGATGGCAAGCGCATTGCCGCGACGTTTGCGGGCCGAGACCGCGGGACGGACCTCGCCGTGCTGCGCATTCCGCCTGGATCGCTCCCCGTCGCCCAGCTCGGCGATCCCGCCGTGCTCCGTCCCGGCAACCTCGTGCTCGCCCTGGGGCGCCTCGACGAAGGCGGCGCCCGCGCCGCATTCGGTGCCGTCAGCGCGACCGGCGGCAAATGGCGCGCCTGGAAAGGCGGCGAGATCGATCGCTGGCTGCAATCGGACCTCACGATCTACGGCGCGCTGAGTCGTCCCCTGGCCACCACGATTCCGGTCGCGACCGTCAACCGCGTCGTCACCCAGCTGCTCGAGCGCGGCTACGTCCCGCGCGGCTGGATCGGGGCCGCCATGCAGCCGGTTCGTCTCGACGAGGGCGACGGATTGTTGCTCGTGTCGATCGAGAAGGATGCCCCCGCGGCGAAAGCAGGATTGCTCCTGGGCGATGTCATCGTGACGAGCTTCGATCAGCTGCTCGATGTGCTGAGTGACGACTCGGTCGGGAAGAAGGTGAGCCTCGACGTCGTGCGCGCTGGCGAACCGCGCAAGATCGAAGTGGTGATCGGCGAACGGCCGCGCAGGGGCGGGCGGCGGTAAACGTGCCGAGCGGACCGTTTCTTGGTGACGCGGCGGCGCGGCTGCGCGCCAGCGTGGTCGCGATCGTGGACGGCGGGCACGGCGCCGGATTTGCCTGGCGAGACGACCTGTTCGTCACGAGCGCGCACGTTGTCTCGTCGCGCAAAGCTGTTGTTATGACGCCCGACGGGCGCGCCGTCGAAGGTACCGTGGTTGGCCGTGATAAGGACCGCGACCTCGCGCTGCTACACGCGCCCGGGGCTGGCGTACCGGCGGTGACGTGCGGCGATCCGTACGCGCTGCGGCCCGGCGCGTTGGTGTTCGCCGTCGGTCATCCGCTGGGCGTGAAAGACGCCGTGAGCGTCGGCGTATTCCAGGCGGTCGGGGCGGTCCCGCATGGTTATGGAATGGCGGAACGGCGGCCGAGGCGTGGCAAGAGCCCGTTCATTCCCTGGGTCCAGGCCGACGTGAGACTGGCGCCCGGGAACTCTGGGGGCCCGATTGGCGATGTAGAAGGCAATGTCATCGGTGTGGCGGCGATGATCGTCTCGGGGTTGGCGCTCGCAGTCCCGGCGCCTGATTTGGAAGGACTGCTTTCGAAATCGTAATGAAGCTGCGCGTGTACTTGGACCTCTCCAACGCCGTGACGCGCCGCCGTGTGGCTGCGCTGCTCCGGGCTGACGGGGACGTCGCGCTTGTCGGGACCGCCGAGGACGCCGACCTGGTGGTGGGCGAACGCGTGGTTCGGGCGGGTGCGCCAGGCGCCGTCGCGCCCCCCCCTCAGAACGCCGCGCTCACCGCGCGCGAGCTCGAGGTGCTGCGTCACGTCGCCCGCGGCCTCAGCAACAAAGAAATCGCCGCAGACCTTGGCATTACCACGCACACGGTCAAGTACCATCTCGCCGCCGTACTCGAAAAACTCGGCGTCCGTTCGCGCACCGAGGCGGTGTCACTCGGCGTTCGCAAAGGGCTCGTTCCGCTCTGATTTGGGCGGACGCCAAACGTCCTGCCCATACACAATCCTGCTTCTTTTTTTTCTTCAAGGAGCGAGCCAGCCTGTCATCCTGAGCGCGAAGCGCGAAGGACCTGCTGTTTTAGCGCGCGAAGCGCGAAGAGCCTGCCCTGAGCGCAGCGAAGGGACCTGCTTTTTGCACCCATCAGGAAAGCGGGTCCTTCGCTACGCGCGCGTTCCGCGCGCTTCGCTCAGGATGACAGCCGGATGGGCGCTTTGGAGCAAGAAAAGAAGAAATCAATGTGGAGGTCGGTCTTCCCACGTCGGGTTACACTCTTCAATCAGGCGGATCTTACGGGCCCGAACCCAGCCTTTGATCTGCTTCTCACGAGCAATGGCGTCACGAATGTCCGTAAACTCCTCGAAGTACACGAGTCTGGTGATGCGGTACGCGCTGGTGAATCCGGCGATGAGGCCCTGCTTGTGTTCGTGGACACGCCGTGCCAGGTCGTTGGTGACCCCCGTGTACAGCACCCGCGAGCGGCTCGCCATGATGTACACGTAATAGGCGCGCATACGCCACCAATGTTGCGCGTGTGGAGCTCTGCTCAGGTATCAATTCGCCGCCGTCTGGTACTCAATCCTGCTTCTTTGTTTTATTTCAAGGAGCGAGCCAGCCTTCATCCTGAGCGCCGCAGGCGCGAAGGACCTGCTTTCACAAAGCAGATCTAGCCGTCCGTCGCCAATCGAATCCCGCTGAATTGCCAGCGCGCGTCAGGTGGGAAGAAGTTGCGGTAGGTAGGCCGGATATGTGACGCGGGCGTTGCGCACGAACCGCCCCGCAACACGAATTGATTGCACATGAACTTCGCGTTGTACTCGCCCAGCGCACCCTCCACCGGGCGATATCCGGGATAGGCGAGATAGGGGCTGCCGGTCCACTCCCACACGTCCCCAAAGAACTGCGTCTCCCCGTCGCCCGGGGCAGGATGGAAGCGAAGACTTTCCACGAAATTGCCGCTGGACGGCCTGTCCCTCGCCGCGACCTCCCACTCCGCTTCGGTCGGCAACCGCACGCCCTTCCACCGGGCGTACGCATCGGCCTCGTAGTAGCTCACGTGACACACGGGCTCGGCCTGGCCCAGGCGACGGAACCCCGTGAGTGTGTAGCTCCACCACGCCCCTTCATGCTCCGCCCAGTACAGCGGCGCTTCCCAGCTGCGGTCCCGCACCACTGTCCAGCCATCGGCTAACCACAGCTCGGGGCGCAGGTATCCGCCGTCGGCGATGAACGCCACGTATTCAGCGTTCGTGACGAGCCGGTTGGCGATGCGGAACGGCCGGATCAGCTCGTCATGCCGGGGATACTCGTTGTCGAAGGCAAACCCCGCTCCCTCGTGGCCGATCGCATGGATCCCGGTGATTCCCTCGAACCAACCGGCGGCGGGGGCGGTACCTGCCTTGCGTGGTCCCGAGTCCTCGCGATACACCGGACGCAACGGATTCTGCGACAGCAGGTACTTCACGTCGGTCAGCATCAGCTCCTGATGCTGCTGCTCATGATTGAGCCCCAACTCGACGACGGCGGCCGGGAAACCACCGGAGTCCAGCAGCCGCGCCATGGCGGCATCCACGTGAGCGCGGTACTCGAGGATCTCGGCAACCGTGGGACGCGTCAGCAGACCACGATGTGGGCGATACCATTGTGGCCCGAGCGTGTTGTAATACGAGTTGAAGAGATACTCGAACTGCGGGTGGAACGGCCGATAGCCCTGCGTGCCCTTAAGAATGAACGTCTCGAAGAACCACGTCGTGTGTGCCAAATGCCACTTGGTCGGGCTCGCATCGGGCATCGGTTGGACGGCCATGTCCTCCGCGGCGAGTGGCGCGCTCAGCGTCGTCGTGGCCTCGCGCACGGTGTTGTAGCGCCGCGCGATATCCGTCGTCACGATTGCCTGGGGCGCAGCAGCAGGAGGGCGTAGGACCGGGCGGGATCGGTGAACGTCTCTAGAGTTTCCAGGTCAAAGAGATGCAGATAGTCACGCAGCTCGGTGAGCTCATACTTGCGGCTGATCTCCGTCATGACCCGTTCCCCCGGCTCCAGCGTGATCGTCCGGCCGAGCGGCGCCAGGTGCACCTCCTGGCGGCGCGTCATGCGGGCGAAGATCTCGACGCGCTGCCACTCGGGGCGGTACGCCGCTTCGTGCTCGATGCCGCCCAAATCGATTTCGCTCCCCAGCTCGCGGTTCATGCGCGCGAAGATGTTCTTGGTGAAGGCGGCGGACCACCCGGCGGCATCGTTGTAGGCGCGATCGATCGTCGCGGCGTCCTTCACGAGATCGACGCCCAGCAGCATAAAATCGCCGGGCGAGAGCGCACAGCGCACGTTGCGCCAGAAGACCTCGGCCTCCGTCTGATTCAAGTTGCCGATCGTGCTGCCGAGAAACAGCAGCACGAGGGGCGACAGGCTCGGCAGCAGCGGAAACACGCTCTCATAGGTGCCATGCACGCCACGGACGGCCAGGGTAGGGGAGGAGTACCGGCCAGCCAGCCACTTCGTTGTCTCGGCGAGCGCGTCGCCACTCACGTCCACCGGGACGTAGCGCGCGGCGCCGTAACGGCTCGTGTACGCCGCAATGATCCGCTCGGTCTTCCGCGCGCTCCCCGCGCCCAGCTCCACCAAGGCCCCGTCCCCGGTGAGTTGGGCGATCGCCTCGCTCGACTCGTCGAGGAGGGCGATTTCGGTCCGCGTGAGGTAATACTCGGGCGTCTCGGTGATGCGCTCGAACAGCCGGCTGCCCTCGGCGTCGTATAAGTAGCGGCACGGCAACCACCGGGGGTGATCCGACAGGCCCAGGGCGGCGGCGCGCGCGAATTCGCGCATCTCAGTACTCGACGAAGAGATCATCTGGATAGCAATACAGCCACCGCTCGCCCGGTTCCCCGGAAGCGATGACGGGGTGCTTGGTCGCATTCGCGTGCTTCGTGGCATGGCGGTTGGGCGAGTCGTCGCAGCACAACGTGGCGCCGCACTGCTGGCACACGCGCAGGTGCACCCACTGCGCGCCGGTCTTCACACACTCGGCACATTCCCGTTTGACGGGAAGCCGCACCTTCTTGATCGTCTTGATGTGCGCGCAGGTCTTCACTCGGCCAACACTCGGTGCACGGCGGCGATCGCGACCGAGCCTTCCCCCACGGCCGAGGCGGCCCGCTTGACGCTGCCCGAGCGCACGTCGCCCACCGCGAACACACCCGGCAGACTGGTCTCGAGCAGGAAGGGCGAGCGAGCCAGGGGCCAGTGCGCGGCGGCCAGTTCTTCGGGAGTCAGGTCCGGCCCCGTCTTGACGAATCCCTTCGGGTCGAGCGCCAGGCAGCCGGCGAGCCACTTGGTACTCGGCTCGGCCCCGGTCATGGTGAAGACGTGGCGGATCATTTGTTTCTGCGCGGGTCCGTCGCGACCGGTACGCCACGCGATCTGCTCGAGGTGCCCGTTGCCTTCCATACTCACGATCTCGGTACGCGTGTGCAGCTCGACTCGCGGATGCGCTTCGATGCGGCTGATCAGGTAGCGGGACATCGTCCTGGCCAGGCCGTCCGAGCGAATCAGCATGTGCACGCGCTTCGCGGTCTCCGCCAGGAACATGGCCGCCTGGCCGGCGGAGTTGGCGCCACCCACGATGGCGATCTCCTCGTCCCCGCACAGCTGCGCTTCCATCTTGGTGGCGGCGTAGTAGACGCCGGCGCCCTCGAAACGCGACAGGTTCTCGACCGCCAGGCGCCGGTACTCGACGCCGCTCGCGATGACGATGGCGCGTGTCAGCAGGGGCTCGCCGTCGCCCTCGCCGAGCAGCACGCGGTACGGCTTCTTGTCGCAGTCGATCCGGGCGGCGGTCTTGGCGATCAGGATCTTGGCGCCGAACTTCTGGGCCTGATCGTAGGCGCGCGCCGCCAGCTCCTGGCCCGAAATGCCGAGCGGGAAGCCGAGGTAGTTCTCGATGCGCGAGCTGGTCCCCGCTTGTCCACCCGGCGCGTTGGCCTCGATCATCACGACGTTCAGGCCTTCCGAGGCGGCATAGACGGCGGCGCCGAGCCCCGCGGGTCCCGCGCCGATGATGACGAGGTCGCTGATCGTCGTGCGATCGATCGTGGGATTCAGGCCGAGGCAGTCGGCGACCTGTTGAATCGTGGGATTGCGCAGCACGATGGTGCCGCGACAGATCACCACCGGGATGTCTCCGGCCTTCACGTGGAACTGATCGAGCATCGCCTGGCTATCGGCATCGCTGTCGAGATCCACGAACGTGTAGGGATGGCCATTGCGGGTGAGAAACTCGCGGATGTGCAGCGATCCCTGGCAATGATTCGATCCGAGCAGCTGCACGTCGCCGAAGCCCTGATCGATCAGCTGCAGGCGGCGCAGGATGAAGGCGCGGAGGAAGATGTCGCTCAACTCCGCGTCGGCCCGGATGATCTCGAGCAGCGCTTCGCGGCCGACCTCGATCAATTCGCACGGGGTGCTCGCCTGGATGCGGGCGAGGAAGCGGCCGCCCGCCAGGATCGAGCGCTCGCCGGTGAACATCCCCTCGCTGAAGCTGGGCACGTCCTCGCCCACCCAGCGCGGCGACCGGGCGAGGTCGAGCCGTCCCGACACGACGACGAACACCTTGGTGACGGGCTCGCCCGCTTCGCCGAGCACCTCGCCCGCCTGCACCGTGCGGCGCCTGCCGTGCGGCTCGATGCGGGCGATCTGCGCCGCCGTCAGGCGGGGGAAGGCTTCCGAGTTCTTGGGTGGAGCGATCGTGGCGGTCATCGCTTGAATACTAGCAGATACCGCAACCCCGTCGGTTGGCTGTCAGGGCGCCGCGAGTCGCTGCCGCACGGCGCCGAGGTGGTACGCCGCGTGCGCGATCGCGCCCATCGCCGTGCCCATGGCGTCCTCGTCCCACGCGGCATGCGTCTCCACCGCCACGAGCAGTTTCTGGTATTCGTCGCGCAGCCGGACGCGCACGGCGGCCCACTCGGCGTCGCTCACCGTGGCCACGGTCCAGCTGCGGCTGCGGTCGCGCGAGGCTGACTCGCCCAGCAATCCTCTCGTCGCCAGCACGACGCTGGAACTCACGTGCTGAATGTGGCCGGCGATGGTGGTGCGGCCAGGACCCCCTGGATGTGAGGCCTGGGACGCGCTCAAGGCGTCGATCGTCGCGAAGAGTCCGGAGCCCGGCGAAGTGTCGGTGAAATACGTCCACGGACCGGGGGGCCCTTCGAAGGCTTCGCGCAGCATCCTCGTCAAAAGGCCAACGTCCATGGCTGGGGTTCCCATCCGTGCTAAACTACACAGCCTACGCGGAGACACTATGACCTTGAACGTCAGCAAAGACGACCACGTCCGTGGATCGGGGCCAGTGACGATCCTCGTCTACGGCGACTACGAATGTCCCTACACCCGCGCGCTGGAGCTGGTCATCATGCAGGTGCGGCGCCGGGACAACGATGCGTTCCGGTATGTGTATCGCTACTTCCCGCTGCGCGAGATCCATCCGCACGCCCAAATGGCCGCCGAGGCAGCGGAAGCCGTCTCGGCGCTCGGGGGGCCGGATGCGTTTTGGCGCATGCACGACTCTCTATTCGCGGACCAGTACCATCTCGAGGCTCCCGACCTCGAACAGCGCGCCACGGCGACCGGCGTGAACATGCAGGCCTACCTCAAGGCGATGGCCGCGCACCAATTCGCGGCGCGCGTCGAGCGTGACGTGCAGAGCGGCATCGCGAACGGCGTCGAAGGAACACCGTCCGTGTTCATCGATGGCGAGCGGTATCACGGCAAGCGGGATGAAGGCAGCCTGCGGCAGGCGATCGCGCGCTAAGACACCGGCACCTCCCGGATGTCGATCTGCGACTTGAGCGTGCGATGCACGGGACACTTGTGGGCCACTTCCATCAGTTTGCGCTCCTGCTCCGCCGTGAGCGCGCCTGAGAGTTGCACCGCCGTATCGATCCGATCGAGCAAGGTATCGTCCCGGACCACACAGTCGAGGCAGTCCTTGGCGTACACCCGCGAGTGGGTCAGGCGGACGACGACGCTCTCGAGCGGCCACTTTCGCGTTCGCGCATACAGGCCGATGGTCATCGACATGCAGGCGCCGAGTGCGGCCATGAGGAGGTCGTAAGGACTGGCCCCGCGGTCCGTGCCACCGGCGGCGGCGGGCTCATCTGCGACGAGGTGATGACGGCCGGCGGTGATTTCCTGGACGAATCCTTGCGCACCACCCCGAACGACAACGACGCCTTCTGCTTCTGGCATGGGAAGCCTCCTCGTCGGGGAGCCGCCGCGGGACCCTTAGGGACGGTGAGCGACGGACCTCCTGGGTTTCGCGAATTCGTGCATTTCATTATAGTGACGTATGGTCCTTTTGCCTTGCGAGAAGGCGTAACGGCCCCGCGTCGAAGCACGCCTACCGGGGGAGGCTCGGACCGGACTCTGCTGCTCGAGTGCCGGCTCGAACAGTTGCGCGGCGCGCTCGACGAAGCGCGCGCCGAAGCCGATCAGGCCCGCATCCGGCTCGCCGAGGCCGCGGCCCGTGAGGCCGGTGAAACCCGGCGCCTGAGCGTGCTCCAGGACGAGGTCGCCCGCGCGCGGGAGGAAGTCGCCGCGCTGCACCGGCGACTGGAACACTCCGAGGCGCTGCGCGCCAAGCTCCAGGGACATCTCTTCGAGTCGGACGGTCGCGAAGACGCGCAGGAGTTGGTGCGCCTGCGACGGGAAGTGGCCGCGGCCCACGAGCGCATCGCCGCCAGCGAACAGACAACCCCGCAGCTACGGGCTCGCGTGGACGAGCTGGTGGCATCCCGCGAGACGCTGCTCACACGGGTGGTCGAGTGGCAACGCGCTGTTCGCGACGGCGACACCGAAGCCGTCGACCTTGCCGAGTTCATCGGCAGCCTGCGCCGCGCGGTCCTTGATCTCGAACGGGACAACGCCCTGGGAGAGCGCCGCGAGGCCGCTCTTCGCCAGCAGCTGGAGCAGCAGGCGACAGCACCTCCCACCGAAGCGATGACGCCGAAGCGTCCCGCGGCTGACGATCTGGGCGAGGCCCTGGCGGCGGTCGACGCTGAAAACCCGAGCGTGCGCGCCGCCGCTTACCAGGCGCTCGGCCGGCTGCTGGTACGGGATCCGGCGCGGCTCGCGCCCCACATCCGGCGGGGGATTGCCGACGCGAATCCCCACGTGCGGCGCCGCGCGGTGCTCGCCGCGGCCGCGGCGCGCGGGCTCGACCTGCGACCGCTCCTCGAGCCGCTCACGCGCGATCCCGACCCCCAGGTGCGCCGCATCGTGCATCGGATCCTTCGCACCGCCCACCAAGACCCTCAACGCACGGAAGCCGCCATCGTGCAGCGAGCTTCATAGTGGAAATCCGTTACAAGCGCAGCCACTTCGCCAAGCTCCTGGGCTTCACGGACCAGCAACTGTCCGCCGCGGACAAACTGCCCGAGCTGAAGGCACTCGGCGGCGGACCCGCTTCGTACCAGCCGCGGCACCTGTCGGCATACCGCAGGGTGCTGGACCGTCACCCTCGCCGCGAGCCGTCGCGCCGCCAGCTCTTCCTCAACTTCAAGGGCGGCACCGGCAAGACCAGCCTCTCGGTGGCGTACGCCTACCGGCTCGCGGAGCTGGGCCACCAGGTCCTGCTGATCGACCTCGATTCACAGGGGCACGCGACCCAGCACTTAGGGCTCGCTGCCGAGAGCCTCGAGCGCACGATCTTCGAGATCCTGGTCAACGGAGTACCGATCGAGGACGTGATCGTGCCGCACGCGCTCGCCGAGTTCGATGTGCTCCCGGCCAACCTGCGGATGACGACCATCGACATCTCGCTGATGCCGATGGCCGGGCGCGAATACAAGCTCCAGCGGGCCCTCGCCGGGGTGTTGGACCGCTACGAGTTCATTGTCATGGACGCCCCGCCCTCCTTTGGGCTGCTGAACCTCAACGCGCTGATGGCGTCCGACGATCTGCTCGTGCCGGTGCTCCCGGATTTCCTGTCGTTTCACGGTCTCAAATTGCTGTTCGAGACGCTGAGCCAGCTCGAGGACGACCTGAACCACCGGCTGCAGTCGATCCGGATCGTCCTCAATCAGTACAACCCCACGACCCGGATCGCACGCGAGGCCAAAGCCGCGCTGGAGTCGCACTACCCTGAGTTTCTGTCGGACACGATCGTGCGGCAGTGCACGCAGTTTGCGGGGGCCTCGAGCAGCGGCCTGCCCATCAATGCCTACGCCCCATCGTCCAAGGGAGCCAGGGACATCGACGCCCTTATCACCGAGATGATCAGCGCGCCGGTCGAGCGCGCGATGGAGAAAAGCGCGTGACCACCGGTTTCGACGCCAACGTTCCAGCCCGCAAGCCGCGGACGATCTCCCGCGTGCTCTCCGAGCTCACGGGGGGGGCCGTCCCCGAAAACGGAAATCCGCCGGCGACTATCGAGCTGGCTGCCGAGCCTCCGCCCGCGGCTCCGAAACCAGGCCCCCGCGTAGCACACGCGAAGAACGGTAAAGAGCGAGCCGCGTCGCTGCGGGAGCGTCTGGCGATGACCGCTCACCGGTCCGCCGCTGGAGCCGAGCCGCAGCAAACCGCGGCCGCGGTGCGGGAGCTAATTGAGGCCATGCGTGCCCGGCTCGAGTCCGCCATCGAGGAGCGGACGCGGCTCGCCGGGGAGCTGGAGGAAGCTCGCGCCGCGCTCGGGCGGGGCGAGGCCGAGCTGAAGAAGGAGCGCCGGGCCCGGGCCGCGCTCGAGGCTCAGGCCGAGGAGCGGCGGCGCATCGCCGAGGAAGCGGTGGCCGAGGCAGAAGCGCTCGCCGCCGAGCGCGATCAGGTGCTCGAGGAGATTGCCGGGCTGCGCGGGCTCGAAGACCAGGCGGCGCTGCTGCAGGAAGCGGAGGCGGAGCTGGCCGATCTGGACGGGCGGCTGCAGGAGGCGCAGTCCGGTCGCGCGCGCGCCGAGGCACGTTGCCGGGAGCTCACGTCGGAAGTGGAGCGCCTGTCCGCGGCCGGCGAAGCGCTCGAGGCCCTCGAGTCGCTGGTGAAGGGCAATCGCTGACTGCTAGGTCAGCCCCAAGCAGGCTGGCCGGGCGCCAGCGGCATGCAGCCGACGTACTTCCCCGGCACCCGCACGTAGCGAAGCGCCTGCGTCATCCCGGTCTCGGACGAGAAGTACGCGCCGAGTGCGAGGTCACGCACCGGGGCGAACCACGCTTGCCTGCCCACCGCGCGCACGAACGTCTCACGATCCGCGCGCGATAGCTCGAGGAAATCCTCGGCGCGAAAGCGCTCGAGCCCCGCGCGGAACGCGCGCTGATCCGCCGGCGTGTAGCAGTCGCTCAGAATCAGGTTCATCGCCGCCCCCGTGCCTGCCGCGTTCGCGCCTGGGGAGCCGGCCGTCGTGGGGAGCAAGGTGTCGGCGATTTCCTCCGCCAGCATCTGATCCTCGTCCGAAAGTACGCGGGCGCTCGCGCGGCCGGTGCGGCAGGCCACCAGGATGCCACTCGACGCGAAGAGCGCGACCTTGAGGGCGTCGCGTCGCTTCACAGGTTCCTCCGCTTCAGCTCATCCACGGCGTGGTTCACCGCGCGCGCGGTCAACGCCATATAGAGGATGGAAGGACTCTGGTTCCCGGTCGACGTCATGCACGCGCCGTCGGTGACGAACACGTTCGGGCAGCCATGCACCTGGTTCCACTCATTGAGGATGGACGCTCTAGGATCCTTCCCCATGCGCGCGCCGCCCATCTCGTGGATGTCGAGTCCCGGCGCCCAACCTTTGTCATGGGTCTCGACGTCATGGCACCCCGCGGCCTCGAGCATCTCGGCGGCTTGCGTGCGCCAGTCTCGGATCATGCGCGCGTCGTTGTCGTCGTAGTCCACGTTCATCACCAGCAAGGGGATCCCCCATTGATCTTTCTTCGTCTCGTGGAGGCGCACGTGGTTCGACTGCTTGGGGATCGTCTCCCCCTGCATGTACATGTAGATCCCCCACGGCCCCGGCTGCGTCTGCGCGTGCTTGAATGCTTCGCCCGCTAGAGTCTCGGTCGGCATGCTGCGCTCGCGATAGGCGCCGGTGAACGTCGTATAACCGCCGACGAAGTCGGTGTCCTGCTTCCCGAGGTTCCGGAAGTTCACGAGGATGCACTCCGTCGGGTTGCGGCCGAAGAAGTACTTGTCGGTGAATCCGTCGATGCGTCCGTGTCCTTCGACGGGAGTTGAGCAGCACTAGCGTGGAGTTGAGCGCTGAACCGTTCACGAAGATGATGCGCGCGGTGAACTCCAGCTGCTCGTGCGTGTTGGCATCGACGACGCGTACGCCGGACGCTCTGCCGGTCTTGTCGTCGTACACAATCGAGTGCACGACCGAGTGCGGCCGCACCGTGAGGTTGCCGGTCTTCGCGGCCCAGGGCAGCGTCGATGAGTTGGAGCTGAAGTATCCCCCGAAGGGGCACCCTCTCATACACAAATTGCGCGCCTGGCAGCTGCCGCGGCCCTGCTGCAGATGGATCGGCTTCGGCTTGGAGAGGTGCGCCCAGCGTCCCTGCACGACCCACCGGTCCTTGAACTTCGCGTGGATCGCCTGGCTCATGTGTTTCTCGACGCAGTTGAAGTCGAAGGGCGGGAGGAACTCGCCGTCGGGCATGGCCTCGAGGTGGTCGTAGTTGCCGCAGAC